>WBZU01001206.1_pt1 | contig 19907 bp, 18 predicted proteins | sample 5204311 | NCBI WGS metagenome assembly WBZU01 (sample SAMN12344359, study PRJNA552823) | activated sludge metagenome | biome: Activated sludge suspended growth; feature: Nitrification reactor; material: Wastewater; isolation source: activated sludge from nitrification reactor of wastewater... | reverse complement strand
ATAGTTTCAATGCTCTTCTCACTCATCCTGAGGCTCTCGAAGGATGAGCAGAGGGTTTTTCAGTAGGCTGCTAGAGTTGACCGTGGCCTTCCTCCATCCTGTTTTCTCTCTGATCCATGTAGTAGCCGTTCCACTCAACTCATGTCTCGGCCTCTAGGCTCATGATCTCCACATATACCGCATTGCACCACCCACTGAATCGCTTCTAGAATACAGCACCTAAAAATTTTGCAGCCGTTCGACTGTTCTGCGTCGTGAGCCAATGCCGTCCAGCAACAGCAAGAAAATCGAGGAAGCTCGTGCCAACGCTCGCCGCCTGATCGAGCAGGGTCCAAAAGTATTCATTGGCTTGTTCATTCTGACCGGTGCGGCGTATCTGTCCGGATCGGTGTATACCAGATCATACTTCTCAGCATTCGGAGCCTCATGGGTCCTGGAAGAGGTTCCGATCGCGATCTACTTCAGTCAGAGCTGGATCCCACTGCTGCTGATTCTTTTCTTCGGGTATGTGGTTACCACGAATCTCACGCTGATCGAGGAGCCCGGCCATGTGATCACGACCACAGGGTTCAAGATTTCGGTCTTGGCGGTTCGACATGGTCCGTGGCTACTGGCTGGACTGCTAGGCCTCACCAGTCTACTCCGCTCACTCGATTTCGTATCTGCTGCGATCGACCTCTTACTGGTTGCGATCCCTCTACTTCTCTTCGTCTGTGCGTCAACACTCGAACTCTTTATCGTGAGATTCAGCAAGATAGATCGGGGTATCGATTTGTCGAGAGCATACCTCTCGCTCGCGGTGATCACCACGGCGCTCTATGTCGTTCCTGCACAGCTTGGCACAAACTGGGCACGACTGGATCAGCAAGACTCATCGTCTCTCCTGAACGTCTATCTTCGTGATGATGCGACCATCTACAAGCTGCTGTTTGCAGCTGAGGAGCGGTGGTATGTGTTTCCAAGCAGGTATGAGGGGAACGAGCCACCGATCAAAGCGGTTGCCGCAACGGATATTTCCTTTGGACTGGGTCAGAACGACACGATGACCCAACCAGGAGCAGAGGTGCTCCGGGGTCAGTAGTTCCGTGGTCCTGCCCTTGCACATTTACCCGCTTAATACAGTCATTTCATGAAAAAGTGGCGCATAATGCCCCAAAGATGGTAGGTCTCTGTGGCAATAGAGGGCAGTTTGGGTCCTGTTCACCTAATTCTTATCCCTTGGAGTATGGCATGACAGAAGATTGGGGTGCGATCCTCGTCGTGGATGATGACGCGGATATGCGGGAACTGGCCTATGACATGCTGAAGGACCGTGGTCATCAAGTGACGATGGCTGGGAGCGGAGAAGAGGCCCTAAAACGGTTGAGTGAGGAAGATTATGCGGTGGTGCTGACCGATCTCCGCATGAAAGGGATGGAAGGGATCGAGTTGTTGGCCGAGATCAAGCGCAGATATCCGGACATCAACGTCATTCTCATGACGGCATTCGGATCGGTGGAAACGGCGGTTGAAGCGATGAAACACGGAGCCAGCGATTACCTCACCAAGCCCGTGAAGAAAGATGACCTGGTTCGAGTGATTGAGCGGGTCGTCCGTGAGGCGTCCCTGCGGCGGGAGGTGAGCCGACTCAGAAAAGAAGTGCATAAGGAATACAGCTTTCATCAGATCCTGGGAAAGAGCAAGGCGATCCAAGGGGTTTTCGATCTCATTCGCCGAGTAGCGGATAGTCCGACCAATGTCCTGATTACCGGAGAAAGTGGGACCGGCAAGGAATTGGTGGCGAAGGCGATTCATTTCAATAGCGACCGGAAGGATGCCCCATTTGTGCCCGTCAACTGTGCAGCCATTCCAGAACAACTGTTGGAGAGCGAGCTCTTCGGACATATGCGCGGGGCCTTTACCGACGCCAAGCTCGACAAGCGGGGTTTGTTTGAAGAGGCTCAAAAAGGCACCTTGTTTCTCGACGAGATCAGCGAATTGCCGCTCATGCTCCAGGCAAAGATTCTCCGTGCGATTCAGGAGAAGGAAATCAGGCGGGTGGGTGCGACGAAGCCGATCTCGGTGGATGTCCGGATCATCGCGGCCACGAACCTGAATCTCAATGAGGAAGTGAAGCACAAGCGGTTTCGTGAGGACCTCTACTATCGACTCAATGTCATCGAACTGAAGTTGCCGCCGCTTCGAGAACGGCGGGAGGATATCCCGCTGCTGGTGGAGGCCTTTCTCAAGAAATGCGGGACTGCGCGTGGGAAAGACGTGAAGGGTGTGAGCGAGGCGGGACTGGCGATGTTGATGGACTATGCCTGGCCCGGTAATGTGCGGGAACTCGAGAACGTCATCGAGCGGGCCGTGACGCTGAGCCGTGGCGAGAAGATTTCGCCGGATGATCTGCCTCCGGCGGTACAGGGAGCGCGGGGAGATCGGCGCGTGTTGGACGAAGCGGCCGAACACACCTTGCCCTTACACGAGCTTGAAAAAGAGTACATCAAGAAGGTCCTCGAAAAGACCGGTGGCAACAAATATCAGGCCGCCCATGCCCTTGGAATCGATCGCAAGACCCTGTATCGTAAACTCGCCGAAATCGAAGGTAAGTCTCACCCAGAGGAATAGCCGCCACTGTCGGATCATCGCAGCGGGACCGTGAATGGACAGTCCCGCTTCAGGCCGGGATTGATCACATGAAGGATGTCGACCGTCTAGCCATGCGTGTCGTGCATTGGGTGATCCCACTCCTCACGATCGGCATCTTTGTTGTCGACCTGCTGACTCCAGTGGGCATTGCGGTGTCGATCCTCTACGTCATTCCGTTGTTGCTCACAGTGTTCAGGTCGAAGGAGCAAGACTCGCTCTATTTTTGTGTCCTTGCCACCAGTCTCCTCTGGCTCGGGTTGTTTTTCAAGCCTCCCGGTAGTTCACTCCCCTATGGCGTGCTCAATCGTACATTGGGAACCTCTGTTCTGTGGATCTTAGCCCTGGGATTGATTCACTTCAGACGGCTGCAACAAGAATCAGTGCAGGCAGAACAAAAGCTGATGTCGGAACGTGTGGAGCGAGCCCATGCCGAGGGGTTGATGATGGAGGCGCAACAGGCACGTGACGACGCGGATCGGGAGGCGGTCCGTGCCGTCGTCGGTCGCAAGGAAGCGGAAGAACAGCTCCTGGTCAGCCAGCTGAGGCTCGAGGGCATCATTGAATCTGCGATGGATGCAATCATCACGGTTGACGAAGCTCAGCATGTGGTGTTGTTCAACCATGCGGCCGAGCAGATGTTCGGCTGCTCCGCTCATGAGGCGGTAGGCCGGCATCTTGATCGATTCTTGCCCGCTCAGTATCGCGAAGGTCACCGCTACCATATACGTGAGTTCGGCCAATCCGGCGCGACGAGCCGAAAGATGGGGAAACTGGGGACGGTGATGGGGCTTCGGTCGAATGGAGAAGAGTTTCCGATCGAAGCGGCAATCTCCCTTATTGCCGCAGAACATCAAAAATACTATACCGTCATCCTCAGAGACATCACTGACCGCAAGCGAACCGAAGAAGCCCACCAAGAAAGCCAGCGGCAACTCTCAACCCTGATGAGCAATCTCCCGGGCTTTGTGTATCGTTGCCGAAATGATCGAGACTGGACATTCGATTACCTCAGCGAAGGGGTATCAGACTTAACCGGGTACACCGCCCAGGAATACCTCGTGCAACGATCCATCTCGTATGGCGACAATACCCATCCGGGTGACCGTGAGCGAGTGTGGCAAGAAATTCAGGCAGCGGTGGCGCAGCATCGCCCGTACGAAACGACCTACCGCATCCTCACCAAGCTGGGGGAGGTCAAGTCGGTTTGGGAACGGGGTGAAGGGATTTATGCCACGGACGGCACCCTGAGTTACCTGGAAGGGTTCGTCACCGACATCACGGAACGGAAGCGAGCGGAGCACTTGTTGCGGCAAAGTGAAGAACGCTACAGACGGCTGATCGCTGTGTCGCCCTACGCCATTGTGGTGATTCGAGGCGACCGTATCCTCTTCGCCAACGACCAGGCGATCAAACTGTTCGGTGCTGTGAAGGCCGACGAGATCCTGGGGCGATCCGTTCTGGACTTGTTCCATCCTGATTATCACTCGGCGATTCGAGAGCATATCCACGAGTTGGTGGAAGGTCGCGCACAAGTGCCCATGCTCGAGGAGAAGATCGTCACCCTGAACGGAAGATCCGTGGACGCAGAAGTCAGCGCGGCGCGATTCGTAGATGAAGAAGGTCCGGCGATCCTCGTCATGTTGCGGGATATCAGTGAACGGAAGCGGCTACAAGAACAGTTACGAAAAACCGAACGCATCGCCGAGCTCGGTACGGTGGCCTCGGGTATGGCCCACGAAATCGGGACTCCGATGAACGTCATTCTTGGCCGTGCAGAATATCTCATGGATCGCGTCACGGACGAGCCGATCAAGAAAGGCCTCCAGACCATCATTACCCAAGTCGAGCGGATTACGAGGGTGATGAACCAGTTGCTCTCTTTTGCACGACGGAAAATTCCGGAGCGCTGTGCACTTGATCTGAGGCAAGTGGTTGAAGACAGTCTCGAGATGTTTCACGAACGTCTTGCACGAAGCCGTATTCAGCTTGAGATGCCGTTAGCCGATCCGTGCCCCATGGTCTTGGCCGATGCGGACCAGATGAGCCAAGTCATGATCAACCTCGTCATGAACGCCGTACATGCGATGCCGGATGGCGGGACGCTCCGTGTCGGCCTGGCCTCTGAACCACAGATGGTGAGACTCACCGTTGCTGATACGGGCCACGGCATCCCACGAGAGATGATCAAGAAGATCTTTGATCCTTTTTTCACGACGAAAGAATTCGGCAAGGGGACAGGGTTAGGACTGACAGTCGTCAAGGGTATTATTGAAGAACATCAGGGATCCATCGCCGTTGACAGTCGGGAAGGGATGGGGACGACGTTTACGATTCTTCTGCCGATGGCCGACAGTAAGAGGTGAATCGACTATTTCCCAACTGGTTTCCACGTACATTCTTGTTCACTTTCTCCTATGGTTTCACCTTAGTACCGTTCACCTCTCACGCCTGATCGCTGTAGCATCCCGCATCAGCAGATATACTCGTGACTGTGGTCTTTCTCGCCACTGAAGTATTGCTCGCGGTTTCTTCCGTTGAGATTTCTCTGAATAATTGGTCAGTTGGCTGTGATTCTCAGGGGCATCACCCTTGCGTGTTGTATTGTCAAATCACTAGGCCGGGGTAAACCGAGATGAGGATGGCGACCGTGGCAAATGGAAAGACGGCGGTACTCCTGATAGTCGAAGATGACCGAGAGATGCGGAGTCTATTGTGTGATGAGTTTTGTGGAATGGGGTATCAACTCCGCGAAGCACGGGACGGTGATGAGGCTTTTCTAGCGGTTCGGCAATCCGTACCGGATGCGATTCTGACCGACCTACGGATGCCGGGAGGGGGAAATGACTACATCAGTCGGTTGAGGGTTGTAGCGCCGAAGTGCCCGATTGTCGTCATGACTGGGTTCGGGGATGCAAGATTGAAAGCACAGATACTTAAAGCGGGCGCGAATGCCTACTTTGACAAGCCGGTTCATATTGCGGAGCTGAAGAACTGTGTGCAACAATTGCTCGACCACAAAGGGATGTGAAGTGCATCTCGTCAAATTTCCGACTTGTTGGTTGCGAGATACGAATGACTGGCCTAAGGGACGAGACCACCTTGTCTGACCCAGAACGCTCCAGCAACCCGGTACCCCAAGATCCCATCATTACTGCGCGAGTCGAAGCGATCAAGCAGGTGGCCGGAGGTATATCCGATCGGGTGGCGGTCATGGATCGATCCTTCAATGTCGTCTACGCGAACGAAGCAGCCTGGTCAGTGCAGGAGAACACCTCCACTCGCCGGCCTCACGCCAAATGCTATGAAGCCTTTGCCCAGCGAACCGATCCCTGTGGGGGCTGCCCGGCGAACAAAGTGTTCGAGACGCCTGAGGTGCAGTGCGTTTCTTGTTCGGGGGGAGGTGACGGTACGGCCTGTGGGATGCATCAAGCCTTTCCGTTAACGGATGCACAGGGATCAGTCATGTCCATGTTGGTGCTTTTCCAGCCGACAGTGAAGTCTGTTCAGGCTGCTACGGTGGAGGACAGCCCTACCACACCTCTCGCGAATGGTCTTGGTGGCTTGATCGGTCAAAGTCCGATCATGCAGCAGCTCTTCGACATGACCCGTCTGGTTGCGGAGAGCTCGGCGACCGTCCTCATTCAAGGCGAGAGCGGAACGGGGAAAGAACTTCTGGCGAAAACGATTCACGCGCTCAGTCCCAGAAGGGATCAGCCGTTCGTTGTGGTTGACTGCGGCTCATTGCCTGAGACGTTGCTCGAAAGCGAATTATTTGGACATGTGAAGGGAGCCTTCACCGGGGCAGTGATGAACAAGCGAGGCTTGTTTGATGAGGCCGACGGAGGCACGATCTTCTTGGATGAGATAGCCGACACGACGCCGACCTTTCAAGCCAAATTACTGCGTGTTCTACAAGAGGGCGAGATCAAGCCGGTGGGTGGGACCCGAACCGTCAAGATCCATGCGCGGGTCATCTCGGCGTCAAACAAAGATCTGGCCGAACTCGTGAAAGCCAAAACATTTCGTCAGGATCTCTATTATCGATTAGCTGTCCTCCCGCTGTATTTACCGGCACTTCGGGAGCGGCGGGACGACATCCCATTGCTTGTTCGGCATTTCGTCTCGGGGGCTTGTGCACGACATCATCAGCCGGTGCGATCCGTGGATGAGCGGGCTTTGCGCTTGTTACGGGACGCTCCTTGGCCGGGGAATGTCCGGCAATTACAGCATTATATTGAGCGGGCTGTGGTGACGACGGTCGGCCCATCACTGCCTTGTCAGGATCTGCTCGACCAACCTTTGGGGGAAGAGGACGAAAGTTTACGCTCGGCGTCGCGTGGGGCAGTGGCTCAAACAGAGCGCACGCGAATCGTTGATGCTCTGCAAAAAACGGCAGGCAATCGATTGAAAGCAGCCAAATTGCTCAGAATCAGTCGAGCGAGCCTCTATAACAAACTTCGCGCGTATAGCATCGAATAGGTATCAGTTGTTTCCCTTATCCGCTTCCTTTCTTGGGTCACCACACTCCACAGAGTGACATCATCACATCAGAGACCACGCACCGCTGTGCTCGATCGGTTCGCCATTGGCTTTATAAAGCCCGCCAGGTGAGTATCGGTCGATCAGGCCACCTGAACTTCTGGATCTTCGCAACGATCGGGTAGGGTTCACCCACCATAGTTCTTCACCGGCGCAATTGTACGCATTGTTCGAATCTATTCATGCATCCATGAATGTGGAGTGCGAATCGGACGGCGACGGAACGATATCTGCCTTCAGCCTGTAGTGTTCGCATCCTATAACCTGCAATGGGTCGTGATGGCTTGTATGCCCCCTTTCTCCCCTTCATTCGGGGAGCGAAGGTTCAGTGGTGTGGACCACAGAAGCAAAGGAGATACGAGTGAATGGGGAAATTTAGTCCATCACTGTCCAAGAGCCTGGAGTCCACTCTGTAGCAGGAGCTGACATCGAGATCGCTGGAAAATATTCATCTGCTCTTCTGCCGTGAGAATAACTCAATGAGAAAGGACGAACAGGAGTGGCACGACAGTTGCTGAACAGTTGAGGCAGCGCAGAGAGAGCTCGCTCTCTCTGAGAGTTGGATAGTGATTCGCCCTATCGCTATCCAGCAGAGTCCACCTCATTGTGAGCGGCTGTCCCGGCCGCCACATTGTCGCAATGAGGGGGTCACAGGTGAGAGTGGCCCTCTCATTGTTTTTTCTGCGGGCAGTATTGGCTACCGAATTATTTCTTACAGGAGCTGGTGGTGCATCTCTCAATCGCAATTCCTGAGGCACAGGTTGTAGATGCCCCGACACTGTTACGGCTGATCCGGATGGCGCCTGTTTGTGACGCCGAGGGGGATGAGCAAGGGGCTGAGTATGTGGCGTTCTTTGACGATTTTCCGACGTCGGTGGGGATCGTGGCGCGAATGATTGAGGAGGCCTGGGACCTGCACGATGTCCACATCACACTCGAAGGACGACCTGTCGTGAGCCGGATCAATTTCTATGCGGCCCTCCGCTGCTATCAAGAAAGCCTGAGTGCCTCGGACGCGAAAGCGTACTGTTTTCAGCAGGCGGAGAAAGTTGGCGCTGACAGGGGATGTTCTGAGCAAGCCTGTTTGTCCCACTGTCGGTTTATTTGTTCACGGTGTGTAGGACTGTCACGCGATCAAGGCGCGCCTCCGATGTCGACTCAGCTCTTGGAAGTGGCGCGCCGGGCGGAAGTGGACTGGTGTCCAAACCTGCACATTGGGGATGTGAATATGTGAGTGGTCGGTCGAAAGATTGAGCAAGCCGGACGAAGCGCTTGCAATCGGATCTTGGCAGTTGATTGCTCGAAGGAGGGCCGTGCTCCTCGATGCGTAACCAGGGAGGGAGGGCGTCATGCAGGTTGTGAGAAGCAAGGGGAATGTCGGAGTGTGGGTTGTCATGGTATCGCTCGCGGCGGCGTCCGCTTTTTTTAGCGGCGGCCCAGCCTCCGCTGAAGATACCACTGCGACAGGGAACCGCGTGTTCTTTCGCGGGGGGTATGGCGAGATGCTCAGCGATCGCGGCGGTGAATTAATCACCGATGGCCATGGGGTGGCCGGGAAGAACGATGGGACCGGAGGCTATTATATCGGCGGTGGAGCGGATCTCATGCTCACCAAGGACCTGTGGGGTATGGTGCCTGGTGTGGCGCTCGTCGGCGAGATTGGAATGGAATTCAAAAGGTGGGCCTCCGCCAATGTTGGGAATGTCGATACCACGACTGTGACCGGAGTGAGTAATGGCGGTCTGAGCAAAGTGCAGCTGACTATGCTGACAGTCAGCGTAGCCCCCAAGGTGAAGTTCAGACAGGGAACGGATTTTCAGCCCTGGATTATTCCGGCCGGGTTGGATTTCCATGTCATCAGTCCAACCTCGAGTCAGATCAATTATTTGGACATCGGGGTTCAATTCGGCGGGGGGGCCGAGTTTCGCGTCTGGAAGGAACTGTGGCTGGGTCTCGACAGCCGCTTCCACCTGGCCTCTAACCAAACCAACACGGTGAACAGTTACTGGACCACCGGTATTTATGGGGCTATCGGGTTCTAGTTGGTCGCTAACTCTCGTGCTGGCGGATAATGATATCCGCTAGAAGCGTGGCAGGGAGCCACTTCACGGCTCCCTGCACTCGTCTTTACCTCAATCTTTACCTACATCCGTCGAAGGTTCAAGAAAACGCTCGATGCACTTGGCGGCTGATCCGACAGAACTGAATGCTCGAAGGATTCTGGTATATCGCCACAGCAAGCATGAACGTCCAGGTCGGACGGCCATGCGCCGCAGTTCTTTGTAACCAACCTCTTGTTCTCTTTCGGGATCGGCATGGCCTGGTGTATGCGTTGCACGACCGCTGTCCCCACAAGGGCGTTCCGCTCTCGTCCGCTCGACAGGAAGGGGATTCCTTGCGTTGTCCATTTCACGGATGGCGCTTCATTTCAACGGGGGACTGCGTGGAGGTTCCGGCCCTTGGCAACCGGCCGCATCCATCATCGGCCTCGGCCTGTGTGCGAACATTCCCGGCAGAGGAACGGGACGGGTGGGTGTGGGTGTATATGGGAAACGATCGGTGCCCGAAACCTTCGGCGCCACCACCCTCCTTGCCAATTCCCGCAGACGGGAGCCCAATGGTTTCCGTGCGCGAGTCCGCCGAGGCAAAAGTCCGGTGGGACTTCGCAGTGGATAGTCTCATGGATCCCGCGCATGTCCCGTTCGTGCACAACAACTATTTCCGGCGGCGTGAGGCGGCCAGGGAGAAAGAAAAGGTATTCACGCGGTTGCCGCTGGGGTTCCGGACGATCTCGAAGAATGTCTTGTTGCCGGATACCTTTATCTTTCGAGCGTTGTCTCCCAAGCTGGGCGCAGCGACGACCACGGTCGATTTCGTCCTGCCCGGCATTCATATGGAGCGATGGGAGATCGGCGACCGGTTCGCATCCGTTATGTTGGTGGCCACCCCGCTTACTGATGAGCGAAGCCGATTCGACATCTGCGTTGGGTGGAACTTTCTGCACGGGTTTCCCGCGGGGTGGCTGGTCCGCCGGACTCTCAGGACGATTCTTGGTCAGGATCGGGACGTTCTGGAATTGCAGGAACAAGGGTTCAGCTCACATGGAAGTATGTTACTGAATTTGGAATCGGACACACTGGCCGTGTGGTATCGGCAGTTAAAGAAATATCATAGTGATTTGTTGGCTGGTGTCCATGATCCTCAGCATCCGGTTCCTGAGAACACCCTGCTCAGATGGGTGACCTAGGGGTGGTCTTGCGTCCGCACGAGCCATACGGTACAACCATTCTATAGACCTCTGCGGTCTCTGTGTGCAACGCTTAGCTTGGACATCGGCGGGGATCATCTCGATATCCCGTGACGATCTGTTCAAGCCGGTTGCGACGAACCATTGTGCCGACGATCAGATCCTCAGCAGTGGGTTTCTCCGTGACTGGTATCGGGTCAATCCTCATGAGATCATGCAACCAGCGTGAGCCGAATAGGGTGAGAAAGAAGGACAGTGTGAAACAACGGTTTAGAACGGGAGGCTGTTTGGCTGGCTGGGTGCTCGTGGCCCTGACGATGTGTCTCGGAACAGAGACTTGGGCCTATGAGTCTGTGCCAGTGGCAGAGGGGGCTACCGTGCGGGGCACCGTCACCTTCATCGGTACTGTCCCACCGCCGAAAGAATTTGAAGTGCATCGGTACCTCGACCACGAGTATTGTAGTCAGCGATCTGATCTCAACGGGTATCGGCTCATGAGAGAAATCACGGTCAGGGCAGACGGCGGCCTCAAAGATGTCCTGGTGATGGTAGAGGGTGTGGAACGTGGAAAGCCTTTTTCCTTCACCGATGCCCAAGTGGAAGCGAACCGTTGTCGGTTTATGCCGTTCGTGACCGTAGTCGGCGATAAACGACTGATCACGGTGTTCAATCGAGACCCAGTCCCGCACGATATTCAAGGGTATGCGTTCGACCAAACGGGAGGCGATATGGTTTTTTATCGCCCGTCCTTGGAGGCAAGTGGCACCACGGATGCCGTGCAGTTGGTCAACGGGCGAAAAGTATTCAGCATGCAGTGTAGTATGCATCCCTATATGCAGAGTTGGGGCTACGCGATCGACCATCCTTACTTTTCGGTCACAGATGCAGCAGGGTCTTTCTCCATTGATGATCTCCCGCCGGGTAAATATCGTCTGAAGGTCTGGCATCCGATTCTCGGCACGCGAGAACAGGCGCTGACCGTCACGGCGAATGAAACAATTTCATTGAGTCTGTGGTTCGAGGCCAAGGACTGACCGATAACGGCTCGCCATCCTGGACCGCTGGCGGGGGTTCCACTTTTGTCCAAATCAAGTCTAGCCCGCATGATTCATGAACACTTCTGCTGCAATCGCCGATCCGCTGTTGCGGCAGGCCAGGGGCCTCCGGACTCCGCACGCAGGTCTCACGACGCGGCTTGGCGATTTCGCAACGAACCGTCATGAATCATGCGGGCTAGGGGAATGTCTATGCGAAGCTGACGGCGGATCAGAACACACCGTGACCGACCGGATCGTCTTGCGGGGACTGCGCTTCGTAACCGTGCAGTCATCCAGGAACGATGGGTGTCATCACATCACATCAATCATGAGAGCACAGTATGTATTCCACGCTAGTTATCTTACACATTCTCGCTGCGGTCAGTTGGGTCGGCGGCATGATATTTCTGTCATTGGTCTTGGCGCCTTTAGTGAGAAGCCGGAAAGCTGTACCGGAATTGATGGCGCTGTTTCGGTCTGCCGCGCTCCGCTTTCGCCCCATCGTCTGGGTAGCCATGGCGATACTCGTGATGACCGGTCCGATGCTGCTGTCGTTTCGAGGCGTCGCTGTCACGAGTCCTTCCTCCTGGTCGGGAATCGTCATGGTGAAGCTGACGCTGGTCGCCCTGTTGCTGTTCCTCACCTTACTGCATGACCTGGTGCTTGGTCCCCAGGTCAGCCGGGTCAGTGCGATTCCAGAATCCCAGCGATCGGCAGGAGAGCAGGTTGTGTTCAAAACCGCGCGCTGGCTCCCTCGATTGTCCCTACTCATCGCCTTGGCCGTTGTGATTACGGCGGCGATGCTGGCCCGGTCGTAGCGTGATTTGACGAGCCACTTGGTTGAACGGTTCGGCGATATCCCCTGGCTCACCGCATCGAGTAAGAATGAAGCCTTCCTGGTAACACGGTGAGAGCAGGGTCATATGACTCAGATCAAGCCACTCAGGATTACGGAGTCTTTGCGCAACGAAACCCATAGCCGAAGTGCCGGCGAGACGGTTCGGCATTGTAACGGAAGGACGATCCTAGAAACTCCTGAACATAGAGCCAGTTTCCGCCCCGCACGACTTTCGACTTACCCGTCGTCGGTCCTTGAGGATTCTTCGGTGGGCTCTTTTTGTAATAGTCATGGTCATACCAGTCGTTGACCCATTCCCAGGCATTACCCGCCATATCATAGATACCGTAGGGGCTCTTCCCCATCTCGAACATCCCCACCGGAACCAACGCCATATGGTTCGCCCATTCCTTCTTGCCGAAATTCGCGTGGAGCCTGGTGGGAGCCTCGTTGCCCCAGGGATAGAGGCGGCCATCCGTCCCCCGAGCCGCCTTTTCCCACTCTGCCTCGGTCGGCAGACGCTTCCCGGCCCATTTGCAGTACGTGACCGCATCTGACCAGCTGACGTTGACGACCGGACGTTTCTGATGGCGAGGTTGGTTCATGACTTCCCATTCCGGCGGTACCGCCGCGCCCGTCGCCTCCAGATACTTGGCATACTGCCCCACGGTCACGTGATACTTGTCCATATAGAACGCGTCAAGGAAGACGCGATGCACTGGCTTTTCGTCAGCTTTCAGCGTACTCCCCATCGTGAATTCCCCTGCCGGCACCAGCGCCATCGGTATGTCGCGGGGGTTGGTCGGGAACGCCATTCCTGCAAGTCCATCTGATTTCAGATCATCCAGCGAGCGGGCCGAACGTCGCCCAGGGAATTTCGCTTGTAACTGTTCATAGACAGCCTGTTGCTCATTATTGAGACCCAGCTCATGAGCCCCATCCAGGGCCTCTTCCGCCTGCTTCATCTTATCGGGCTGAGCCTGCCCATCGGCAATCAGACTCTTTGCCTCCTCCAGCAAGCGCCAGGCTGTTACTTCCTCCAGTGACTGCCACACCTTCATTTTGCTTAAGCGTGGCTCCCTCGTCCCTGTGATCCTGGATTTCGCATCCAGATGTAACGCGGTCTCGTAATGTTCTTCCGCGCAGTCCCAGGCTCCTAATCCTCGGCAGGCCTCAGCCAGGTTGAAATGAGCCTGCACATTGGACGAATTCTTGATGAGCCCTGCCTCCAACATCGTACGTGCTTCGGCATATTGTTTGTGCTTTAAAAGATTCTCTCCTTTGGCAAAGTCCTGCTCGCCGGCGTCGGCTGCCAGCGCCATGGAGTTTACGGTCATGTTCAAACAGATGACAAAGCTCAGCACCCCAAACGTCTGTCTCATAAGCGCATTCCTCCACTTGTGCGTACCCTATGGCAGTGAGTCTCGTCTCCCGGTAAGAGCACCGGCCGCCGTTGTGAACGCAGTCTTCATAATTGGAACCATAACATAAAAGTAGCCTAAGCGAGTGACCACATTTTGTGCGGTTGATGAATGTGGGTTCGCTACAGGTCTCCGGCAAGTAGAGGAGCCTCTACCAGTTGGTCAGCAGCGATACGTCTGTTCCTCATATCTGGTCGTCTCCCTACAAATTGGTTGAAGAAAAAGCTGTTTGCCGACTGAAAACCATGGAACGGAGCCGAGGTGACCAAACAAAGGTTAGGCTACTATGTGTCCATGAGAAGAAAGTTAGCGGGGCGTTAAACCTAACTTAGGTTGTCACCTTCTGCCACAAAGGTTCGGTGCCTCCTGTAGCATAGGGCGACTCTTGTCGTTGCACGGAACCAGTGAATTTCCAAGGCTAAATGCTAGGCCCCCCCGCGCGCGGTTTTCTCCTTGCAGCTTTCACGGACTGATTGGTCGAAGAGCTGGCCTCTCTGTGTAAAGAGATGATGGCCAAGTTGCCGCTGGTGTTTATATAGATGGGGATGTCAATCCACAAAGACCTGGATGCCTTGGCCGAAGCGGTCGTGCAGGGCGAGACACCGCAGCAGATCTTGCGACGGTTGTCGAGCACGACGGCTCTCTGCACGGCCTGTCACGACATGTATAGCTTCAAAGCAAGTGAATAGCTGTTTGCCATGAGCAACAAGCAGTAGGGGGGAGAAGAACCGAAAGTCAAACGAGGGTGAATCCATTTCCGATGTGGTGACTCCTACCCAGGTGAGAGCTCCTGCCATGGCCGGATGACACAAGCCTCGAAAGGCAGGCAATCCCTAGCCCGCATTATTCATGAACACTTCTACTGCAACCGCCAAGACGCTGCTGCGACAAGCCTGGTTGCGCGTGTGCGGCGGCCAGGCGGGCAGGCTCGTCCCTCGCGACCTCGACGTACTGTTCAAGTACGCCTTGGTCCCTCGGGCCTCCGCGTGCCCGTCTCGCAAGGCGTCTTGTCGGTTTCGTGACGAACCGTCATGAATAATGCGGGCTAGTAACCGAGATCAATGTCGCTCCGGTAACATGGTGACGGGCTGCGTATGAGGTCCTGAGCTCAGTATGAGAGAGCGGAGTGGGATGGAGGCGGAGGACTCTGAGTCAGACGGAAGGAGTTCACGGTCTTGAGAATCAGAAGGTGAGAAGGTAACGTTCAGAAATTGTTTGTATGAGCAATTGGAGGTGAACGATGGCACGGATCGTCATTATCGGCGCATCAATCGGCGGCTTGCCCGCTGCGTACGAGGCACGAGCCTTACTGGACCAGAAGCACAAGGTGACGGTGATTTCGAATGTCGATTATTTCCACTTTGTTCCGTCCAACCCGTGGGTCGCCGTGGGTTGGCGCAAGCGAAGGGACATCAGCTTCGCGGTGGGGCCGGTGTTGGAGAAGAAAGGAATCGAGTTCATCTACGAAGCGGCCCAGCGCATCGAACCTGAGCAGAACCGGATCATCACGGCAAAAGGCGAGGTGCCGTACGACTATCTTATCATCGCCACTGGGCCCAAATTGAATTTCAGCGCCGTGCCGGGACTCGGCCCCAGTGGACATACCCATTCCATCTGTACGGTGGACCATGCGGAGCAGACCTGGGGGGCTTACCAGAGCTTCCTGAAGGATCCAGGTCCGATCGTGGTCGGGGCGGCGCAAGGCGCCTCCTGCTTCGGTCCGGCGTACGAGATGGCGTTTATTCTGGATACTGATCTACGCAAAAAAAGACTGCGACGGAAAGTGCCGATCTATTTCGTGACGCCTGAACCCTACATCGGTCATATGGGCCTCGCTGGTGTCGGGAAATCGCGGCGTTTGATGGAGGATGAGTTCGCGGACCATTCCATCACACCGATCGTCAACGCCTCGATCAAGGAAGTGCAGCCCGGCAAGTTGCAGATGGAAGATGGGCAGGAGATTCCCTTCCGCTATTCGATGTTCATTCCACCCTTCAGCGGGGTCGATGCTGTGGCCGGAACCCCGGGCCTGTGCAATCCCAAAGGCTTCGTCAATATCGATGCGTATCAGGCCAACCCCAAGTACAAGAACATTTATGCCGTGGGCGTCTGTGTGGCGATTCCCCCGGTGGAGCAGACCACGGTGCCGACTGGGGCGCCCAAGACGGGCTATATGATCGAGTCGATGGTGCGGGCGGCCGTGCACAACATTCAGGCTGATATCGAGAACGAGACCCAGCGAGAGACCGCCACGTGGAATGCGGTCTGCTTGGCGGATATGGGTGACACGGGCGTGGCCTTCGTAGCGCTGCCGCAAATGGCGCCTCGAGACGTAACCTGGGCCAAGAAAGGCCGCTGGGTGCACTTAGGCAAGATCGCGCTGGAGAAGTATTTCCTCCGCAAGATGAAAAAGGGCGAAAGCGAACCCTTTTACGAACGCGTGGTCATGAACGCGCTGGGGATCACGAAGTTGGAGCAACGCCGATGAGTCAGCTTACGGCTCCTTTGGTGGTCTGTCAGGTCGAAAACCGGGCTAGTCGATCATTCTCATCGCGGACTCAGTCAACACACCTGGTCGACTGCCAAAGACGAGGGAGACGGTCATGGCGTTGATCTTCGGCGCAGAACCAGGCGGCCTGCGTGAAAGGGCTTTCGGAGTGCTCCTCACCGTCATGTTCCTTTGTGTGATGAGCCCAGGGCATGTTGTGGCTGAGGAGCAAGAGGCTGTCGCACCGGAGCTCAAGTTGAGCCTGCGTGACGCGATTCAAGCCGCGGTCGACAACAACGTCAATGTACGGCTGCTGAAAGAACGAATTGCCGCCGCGCAAGCACAGACCAATACGAGTTTCGGTGCGTTGCTTCCGAATGTCGGTGGATACCTCACCGGCAGACATCAAACCGTCAATCTAGCGGCCTTCGGGCTTCCCGCCGATCGACTCTCGGGTCTGGGCCTCACCCGGAGCGTGACGGATCCGTTTGAAGTCTATGACGCACGGGCAACCCTTGTGCAAAACATCTTCAGCCTCAGTCTCCTTCAGCGATGGCGGGCGGCGAAATCGGGACTCGATGTGGCCGGGCTGGAGGCGGAGGTGACGAAGCGCGATGTGATGGCCACGGTTGGATTGCTGTATATCGAAGTGTTACGGGCCGACGAAGCGGTCAAGGCGCGTCTGACCGATATTGAGCTCAGTCAGCAATTGCTCAAGTTGGCAAGAGATCGCAGAACGGCAGGCGTGGCAACGGGTTTAGATGTCACCCGTCAAGAGGTGCAGCTGGAGAACAATAAACAACGGTTGTTGGTATCCCAGAATGACCAGGAAAGCGCGCGTCTCAATCTGATTCGGGCGCTGGGGATCGCATTTGACGTACGACTGACATTGACCGATGAGTTGAAATTCGTTCCGCCCGTCACGCAACGTGTGGAAGAAGCACTCGTCACCGCGCGCGAACAGCGGCTGGAGTTGAGGGCTCAGGAAACTCGCCAGCGACTCGCGACGCTCAGCCTCAGTTCCGTGACCAGCGAACGCATACCTTCGCTCTCGTTGAACGGCGACTACGGCTGGATCGGGTTGAAGCCGGATGAGGCAATGACCACGCGGTCCATCGGCCTGACGCTCTCCATTCCCATTTTCGACGGAGGCCAGCGGGAAGGTCGAATCTCTGAAAACCGCAGCCGAGTCCGGCAAGAATCAATCCGCATGAAGGATGTGTCGGATCAAGTCACTCTAGAAGTACGAAACGCGTTGCTCACCCTGGAGTCGTCCACGCAACAGGTCGCCGTGGCCGAGAAGGGCTTGGAGTTGGCGTTAAAGGAATTGACCTTCGCTAAGGATCGGTTTGCAGCCGGTTTGGTGACGAATATCGAAGTGACAAACGCTCAAGCCTCAGTCGCGAGGGCTCGCGACAATCAGATTGAAGCGCTGTTCCGGTTCAACGCCTCACGGATCAATTTGGCCAGAGCCAAAGGAGAAATCGACAAGCTCTTCTGACCTTGCGGCACTCATGAACGCGTCGGACACCGTTGCTGATGCCTGGAAGAGGACAATCGTGCAGCTTTGGTAGGCACGTGCGATCCAGTCGGCTCTGAACGGCTGGTATTCGATATTCGCGCCTCTGCGCCGGTGGGGCCACTGCGGTATGTCATCGTGATCGGGCAGGGAATCCATATAGAGGAATCAGTATGCACACCGGAAGTCCGCTGAGACATCTCGTCTATGCCAGCGGCATCCTGTTCCTTGTCATCAGCCTTGGTACGGTTGGGTATGTGCTGATCGAGGGGTGGTCGGCGTTCGACGGCCTCTATATGACGGTGACCACACTGACGACGGTTGGGTACGGCGAGATTCATCCCCTCTCATCGGCGGGGAGGCTCTTCACCATTGTGCTGATCCTCATGGGAGTGGGGACGCTCTTCTATGTGGTAGGGAATGTTGCTCGCTTTGCTCTGGAGGGGGAGCTTCAACAGGCCTTTGGCCGGTATCGACAGGGAGGGAGAGTGAAAACCTTGAACGACCACTACATCGTGTGCGGGTACGGTCGGATGGGCCGGCACGTATGCAAAGAACTTCAAGCCAAACCAGTCACTGTTGTCATCGTCGAGAAAAGCCCGCCGGTCGCGGCTGCCGCACGAGGAGAGGGATTTGTGGTCATTGAAGGGGATGCGACGCAGGATCAGGTGTTAGTGCGTGCTGGGATCGAACGGGCGAAGGGCTTGGTCTCCTTGGTGAATACCGACACGGAAAACCTCTATATCGTCTTGACCGCACGGGGACTCAATAAACATCTCTTTATCATGGCACGAGCCGGTGAGGAAGGATCCGAACAAAAGCTGCTTCGAGCCGGAGCCAACCGGGTCACGTCCCCGTATCTCATCGGGGCAAGCCAGATCGCGCAGGTCTTGCTCAGACCCAACGTTGTGGAGTTTCTGGATCTGGCTACAAAGCGCGAGCACCTCGGGTTGCAAATCGAAGAAATCACGATTGAACAGGGGTCACGCTTTGACGGGAAGACACCTTGCGAATGCGGACTTGGTGAGGAACGGGGGTTGATCGTGGTTGGGGTCAAACGCCGATCCGGACATCTTGAATTTAATCCTGGCGCCAAAGTCGAGTTGGTCGCAGGGGATACCTTGATTGTGCTCGGACAGGTCGAAAGCCTCAGAAAACTGGAGTCGGTCATTCGGTCGACTGGGGAAATGGCATAAGGCGGTCGGAATAGAAATGACTTGGCGTCAGCGAGTGGTAGGGATGCATGTGTTGAGAGTGGTTAGTGATCCGGTCCGGCTGTCCACGATGGATGGTCCTGGGTGATCGCTCAAACCGGTCGGTCGTTACGATTCTCCCTCTCTGGAAACGTGCCCTGAGTACAACTGCATCACATCGGGGTCGCGTGGCGAAGCTCAGCCGTCTTTACGTTGTTGCATCTGTGAGCATCTGCTGCGCACTCCTCAATTCGATCCCAAGGGCAACGACATGGCGCCTCGCTTTTCGTGAATCCAATCTGATCGCCGCGACTCTCATTTGGTAGAGGAGACACATGCTCGATGTAGAAAGAAACGAATGAGTAGGGATCAACCATCGCTTGGGAAAAGTGCGATTACGACGTGGGTCGTGCATGATGGGGTGATGATTAGGATATGACTCATCTGACGTCCAGACAATCGTCGGTTGACAGAAGGGCGGCAAGCCGGCGGATTTGCCGTACCGCTCGATGAGCTGGGAAAGCTTTCTTGCGGTTTTCTTCGGCGGAATTGTGGGCGTGACATTGGGCGCGACGGGAGCCGGCGGGTCGCTGTTGGCGATTCCCTTGTTGGTGTATGGTCTTGGGCTGCCTGTACAGGAAGCGACCGCGATGTCGCTCCTTGTCGTCGCGGTCTCCGCGGGTCTCGGTGCATACGGTCACCTCAGAACAGGCAACGTTCGGCTGAAGGCGGCAGCCCTGTTCAGCGCCAGCGGCTGGATCGGTGCGTGGTTGGGCGCGCTCGCTCATCGCCTGGTTCGCGAAGAACTCATCCTCATCTTGTTCGGGGTTTTGATGTTGGCCGTCGCTTGGCGGATGTGGCAAGGCTACACCGTCTCGGCCATGGACGAGGGCCCACGCTGCGCAGATGAGATGCCTCGCAGATGCGTGATCAGAGCTCTGGTCGTCGGGTTACTGGCCGGCGTCGTCACCGGATTGTTTGGTGTCGGCGGAGG
>WBZU01001018.1_pt2 | contig 19926 bp, 19 predicted proteins | sample 5204311 | NCBI WGS metagenome assembly WBZU01 (sample SAMN12344359, study PRJNA552823) | activated sludge metagenome | biome: Activated sludge suspended growth; feature: Nitrification reactor; material: Wastewater; isolation source: activated sludge from nitrification reactor of wastewater... | reverse complement strand
CGGTCCGCTCGCGTGGGGATGGCCAAGGCAGTCAGCGCGCTGATCGTGGATCTCAAACAGCGTGGCCTGCTGGATGAGACGATCATTCTTTGGACCACGGAGTTTGGCCGCATGCCATCGACTCAGGGCGGCAGAGGCCGTGATCACAATCCGTATGTGTTCACCAACTGGCTGTGTGGCGGCGGCATCAAAGGGGGCATCGTGGCGGGCGAGAGCGATCAGTGGGGCTACAAGCCGCTGGATCGCGCGAACCCAACGCAGGTGTATGACATTCACGCGACGATGCTGCACCTGCTGGGCATCGATCACACGAAGCTGACGGTGCGGCACAACGGCATCGACCGGCGTCTCACGGATGTGCACGGGCATGTCATCACGGACCTGATCGCCTGAGCTGGCGCTTACTTTCCGCCCAGGCCTTCAAAGAGCTGCTTCAGGGCGCCTGCCGTGCCGCCGAGTTCGAACTTCAGCCTGGAAAGGCGCCCGGCAAGCGTGAAGTCGAAGGCAAGATGACCTTCGCCGTCATTGAACACAAGTTGAGCAGCGAGCCGCGTGGTTCCTTCGCCAAGCTTTTCGGAGGCGCCAGCATTGATCTGCGCGGCGAGCGTTTCATTTGGAATCAAACGCAGCTTCAGTTCCGCGTCATCCTTTTGCGTGTCGATCCAGCTCGCGGCGCTCAGGATCACCCGATACTCAGGCAGCTCGGCGACGACATCTTTGGTGAATTCGAAACGACCCTGGTGCAGGCGGGCCTGGGCATTGGTGTCAGCTGTCAACAATCCACCCAGCGGCACGTCAGCAATGTCGATGCCGTAGTTGCTCTTGAGTTTGGCTATACCTTTGTCCTTGCCATCCTCGCCGCCGAGTTTGCTGTTGCCGCCAGCCTTTGATCCCTTTTTCAGGATCAGCGAGAGTTCGGCCTCCGGATCGATCTGCCCGGTCGCGACGTCGAACGGATGCGCTTCTCCCGTGCCGGAGAAAGTGATGTCGGCCAGTGTGATCTTGCGCACGTGATCCAGGGCTTCGAATCTTCCAGTCAGTGAAATCGAGCAGCGGTTGTGATGCGCGAGATCGCCCGCGTCGAGATCGACATCGGTCACGCGCACTTGATCGAGGTTCAGATCCATCGTCGTCTTGGAGACGCGGTTCACCAGATGCGTGGTGATGGAGTTGATCACGATTTCATCCGCGAGGATGCCAAAGGGAAGCGGTGAAGGCGCGTGTTTCGCGGGCATTGCCGATTCCACAGCCGGGGATGCGCCAGCGAGCTGGACTGGCGCTGCGTCATTCGGTGCCAGCGAGGCCGGCGCCTTGAGTTTGGGTTTGGGTGAGGAAGCCGCGGGTGCGGCGGCCGCAGCGGAGGACGGTGCCTTCGCAAACATCGTTTTCATCTGGCTCTCGCCATCGGGAGAAACCTCGTCACCCACGGCCAGTCCGTCGATGGCGAGCTTTCGAATGTGCACCTGGCCGCTCAGGAGATCGGCGGCATCCAGTTCAAGCCTGGCCGTCCGCGCGAGGATGAGCACCTTCCCGATCGGGCCGCGCTGGGCGAGCGGCTTGCCGACTTCGCCATCACGCGGCCCCAGTGCCAGCGATGTCAGCGTGATACGCGCGGGCGATGAGGAGAGCGATGCTTCCAGCGTTTTGATCGACGCGCGGCAGTTCCACTGCGCTTCGATTTGCTGCACGATGTTGTCTGCTGTGAGCGAGGACTTCAGCCATGAGCGCACCACCTGCCACCCGATCGTGCCCGCGACGAGGGCCAGGGCGGTCACGGTGATGACGATCCACTTGAGACGTTTCATGCACGGAGAGCGGCGATCTGAATCAGCGCGTGGTCACCGGCAGGTCATCAAGGAAAAAACCCTCCACATCTTTGTCAGGCAGCGCGCCATCCCGGATGCCTTCCAGACGGCGCCGGCTGCCACGCTCCGAGCCCGGCCGGTTGCGCAGCGCCTGCACTACATCCGTCACGAGCGGGGCGGAGATGACGGCACCGGTGGCCAGCAGAGCGAGTGCTGCGATGTTCGACGAACGCCGCTCCATGCCGCGACCAAAGAGGAGCCCAATGGCGCCGCCCACGAGCGCGGGCGCCAGGAGAGTGGCGTAAGGATTGCTGGGCAGTTCTGGAAGGTTTTGAGGAGCAGGCATGCGCGAAGTATAAGCGCACGCGGCAGGATCAAAAGTGCAATTTGCCTGCAAGTGCATTGACGGGCAAGGTGTCGCCTTTCCATCATGTCCACCTCGTCACGTTATGCTTTGATTCTCGCCGGCGGCAGCGGGCAACGTTTCTGGCCTGTCAGCCGGGATGCACTGCCGAAGCAGCTGCTGAGGTTGTTCGGTGAGAAGACCCTTCTCGAACTCACGGTGGAGCGGCTGCATGGGATACTGCCTCCCGAGAGGATTCTGGTTCTCACCAATCAACAACAACTGGCGGCCGTGCGGGAGATTCTGCCGCAGCTGCCGCCAGAGAACATTGTCGCGGAGCCCGAGAAGCGTGATACCGGCCCGGCGATCGCCCTTGGAATCGGTGCCGTAGCGGCGCGTGATCCGCAGGCGACCATGATGGTGCTGCCGGCGGATCATTTGATCCGCGATCACGCGGCATTCCAGAACGTGCTGCTCGGTGCGTGTGAGGCGGCCGAGGCTGGCAGCGCGCTCGTGACCATCGGCATCAAGCCGACGTGGGCCTGTCCCAGTTTTGGTTATGTGGAGCGTGGCCCGCGCGCGCGGTTGAAAGGCGTGCGCGAGGACGTGGCGATTTATGATGTGGTGCGCTTTCGTGAAAAGCCAGATGCCGAACTGGCCGAGCATTTTCTAGCCCAGGGCAATTTCACCTGGAACGCAGGCATGTTCATCTGGACGGTTTCGTCCGTCTTGCATGAATTGTCCCGACACGCGCCAGTGCTTGCGGATTTCGTGCACGAACTGCGGAAGAGCCGCGACTTTCACGCCACGATGCTGGCTCAGTTCGGGCGGCTGCCCAAGCTCTCCATCGACTATGCCCTGATGGAGAAGGCCGGGCGCGTGCTCAATCTTGAAGCGACTTTCGACTGGGATGATGTTGGGAACTGGACCAGCGTCGGACGGTATCTGCAAAAGGACGCCGCAGGCAATCAGCACAACGTGCCGCTTTCGCAGTATGAGGCCGCGGACAATATCATTTTCAGTCAGACCGGGCAGCGAATTGCCCTGCTCGGCGTGCAGGATCTGATCATCGTGGCAGCGAATGATGCGCTGTTGATCGCATCGAAGACGAAGGCGGAGAGCATCAAGAAGATCGTAGATTCGCTGCCTGGCGAACTGCGCTAATCCCAGGGAGCCCGGCCATGCCTCGCATACTCGGAATCGATCACGGCACGGTCCGCGTCGGGCTGGCGTTGAGTGACGAACTGGAACTCGCGGCGCATCCGTTGCGAACGCTGCAAAACGGCCCCCATTTGATCGACGACATCGTGCGCATCATTGGGGACAAACGCGTGGGCAAGGTGGTCGTCGGCGCGCCGATGCTCATGAGCGGCGGACGTGGCACGGCTCTGGAGCGCGTGGAGAGGTTTGTGGAATTGTTGGGCAAGGCGTTGCAGCACGAGGTGCCGATTGAGATGGTGGATGAGCGGCTGTCGTCGGTGACGGCGGAGCGCGCCTTGAAGCGGGAGGGACATGAAATCGATCCACGTGACGGACTGGTGGATCAGCTCGCTGCCACGGTGATCCTGCAAGACTTTCTGAATCAGCAACGCGGGCCGGGCGGCTATCTGCTGCCCGATGACAGCTACGAAATGCCGTGGCTGGCGGATCAGGACAAACGCCGCCGCCAGCGCAAGCAGTCATGAGTGATGAGTTGCAGCGATGGAAACTGACGCTCGCCTATGACGGGGCGCCGTGGCAGGGCTGGCAGAGTCAGGCGAACGGGCTTGGCGTGCAGGACCAGCTGGAATCAGCCCTGAGCGCGGTGGCAGGCACGGCGGTGAACGCGCATGGTTCGGGCCGAACGGACGCCGGCGTGCATGCGCTGGCACAGGTCGCGCACTTTGATGCGCCGCCGGACATGCGCATGGACGGCGGCAACTGGCTCCGTGCGCTGAACACCAAGCTGCCGAAAACGATTCGAGTTCTGCACGCGGAGCCGGCGAAACCGGGGTTTCACGCGCGATACGATGCAATCGCGAAGACGTATTGCTATCGCATCTGCAGAGGAGATGTGCTTAGTCCGTTCGAATGGAGGCGTGCGTGGCATGTGCATGGCGAATTGGATGCGGGCCTGTTTGCACGCTGCGCTCAGGCGCTGCCAGGCACGCACAACTTTGCCCGTCTGAGCGCGAACCGTGGTGACACGGATGAGGAGACACGGCGCAGAGATTTGGTGGCGACAACGCGGACGATTCATCGGGTGACACTGCAGGAGGAAGACGAGAGGCTGGCATTTGAGATCGAAGGCAACGGGTTCCTTTACAAGATGGTGCGGCTCATCGTCGGCGCGCTCGTCCACGTGGCGCGCGGCCGGGAAAGCCCTGAGTGGTTTGCCGACCTGCTCGCGGATCCCTCCGGTCCGAAGAACCACCAGTGCGCGCCAGCGGACGGACTGTATCTGGCGCGCGTGCATTATTGATCGCGGTGTTCGCACCTTCGGCCTTGCGTTCGGTGCTCTGCGGGATTCCGATGAGGGCGCATGAGAGCATCTCGAATCCTCGCCCGTATTCGCGCCGGAGAAGTGGCGCGTGTTTGCTCCACCTCGCACTTCCTGCCGTTCATGCCGGCTTTGGCGGCACACTTCGGATTCGATGGCGTCTGGGTGGATGCGGAGCATGGCAACTGGGACCCCAGCACCGTCAAGGCGATGCTGGCACACACCAAGGCGGCGGATGTGGATTGTTTGTTTAGACCGTCCACGCTTGAGAAGAGCGGTCTGGCCCGTTGCCTGGAAGATGGTGCCACCGGGCTGATGATCCCCCACGTATCCACCGCCGAGCGGGCGCGTTACCTGGCGGAGTGCTGCAAATTTCCACCGCTTGGTGATCGCGGCCTGGACGGTGCCGGCATCGACGGCGATTTTTGGGTGGGAAGAAGCGGCAACTACACCCAGGACGCCAACGAGCAGACGTTCCTTTGCTGCCAGATCGAGACACCGCAGGCGCTGGCGAATGTGGAGGCGATCGCGGCACAGCCCGGCGTGGGCATGCTTTTTCTGGGGCCGGGCGACATGTCATTGCGTCTCGGCTGTCAGCCTTCGCTGCGCGACCCCGTGCTGTTCGAGGCTTTCAAGCGTGTGTCCGCCGCGTGTCACGCAAACGGGAAGGCGCTGGGCCTGCCTGTGGGCGATGGCGAGATGGCGAAAAAAGCCGTGGATCACGGTGCGAACCTCATCGCGTTCGGCGGCGAGTTCTTTGCGGTTCACGACAAGCTGCAGGCGTGCGCGCAGCACCTGGACGCGGCGTTGGGTGAATCGCGAGCCACGGCCGGCAGCAAACCCGCCACCTATCAACGATGAACGAGCTGCCTTACACCGATGCGAAGCCCGTCGGTGCGGCGGACTTTTATCTGGCGATCAATGCCACGTTCAGGTTCGTGCAGAACCGCTTCGGAATGGAGGGTCTGCGGCGCTACTGGCATGCGCTGGGAACGAGTTATTTCCGGCCCGTTGCTGAACGCTGGCGCGAGGGCGGCCTTCAAGCTGTCGCATCCTATTGGAGCTCCTTTTTTGCTGCTGAACCCGGAGCGGATGTGGAAGTAGAGGAATCCCCGGACGCGGTGGTTCTGCACGTGCGTGTCTGTCCGCTCATCGCGCATCTGCGTTCGCAGGGGAGAGAGGTGCTGCCCTGCCTTTGCCAGCACTGCTACTTCGTCAGTGAAGCGATTGGCGAAACGTCCGGCGTGCATGTCCGCATTCGCGGTGGCAATGGTTCGTGCACGCAGCGATTCACCCGGGGAGAGGAACTGCCGCAGGACCTGCTGGCGATCGAGTCGTGCGCACAGCCTAACAATTGACATTCATCCTCATGCTTGGCTGCTACGACTTCTGCGCGCACTACGAATGGACCTTCCAGTGGCTCCTGGAACAGGGAGATCACGAGTGCGTGCTCGACTACTGGGAGAATGCCATCTATCGCGACTCACAAACACACGCGACGAAGCTGATCGCGGAGAAGGGCTTCGCCGGCATGAAGGAATACTGGGGGCACACGCTCGCGGAGGAAGCCGCCGGCTATGTGGCAACCGAAGGCGCGGACGTGTATCGCATCGACATGCATCAGTGTCCGTCGAAGGGCTTCCTCATTCGCAACGGTCTCGTGCAATTCGGCGACTACTGCGATCATTGCATGGGCTGGATCGGGCCGCTGATGCGGGATGCGGGCTTCGCGATCGACCACGAGCACAATCATCAGGGCCAGTGCTGGTGGGAGATCCGCCGCGCGAGCGATGCCGCGCCCGCGAGTCCAGCTGGAGCGCTAAGCGGAGAGCATGACGTGCGGTTGCATGAAGACTGGTCATCCGAGTGCACGGACTCGTATCATCACGCCCCGCATCCTGACGACAAACAATCCGCCTCATGAGAACGCCGCTGTGCCTGGGCATCATCGCTGCGTTTTCCTCCGCGCATGCCGGCTGGGAGCAGCTCGCGCCGATGCCTGCGGAGAATGGCGGCTTGGCCTGCGGCTTCGTTGATGGCAAGCTCATCGTGGCCGGCGGCACGAACTGGCAAAGCGATGCCAAGCAGTGGCTCGACGTGATCTGGCGGTTCGATCCCGCGACGAACAAGTGGGAGGCTGCTGGCAAACTGTCAGCAGCCCGCGCCTATGCAGTCTGTGGCGTGCTGAATGGCAGGCTGGTGATCGCGGGCGGCAGCGATGGCACACGCGTTTTCGACGATGTGATCGGCGTGAGTGCATCCGGGCATGAGGTGCCGATGGGCACGGTGTCGTTTCACAGTGTGTTTGGCTGCGGCACGGTGCAGGGAGGCACGCTTCTGTGCGCTGGCGGTTCAGATGATGTGGCTGATTTGACGCGCTTGTGTTCGCGCACTTGGACGCTGACGTTCGACGCGCAGGATCGTGTGCAACAGGCTGCGGGCGTGGCCACGGCGGAGCCAGGTTTTGGCATCAGCGCCATGGCAGGCACACGGGACGGGGCTTTCATGTTCGGCGGCGCGCACGCGCGGTCTTCCACCGAGATCATTAATCTCGACGCCGTGCGATCCTGGAACGGAGCGCGACAAGTCGCGACACTGCCGCATGCCGCGCGCGGCCTTTGCGCAGCCGCCGTGAGCGAACACGTCGTCTACGTCGGCGGCGGCTATCCGGGCGACGACGAGGGCTTCACGGACAAGGCATGGCTGTTCGACACTGCGGCACTCACGTTCGCGCCGTCAGAGCCGCTGCCGATGAAGGCGATGACGTCATTGGTCGTGGATGATGGCTGGCTCTACTGCCTGGGCGGTGAGGATCGGAAGAAGCACCGCACCGACAAAGTCTGGCGCATTCGATTGACCGAACTCGTCAGCGCGGCGAAGCCGTAACCGCGGGCGGATGACGGGCGAGATCAGTCGAGATGAGTCTCTCGATCATGCTCACGGCGGGGCGGGACGATGCCGAACCGCTGAAGAAGCGGGTGTCCAGGGCAGCATAGTATCCGACAGCCGAATTGACGCCGACAAGCTCTCCCGATTCCAGCAGCACGGGGCCGCCGCTGTCGCCGGGCGCGAGCTGCAACGTATGCTCGAAGGTGCTGGCCCGAGTGCCGCTGACGCGCTGCGAAAGCTGTCCGCGATCGCCCTTCGGGCCGGTGGCGAGACCTCCGTGCAAAACTTCAGTGCCTTCCAGCAGGTCGTGGTCACGCGGCGACCAACGGTAATACCACGGCGTTTCAAAAGGCACCCGAACCAGCGCGAGATCATGTTTGCTGTCCGACCAGAGCAGCTGAGCCTTGCCCATGCGCAGGCCTTTGGGAGAGAGGTAGGCAAGCACCAGCTCGTTACCCGCCTTCGCACAGACGACGTGCAGCGCGGTCATGAAGTGCCCGTGTGGCGAGATCGGGGTGGCGACTCCCTGATACGCCAGCGAGTGCGCGCGATCATTCGGAGTTTGCCTGCGCAGGATTTGTTCGGCTTCCTGCGGAGGCACGCATAGCGCGAGCGTGCGGCAGGCGTTCAACTGCTGCCTGAGCGATTCTGCGGTCAGAGGTTGAATGACAAGCGGTGCCTGCGTGCATGCGCCGCAGAGTGCCAGCATGACTGCCAGACCGATGCACCTGACCGATTGAGGGAGATTCATGATCTGTCTCATACAACCAACGGACGTGCTCCCGCAAGGGGGTCCCGTGAAGCGTGCCGCGCTGTTTGTTTCTTGGATCACGTGTGGTCCTGCTGCTAGGGTCCCGATCATCATGCTGCTGGAAGCTGTCACCCTTTTTCCCGAACTCATCACCGTGCCGATGAACACGAGCATCATGGGCCGCGCGCAGCAGCGCAGGCTGGTGGAGGTGCGCGTGCACGACCTGCGCGATTGCGGTCTGGGCAAACATCGCCAGGTGGATGACACGCCATGCGGCGGCGGGCCGGGCATGGTGCTGAGACCCGAGCCGTTGTTTGAGATGTTCGAGAAGATCGATGCTCCGGAGGCGCGCATTGTGTATCTCTCGCCAGCTGGGAAGCCCTTCACGCAATCCGCCGCAGCGCGGCTGGCGGGTGAGGGGCATTTGATCTTTCTGTGCGGCCACTACGAAGGAGTGGATCAGCGGGTGATCGACACATGGGTGGATGAGGAAATCAGCCTGGGAGACTACGTGCTGACCAATGGAGCCATCGCCGCCGCGGTAGTCATGGATGCGATCGTCCGCCTGCTGCCCGGTGTGCTCGGTGATGATCAAAGCTCCGTGGATGAATCCTTCGGACCGAGCGGCCTTCTCGAGGCCCCTCATTACACCAAGCCAGGGGAGTATCGGGGGCTGAAGGTGCCGGACGTATTGCTCGGCGGGCATCACGGCAAAGTGGCCGAATGGCGCGCACGGATGGCGCGCGAGCGGACGGCACTGATGCGGCCGGATCTGCTGGCGGACGGTGACTAAAGGCCCGTGGGATGATCCACGAACTCCCAGGGAATCCCAAAACGCTCCCGAATGTGTTCCGCCAGGGCTTTGACACCAAAAGTCTCGGTGGCGTAGTGACCGCCGTAGAGAAGGTTCACGCCCAGTTCCTCCGCCAGTGTGTAACTCCAGTGCGGGCCTTCACCGGTGATGAACGTATCGATCCCAGCCTTCGCTGCGGCGGCGACCTCCGATCCTGCGCCGCCCGTCATGATGCCGATGCGTCTGCATACATCTGGACCTCCCGGGCAGAGGTGCACTCGCGATTTTGTGGCCTCTTCGAGACGGGAAACGAGAGCGGCGCGCGGGATTTCGGTCTCGATACGCGCGCCGTTGTCGGTGCCTTTGGTATTCATGAATGTGCCGCAGGGCTCCAATCCCATTGCGCGTGCGAGCACGGCATCGTTTCCGAGGGTTGGATGAAAATCCAGGGGTAGATGCGCGCTGTAGATGGCCAACCCGGCCTCTGTGCAGCATTTGATCTTTTGAAAAACGCTGCCGGTATAGGGCTGCAGCCCGCTCCAAAAGAGCCCGTGATGAACGATGAGCATGTCGGCTTTCAGCGCCGCCGCCTGCCTGATCACTGGCAGACACGCGTCCACTGCTGCCACGATTTTGCGGACATGCCCCTGCTGGTTCTCCATTTGCAGGCCATTGAGGGCATTGGAGTAATCCGGTATGTCGGCGAGCCGAAGCTCGCTGTTGAGATAGGAAACGAGATCTTCGAGGCGCATGAGAACATGCATTTCATCGCCCCTGTGGACAGCGAACTCAACCTCCGCTGTTGATGTCGCGCAGCATTTCTTGCGCCGCTATCAGCTGAGCCTCCAACTGGGTCAGCTGCTGCTGGGCTGATTCATAGCTCTTTTTTGCGGTGTCCACAGAGTAGGGGCCTGCGCCGACAATCTTGCCGCCGCCACTGTTGGCACGCTTGGATTCCGCGTCTGACAGCCGCTCTTGCCACAATTTGACGGTGCCTTCGGCGATATGGATTTGCGCCTTGAGTGCAGCGAGGCGTGCTTTTGTTTCAGCGAGCTTGGCGCGATCCGGTGGAACAGAGGGACCTTTCGGCGCCGCAATTACCTTGCCGTTGCTTCCCTTCAGAGGAGGAGGTGGAGGCAGCGGATCGTCAATCTGGAATTTCATCACCAACTCGGCCGGAAGGTCGGCCTTTTGCAGCCGCGCGGACCCGACGCTATGTGTCACCGTGACCGTGTCTTCGCTGATGCGCTTGATCACTACGCCTTCCAGCACCTTGCCATTGTTCAGAGTCAATGACGGGAGGGTGGTGCCGATGGCGGCGGCGCGCACGCTCAGGGCTGCTTGCGCCAGATCCTGCTCATAAGAGATAGCTTCGCGACTGCGCTGCTCGGTGTTCTTCTTTGCTTCCTCCAGTGCTTTGGCCAGTTCCACGGGACGGCTGGCCAGTTCGACGTCGGCAGCCGCCGTGCCCGATATCTCATCGGTGCTCTTGCGCTTGCGTTCGATGTTTTCTTTGATGTTCTCGATCGCGGTCTTGGCGGTGCGGATGCTTGCCTGGACGTCAGATATTTTTCCACGCACTTCATCAATGGCGGTCATGCGCATGAACCCTCCGCCGAGCAGGACGATCGCCAGCAGGGCTGCGAGATAGGCTGAGACTTTCGGTTCCATTTTGGGGAAAGGGCTGGGGGTTAATTGGCGCCCGTGCCATACAGGCGGCGGTATTGCTCCAGGCGCTCTTTTGCATTGCGTGCAATGTCAGTTGCGGACTTCTCCTGCGCCCTGGCGATTTCCAGATCGGCTTCCAGCTTTTCCACCTGCTGAGCGAGGCTGGCGCGTTTGTAGGTGGCGAGCTTCTGGCCGGTGGTGGCATTGAATTCCTTCCCTGCGGCCGAAAGCTCATGATCAAGATCCCGCCGCTCACGGCCCAGGTCGCTAAGCTCGATTCGCAGATTCTCCAGCTCCTCTTCGAGGGCTTTTTTACTGTCGCAGGCTGGTAGCGCGAGTGTCAGCAGAAGTGCGGCAATGAAACGATGTGGGCTCATCATAAGAGACAATACGACGTTCATAGAGGATTTTGCGAATTTCGTCAATAGCTCTCGCAATTTCCTCAATAGCAATGGCCACTATGATAGTGGTGCACCGAACGACTGATTTGAATCAACGAGTCATCGCCGGCATCAGGTTGACGCCAAGTGAAAAGCGACAAAACCAGAACTATTAGCAAAACCGAACGACTATTTTGGGCTTGGTTATATTGGTCATAACAATTGGGATTTAACGAAACTGCGGGTTTCGACAAAACACATGGCTTTCGCAAAGCTCGGGGTCGTCAAACCTGTCGCCCATCCCATGAAGAAGAACCTGCTGTTTCTGGTCCTGCTCGCCTTGCAGGCTGCACCTGTGATCCACGCGGAAACTCTCGATCTGCAGACCATGCAGGGAAAAGTTTACCATCAGTGCCGCATCGTGAAGATCGAAGCCGATGGCCTGTTGTTTCGCCACGCGAACGGTGCCGGGAAGGTGCTGTTCAAAGATCTGACCAAGCCGCTTCGCGATCACTTTGGATACGATCCGGAGAAGGCGCGAGCGCACGAAGAGAAGGTGAAGGCCGAAGCACAGAAGCAGCGCGAAGTGGCCCGGCAAAAGACGCTGGACGCCTGGAGAGCCCAGGATGCAGCGAATGAGAGGGCGATCGAGAACCAGACACTTCTGGCTCTGCGCGCTGCCTTGACGCAGGCTCCCGCGCAATCAGGGGGAGATTGGGTCGCTCTCAGCGGCAGCACATCGCTTATCCAGGGCAGCCAGCTGGTGAACGGCGCGGACTACTACCGGGCCAGCAAGAGAGAGACCTGGGTGCCGTGGTGTGGGGTGCGCAACGGGCGGCTGCCGCTGGCAGGTGTCAGCTACTCTTCCACCGGATGCAATGTGAGAGCCCGGTATGCTGGTGCGTGTGCTGGCGGGCTGAATTACGGCTTCACGCCGGTGCCCTTTTTTGCCGTGCCCGGCGTGGGACCGAATGTGCCTGTCATCAACCCGGTGCCTGCCTGCCGGCCCCACGTCACTCGTAGCGTGATCGTTCCGCTCTCCGGACGCTAACAGCGCCGTCACCAGACTTTCAAGGTCTTGGCACCTTCGTCGATGAGCTTCCAGAAGTTCTTGGACTTCGCCAGTTCCTCGTCTTCGGAAGTCTTCAGGTTCGACCGGTAGAAGAAGTCCGCCAGCGTGTTTGCGTGGAGCACGCGGTGGACGCGCACGTCTCTGTCTTCGACCGCAAAGTAAATGCGGTAGTCGCCTGCCCGGCAGCGGTAGAGTTTCGTGCCCGCACGCTCGAGGACGCCGAACCGTCTGGTCAGTGTGTCGCCCTCCAGATCGGCAGGCTGGATATTCATTGCTTCGAGCAATTGAAACTGCACCTGCGTGGGCAGGCGGGACAGCTCGGCAGCGCTTATTTCGTTGAATACAATCTGCATGGAACGGGGGCGCGGTGCAGACACGCGCCTCTTTCCATGCAGGGTTTCGTGCGATTGTGCAAGCGTGTTGATTTGGGGCATGCATCTGATGCCGTTGTGCGAAACAAGAGCCAGCACACGCGTATGAAGCCGCATGAAGCGAGTTCTCCTCCTTATGCTCCTGCTGGCTGCAACCTGTGCAGGTTTGGCATCAACTCCCGAGCCGGCTTCCTGGCAGGCCGCTGCCGCGAAAGCGAAGATCACGCCAGATTCACGGATGTGGATGGCGGGTTATGCTGGCCGCACCAAGCCGGCCGATGGAACGACGCTCGATCTGTTCGCCAAAGCGCTGGTTCTCCAGGACGCCAGCCGCCAACGGGTGGTGTTCATCACCCTGGATCTGATCGGTGTGCCCAAATCCATGCGCGACCGGGTCGTGGCAGTGCTGCAGGAGAAGCATGGCATCAGTCCTGCCTCCGTGCTCATCAACGCCTCCCACACGCACAGCGGTCCGGAACTGCGAGCAGCGCGCACCGATACGACGGACGAGCCCGCTCGCCGGGCTGATGAGGCCGCCGCCTACACATCGAAGCTGGAGGAGACACTCGTGGCGTTGGTCGCGGATTGTGTGACGCGCCTCCAACCCGCACGCCTCCGCTACAGCTATGCGCGTGCCGGCTTCGCCATGAACCGGCGGACGCCTGGACCGAACGGTTACAGCAATCACCCGTATCCTCAGGGCCCGGTGGATCAGCAGGTGCCGGTGCTGCACGTGATCTCCGCGGACAAGAAGGACGTCGCCATCGCCTTCGGGTATGCCTGCCATAATACCACGCTCGGCCTCCAGCAATACAACGGCGATTACGCGGGATACGCACAGCGTGACATCGAGGCCGCGCATCCCGAGGCTGTGGCGCTCTTTGTCAACGGCTGCAGCGGCGATCAGAACCCGTATCCGCGCGGGACGGTTGCACTCGCCGAGACCCATGGCAAAACCCTGGCCACCGCGGTGGAGGCGGCATTGACGACGAATCTGGAGGAACTCTCCGGCAGGCTCGCCTCCGAATACGAGGAGATACCCCTCGCCTTTGGAACCGTGCCGACGAAGGCCCAGCTCGACGAGCGCGCTCTCTCCACGAACAAGCTGGATGCCAGCTATGCGGGGCGATTGCTCGGCGTGATGCGCGAGCGCGGCAGCCTGCCTGCCGCCTATTCGTATCCCGTGCAGGTGCTGCGAATAGGCGATCAACTCACCCTCGTCGCTCTGGGTGGCGAAACCGTGGTGGACTATTCGCTCCGGCTAAAGCGCGAGATCAAAGATCCCAATGTGTGGATCGCGGGCTATTCGAACGATGTCATGACCTACATCCCGAGTTTGCGCGTGCTGAGGGAAGGAGGCTATGAGGCAGGGGATGCCATGAAGTGGGGATCACACACCGCGCCCTGGAGCGAGCGCGTGGAGGAACACATCGTCGAATCCGTGCGCCGCCTGCGCGCGAAGGAAAAATAGCTGGTTCATTCAGGGTGCTCCAGGGAGATCACCTTGATTTCGACGCGCCGGTTTTTGGCGTGATTGTCGGGATCAGCCGGATCAAACGGCCGGTCCCATCCGGCTCCATCCGTGCTGAACTGGTTCGGATTGAACTGCGGGAATTTCTGCAGCAGCTCCGTCTTCACGGCAGCTGCGCGGTTGCTGGAGAGATCCTTCACCAGCTGCGGGCTTACCTGCCCGCGCATGGATGCGTCTGTGTGTCCCTCGATCACGATATTGGCGCCGCCATACTGCGTGGCGAGCTGTGCCACTTCCTGGAGCACCGTATCAACATTCGCTTCATAGAGCTTCTCCACGTCCTTGCCCTCCTCGCGCACCGTCACCTTCTTCCGCAGGTCCCATGAGTTGGGATAGAAGTGCAGGGTGATCACCTTGGTCAAAATCTCGCTGCCTTCAGCTTTTACTGTCTGGACGCTGCGGGGCGCAAAGTTGATCTGATACTCGTTGCGGCTGGACTTGAAGGGCTCCTCGTCGCCCAGCTTCTGGATCACGCTGAAATCCATCACCTGATCAAACGGCACCGCCTGACGGATGCGGTTCATCTTCCGGTAGAGCAGATACGCCGTGTTCCAGGTATGTTCGAAGTTCGCGGGGTTGTTCTGATTGAGGAAGAAGTCGCGATTCTCAGCATAATTCGTGGAGTGCGCGTCGCCCAGCATGCCGAGTGTGTCCGCTTCGGGGATGGAGTAGAGCTTGGACATGAGCGCGGCGGCCTGCTTGCGGCCGGCCTCGTCCTTCATTTTCTCCATGCCGGCGAAGATGCCGCGTGTCAGACCCTCGATGATGTCCGCGTTGTCGCGTGCGAAGTCCGCGCGTGCGAACCACACATCCGCGATCAGCTTGTTCGCGGTCGCCGTGCTGACCAGCAAATGATTGCTGTCGGCCTTGCTGAGGTTGTAAATGTCGGGTGCCCAGGACACGCACGCCGCCAGTGACTTGTCGCTGTTGAAGGCTGCAGCTGCCTGGAAAGCGTCCTCGGTGTAGATGAATTGCACCTCCGCAGGCTGCACGCCGCCGTTCACCAGCGCGTTGAGCAGGAAGTATTCGGAGGGCGAGTTCTGGGCAAGCACGACCTTTTTGCCGCGCAGGTCATTCACGGTCGGGTTCTTTGGGTCCTTGGCGGCGCTGCGGCGGATGACGATGCCGTCGCCGCCATTGGAGAAGTCCACCTGCTGAAACACGCGGGGCATGATGCGCGGATCCTTCTTCAACTCGTCCATGAACAGCGGCAGCATGTCGAGCGTAGCCCAGCCGATGTGCACCTTCCCGCTCGCATACGCGTCGCGCATCGACACCGGATTGTCGATGAGCACCAGTTCCACTTTGAAGGGTTCGCCACCAGGCGTGGTCCAGACCTTGCCAGCAGCACCACCTTCGTTTTGCAAAATGATCGGCGCCCAGCCGGCCCACACGTTGAGCGCGAATTTCACCGTGCGTCCCGCCAGCGGCTCGTAGGCGCTGGTCTCTTTGATAGGCGGCAGCTTCTCGCTGGCCTTGAAGCTGTATTCCTTCACGGTCGTGGGCACATTCGAGTCTGGCGCTTCGGTTCCGGAAGTGGTCTTCAGATCGCTGACGCTGATATTGCCGGGCGTGTTGGTGGCGGCGCGGGGGAACAGGACATTGCGCAGGCCATAAGCGGCCAGACCGGCCACAGCCAGCAGCAGCACCACATAGAACAAAGGCTTGGGTTTTACATCATCACTCATAGGAGGCAGGGGAGCAGGGTTGTTGGAATGCGTGCAACCACTCTGGCCGCACGCTTGCAGATGCAAGCATCGGAATTCCGGGGCGCGATGACAAGCTCGGAGTTCGATTGGAATGCGTTTGCCCGCTCCGGGCGGGGCTGCCTGGAGCGGAAGGGATCAAATGATTGCAATGCCCTCGCAGGCGTCACTCGGCCTTTTTCTTCCCTTTCCCTTTCCCCTTGCCTTTGGCTTTCGCTGCGGGCGCTGAGCCTGGCTGGTTGGGGACTGGCATCGGCGCCTTCACTTCATCCCGCCACGCCAGCATCATCGCGTGCAGTTCTTTTGCCTTGTCAGGCATCGTGTCGGCGAGGTTGTTCTTCTCGCCGATGTCTTCTCTCAAGTTGTAGAGTTCAAGGTGGTGGTCCTCGAAGTATTCCATCAGCTTCCAGTCGCCCACTTCTACAAGTCCAACTGGCGTGGTGCGCCACAGTCCCGGGCCGGAGCCGAGATAGCCGGGGAAGTGCTGATAGATTGCGGCGCGTTTCAGTGAGGCTCCGCCGTCCTTGAACAAAGGCACGAGGCTTTCGCCATCCAACGTGTAGCCCTCAGGCTTTGCGGCGGAGGCGATTTCGAGCAGCGTGGGATACACGTCCACGTGGATGGCTGGCACATCGCAAGTGCTGCCGGGTTTGACCATGCCGGGCCAGCGCACGATGAATGGATCGCGCGTGCCGCCTTCGTAGAGCGAGCCTTTGCCGCTGCGCAGCGGGGCATTGTCCGTGATGTCGCTGGTGTCGCCATCGGCATCGCCGCCCACACCGTTGCCGCCTTTCTTCTTGCCTTTGCCACCCTTCCCCTGGCCTTCGTGGCCGGGCTCGCGAATCAGGCCATCGGGACGGCCGTAGCCACCCACGCCGCCGTTGTCGCTTGAGAAAATGACGACGGTGTTGTCGGCGATCTTGAGTTCATCCAGCAATGCCATGACTCGGCCCACGGAGCGGTCCACGGCGTAGATCATGCCGGCGTACGTGGGATCGTGATGGCCGCCGACGGGCTTCTTGCCGTCGAAGTGTTCTTTGTCATCTTTCCGCGCCTGATGCGGCGAGTGCACGGCAAAATGCGGCAGATAAAGGAAGAACGGTCCGTCCTTGTGCCGGCGAATGAAGTCCTCCGCGTGATCTGTGAGGAAGTCGGCAAGGTATTCGTCCTTCGGATACTCCGTCTTCGGGTTGGTCTTGAAGTTGAAGTGAACGCCCATGCTGACGATGGCCTCATCAAAACCGCGTGCTGCCGGGTGATGCTGAGGATCCTCGCCGAGATGCCATTTGCCAAACATCGCCGTGCTGTAGCCAGCCTTCTTCAGGGACTGCGCGATGGTGATTTTGTCCAAGGGCAGGGCGACGGTGTTATCCACCGGCCGCAGCGGGCGCGACTGCCAGTCGAAACGGTCGATGCCGCCCACCGTGTAAACCCCGGTTCGCGCGCCATACTGCCCGCTCATCAAAGCAGCGCGCGTGGGCTGGCAGTTCTGACAGTTGTGATACCGCGTCAGCTTCATGCCCTGCGAGGCGAGCTTGTCGATGTTGGGCGTCTCGTAGTATTTGCTCCCGTAGGTGCCGGTGTCCGTCCAGCCGAGGTCATCCGCCAGAATGTAAACGATGTTCGGGGCGGCGCGCAGCGCACAGGGGAGGAGCAGAAGATAGAACAACAGGTGTTTCATGGCGGCGCTGAAACGCGGGTGTTTCCGCGATCACGCATACAAAAAGCGTGGTTCGCTCTTTCCATGCATCACGGACCGGCCACAGTGCCGCCATGTCCTTCAATCGCTTGAAGTCGATCGCCGCCTGCCTGCCCATCACCCTGACCATGTCCTCATCAGCTGCCGAAACTCCGGAAGGATTCACGCACGTGCGCACGCTGGGCGGCATTCACGAATACCTCCTGCAAAGCAATGGTTTGCGCGTGCTCATGCTGCCTCAGCCTGGCGTGCCCACCGCGACTTTCATGGTCACCTACCATGTGGGATCGCGGAACGAAGTGACCGGGACCACTGGCGCCACGCACTTGCTGGAGCATTTGATGTTCAAAGGCACCTCGGCGCACCATCGCGGCATCGGGACCAGCTATGATCAGGTGCTGGAGCGCGTGGGTGCTGAGATCAACGCCACCACCTGGCTCGACCGCACCAACTACTTCGCCACCGTGCCGGTCAGCGCCCTGGCGCTGCCCATCGAACTCGAAGCAGATCGGATGCGAAACCTGTCTCTGCTGGAGGAGGATCGCCGGCCTGAGATGACTGTCGTGCGCAATGAGTTTGAACTCGGCGAGAACCACCCGCCGAACGCACTTGCTACTGAAGTGTGGGCCGCCGCCTTTCAGGCCCACCCCTACCATCACAACACGATCGGCTGGCGCAGCGACATCGAGAACGTGCCGATCGAAAAGCTGCGCGCCTTTTATGACACCTTCTACTGGCCGGACAACGCCACCGCCACGGTGATCGGCGGATTCGATCCCGGAGCCACGCTGCTGCTGATCAAAGCGCGTTTCGGGCGCATCCCGAAGGCTCCGCATCCGCTGCCGCAAGTCTACACCGAGGAGCCGGAGCAAACAGGACAGCGCCGCGTGCAGATCAAACGTGCAGGCGAACTCGGCGTGGTCATGCTCGCGCACAAGACCCCCGCCGCCACCCACCCGGATTGGCCTGCCATCGAGGTGCTCAGCCGCATTCTCGCGGATGGCGACACCAGCCGCTGCTTCCGCGCCCTGACTGACAAGAACCTCACGCTCGAAGTCGAAGGCTCGACCGCCTTCACCCACGATCCCTCGCTGCATATCCTCACCGCTGAACTGGCGGACGGAGCGAAGCACGCAGAGGTCGAAGCCGCCATGCATGCCGAAATCGAAAAGATACAAAAAAAGGGCGTCAAACCTGAAGAAGTGCACACGGCCATCGCTGGTTTCGTGGCGCACCGTGCGTATTCGCGGGATGGCACCTTCGCTCTCGCATCCGAGATCAATGAATGCATCGCCGTCGGTGACTGGACGCTTTATCTTTCCCTCGAAGACAAGATCAAAACCGTCACGCCGTCGGACGTGCAGCGTGTGGCCCGGGAGTATTTCACGGAGAATCACAGCACCGTAGGATGGTTCGTGCCGGTGGCGGGCGGTAGCGGCGTGACCGCTTCGGCCAAGCAGGACCACTTTGAGCCCAAAGAAGTGATCGCGCCTGCGGCACCCAAGACACCGCTCGCGGCACCTGCGATCACCGACTTTGCGCGCCGCATTCAACGCATGGATATCGAAGGCGCAGACATCCTGCTCTGCCCGACCTCTGCTCAAGGCATAGCCCTCGTGCGCGTAAGCCTGCCCGTGGGAGAAGCGTGGGCGGAGAATCGAGCACTCGCCCATCTCGCCGCGGACATGATCGAGCGTGGCACTACAACGCATGACAAATTTGCCATCGCCACCATGTTGGAGAAAGCCGGCGTCGATGTGCAAAGCAAGGTGGGCACCGAGACGCTCGACCTCACCGCGAAGTGCCTCACACCCGACCTGCCAATGCTGCTGTCTCTGCTGGTGGAACAGTGGCGCACCCCCGCTTTCGCGCAGGCCGAATTCAGCAAAGCAAAGCAGGAATTTGTCAGCGTGCTGCAACAGGACCAGGAGAGCACGGATGAGCAGGCCGCCGTGGCGTTCTCGCGTGCCGTGCATCCATCAGGCCACCCGCTGCGCCGGGCGAGTTTCGAGGAAATGGAGCGATTCACAAAAGAGGCGACCCTGCCCGCAGTGAAGGCATTCTACTCACAGCACTACGGAGCGCACGGGGCGCGCATCGTCATCGTCGGTGACGTGGAAACGGCCGCTGTGCAGGATCACCTCGGGAAGCTCCTCAAAGGATGGAAGACTTCCACCAGCAAGGCGTCGTCAGCACCTGCGCCCCCCCCGGCTGGAAAGACTCAAGAAATCGAAATTCCCATGGCGGACAAACCCAGCGTGAGCGTTCTGCTCGGTCGCGCCACTCCTGTCGCGCCTTCGGATCCAGACTGGCTGCCTCTGCGTCTCGCGGTGGATGCGCTGGGCAGTGGATTCACCAGCCGTCTGGTAGGTAACGTGCGGGATCGCGAAGGTCTCACCTACCATATCGGCAGCTATCTCATCGATGATGGCAATCACC
>WBZU01001204.1_pt1 | contig 19931 bp, 19 predicted proteins | sample 5204311 | NCBI WGS metagenome assembly WBZU01 (sample SAMN12344359, study PRJNA552823) | activated sludge metagenome | biome: Activated sludge suspended growth; feature: Nitrification reactor; material: Wastewater; isolation source: activated sludge from nitrification reactor of wastewater... | reverse complement strand
CGAGGAAGAGCAGGCCGAGCGCCGAGAGCGAGTAGGTGCGGAGCAGGCCGAGGGCCCGGGCGTTGGCCAGCTGCTCGACCGAGCGGTACTCGGCCTGGATCTCGGTGGGCGTGAGCTGGAGGCCGAGTGGCGTCTCGCGGACCCGGGTGACGTGGTAGGTGCGGTAGACGGCCTCGTGGTTGAGGCGGGCGGCGAGCACCGCGTACACGCCGGCCACCGCGAAGGCGGCAAGGCCGAAGAGGACCAACGAGTAGAGGGCGGTCAGGCGGAACCGCACCGAGCCGGCCCAGTCGGGCAGGGCGTCGGCGGCCGCCACCAGACGACGAGAGGCCCGCGACATCCGCACGCCGTCGGGGCCGACCTCGTCGCCGGGCTCGGGCGGCGCGTGCAGCGAGCCGCCCGGTCGGCCGTCGGGTCCGGCCGGGTTCGGCACCGCCGGGCCGACGGCGTCGGCCGCGTCGCCGGCACCTGGCGGGGTCGACCCGACCGGGGCGCCCGGACCGTCGGGGCCGGGGTCGTCCGGATCGTGGGCGGGTGGCTCAGGCACCGGACCGGGCGGCGCCGAGCAGATCGGGGCGGAGGCGGTAGCCCGCCCCGATCACGGTCTCGATCGGCGGCTCGACGTCGTCGTCTCGGGTCAGCTTGCGGCGCAGGGTGCCGACGGTGACCCGGACCGTGTTGGTGAGCGGGTCGGCGTTCTCGTCCCACACGTGCTCGAGCAGGCGCTCCTGGCTGAGCACCTCGCCGGCGTGGGCCATGAAGTACCGCAGCAGCGCGAACTCCTTGGCGGTGAGGTCGAGCAGGCGACCGCGTCGGGTCACCTCGAAGCGGGCGGTGTCGAGCTCGAGCTCGCCGACGGTGAGGCGGGCGCCGCTGCGCCCGGCGTCGCGTCGCAGGAGGCTCCGCACCCGAGCGGACAGCTCGGTGAAGGCGAACGGCTTGATCAAGTAGTCGTCGGCGCCCTCGTCGAGCCCGGTGACCCGCTCCCCCACCCCGTCCCGGGCGGTCACCATCAGGATGCGGGGGGCCGGCTCGTCGTCGACCGGGGCGAGCATCGGGTCGGTGCGGATGCGCCGGGCGAGGTCCAGGCCGTCGCCATCGGGGAGGTTGAGGTCGAGGGTGACGAGGTCGTAGGGGGAGACGACGAGGCGGTCCACCGCCCCGGCCACGTCGTTGGCCACGTCGACCGCGTAGCCCTCGCGGCGCAGGCCCACCGCCACCGCCGCGGCCAGGTCGACCTCGTCCTCCACCACCAGGATGCGCACCCGGGAAAGGCTAGGACCGGTCGCCGAAACCCGAGGGAAACCCCCCTCGCAGTTCCCCGGATCTCCCGAGCACCCCTTTACCCTGTGCTTCAGCACGAGCGGGTTGGCTGTCCGGCACCGCCCGAACCCGGAGGACCCCCGCCCATGACCGACCACGTGGACCCGATCGCCGCTGCCGCCGAACGGCTGGAGCAGACCGTCTTCGAGGTCAAGAAGGTGATCGTCGGCCAGGACCGCGTGGTCGAGCGCCTCCTCGTCTGCCTGTTGGCCAAGGGCCACGCGCTGTTGGAGGGCGTGCCCGGCCTGGCCAAGACCCTGGCCGCGGAGACCCTCGCCGTGGTCGTCGGCGGGTCGTTCACCCGCATCCAGTTCACCCCCGACCTGCTGCCGGCCGACGTGATGGGCACCCGCATCTACCGGGCCAGCTCCGAGGCGTTCGACGTCGAGCTGGGGCCGGTGTTCGCCAACTTCGTGCTGGCCGACGAGATCAACCGGGCGCCCGCCAAGGTCCAGTCGGCGCTGCTCGAGGTGATGGCCGAGCACCAGGTCTCGATCGGCGGGACCACCTTCCCGGTGCCCCAGCCGTTCCTGGTGCTGGCCACCCAGAACCCGATCGAGCAGGAGGGCGTGTACCCGCTGCCCGAGGCCCAGCGCGACCGCTTCCTGATGAAGATCGTCGTCGACTACCCGACGCCGGCCGAGGAGGTGGAGATCGTCCAACGCATGGGCGTGGCGCCGCCGCAGCCGCGCGAGACGCTGTCGATCGAGGCCCTGGCCGACCTCCAGCGCGCTGCGGACGGCATCTTCGTGGCCCGCGAGGTCATCGACTACGCGGTGAGCCTCGTCCTCGCCTCCCGCGAGCCCACCCGCTTCGGCCTCCCCGACCTCGAGGAGCTGGTCAGCTTCGGCGCCAGCCCTCGGGCCAGCCTCGGCCTCGTCGCCGCCGGCCGGGCGATGGCGCTGCTCCGGGGCCGCAGCTACGTCCTCCCCCAGGACGTGTTCGACGTGGCCCCCGACATCCTCCGCCACCGGCTCGTGCTGTCCTACGAGGCGCTGGCGCGCGACATCACCGTGGACCAGGTGCTCGGCCGCCTGCTGTCCACCGTGCCGGCCCCCCGGGTCGCCCCCTCGCAGGACCCGAGCGCCCACCTCCGCCCCGGCGGCGGCGCCCCGGGCCTCGCCCCCGCGGCCCCGACGCCGGCCAGCCCGGCGTGGTCGCCCGCCGCCACCCCCTCCTCGCCCGCGGCCCCGACGCCGGCGGCGGACCCGTGGGCCGGGACGGGCACGGGAGCCTGAGGTGGACGCCCCTGCCAACGTCCCGCCCCGCACGTCGCGCACCGGGCCCGACGAGGTGCTCCGCCGCCTCGACCTCGCGGTGGCCCACAAGCTCGACGGCCTCCTCCACGGCGAGTACCAGGGCCTGGTGCCCGGGCACGGCTCGGAGCTGGGCGAGACCCGCGGCTACCAGGCCGGCGACGACGTCCGCCGGATCGACTGGAACGTGACCGCCCGGATGCTCGCCCCCCACGTGCGCGAGACGATCGCCGACCGCGAGCTCGAGTCCTGGGTGGCGGTCGACCTCGGCCCGTCCATGGACTTCGGCACCGCCCACTGCGAGAAGCGCGACCTCGCCGTCTCGGCGGCGGCGGCCATCGGCTTCCTCACCGCTCGCACCGGCAACCGCTTCGGCACCGTGGCCGCCACCGTCGACGGCCCGGTGGTCACCCTCCCCCGCGGCGGGCGCAACCACCTGATGGCCTCCCTCCACAAGCTGGTGGTCACCCCCCGGGCCGACCAGGGCCAGGCCGACCTGTCCGTCGCCCTCGATCGGCTGGCCGCCGCCGCCCGCCGCCGCGGCCTCGTCGCCGTCGTGTCCGACTTCCTGGCCCCCCCGGAGACCTGGGCCAAGCCCCTCCGCCGCATCGCCGCCCGCCACGAGACGATCGCCGTCGAGGTGCTCGACCCCCGCGAGCTGTCCCTGCCCGACGTCGGCCTGCTCTCGGTGGTCGACCCGTCGACCGGCCGCACCCGCGAGGTGCCCACCGCGTCGAAGAAGCTGCGGGCTTGTTACGAGGCGGCCGCCGCAGACCAGCGCGCCGCCATCGCCGAGGCCCTGCGCCTCGCCGGCGTCGACCACCTCCAGCTCCGCACCGACCGCGACTGGCTGCTCGACGTCGTGCGCTTCGTGGCCGACCGCCGCGCCCGCGTCCACGCCCGCCGCGCCGGATGGAGCGCCCGATGATCCCGGTGACCACGATGACCGCCCTCGCCCTGCCCACCTTCCAACTGCCGATGCGCCTGTGGCTGCTCGTCGGGGTGGCCGCCCTCGCCGGCGCCTACCTCTGGCGCCAGCGCGGCCGGGCCGCGTACGCGGTGCGCTTCACCAACCTCGACCTGCTCGACAAGGTCGCCCCCAGGCGCCCCGGCTGGCGCCGCCACCTGCCCGCCGCGCTGATGCTGCTCGCCCTCGCCGGCATGGTCGGCGCCTTCGCCCGCCCCGCGATGGAGCAGCGGGTCCCGCGGGAGCGAGCCACGATCGTCGTCGCCATCGACACCTCGCTGTCGATGGAGGCCACCGACGTCGCCCCGTCTCGCCTCGAAGCGGCCCAAGCCGCGGCCAAGGACTTCGTCGAGCGCCTCCCGAAGCGCCTCAACGTCGGGCTCGTCACCTTCAACGGCGTCGCCCAGGTGGTGGTGCCGCCCACCCAGGACCACGACGAACTGCTGGCGGCCATCGACCAGATCCGCCTCGGCGAGCGCACCGCCATCGGCGAGGCGATCTACGCCTCGCTCGACGCCATCAAGGCGGCCGAGCCCTCGGGCTCCGACGCGGGCTCGAAGGACGACGACGTGCCGGCCCGCATCGTCTTGATGAGCGACGGCACCACCACGGTCGGCCGGCCCGACGCCCAAGCGGCGGCGGCGGCCGAGGAGGCCGGCGTGCCGGTGTCCACCATCGCCTTCGGCACCGCCGAGGGCACGATCACGATCGAGGGCCAGGCCGGCCCGGTCTCGGTGGCGGTCAATCCGGACGCCCTCGACGCCATCGCCCAGACCACCGGCGGCCTGTCGTTCTCGGCCACCACCGGCGAGCAGCTCAAGCAGGTGTACCAGGACATCGGATCGTCGATCGGCTACACGACCGAAGACCGCGACGCCAGCGCCACCTTCGTCGGCGTCTCGATGGTCCTGCTCTTCGGCGCCGCCATCCTGAGCACCCTCTGGTTCAGCCGCCTGCCGTGAACCCGGGGGCTAGCTAGGGTCCCGCCGCGATGCTCGCACTCACCGAACTGATCGCCGCCAGCGGCCGCGCCCGCGTCACCGGCAACCCGTTGTCGATCGTGCTCTGGGTGGTCTGCCTGATCGCCTGCGTGATGATCGGCCGCGACAAGAACCGGCTCGTCGAAGGCGTCCTGCTCGGCGCCTTCTGCAGCTGCATCGGCCTGGTGATCATGCTCATCCTGCCCCGCAAGAACTGAGGCCGGAGGCGGGAGGGCCGCCGAGGCGGGCGGTCGCCGCCCGGCGTCAGGGGAGCAGGCAGGTGCCGACGGTGGGGACGCCGGCGAACCGGGCGCTCAGGAAGTCCATGGCCGGCGTGGCGCCCTGCACCATGCCGAGCACGTGCTCGGCCACCGGGAAGGTCGACCAGGTGACGTTGCCGCCGGCCGCGCACCAGTCGTTGCGGAGCTGGAGGGCTTGCGGATAGGCGACCATCTCGTCGAACAGGGCGTGGAACTGGAAGACCGGGACCGAAGGGGCGGAGGCGCCGAGGCGGTTCTCGGCCAGGCGGGCCTGCCACGCCGGCGTGGAGAGCGGGTTGGTGGTGACGTAGTCGTCGATGTGGGTGAACGCGGCGTCGACCAGGGTCTTCGGCCCGTCGAAGCTGACCAGGCACAGCGTCTTGGCGCGAGCCATGAGGTCGCGGCCCCGGTCGTTGAGGTACTGGTCGAGGTCGAGGCCCGGGTAGGCGGCGTCGTAGCCGACCGACGCCAGCAGGGCGAGGGAGACGAAGGCGGTGCCGTCGAGCGCGTCGGCCACCTCGGAGAGGTCGGCCGGGACCCCGCCGGCGGCGACGCCCTTCAGGTTCAGCTCCGGCGCATAGGTGGGCGCGAGCTGGGCGGCCCACGCCGCCGCGCCGCCGCCCTGGGAGTACCCCATGATCCCGACCGGGCTCGACGCCGACAGGCCGGTGCCGGACAGGTGCTGGGCGGCCCGCGCCATGTCGAGCACGGCCCGACCCTCCGACTGGCCCACCACGTAGGTGTGGGTGCCCGGCATGCCGAGGCCCTCGTAGTCGGACACCGCCACCGCCCAGCCCCGGGCCAGCGCCGCGGAGATGAAGGCCCCCTCGTAGTCGGCGCCCTGGCTGAGCGTGTAGGAGGGCGCGCACGCGTCACCGACGCCGCGGGTGCCCACCGCATAGGACACGACCGGCCGCGACCCGATGCCCACCCACGGGGTGGTGGGGACGATCACGGTGCCCGACACCGCCATCGCCGCGCCGGTGGCCGAGGTCGATCGGTACACGACCTGCCAGGCCTTGGTGCCCGGCACCTGGCTGGTGAACGCGGGATCGAGCGTGAACGTGCTGGTGCGGGACCGGACCACGCTGCCGTTGGCGCCCGACAGGTCGACCGCCGCCGTGTAGAACGCGTCCTGCGTCGGGTTCTTCTTGCACCCGCCGAGCGCACCCACGAGCACCAGCACCGTGGCCGCCACCGCCGCCCACCGACCGACCCCACGCATCCGTCGAACCATCGATCCATCCCCTGTCGCCGATCCCGGCCCAGCCCGGAACCTCGACATCATTCTGCGTCACGGTCGCGGGGCCACGCCACCCGACGCCGACGCCGACGCCGGCGGACCGCACCGCTCGGCCGTCGATCCGTCGGGGACCGTTCAGGAGCCCGGCTCGACCCCCTGCGGTTCCAGTTCCAGGACCTCGCCCGAGAGCAGGAGGACGAAGAGATCGTCGTTGGGACTCTGCTCGACGGCGTACACCGTGGACGGGAGCGGGGCATCCGCCTCCCAGCGGAAGGCGACGCCGTCGGAGCCCACGGCCCGGAGGGCGGTATCGCAGAAGTCGGCGAACACGTACCGACCACGAAGCTCGGCGATGGCGCCTCGGTAGGGGGCGCCGCCGATGATCGCGCAGGTGCCCTCGCCGTGGCGCAACGACAACGTGGGCGCCAGCAGCGGCTGGTTCGCCACGATCCGATCACCGTTGCGCTTCAGCAGCGGAAGGTTCGTTCGTTCGAACACCGGTCCTGGCGCGTCTCCTTCCAGGAACGGCCATCCGAGATCGGCGCCAGACGAATCCAAGGGAACCTCGTCGACCTCCTCGAAACGCTGGTCGCCGACGTCGGCGATCCACACCTCCTGATCGTGTTCATCGACGGCGATGCGCCACGGATTGCGCACGCCGAAGGCCCAGATCTCCGGCTGGATCCCGACCACACCGACAAAGGGATTGTCCGCGGGAACGCGGTACGGATCCTCGTCGCCAGGCGTGGGCACGATGCGCAGGATCTTGCCGACCAACGAGCGGCCTGACTGGCTCTCCATCGACGATCCGTTGTCGCCGATTCCGAGGAGCAGCGTGCCTCCCCGCTCCCACGCCATGCCGCCTCCCTGGTGGTACTTCGATGCCATCGGCACCGTCAGGAGCCGCCGTCCTGGAAGGACGGGGGATCCGTCGGCGCCGAGGTCGAACCCCCGCAGGACCAGATCGTCGGCGTGGTCCACGTAGAGCACGTAGAGCTCGTCACCGCCCGGAGCGAGGATGAGGTTGAGCAGGCCCTGGTCGTTCGAGGTGCTGACCACGCCGGTCAGGTCGAGGGCCAGCTGCGCCGGCCCGGCCGACCGCGAGTCGGTGCTGACGACGTAGACGATGCCCTCCTTCGTTCCGATCCAGAGCCGGGACCGACCGGTGTCGAATCCGATCCCTGTGGGCCGTCCCGGCACCTCGGTGATCCCGACCCAGCGGGCGGCGATGCGCTCCGGTGGCCGATCGAGGGAGAGGTCCTGACTCGACCGCTCCGGTTCCGCCGCCGGCAGGACGATGGCCAAGGCGCCGATCAGTCCGGCGACCGCCGCCAGTGCCGCGAGACGCCGACCGATCACTCGGGCGACGTCGGTCGGGTCACCGCCCGCCGACGGGAGCGCACGATGACCACCGCGGCGATCGCCAAGAGCAGGACGCCGGCGCTGGCGATGATCGCTCCGATGCGAATGGTCCATTCGCCGATCGAGACCTGCAGGTATTCCGTGGTCGATTTCCCACGCGCCACGTCGAACAACGGGAGGATCGCACCGCGCACCAAGGTGTCGGCGAACCCATACAGCGCGAGACCGAGGAACACGCCGAGACCGATGCGCACGGGGGACGGTCCTGCATGCCCTGGAGTGCCTTCTGGTGCATGTGGTGCATCCTCAGAAGGCATCGAGCCACCTTAGCCCTCGGGATCGCAAAGGCTCAAGCACGGTCGGACGTCGGCCGGTGAAGACGAAAGGAGACCGGCTCACGCCTTGACGGTTTCGCTCACGACCTTGCTGCTGCCGCCCGGCTGCATGGTCACGCCGTAGAGGCAGTCGGCGGCTTCCATGGTCCGCTTCTGGTGGCTGACGATGATGAGCTGGGCTTCGTCGCGGAACTCGTGGATCAGGCCGAGGAAGCGGCTCAGGTTGACGTCGTCGAGCGCCGCCTCGACCTCGTCCATCACGTAGAAGGGGCTGGGGCGGGCCCGGAAGACGGCGAAGAGGTAGGCCAGCGCCACCAGGCTCCGCTCGCCGCCCGAGAGGAGCGAGAGCTTGCGGACGTTCTTGCCCGACGGACGAGCCTCGACCTCGATCCCGGTGGCCAGCAGGTCGTCGGGGTTGGTGAGCTTCAGCCGACCTTTGCCCCCGGGGAAGAGCGTCTCGAACAGCTGGGTGTAGTGCTGGGAGACCTCGGCGAAGGCGGAGGCGAAGACGCTGACGATCTCGGCGTCGATGGCGTGGATGACCTTCGCCAGGTCTCGACGCGAGGTCTTCACGTCTTCGAGCTGGGACTGGAGGAACTCGTGGCGCTCGGTGAGCTCGGCGAACTCTTGGAGGGCGAGCGGGTTGATCGGACCCATCAGGCGCAGGTCGCGCTCGAGTTCCCGGACCCGGGCCACCGCGGAGACCCCCTCGGCCAGCTCGGGCTCGGGGGCGGCCATCGCCGCCTCGGGCTCGACGTCGAGGTCGCGACGCACCGCCTCGGTGGCCGTCTCGATGCGGAGTTGGACCTCGGCGGCCTCCAGCTCGGCCCGCTGGGCCAGCTCCCGCACCTCGGCCAGCTCCTGCTCGGCGACCGTTCGCTGCTTGCGGGTGGCGTCGAGCTCGGCGGCCACCGCCCGGGTGGCCTCGGTCTGGCGGCGGCGGCGAGCTCGCAGGTCGTCCAGCTCGGCGTCCACCTGGGCGAGGCGATCGTCGACGTAGCGGGCCAGCGCCAGGGTGGCCGCCGCCCGGCGATCGAGGTCGGTGCGGCGCTCGGCGGCTCGCTCCCGCTCGACGCTGTGGCGGGCCAGGCGGGCGTCGACCTCCTCGGCGCGGCGGGCCAGGCCCTGGCGCCGCGATTCGAGCGACGCCGCCCGCACGTCGAGCTCGCTGCGGGCCGAGGCCACCCGCTTGGCCCGCTCGTCGATGCGGGCCCGGGCCTCGGCCATCGCCCGGCCCTGCTCGGCGACCGCCGCCTCCTCGGCCTCCAGCGCCGGCAGCCGGGCTTCGAGCTCGGCCACCCGGTCCACGTCGCGACGGGCCCGCTCCCCCACCTCGGCGACGTGCTCGCGCAGCGGGGCGATCTCGTCGCCGGCCTCGGCCCGATCGCGGGCGAGGCGGTCGGCGGCCTGGGCCGCGGCGCGACCGGCGGCGGCGGAGGCGTCCGCGTCGCGCCGGCGCTCGACCGCCACCCTGCGGGCCTCGGCCAGCGCCCGGCGCACGTCGTCGAGGGCGACGGTGGCCGCGTCGGCGGCGGCGCCGGCGGCCGACGAGCGGTCCCGCGCCTCCTCGAGGGCGGCGCCGGTGGCGCCGTGGCCCGTGCCGCCCACGCGCCAGCCGGCGGGACCGAAGCGGTCCCCGCGGCGGGTGACCACCACGCGGGCCGGCTGGGCCAGCGCGAGGTCGAGGGCGTCGGCCCAGCCGCCGGCGACGACCGCCTGGCCGACCAACACGTCGAGCAGCGCGTCCACCCCGGGGCGGATGCCGTGGACGTGGCGGCGCAGCGCGGTGGTGCCGTCTGGCGCGGGGGCGGCGGCGTCGGTGGACGCGTCGACCGCACCGAGGGCCAGGACCGCCCCCGAGAGGTCGCCGGCCTGGAGGGCGGCCAGGGCGGACCGGCCGGCCGCCACCGAATCGACCACGACCGCGCCGATCGCCTCGCCGGCGGCGGCCTCGAAGGCGGCCTCCCAGCCGTCGTCCACCGCGACCACGTCGAGCAGGGTGCCGACGATCCCTGGCACCGCGGCCAGCGCCTCGGCACCGGCCGCGGCGCGCGCCTCGGCCAGCGCGGACGCCAGCGCCTCGGCCCGCGCCGACCACCGGTGGCGCTCGCCCTCGGCGGCCCGGGCGGTCTCCTCGGCGGCGGCCACCGCCCCCTCGAGCAGGGCCAGCGCCTCCTCGGCCTCGGCCACCTCGGCGTCCAGCCCGGTGGCCCGTCCGGCGGCGGCGTCGGCCTCGGCCCGGCGGCGATCGTGCTCGTCGCCCAGGCGGGCGTGGCGCGCTTCGAGGTCGGCCAGGCGAGCCGCCGCCCGCTCGGCCTCCGTGCGGCTGCGGTCGAGCCCGGCCCGCACCGCCGCCAGCTCGCCGCGGACCTCGGCGGCGGCGCCGGTGGCCACCGGGGCGCCCTCGGCCCACTCGCGGGCGAACGCCTCCCGGGCGGCGCCGAGGTCGGACTCGTCCCGGTCGACCTCCTCGGCCGCCGGCGCCAACGCCTCGGCCAGCCCGGACACCTCGGCCAGCTCGGCGGCGATGGCGGCGGCCTCGGCCTCCAGGCTGGCGGTGACGTCCTGGTCGACGAAGGCCTGGCGGTCGCGCTCGATGCCCCGCCGCCGCTCGGCCAGCAGGGCGGCGAGGCCCTTGGCCTTCTCGCCGAGGGATTCGAAGCGCACCAGCGCGTCGCCGAGGTCGTCGCCGCCCATCGCGGTGAGCCGGGCCTCGGCGGCCAGCACCTCGGCGTCGAGCGAGCGCAACCGGGACCGCACGCCGCCCTCGCGGGTGGCGAGGTCCTGGCGGGTTCGCTGCCCCTGCACGAGCCGACCCTGGAGCCGCTGGAGGTCCCGGCCGGCCAGGTGGATGCGCAGGGCGGTGAGCTCCTCGACCACGCTGCCGTGGCGGCGGGCGGCATCGGCCTGCTTCTCGAGCGGGCGGAGCTGGCGGCGCACCTCCCGCAGCAGGTCCTGGAGGCGGGTGAGGTTGCCCTCGGTGGCGGTGAGGCGGCGCTCGGCCTTCTCCTTGCGCCGCCGGAACTTCAGGACGCCGGCGGCCTCCTCGATGATCAGGCGGCGGTCCTCGGGGCGGGCGTTGAGCACCGCGTCGATCTGGCCCTGGCTGATGATCACGTGCTGCTGGCGCCCGACGCCGCTGTCCGACAGCAGCTCCTGGAGGTCGAGCAGGCGGCAGGGGACGCCGTTGATGGCGTACTCGCTGTCGCCGTTGCGGAACAGCGTGCGGGAGAGGGTGACCTCGTTGAACTCGATCGGCAGCAGCCCGGCCGAGTTGTCGATCGTGAGCGCCACCTCGGCCCGGCCGAGGGCGGGGCGCTTCTGGGTGCCGGCGAAGATGACGTCGTCCATCTTCTGGGACCGCACGGCGGAAGGGGCCTGCGCGCCGAGCACCCAGCCGATGGCGTCCACCACGTTGGACTTGCCGCTGCCGTTCGGGCCGACCACCACGGTCACGCCCGGTTCCATCTCGAGGGTCGTGGCGTCCGCGAAGGACTTGAACCCCTTCATGGACAACGATCGCAGGAACAACCGACAACTCCCGGGCGTGGGCCGACGGGACACGTTAGAGGGTGGGCGCCGGGCCGGCCGAAGGCCCCGGCGGGCGTCGGTGGTCGCCGCAACGGTGGACGCTCGGGTACGGTCGCCCGAGCCCGGCGGCCCCCACCCCCACCGCCCCGAGGCCGCCAGACCGATCGAACCAGGGGACACCGATCCACCCATGGCCGAGGCCAAAGTCGTCCGGGGACACCGACTCGAGCCGTTCGCCAACTGCGCGGGCGCGGCCCTCGAGCACGTCCGCCTGAGCGGGGCGAACCTCTATTCGATCGACCTGCGCGACGCCACCCTCACCGAGGCCAACCTCTCGGGCGCCTACCTCGCCGAGGCCAAGCTCGGCGGCGCCAACCTGGTCGGCGCCGTCCTGGCGGGGGCCAACCTCAGCGGGGCGGACCTGCGAGGCGCCAACCTCACCGCCGCGGACCTGACCGGCGCCAACCTCCGGCGAGCCGACCTCACCGGCGCCCGCATGTCCGGAGCGGTGCTCTCGAGCGCCAAGTTCTGCAAGACGGTGATGCCCGACCAGCGCATCAACGACGCCGATTGCTGAGCGAGGCGAGCCGCCTCCGACGACCTTGTCTGCGCCGGTGCCGGTGACGGCACGCACGCAGACAAGTTCGAGGTGGCTCGCTAGAGCGCGGTGACCGAGAGCAGCTCGCAGGAGCCGCTGACCGGGCCGTCGACCTTCACCGGCACGTCGACGGTGGCGGGGGCCCCCGCTTCCACGAGCCCGCTCGACGCCTCGCCCCGGGCGAAGACCTGGCCGGCCCGGTCGACGAGGCCGACGTCCACCTTGAACCGTCCGGCGCCGCCCGAGGTCAGGGTGACCAGCACGGTGGCCAGGACCCCGCCGTCCGGGGCCCGCCGGCACCTGGTCAGCTCACCGCCGGCGGTCCCGGTGGGGGTGACCGCCTGGGGCGCCGCGGTGGTCGACGGGGTGGAGGCCGGAGTCGTGGTGGTGGGCGCGGTCGAGGTGGTGGAGGCCGCCGTGGTCGACGGGGCGTCGGTGGTGGTGGGCCGATCGAGGGTGGAGGGCGGTGCGGTGGTCAGCTCGTCGGCGGTGCTGCGCCCGAAGACGATCACCGCGGCGAGCAGCACCCCGACCAGGGCGGCCACCGCCACCAGCTCGGGGATGCGCCGCCAGGCCGGGCGGGCCAGCAGCGGCAGCGCGCCCGGCAGGTCGGACCCGACGGGGGCGGCCCCGCCCTCGTCATCGCCGCCGTCGCCGGCCGACGCCGGGTCGGTCGCCGGCTCGACGAGGGCCGGGCCGTCGGGCGCCGGGTGGGTCCCGTCGTCGCCGGTCGCGCCCGCCGCGTCGGCCCGGACCACGGCGGCGGCCAGCGCCGAGCCGGCGGCCCCATCGAAGATCCCGACCGCGGCCCGGGCCGGGGCGAGCTCGGCGCGGCGATCCGCGGGGGCGCCGCCCTCGACCGCCTCCGCCGACTCCCGGTCGAGCAGGACGACGGTCCGAGCATCGCTCGCCACCGCCGCGGTCTCCCCCGCGTCGAGGACCACGGCCTCGTGCAGGCCCGAGGCGATCCGGGTCCGCCCGGCCAGGCACTCCACGGTGGCGCCGCCGTCGGGCTCGGCGGTCACGTGGAAGCGGCCGGCCGGGGTGGACACCACCACGTCGCCGATGTGGACCTCGTGGCGCCAGGGGCTGCGGCGGCGGCCGGCGGAGAACCAGAGCTGGCCCTGGTCGAGCCGGGTGACCAGCGCCGGCTCGCCGCCCGGCGCCCGCACCTGCTCGCGGGTCCAGCTGGCCCACGGCGCCACCAGGGTCACCGCGCCGTCGGGATCGGTGAGGGTGATCGGTTCGCCCGCGACGGGTGACGCCCCGTCCTCCGCCCCCGTCTCACCTCGGCGTCCAGCCATCGGCGCCAACATTACTCGCCGTGGTCGACCCGTGCTGAATCCTCACGCTGCGTGAGGATCGGTGCACGGGCGGACACGCCGCCCCGACCGGCCTCCCGGCCCGATCAGACCTGGCAGGACTCGCAGAGGTAGACGGGCTTGCCGCCCTGGCGGACCTTGCTGACGACGCCCCGGCAGCGCAGGCAGGCCAGGCCGTCGCGCTCGAAGACCTGGCGCTCGGTCCAGCCACCCGGCTTGCCCACGAGGTCCTGGTACTGGCCGTCGGAGGTGGTGAGGCCGCGGTGCTTGGCCGCCTCGTGCAGGGTCTCGACCACCGCCCGGAAGAACCGGCGGATCTCCTGGGTGGACAGCGAGGCGACGTCGCGGTCGGGGCGCAGCCCGGCGGCGTGGAGGATCTCGTCCGCGTAGACCGGACCTATGCCCGCCACCACCGTGCGGTCGAGCAGGAGGGCCCGGAGCTTCGTGCCGCGGTGGCGGAGGATGCGCTCGCCGAAGGAGGTCCACGACACCGGCTCGTCGAGCAGGTCGACGCCGAGCTCGCCCAGCGCCGGGACCGCCTCGACCAGCCCGTCGAAGGGCACCACGAACAGCTCCATCGCCCCCGAACTGTCGACGGCCCGGAGCTGGCCGCCCTGGGTGAAGGTCACGACCACTTTGGTGGCCTTGTCGACCGCCTCCTTGGCCGCGCCGCGGTGCAGGTGGCCGCCGCCGCTCATGTCGATCACCAGGGCGTCGCCCGAATCGAGCTTGGCCACCAGCAGCAGGTCCCGCCGGACGACCGAGCCGACCTTGGTCCCCTCGAGCAGCCCGACGAACTGCTTCTTGCTGCTGTGGCGGGGGATGGCGCCGGAGCCGGGGACCTCGACGGTCTTGATGCGCTTGCCCCCGATCTCACGGTCGAGGTCGCGCCGCAGCGTCTCGATCTCGGGTTGCTCAGCCATCGTGGTCGCCTCCTGGAGGTGGGTCTTCGCGTCGTCGGTCGAGCTGCAGCCAGGCCTCTCGGGCGGCGGCCTGCTCGGCCTGCTTCTTGGTGCGTCCGTCGCCGGCGCCCAGGGCCTCGTCGTCGAGGTGGACGATCGCACGGAAGGTCTTGTCGTGTTCCGGCCCGGTCTCGACGATCTCGTAGTGCAGCCGGTGGTCGTGCTGGGCGACGAGCTCGTGGAGGCGGCTCTTGTGGTCGGGCGCCCCGGCGTCGACCAGGCGGGGCCCGACGAGGCGATCGACGAGCGCCCGCGCCGCCGGCTCGCCGCCGTCGAGGTAGGTGGCGCCGATCACCGCCTCCATGGCGTCGGCCAGGATCGAGCGCCGCTCCCGCCCGCCCGAGGCGTCCTCGCCCTTGCCGAGCAACAGCACCTCGCCCACCCCGAGCTCGCCGGCCATCTCGGCCAGCGCCGGCGCGCAGACCACCGCGGACCGCAGGCGGGAGAGCTGGCCCTCGCCGGCGGCCGGCTCGGTGCGGTACAGCCGGTCGGTCACCACCAGGCCGAGCACCGCGTCACCGAGGAACTCGAGGCGCTCGTTGGAGGTGAAGCCGGCGTGCTCGGCGCACCAGGAGCGGTGGGTGAGGGACCGCACGAGCAGGCTCCGGTCGGCGAAGTGGTGGCCGAGCCGCTCGGCGAAGGCCTCCAGGGCGCGCTCGGCGATCGGCAGGGCCGCACCGGTCGCCGCACCGTCGGCGACCACCGCGGCGGGCGGGGCCTCGGAGGCCGTCGTGCCGGCGGGCCCCTCCACCCGGGCTACTTGCCGTCGAGCTTGGCGAAGACGTAGTCGACGGCGTCGCGCACGGTCTTGAGGTCCTCGAGGTCCTCGTCTTCGATGCGGAAGCCGACCGATCGCTCGCCCAGCTCCTCCTCGAGCTCCTCGACCAGCTCGATCAGCGCCAACGAGTCCGCGCCGAGGTCGTCGGCGAAGGAGTCGCCCTCCTTGATGCCGTCGGGGTCGATCTCCAGGATGTCGGCCAGGCGCTCGCGCACGAGGTCGAGCACCTCCTGGCGGCTCATGGGTCCCTGTTCGACGTGGGTCTCGGCGGGCACGGGTGGCTCCTGGTCGGCGGATGGGCACGGGCACGGTACCAGAGCGGCGACTTTGTGCGCTCGTGAACGATGTGACCGGCGTCATAGTTCGATCCCTGCGGCCGATTGCCAGGATGGACCGCCCCCCTGGACCCGCCGGAGGCTGCCGTGACCGACCCCGAACCGCCCGCGCCCGACGACCGCCCCGCCGCCGAGCTGGCCGGCACCGTCGACGGGCCCGACGCGCCGGCGCGCGGACGGACCGCCGACGCCACCGATCCCGGCGAGGCGCCCGCCGATCACGAGCCGGACGAGGACCGCCCGGGCGAGACCGGACCGACCGTCGCCCACCTCGACGAGGACGAGCTGGCCATCGCCAACGCCGTCGCCCTCCTCTCGGGCCCCGGCCTGGTGGCGCCGGTCCCCCGGCCCGGGCCCGAGGAGCTCGAGGCCGGCTGGGGCGAGGCGGCCACCGCCGGGTTGGCCCGCCTCCTCGAGGACCTCGACGATCGGCGCGTCGGCCTGGCCATCAGCGGCGGCGGGTCGCTCGGGAGCTTCGAGGCCGGGGTGCTGCGCTTCCTCTACGACCACGCCCGCATCCGGCCGGTGGCGATCTGCGGCAACTCGGCCGGCGCGCTCAACGCCGCCAAGCTGGCCGAGGGCGAGCCGGCCGGGGGGCCGCGCCCGGTGGAGGAGGTGGAGCGCCTGTGGCGGTCGATGCGGGTCAACCCCGACATGTGGGAGCCCGAGCCCTGGGTCGTGCGGCTGATGGCCTCGGCGTCGTGGGCCTCGTCGATCCGCGGCCAGCTGGCCGGCGCCAACGGCAACGCCGCCAACGCCGTGCGGATCGCCGCCAAGGTGGTGGGCGGCCTGGTGCGCCGGCCGCCCGAGACCGACGGCACGCTCGAGGCCATCCGGGACGCGGTCGAGGCGCAGTCGCTCCTGTCGCTCGCCCCGGTGGCCGCCATCATCGAGCGCGAGCTGCGGGCCGAGGTGGTGGCCGCGTCGGGCATCGCCCTGCGGCTCGGCACCGTCGCCCTCGAATCGGGCGAGCTGCGGTACGTGACCGAGACCGGCGCCCTCCACGACCGTGAGGACCGCCCGCTCGACCAGCCCGAGGTCCCCCTGGCCCAGGGCATCCTCGCCTCGGCCAGCATCCCGGTGGCCTTCCCCCCGGTGCTCCTGAACGACGAGCACTACGTGGACGGCGGCGCCCGGGAGATCCTCCCGCTGGAGATGCTGGTGCGCCACCTCGACGTCGAGCGGGCCTTCGCCATCTCCGCCGGCACCAACCGCATCGAGCGGGCCCCGTCCTTCGCGGACCGCAACCTGCTCGACATCATGCGGCGGGTCAGCGCCGAGATCGCCACCAACGAGACCCTCCGCAAGGAGCTCTCGCCGCCCGGGGGCTGGCCCGACGGGGTGCGGCTGATCGTCCCCGACCTCGACGTGCACGACGCGATGACGATCGACCCGGCGCTCATCGCCATCGCCATCGACTACGGCTGGCTGCGGGCCGCGGACGCCCTCCTCGGCCTCGACGACGAGGCCCGGTCGCTCAGCAGCGCCCTCACCCGCACCCGGTTGGCCCTGCGCGAGCGGGCCGGTCCCGTCCCGAGCTGGCTCGGGGGCGGCGAGCCGCTCCGGCCGGCGACGCCGGCCGAGCCCGAGCCGGCGGATCGCACCGGCGCCGGGTGGGTGGACGGCGAGGCCACCCTCACCGCCCGCCTGCGCGAGCAGGTCGAGGCCCGGCGCGCCCTGGGCGCGCCGCTGCCGCCCACGCTGCTGGCCTGGCTCGACGCCAGCTGACGCCCGGGCTGGCCCTCAGGCGTCGTCGGTGCCGGAGGCGCCGTCGGCGGGGGGCCGGATGGTGGCGGCCAGGGTCCCGACGAGGTCGGCGTCCACCAGTTCGGCGGCCACCTTCACCGCGTTCACGATGGCGGTGGCCGACGACGAGCCGTGGCTGATGATGCACGGCCCGTTGAGGCCGAGCAGCAGCGCCCCGCCGGTGTGGTCCGGGTCGAGCTGGGCGTAGAGCGGCAGGAGGGCCGGGAGCAGCACGTCGCCGGCGGCGCGGGTGGCGTCGTCGGTCCCGAAGGCGGCGAGGATGGCCTTGACCAGCGCCTTCATCCCGCCCTCGAGGGTCTTGAGCACGACGTTGCCGGTGAAGCCGTCGGTCACCACCACGTCCACGTCGGGCGACATGATGTCGCGGCCCTCGACGTTGCCGACGAACCGGCCGCCGCTGCTCGCGGTCCACGACCCCTCGGCCAGCAGCGCGTGGGTGGCTTTCACCAGCGGGCTGCCCTTGGAGGGCTCCTCGCCGATCGACAGCAGGCCGACCCGCGGCTCGGCGATGCCGTAGCGGTGGCGGGCGTAGACCGCGCCCATCTGGGCGAACTGCACGAGCCACTCGGGGCTGCACTCGGCGTTGGCGCCGGCGTCGAGCAGGACGGTGGGCACGTCGGCGCCGGGACACGGGATCGGGGTGGCGATCGCCGGGCGGTACACCCCGGGGAGGCGCTTCATGCGCAGCAGCGCCGAGGCCATCGTCGCCCCGGTGTTGCCGGCGGAGACCATGGCGCAGGCCCGCCCGTCGCGGACCGCCTCGGCGGCCCGCACGAGCGAGGAGTCCTTCATGGTGCGGACGCTCTTGCCGGGGTCGGCGTCCATGGCGATGACCTCGGAGGCGGCGATCACCTCGAGGCCGCCGGTGTCGGTCAGCTCCTCGGGCCGGCCGACGAGCACCACGTCCACGCCGAGCTCGTCGCGCGCTCGGATGGCCCCGGCGACGATCTCGCCGGGCGCCTTGTCGCCGCCCATGGCGTCGACGGCGACGGGCAGGCGGGTGGAGGTCGTGGTCACGAGGCGGTCCGAGGCGCCCGGTGCAGGATCAGTCGACCTCGATGGCCTGGCGGCCGTGGTACCACCCGCAGGACCCGCACACGACGTGGGGGACCTTGGTGGCGCCGCAGCGCGGGCAGACGCTGCGCGACGGCGCGTCGAGCCGCCACGCGGAGGCCCGGCGGCTCCGGCTCTTGCTCTTGGAGGTCTTCTTCTTGGGAACGGCCATCGTGGAGGTCCTGGAGGTGGGATCGAGGCGCGGCGGTGCGCCAGACGCGAGGGAGCGATGCTAGCGGCGCGCCTGCGACCAGAGCGAAGCGGCGCCCCACCGGCGCTTCCGCCTACAGGTCGAGGTCGTCGAGGGCGGCCCAGCGGGGGTCGCGGGCCGGGGGTTGGTCGGCTTCGGCGGTGGCGGCCTCGTCCACGGCAGGAGCGGTCGGGAAGCGGTCGGGGGCGGGACCGGCGCAGTCGTCGGTGCAGAGCGGGGCCAGCGGGAGGGCGAGCAGGGCGCTGTCGTGCACCAGCGGGCCGACGTCGAGCTGGTCGCCGTCGAGCGGCCAGGTCTCGCCGTCGGTCGGGTGCACCGCGAAGACCTCCCGCACGTCGACGGTGGCGACGCCGTCGACCGGGCCGAGGCAGCGGCGGCACGAGCCGGTCCAGGGCACCTCGACCGCGCCGGTGAGGACCACGCCCTCGGAGATCGACTCGACCTCGCCCCGCAGCACCACCTCGGCGCCGTCGGGCACGGCCACGCCCACGTCGGGCAGGGCCAGCCCCTCGGCCACCAACCCCCGCTCCACCGGGGCGCGGCTGCCGAGGTGGCGGCGGAGCTCGGCGACCGGGACGATCAGGTGGGGCGGGCCGCCGCCGGCGTCGCCCGAGGTCACCTCGGGCCCTGGTCGAAGTACTCGTCGGCGCCGGCGGGGAGCGCGTCGGTCTCGTCCTCGCGGGGCAGGTTGGTGGCCTGGAGCTTCTCGCGACCCGAGGCGACCAGCTTGAGGGTGCGCTCGAGCACGATCTCGAAGCCGGCGAGGCGCTGATCGCAGAAGTCCTCGCACTCGAGGCGGAGGCGGCGGGCCTCGGCCTCGGCGCCCTCGACGATCCGCCGAGCTCGGTGCTCGGCCGCCTTGACCACCTCGGTGCGCTGCACCATGCGCTCGGCGTGGGCGCGGGCCGCGTCCAAGATCTCGTCGCCGTCGACGCGCATCTTGGCGAGGTACTCCTCGCGCTCCTTGCGCAGCCATCGGGCCTCGCGCAGCTCGTCGGGCAGGCGGTCGATCGCCTCCTGGAGCAGCTCGAGGACCTCCTCCTTGTTGATCATCGCCGAGGCCGACAGCGGCATCGGGCGAGCCGCCGCCACGAGGTCGGCCACCCGCCGCAGCAGCTCCTCGGCGTCGGCCGACGAGCCCCGGCCGCGCAGGATCGTGCGGCGGGGCGGCTCGAGGGCGGGCACGTCGGCCGCGTCGGCCTCCACGTCGTAGGGGCCGTCGTCGTAGCTCATGGTCGTCCCTCCTGGGCCGGGCGCTCGGCCCGGCGGTACGGGGTGGCGTTCATCGTTCGAACCGCTCGCGAAGCCGGGCGGCCACGCCCTCGGGGACCATCGAGGAGACGTCGCCGCCGAAGCGGGCCACCTCCCGGATGAGCTTCGAGGCCATGAAGGAGTGGGTGGTGGCCGAGGGCAGGAACACGGTGTGGACCCCGGAGATGGCGTGGTTCATCTGGGCCTGCTGGAGCTCGGACTCGAAGTCGGAGACCACCCGCAGGCCCTTGACGATGAAGCTCACCTCCATGTCCCGGGCGAGGTCGACCACCAGGCTGGAGAAGCTCGTGATCGACACGTTCGGCAGGTGGGCCACCGCCTCGCGGATCATCGCCTGGCGCTCGGCGAGGTCGAACAGGCCCGCCCCCTTCTGGGG
>WBZU01001202.1_pt1 | contig 19949 bp, 24 predicted proteins | sample 5204311 | NCBI WGS metagenome assembly WBZU01 (sample SAMN12344359, study PRJNA552823) | activated sludge metagenome | biome: Activated sludge suspended growth; feature: Nitrification reactor; material: Wastewater; isolation source: activated sludge from nitrification reactor of wastewater... | reverse complement strand
AATCTTGGCACTATATTGACGCCACCAAAAAAACAGGATTATTAGAATAATTCCTGTTGTTATTAATAGTAACCAAGTTGTAACTTTTAACCAACCAGGTGTAGCTATTTCAGCTATCTGCTCTTCGGGCATACACTCCACACTTCTTTATGCTTTATACATGTAGTATAGAGGTTATGGTTATAGATGGTCAAGCAGAGTTAGGCTTTTTTGCGTGCTGCTTTGTCGATAGGATTAAATAACTTAGCAAAGGCCGGGCCTTCGAGAGTTTCTTTTTCTATTAACGTTGTAGCGATAAGATCGAGTTTTTTACGATTTTTTCGAATTGTGTCTTCAGCTTTTTTTGTGGCTTCGTTAATAAGTTTGGCAACTTCAGCGTCAATTGTAGCAGCCATTTCTTCTGAATAGTTTCGCCCTTCGCCCATACTACGACCCAAGAAGACCGAGCCTTCGCCATCACCAAAGAAGCGATTTTTAAGTTTGTCACTCATACCGTATTCAGTCACCATTCGCTTAGCAAGCTCGTTGGCATGTTTAAGATCACTTTCGGCACCGGTAGTAATATTATCTTCGCCAAAGACAATTTTTTCGGCACTGCGACCACCTAAGCTCATTGCTAAATCATCTTTAAAGTCGGCTATAGAGTGTAAATGTTTATCTTCTTCTGGAAGACTCCAAGTAACACCGCCCGCCATACCTCGACTCACAATCGATACTTTGTGTACCGGGTGGCATCTTGGTAATAAGTGGCTTAGTAGAGCATGGCCAGCTTCATGATAAGCAGTAAGTTTTTTCTCGTCATCATTAAGAATATGACTTTTGCGTTCTGGGCCAAGCGCAATCTTTTCTACTGCCTCATGAAAATCGGCCTGAATAAGTTTTTTGCGGTTTGCCCTTGCTGCAAAAATAGCAGCTTCGTTGGCAATATTAGCAAGATCGGCACCAGATACCCCTGGAGTTTTACGGGCTATCTCACCGAGTTTCACTGAGCTATCAAGTGGTTTATTTTTGGTATGTACCTCCAAAATTTCTTCTCTAGCTTTCATATCTGGTGCATCGAGCGTAATACGACGATCAAATCTACCCGGACGTAAAAGTGCTGGGTCGAGCACATCGGGTCGGTTAGTTGCGGCCATTACAATAACGTTTGTGCCCTGCTCAAAACCATCCATTTCTACAAGTATCTGATTGAGCGTCTGTTCGCGCTCATCGTGTCCACCTCCAAGACCAGCACCACGCTGACGACCAACAGCATCAATCTCATCAATAAAGATAATACACGGAGCATTCTTTTTAGCTTTGCCAAACAGGTCACGAACTCGGCTTGCACCCACCCCCACAAACATCTCGACAAATTCAGAACCTGATATAGAGAAAAATGGCACATCGGCTTCACCTGCAACTGCGCGAGCAAGAAGAGTCTTGCCAGTCCCTGGCGAGCCAAAGAGCAATACACCTTTAGGTATTTTGGCGCCCAATGACTCAAACTTGGTAGGATACTTTAAGAATTCAACAATTTCTTGCAGCTCGGTCTTAGCTTCTATAGCACCGGCTACATCACTAAATTTAACCTTTTCTTTTTCGAGACCAAAAACACGTGCTTTACTCTTACCAAAACTCATAGCCTGATTATTACTACCTTGTGCTTGGCGCATAATAAAGTAGAAGAAACCAATAATTAATGCTATTGGCAAAACGGCCAGCAGAAAATCGAATATTTTTGAAAGGCCAGTATCTGGGTTTTTAACTTCTACTTTTACCTTACCATAATCAATACCATAGTCCTTTAGGTTAGCATTGGACTCTTTAATACTCTCTTCTTTTGTACCATCTTTAAGAGTGATAGTAAGGTTATCGCCCGATATCTCTATTTTTTCTACCTGGCCGGCATTGGCTTGCTCTATCATCTTGCTTACACTAATTTGTGTAGTTTTGGGCTCACTAAAATTTGCATATGCAAGCAAGCCACCCAGAATTACTAGGGCAGCTACAATATAAAAAACTTGTCGTGGTATCTTTTTTAGCATAATTAATTCTTCTTACAAACTATCTTTATACCGCCAGGGGTATTGTCTATGTGTTTACTACTAATGGCGATGTAAGGAACCCACACTACTTCATTGTGGCTGTTTACAATAATTGGCCAATGCATACGCAAGTCGCGTGAGATTTTTTTATCGACAAAGATATCTTGAAGTTTCTTGCTGCCCTGCAGACCAACAGGTGTAACTCTATCGCCAGCCTGGCGCGAACGAACATAGTATTTTGCCGGTTTTAATATAACAGAATCATCCCCCTGTGTATTTGATTCTGTTATCTTGACGGAAAAATATTGATTTTGATAGGGGCGAGAAATGGTAAGCAATCGAGCAGTTTCTTCTGGAGTAGGTAGAGTTTCAGTACGATGATATGCGATTCTTACGGTATCATATCTTATAGACAGTTGCAACCCAGACTTTAAGCTTTTGCTGCTACCACTTTGTGCAGTTTGCCAAAATTTTAGTGCTTCCCCTAAATTCTTTTGACTCAAGCCAATACCTGGCATAAGTCTTTTTGCAAGCACTGCAACAATATTTATTGCAATTTCATCTGGCAAATTTCGAAACCCTTGTTTTGCTAAATCTATACTTTCATTAGTTGAGTGTAAGGTGAGATTATCAATTACCTTTCCAGTACCCAAAGCAATTCTACTATTCAGAACTTCTAGTTGATTTAGAACAGTGTGGAATGAATGTCGAAAATTACGATACATTGTACTACCTAGCGGCAAAAGCTCGTGTCGCACATAATTGCGACTAAATCCAATGTCTGTATTCGACTCATCAATAAGGTAAGGTAACTCTTTTAAATTTGCATAAGTAATGATTTCGGCTTTACTAAAGGGCAAAAGAGGACGAACTATATTACCTCGTCGAGACTTTAATGCTGTAATACCATCGCGTTCGGCACCCCTAATGGTATTAAATACCGCTGTTTCTATTCTGTCGTCGCCATGATGCGCCGTAACAATAACATCATAGTTAAGCTCATCCCGGAGTCGCTCTAAGAATGCATAACGGGCCGCTCGCCAAGAAGCCTCTGTTTTAGCAGTATTTTTATTAAGTTTTTCTAAATAAAAAGGAGTGCTGTATACTTCTGCCAAATTACCAACAAACTCAGCATCTATCGCACTGGTTGGGCGGGCGTTATGATCAAGGTGAGCCACAGCTATTGTCCAGCCATAAAAATCTCGCAATTCCTGAAGCATATTTAATAACGCAACAGAGTCAACCCCACCAGAAACTGCCACCACTAATTTAGATTGAGGGGGTAAAAGTTTGGTCTGCTGTAAATGGTCATTAAGCCGCGTTGAAAGCATTACTATGTATTATACCTGTTTTTGGTCTTCTACATAAGCAAATCTACAGCTTATAGAGCGGGTAGTTTTCTTAATAGGGTTGTATACTAACTTAATTTTTCAAGCTCTTTTTGGTGTAATAGCATTTTTGCTGTTATATAGGTAATAAGTGAATTTATACCTAGAGCAAGTAAGATGTAGATAATAATCGCAAATAATGCCGATGTACTAAAGTACCCAGTTTCACCTACCTGATGAGCTGGGAATATACCCCTAAACGGCTGTAAAAACTCTGCAGATACCTTATAAACAAATTGAGTAAAGCCAACATTTGGGTTAGCACCAAAAAGTAACAAGAAAAAACCAACCGACAAAAACACCACTGCAACTAACATAAAAGCATACACAATATAGGTAAGTACTCTCGCGGTCTTTAAAAATAGTAATTTTGTATCATTGTTATTTGTTGAGTTGGCCATAATTTCTCCTTATTGATATTTACTACCAGATTAACACAATAAAATAACCAAAACCAGTACTGAGTAAGTGGTGGTGCCGGCCAATTTGCTTTCATAAATTTTGGTATAACTTCAATCTGTATAGGTTATATATATTAGTACTAAATATAGTACATAAGATAAAGACCCAACATCAGTTGGGCCTTTATCTTGGTAGCGGGGGCAGGATTCGAACCTGCGACCTCCGGGTTATGAGCCCGACGAGCTGCCACTGCTCTACCCCGCGGTATTAATTTTTTATACTTGGAAATTATAGCCTAAATAGAGTAGTTTTTCAAGACCCCAAAAGGAATTCACGCCACTGTTGCCAATGTGGTTTTTCAGCCTCTATTTCTTCTTTGCTTTTTAGCTCTACTTGTTGAGTGGGTTGAGCCGAACTAATTGGTGTGTCGGCCTTTTGCACTATTACTACTTGTTCACCTGGTTTTTGCATACCAAGCTTGTCGCGTGCTACTTTTTCTTTATAGTCTGAGGTCTGATAATACGTTACCTTATACCCCAACTCTTCTATTTGAGATTGTAGCTGAGTAATCTGATTGTCTAACTCATCTGTTTTAGCTCGAAGATTATAGTTTTTTCCTGTCTCATTAGTTAAGACGGCAAACATATAAATAATAATTCCAAGGCCAATCCAAAAGGCTATACGGGTAAAGTCAAATAGCTTACGCATACTAATATTTTAGCACACCAAGCAGCAAGCAATATCTCTAATGAACTACAGAGTCAACCGTGGCAGCACTTGCATAGAGTACAAAAGCCATGCCAGCAAGGGCGATACACAAAATTGCTACCAAAATAATTGGATCGAAATATTTCTTTTTTTTCTTCGTTAGAGTTGATTTGCCTGTTCTAGTTTTTGTTGCCATTTAGTGTTCCTTTTTACTATTATTCTTATGGTAACGAATTATTACCTATTATTCAAGTAATCACTACTTGGCTAAACGAATATTTACTATCTCTTCTCTATCTGTTAAAATAAAGCGGTTCATTACACAAAATAGTATGGCTGGGTAGCTCAGTTGGTTAGAGCGCGGGACTCATAAGCCTGAGGTCGCTGGTTCAATTCCAGCTCCAGCCACCAGAATAAAAAGACCACGGAAGTGGTCTTTTTATAATTCAATGTTTATGTGTTTGTGTAAGGTTATGGGTTGCTCACTATGACGTTTTTGAGTTAGTGAGCGCTCTAAGCGAGTTTGCTCTCCAACTACGTGTAATCCACTATAGAGCTTAATGTCTAAGCTATCTGTATAAACAAGTTCCAACCAACTCAGTTGGTTCTTGGCAATATACGTCTTGGGCAAGCCAAATTTAGCCTTAGTGGCCATAATCATCTTTGTACCACAGCCACTATTGCCGTAAAAACCGTGCTCTATTTTAGTAAGTTCGGGGCGATGAGTGTGTCCGGTAATAACACCAAGATTTTTTTTCTGTATCTGTGCCCTAGCCTCATCACGCGGAAGATCGTTATGGTGAATGCCGGCACCTTGGCCAGGTATACCTTTGGCTTTTTTGAGAATATTTTGCAGAATTAAAGCCATTACCAAGACAATAAAGGCTACATTTATAAATACTGCTAGCTCAGTGAGGATGATAATCTCTAGTATATGTTTTGAATCAATTCCAGAAATTTGATAAACACCTAGCCCAACAAGAATTCTGCCTACTAATGTAATAATAATTGGTATGAGCAACCACCAACTTCGATTTAGTATCTCGCGATACATTACTCTACTAGCTACAAATTTCGGAAACTGGTGCGGCTCGGCCAAGTGATCAATTCCACTTAAAAGCTTGCCCTGACTCTCTTTTACTAATGGTAGTGCTTGTTGTACCAGATATTGTCCAAATGGCTTATCATAAGGGTCGCGTGGGTCTTCAAAAGAATTGTCTGGATCAAACCTGTGTCCATGCTCAAAAAAGATACTGCCTTGTGGCGAGGTAAGTTCGAGGGCAAAACAAAGCTGCGCGCCAAGGTATTTTTTTACGTCATTCTGACTTGTTTTATCCCAACCAATTTTGCCATCATGATTACCTATTACATAGTAAACTTTATGGTCGGGTAGCTTGGCAAAACGCGCAATACTATCCCGAAGTTTTTGGTGGGCATTTAACGCTTTAGCTACACTCGGTCGCTCACCTGCCCAAAGTTCTAAAATGTCACCGTTTAGCACAACTATCCCAAATTGATGCTTACTACCCTCGTCAATTACTTTACTTAATTCAGTCTCTACCGCTTGGCTAGCAGAAGTTTTTTTGGCTGCCAAATGGATATCTGACACCACTAACACCCAAGTATCATCATATAACCCAGTGCGCAGCTTATTGGCGACTGGTTTTATTCCCATTTGAATACTTTAATAGCCACAATAAACATTACTACTCCCCAAACCAACAACCCTAAGATGTCCATCCTTACTTGCCAGAGAGAGTATCCTAGTGTAGAAACCGAGCGCATGGCATCGGCCAAATATGTTAAAGGCAAAATACCAGTTACTTTTTGTAGCCAAACTGGCAAGTTGTCTCGTGGAATAAAAGTACCAGAAAGAAATAACATTGGGAATGTAATTAGGTTAGCAATCGGGGCAGCTTGGTTTTCGTCTTTAGCCCAGCCAGCCACTGCAAATCCAAACATTAAGAAAACAATAATTCCCAAGAATGCCAAAATAAACATATTCAGAATACTGCCCACAACATGCACTTTAAAGACTAAAATACTTAACCCCAAGAGCAAACCAATTTGTAAAAATGCAATTAGGAATCGAGCTACCGATTGTCCAAAGATGAAGCTAATTGGATGCGTTGGAGTAACAAAAAGTCGACGCAATGCCCCAGTAGATTTAAAGCTAACAAAAGCAAAAGCGATACTAAAGATGCCAAGTTGCATAATAGAAAGTGCCAAAATTCCAGGCACAAGATAGTCGAGATAACTCAGGTTGTGAGTATTTATGCCTTGCGAGTTCACACTATATATTACCGGTGTACGAGTTATCTGATTGTTAAACCCACTGACTATTTGGCCTATTACGAGGCTAGCGGCCTGCCCGGCCTGTGGCTGGCCTTTGTTGTAGTAGGTAATAATTTCGGCAGTTTTTAACTTTTGAGTATTACCATCTATCGATCCAAACTCTGGCGGTACGACAATTATTAAGTCGGTCTTACCTTTGTCGAGTAGATCTTTAGCATTATCAATATTGTTTTGCGACGCATCAAAAACATTTTTATTATCCTCTAGCGCCTTTGTAAACTGACCAGCTAAATCGGTATTACTATTATTAACAATGGTTAATTTAAAGCTGCTTTGCTTGGTAGAATTAAATGCACCAAAAATAAGAATAAACATTACCGGAATAAATAAGGTAAAGAACACCGCACTGCGATTGCGAAAATACATCTTAATACTTGCAACTGTTAGAGTCTTATAAGCCAGCCAGCGTTTTTGATGATGTGGATGTTTCTTTTCCATTTCAGTCCCTAATAGCCTTTCCGGTAAGATCAATAAATACGTCTTCTAGATTGGCCTTATTGGTTGGCATTTTCTTTTTAAAGCCACGCTTTAGCAATGCATCAATTAGATTCTGTGGTGTATCAAGAGCAATTATGTTACCATTGTCCACAATGGCAATTCTCTCACACAACAACTCTGCCTCATCCATCTACTTTGTAGTAAGAATAATAGTTTTACCCTTGGCCTTTATTTGTTGTACTAACTCCCAAAGGTTACGTCTAGCCTGTGGGTCGAGCCCAGTGGTTGGCTCGTCTAAAAACAATACAGTTGGGTCATTTACCAAAGCGGCAGCAATACTAAAGCGCTGCTTTTGCCCGCCAGAAAGTTCCTTTACCTGAGCTTTGGCTTTTTTACTTAGTCCTACCTCTTTTAATAATTCGCGAGGATCCCGGCGAGTACTATACAAATCACGAAACACTTTTAGTAATTCGGTAAGACTAAGATGTTCGAAAAAAGCACTGCTTTGTAATTGCACACCAATAATTTCTTTTACGTCATCGGGATTTTTACAAACATCTATACCATCAATATTAATACTACCGCTACCAACCTCTCGCAAACCCTCCATCATCTCTAGTGTGGTAGTTTTGCCGGCACCATTTGGCCCAAGTATACCGAATACTTCTCCCTCTTCTACTGCAAAACTCACGCCACGCACAGCTTTTACTTTGCCATACTCTTTTTTAAGATTTTTTACCTCGATAATCATTACTTATACTCTACCAACTTTTCAGATAAAGAAAAAGCCCTTCGAGAATCGAAAGGCAAATATACCTACTTGAGCAATAGTCTGGTTGGATAGTCAGGATGATCCTGAGACCATCCTTTACCCTTACCCAGAGACTCGTCAACCACCATTGGCCGACCATCTGCACACAATGGGCACTTTTCCGCATCGTACTGAACCATATGAATATCAATCAACGCGTCAAAGTGTGGCACACCCAGGCTCTCAGCAGTGGCACCGCCACGACTTACCATACAGCTTACACCAATAACTTCGCCGCCAGCAGCTCGCACAAGGCTAATCACCTCAGACGTACTAACACCAGAATTCAGAATATCTTCAACAATTAGTACTTTCTTTCCAGCTAACTGACCAACAAAACCAGTGCGTGAAAAAGCAAAGTACTCATTGCCATCGTCATCTTTATGCTTTTCGGCAAATACATGCATTACCTGCTCGGGATACATCTCACGCATTTTGGGGTTTGTAGCAAAAGCGTCAATTCGCTCATTAATAGCATGGGCTGTCATCAGCCCAAAACTAATTCCACCCACGGCTGGGTCGGCCACTACATCTGGCACAATTCCGTAACTATGCAGACCGGCAGGAATATAGCGCTCGGCTAGCTTGCGACCAATTGCATGAAGTGCCCAGGGCTGATACAGTACTGGATCGACATTGATGTAAGCAGGCCCGTGCATACCAGACTTATACACAAAGTGTTCGCCATCGAACACTCTGCATCCGTAATTGGTAACTATTTCGAGAGCGTCATCGGGCATTGTCAGTCCTTTCAGATTGGCCTATTTGCCATAATGTGGTCAACAATTGCTTGCAAATTGGCGGCTGCGTTTGGGCCGGTAAGGGCGCGGCCAATCACCAACCGCTTCGCTCCATTGTGTAGCGCATTTGCTGGTGTAGCCTTACGAGCCTGATCACTCGAGTTACCACCCGGCATCTCCACACCGGGGCAATTGCGGTCGGGGGCATCTGCACCAAACTCTTCCTCAATGGCTCGCGCCTCAAGTGGCGAGCAAACCATGTCAGTAAAGCCAGCTGCCATCAATACCTCTGTATAGAACTTGACTTGGTCGACACTACTCCGACCAAACTCGCGCATCACTGCTTCTTCGGTCTTACTTGTAAGCACAGTTACGGCACATGACTTCACACCTGCCTCGGCACACACATTAACGAAACGCTTGAGGCCATCAAGCTTTGTAGGATCTGGGTTGCTCCAGTCCTCATTACTGAGACTGCCTGCCATACAGTTGAGCATCCAGGGTCTGTGAGCAACCTCTATGCGAGCTAGCTTCTCTAACTTGGTTGGGATCTCGACAGTGCGGTCAATAACGTCATGGCCCATCAAGGCAACGCCGACTCGATCAATCTTGGCAATGCGCAGCTTAGGCACGGTGTCGAGGGTAGCATTGAGCTCCTCCTCAGTCTCCACATCGGCACTCCAGCAGACGACGTCATAGACTTCGTCTTCGGTGCTTGGGTATGTCATTTTCTTACCTCTTCTGTTGGGAAGGTACCCGAATGATTTTGGCCTATCTTGGGTAGTTTTTCAAGCATAAGTGTTTAGTAGTTTTTTTAAAACTCTAGTGATTGCTTATTATTGCGTAGGTTCTTACAATTAAGGTATGAATAGCGAGGGACACAGCCGAATTAGCAAGTTTGTGCCAACCCGTTTGGCCACACCAGCCGATTATGAGTCGGTAGTACTCGACTCTCCAAAACCCCCTGCTGACATTGTTACCGAAAAACATATTAAAGAAAGTCTGGCTGCAAAAAAAACTTACGAGCTACAACAAAAAATTAATGCCAGCAAAGGTAATATGCCTCGTTATGCCGAAGTATCAGATAATGGGTCTATCGGTCATACAGCTCGACTACAACTAGAGGTAGAGAAAAAGCGTCATAATAACAATAACTAAAAAAAGCCTCAATAAATTTACGACTCTTTTTTTGGTGGGCCCGCCTGGATTAGCGGCTTCGCCTTCTTCGTTCGGTGCTCGGAAATCATCCAAGCTAGCTTAGCCGTTTCCTGCGCGCCTCACTTTACGAACCATCCTGGTTTCAAATCAAATATAGAATTCACCAAGGCAAACTCTCAGATTGAGAGCTTGCCTTGGTGGGCCCGCCTGGATTTGAACCAGGGACCAATCGGTTATGAGCCGACTGCTCTAACCACTGAGCTACGGGCCCTCATACACCAGATAATAATACCGTAAATATTCTCTATAAGCAAAAGCGCTCTCAACGAGCGCCATTTGCTATGGTTCTTGTTAAAAATCTACTTGTTAGATTTTTTAAGAATTGGTAGACCTGTACGAGTGTTTTCTACTACTTCGTAACCTTCTGGTAGTGCATCGATAGCACCATCTTTAACTTCGCGTGCAAAAAAGTAAATTGTTTGCAAGCGTCCACCTTTGAGAGTTACTTCTCGCTGGTGAAGAAAATATTTTTGACCTCTAGAATTAGTGTGTTCGTAAGTCATTTAACTCCTCCTCATTATTTTTTACTTATGTTCTTAAGATTACGAAACCTGTAAGGTGATGTCAATAGGCAAATTCGAAGTTTTTTTTCTCTAACCCGTCAAAACCCGTTGCTAAGCCTAAGGGTTATGGTTAGAATAGAGTAAGTAAAGGTTTGTAAAGCAAAGGAGTTATTTAGTTATGGAATCTCGACCCGGCCGTCCTACAGGCATTCCGCCAAGCATGCGTACTGGTGCCCACTCTCACCCTACTGCCCACCCTCAAGCAGCCCCGCAACATCGCCCAGCCACACCACCGCCACCACCTATGCCGCCCAAAAAATCTAAAGTACCCTTTGTAGTTGGTGTTATTGCCCTTGCTGTTATTGCAATAGTAATGGTTGCTGCCGCAATAACTATGCTGTGGCGATCAGTAAGTATAAATAGTGCTGTTAGCTCTAAAGATTATCAAGCAGTATTTTTAAGTAACAATATGGTATATTTTGGCAAACTTTCTAATGTTAATGATGAGTACGTTAAGATGACCAATATCTTTTATTTGCAGGTGCAAGGCCAACAAAATGGCCAGACACAAAATAACACAAGCCAACAGCCACAACTATCACTTACCAAGCTCGGCAACGAGTTACATGGCCCGGAAGATAGTATGTACATCAACAAAAAAGAAATTCTTTTCTGGGAAAATCTAAAACCCGATGGCAAAGTAAGCCAAGCTATTCTCGACTATCAAAACAAAAACGGTAAATAGTATTCGATAACATTACATTTTTGTCCCCAAAATGCTTGACATGTTCGTATGCTGTTCGTTATTATAATAGTAAGTAATATTTCGGAGGGACACTAATGAAACAAGCACTTACTAAAAAGCAAAGAAAAACGCTCGACTATATAACTACATTTATCGAGCAAAAAGGTTATTCACCTAGTTATCGAGAGATTGCTAATGGGCTCAAATTAAATTCTGTAGCCACAGTAGCACAACATATTGATACCCTAGTAGCAAAAGGTCTACTGCAAAAAGGAAACAACTCTGCTCGATCGCTTATACCTGTAGAAGACGTTCAAGAACAAGTTAATAAGCCTGGTGTAGGTTTGCCTATTCTTGGCCTTATTGCTGCAGGTAGTCCAATAGAGACTATGACTGGCCATGCCGAAACACTAGAAGTACCACCTTTTATGGTTGGCTCAAAAAACTCATACGTACTACAAGTAAAGGGTGAGAGCATGATAGAAGATGGTATTCACGACGGCGACTATGTGGTTGTGCAAGAAAAAGAAGTACCAAGCAATGGTGATGTAGTGGTAGCACTTGTTAATAACTCAGAGGCTACCCTAAAGCGCTATTACAAAGAAGCCCGGCGAATTCGTCTGCAACCGGCTAACTCTAGTATGGAGCCTATCTACGTAGAGCCAGGCACCCCTCTCAAAATTCAGGGTGTAGTTATTGGCCTTATTCGTAAATACTAATAAGTTACTGCTTTACTCTAAATAGAGCGACCAGTTAATTAAGACTTCAAAAGCATAAACATTTATTGCTAAGCCTAATAGTGAAGCAAATAGGTAAAGTATTGCGGTAATTGGTGTCGAACGTAATCCTAAGATAAAATTCTCAAACCAACTATTCCATAAAGGCACCAATATACGTAAGCTAATTAAGCCCAATATTATCATTGCTGCAATTATGCCCAATGCATAGGCCGACCCTTTTAAACGTTTTTTGGTTTCTCCCCTATTTACATACTCCTCTTCTACTACAACCTCATTCTGAGCCTCGGTAGCCAAACTATATATTGCATAGATTACCGAGTAGGCAATAAGACCAACGCACACCCAAAAGATTACCAAGATAGCCAGATTTAAAATTGGTGATGACGTCCAGTCTTGCAGCTGAGAAATAATACTATCTTGTACGTCGCTTTGCGCCAATATTGTATTAGATGTAGCCTGCAATAAGATTAAATTAATATTAATCACTACCAACAAACCAACAGCTATACCAAATGTCCAAGCAATTCTTTTTACACTTGGTTTGAGAACTGCTAAAACGTCTGTTGTATTAATACTCATTATTTATATTTGTTAGTTATTGAGCAGATTCTTTTGTGCCATAGATAAGAGTGGCGGTAGTTTTCTTTTCGGTTGAAGAATTTTGATTGTTTGCAATCGTAACTACAAGTTGATTATTACCTTTGGTGAAGGTTTGTGCCGAACCAGCACCAAAATTGATTTCATTATCACCTGCCACCCAACCATTACTTGCCAATTGCGATTTGTAATAATCAACTACTTGTTGCGCGCTGTCATTTGTAGCCAAAGTTACACTGTAGCCTTCTTTAGTTTTTAGTGAGAGTATTACGTCGGAAGGTTTGTAAATAGGGACATCAGATGGAAATCCGTCTGGAATCTTAGCATTACCAACACTAAGTGATTCACCATTCTTGCCTGTAACATTCACACTACCATTATTTACATTTACTCCATTATCTTTTAGGGCCTTATTAAAGGCGAACATTATTACAAAGAATAATATAGCACCGAGTAAAATCTCGATAATAGCAATAATAAGTGCTGCAATAGCCATACCTCTGCCGCCCTCATTATTCTTTTTGGTCTGTACTAATGCAACTATTGCCAATATAATACCGATAATACTTAAGCCTGGAATAAATATTCCAATAATTACTAGTATTAAGGCGGCTACCGCCATTCCGTTATTCTTTTTTGTTGTTTGCGGAGTACTTGCCTATTCTGTAGCAGGTGTAGGTGTAGGCCCTGCTTGATTACTTGTTGCAGCAGTTTTTTTTGGTGTCTTCTTTACGTCCATTTTAACGTTCCTTATGTTAAGTTGTTTTCTCTATCGTAATCTCTAAGTGTCAGCAAATCAAGTGTATTACTTATGCTTAGTATTAAGAGCGTCTACAATTGCAGTAACCACATTTATATCAAATACACTTGGAATAATTTCTTGTGTTGTTGGTTTAGTAACACACCCAGCCAATGCAGTAGCTGCTATAATTTTTGTAGTCTCGGTAACTTTTTTCTGTTTGGTTGCAATTAGCCCTTTAAATAAACCCGGGAAAACCAAGACATTGTTTATTTGATTTGGAAAATCAGACCTACCAGTTGCCACTACCGCAGCACCTGCCTGCATTGCCTCATTTGGCATAATTTCTGGCACTGGGTTTGCCAAGGCAAAAACAATTGGTTGTGAATTCATTCTTTTGATTTGCTCAGCCGAAATGCTGCCACCTGTAGTTAAGCCAATAACGACATCTGCACCCATCATTGCATCATCTGTTGTTCCGGTTATACTCTGGGTATTTGTAATCTCTGCTAGCTCGGCCTTATATTTATCAAGTCCGCTACGGTCTTTAGAAATAATTCCTTTGCTATCGACAGCAATAATTTCTCTTACACCAAAAGCTACAAGTAATTTTGCTACTGCATTACCAGCGGCTCCAGCACCAAGAATAACAATTTTTGCCTTGCTGGCCTCTTTGTTAACTACTATTAGAGCATTAATAAGTCCCGCCAAAACAGCAATTGCCGTAGCATGTTGATCGTCGTGAACAACTGGAATATTTAGCTTGGCTTGTAGGGCTTTTTCTATAGCAAAACATGCCGGCGCAGCAATATCTTCTATATTAATTGCTGCAAAAACTGGAGAGATATTGGTAATGGTGTCAATAATGTCTTGAGTATCTTGGCTACGCAAAACTATCGGGAAAGCATTGAGTCCCGCTAGTTGCGAAAACAACATAGCTTTGCCCTCCATTACTGGCAGAGCTGCCTCTGGGCCAACATTGCCCAGCCCAAGTACCGCAGAACCATCAGAAACCACAGCCACCGTATTACCGGCTATTGTATATTCACTAACTTGTTCTGGGTACTTTGCTAAATATGAGCTTACTGCCCCGACCCCCGGCGTGTAATACGTAGAAAGTTGTTCTGGCTGAGTTACGTTGGCACGACTAGTAACCCGTATTTTACCGGCAAGCTTTTTGTGCTCGTCGAGAGCTTTTTGCGAATATGAGTTTTTATTCATTGCAATTATTGTAGCAAATCAAAACCCCATAAAACTATTGTTGGTCTAGCAAAATAGCCGGCTTGAGATTTTTGTGCCAATCCACTTCTCTAGCCTTCCACGCAAACACTATAAATACCAGCAATAGTAGTACCATAACAATAAGTTTAAACTTATTCATATATAGCAAATTATATCAGCTGACAACAATTTATCCTCAACAAAACTGTTGAGGATAAATAACTACAGTAGTGTAGATGTGTTTATTTGTTTGGAGCACCAACATACTTGGCAGAACCAAAACCAAGCATCAAATAACCAATTACACTAAATATCCATAGACCAAAGATTCCAAACGCGGCACTTTTACCAAAAGCTTTTGCCATATCGAGTGAAATAATTATGTAGGCAATAATATTCACGAACGGAATAAAGAACAGAATAATCCACCATAATGGTCTATTAATTATTTCTAGCATTACTATAATATTATAAATAGGAACGATTGCTGCCCAGCCTGGTTTTCCTGCCTTAGCAAAGGTCTTCCATAAACCAATAATTGCCAAGATAAAAACTATTAAAAGCACTAGCCAATATATTACAAGTACTGCTGCCAAAGCGCCACCATCAACACTAGTAGTTGTTGTAGTTGTTGTATAATCTGTCATTAAATCTCCTAGTTATTATTAATTCTTATACTTAGAAGTTATTGTATTTACTCAGACATAAAAAAGCAAGCAATTGTTAATGTCAGCATGTTACTTAATAATTTGTCGACACACCGACTGAACACTAGAAATACAATTATGAATAAAGACAACAATAGTATCACCCAAGAATAGCGATAAAGATACTCCAAGAATACCAAGAACCACACCAGCAATTACTACCACTATATCCTCTAGGAGAATTCCAAGTGACAGGATAACTACACCAAGGGCAGGTAAAGTGTCGAGCCCAGAAAAAGGAGGCGAAAGAAACGCAGCGAGGGTAAAGATAAAAATAATAGCTGCCGAAACAGAAATAAATACTCTCGATTGTATACCTTCTGCCATTCGTGGCTTAGAATGTCTCTCAAACCACTGTACTAACCGAGTTATTTTATTAACCGTTTTTTTGTGAGTAAGTGATTTTAGTTTGGTTTTTTGTAATTTTTTTGGCAGCCAAAATTTCTGAAAACCCAAAATCATCTGAAAACTCATAAGCATTACAATGACCTCAAAAACATGTGTTACGCCGCCAGTTGGGAGTGGAAGAGCTGGCATCGCCATAAGTAAAATAAAGGTAATTGCGAAACTCTTCTCAGCAAAGACATCACGCAGTCCACCGAGTGTTTTGGGAGTATTACCATTTAACCATGCTTCTAGCTGATAGCTAAATATTTGTTTATTCTTAGTAGTTCTCATAGCTAGTTACCATACTATCAAACACTTTAGAAAACACCTAAGAATTCGACTTAGGCAACACTACGGTAAAGACCGATCCTTTGCCTACTGCACTTTTTACACTAATACTACCGCCATGGAGTTGGGCAATTTTGGCAGCAATAGATAATCCTAGACCATACCCACTACCGGGTTTTTTAGTACGAGAGTCGTCGGCACGATAAAATCTCTCAAAAATATGCTCCAAATCGTTTTTGGCAATTCCTGCACCATTATCGCTAATAGCTAACTTTACATGATTTACCGACGTAGTCGCTGATATAGTAATTACACTTTTTTTATCACTATATTTTATGGCGTTATCTAGTAGTATCACAACTAAGTCTACTAGGCTCTCATTTTCTCCAAGCACCCAAGTTGTTTTGACTATATTTTTTACCTGTATTTGTTTTGTTTTGGCTGCAGACCCCACCCTACTCACAGCTTCTTTGGTGGTTTTAGCTAAATTTAACTTGGTAGTTGCGAGATTTTTTCCATTACTGTCCGCCCTTGCCAAACGTAATAAACCATCTGAGAGATTCCGTAGTTTTATTACTTCTTCTAAATTACTTTCTAATAGCTCACGTAGCTCAGAGGGTGGAATTTTTTTTGCACGTAAGGCAATTTCTATTTCTGTTTGCATAGCCGTCAAAGGGGTACGCAATTCATGGCTGGCATCTGCAGTAAATCTACTTTGCGCCTCCAGGGCATCTTCTATAGGTTTAACGGTCTGTCGTGCCATTAAATAACTAATAAGGCCACTTAGGCCTAAAATAATTGCATTAAAGTAGATAAGCTCTAATAAAAGATTCTGCCTAGCACTTTCAACTTCTTCTGCAACTTGTACAGGGTTAGGGCCTCGGGGTACTACAATGGTGCTGCTCGGTGTTAACTTTACATATTGTCGTCGCAAGCTGCTTTCTAGCTGATTGGCAGCTAGGTTATATAAAACTATACTAAAGAACAGACTAATTAGCATAAGAATACTAATATATGCAATGGTTAATTTAAGTGCTGGACTTAGCTGGCGCCAAAATCTTGATATTCTATACATCTTTTCTTAATCCAAATTTATAGCCAAACCCTCTGATAGTATGAATAAGATCTGGCTGTTTAAATGGCTTATCTATTTTGTTACGTAAGTATCCCATATATACTTCTACAGTATTTGGCAAAACATCTGCGTCAAAATCCCAGACATGAGCAATAATTGTATCTTTACTAAGTACCCTGTCTTGATTTCGCATTAAGTAATAGAGTAATGCATATTCTTTAGATGACAAAACAATTATTTGATTATCTCTCTTTACTTCATAACTAACTGTATCTAGAGTGAGGTTGTCTTGTGGTCGGCGCAACAACGCTTTTATACGTGCCAATATCTCCTCGAAAGCAAATGGCTTAATAAGATAATCGTCTGCGCCTGCATTTAACCCAGCTACACGATCTTTTATCTGGTCTTTGGCAGTTAGCATTATTATTGGGCAATGGATATGTTTACTTCTTACTTGGCGACAGATTTCCATACCCTCTACGCCTGGTAGCATTCTATCTAAAATAAGTAGGTCGTAGTCCTCATTTAATGCTGCGTGCAGACCGTCCTCGCCATCATATTCTACATCCACTGCGTATGACTCTTGCTCGAGACCTTTTTTTAGTGCGTTGGCTATTTTGTGTTCATCTTCAACTATAAGAATTCGCATAGCCCGTATTGTAACTCAGTTTGCTGAGGTTTTACTGAAAGTTGCCTGTGTTTATTGTTGTGTTTCTGAAGATCTACCGGTAAAAGTTGGGGTAATTTTTATAGTTTTATCTATATTTTCATTTCGAAGGTGTACAAAATATCCAATAATCACAATAATTATTCCTACAACCAACAAAGCTATGCTAGCGGCAATAATATTATTTCGTCTTCTCTCATTCATAGCATAGTATTAATGACGAGATGTAACTTTAGTAGACTTTTTACTAGGCCGAGAAAAGAATTCCATCCCCTTTGCTTTAGAGAGTGTTTGTTTTAACTCTTTTTGATGGGTTAGCATATATACCAAACTATATATTTTGCGTGGCAATGACGCCGATTGCGAAAACAGTTGGTGTAACTCTTTGGAGTAATTAAACCCAGCAAGTTTTATCATATTTTCTGTACAATCAGCATATTGTACGGCCTCAGCAAAACCACGTCCTATATCTTTGCCATTAGTATCAGTAATATAGACTGCGCCTTCATTGTATTGTGATCCATTGGCAAAGTAATTTGTTTGAGCAACCGGAACTATCTGATGAAGCTCGAATTTACGTATGTCTTCTGGCAAGGTGCTGTCAAAGCGAAACGTCCAATGATTAGGATGCCAAGTATGAGTAATTGGGTACAATTTTTCGTTAGGACTAGCCTCGCTCTTTGCCCATTTATCAATCACTAATGTACCCCAAGTATTATGAAGCTTCTTGTTTTCATCCATATATTTACCAGCAACATCTACAGTCATAATGCCAGGTGGCTTGGGTCCGGTCTGAAAATAAAATTGTTTATTAGCGGGACTATGCGAAGCAAACATAGTAAGCTGTCTATTACCTACAAACTGGGCCATATACCAGTCCCATCCCATCTGCATGGGTTTACCAATATTATTGGCTGCGCGTAATACTGCAGAGTGAGAATTACCACCCAAAAATCCCCATTGATGGTCAAACCAAAACATACCCTTTTTGAGGGTTATTTTCTTGCCTTTATATATAATTGAGCTGCCCGTTTTTAACGAAAGGTTTGGAATAGAATAATATAGAGTACCCATACCAGCAACGCACGGCATACATCCATCATCCCCCTGATAAAGATATTCACGGCCACCAGTAAAAGTTAAGTCTACGCCAAGTTGTACTGACCGGTTCTGACCATTATCACTTCCTTGCGCTTTAATATTTATTGGAAAGAAAGTATTTTTTTTATCAACGCTAATTACATTTTTACCAACGCTATACTTTAGTGGGTTGGGCACGATATCTACTAATCCTGAGGTGCCAGCAACTACAGTTGGTTCTGCTTGATAATGTCGTTCTCCGGCCTTAGAAATACCTAATTGAATCTCGACAATTTGATTTTCTATATCACTTATACCCAGTTGGTTGGCTAGATTTGGTGGCAAGAGTGCAATTCTAAAAAACATTAACTCAATACCATACTCTTCTCCATTTTCATCCCAAGCGCTCCCTACAAAAAAATGCCATCCCACTTGACTACGAAGTTGCGGGGCGTGATCACGCGGAAACTCTATATTCGAAGTTTCTGGCATCTCCTCAAAACCTTGAGTAGCATTTTGGCCAAGAAACTTCATAGCAATTACATACGCAGACTGCGGATTAATATCACCAACTAGATTTTTTAATAGAGAATAGCGTTTTTTATAATTTGGATTATGACTTTGGGGATGGTTTTCTAACCAATGTAAATAATGACGCATATGCGCACCTAATTGTGCTGGCGAATTTTTGGTGGAATTAATCTTTTCTAGTAGTTTGGTATCTATCTTTTTTTCATCATATTCATCTAACCATAGTGCTGCGGCAATATTTCTTTGTGTATTTTTGTCTAGCTGCATTTCATCCTCTCTTCTCAATTACAAATTAATTTGCTGGGCTTATTGGTAATGGCTGATTGCATGTTGATACATTTGGTTTCTTGGCAAATCTATCACCTAGCCAATTTATTACCGCTGGTGCTATTACCGACTGTAGTTGAATGTGCCCTACATCATTTAGCCACAGTGAGGTTAAATTAGAATTAGCAGCACATGCCTTCTGAATATACAGTGCGGTTGTGTTAGGCAAGACAACTTGGTCGGTTAAGCTTTCACCTACAAAAACTGGCTGGTTCGGCTTTAGTACTGGTGCAGTCTGGGCCTGTGCAATAGCAT
>WBZU01001200.1_pt1 | contig 19981 bp, 17 predicted proteins | sample 5204311 | NCBI WGS metagenome assembly WBZU01 (sample SAMN12344359, study PRJNA552823) | activated sludge metagenome | biome: Activated sludge suspended growth; feature: Nitrification reactor; material: Wastewater; isolation source: activated sludge from nitrification reactor of wastewater... | reverse complement strand
ACGCCCCGCCGCCACCGCTTCGGCGACTTCCTTGAGATTGGCGCCGACCGCGAACGGCGCCTCGTGCCAGATCACCAGGCCGGCGAAATCGCGCTCGGCCAGCGCCACGGCCTCCCTCAGGCCCAGGATGACGTCGCGACCGAGCGCATGCATCTTGGTGGTGATGGACAGGATGGCGATACCCGGATCGACGTCGTCGCGCACCCAAACACGCACGCCCTCGTTCGCCCATACCTGGCGTCCCGCCACGGCTGACTCTCCGAGCAGACGGTCCGGCGCCAGCTGCCGCGCGTAGACCGGCAGCGCCGAGCGGGCGATGCGCCGGCCGGCACTGGCCGACCACGAACCGTCGGCGCCATGCACGCCGCCCATGTCGCCGACCTTGGCGACCCAATCCGGCAGCGGCACGCTGGCCATCGCCTGGCCGGCGGCGATGTCCTCGGCGACCATGGCGGCCACCTCGCGCCAACCGGCCGCCTGCCACAGCTCGAACGGACCGCGGCTCCAGCCGTAGCCCCAGCGCATTGCCAGGTCGACGTCGCGCGCCGAATGGGCGATGTCCGCCAGATGCACCGCGCAGTAATGGAAAATGTCGCGATGCACGGCCCACAGCAGTTGCGCCTGCGGATGGCTGGCGGCGCGCAACTGGCGCAGGCGTTCGGCGGGATCCTTGATCTTGAGGATGGCATCGACCTCGGGCGCCACCGTGCCGGCCGACTCGCGGTAATCGCCCAGCTTGAGATCCAGCACCTTGGTCAGCTTGCCCTCGCGCCGATACACCCCGACGCCGACTTTCTGGCCGATCGCGCCCTTGGCGATCAGCGCCTGCGCCCAGGCCGGCACGCCGTAGTAGCGGTGCCACGGATCGTTCGGCAAGCCGTTCTTCATGGTGTTGATGACATGGCCCATGGTGTCCATGCCCACCACGTCGAGCAGCCGGAAAGTCGCCGATTTCGGCAGGCCGATGCGGGCGCCGGTCAAGGCATCCACCTCGTCGAACGCCAGGCCAAGCCGCTCGGTGTGGTGCGCCACCATCAGCAGCCAGGCCACGCCGACGCGATTGGCGACGAAGTTCGGCGTATCGAGCGCGCGGATGACGCCCTTGCCCAGGCGTTTGGTCAGCCAGGTCTCGAGCTGGTCGAGCATGGCCGCGTCCGAGGTGACGCAGGGAATGATCTCCACCAGCGCCATGTAGCGCGGCGGGTTGAAGAAGTGAATGCCGCAGAAATTCGGCCGGTGCGCCGCCGGCATCGCCTCGGCCAGCTTGTTGATCGACAGGCCGGAAGTGTTGGAGGCGATGAGGGTGCCCGGTTTCACGTGCGGCGCGATCTTGCGGTAGAGGTCTTCCTTCCACTCGAACTTCTCGGCGATCGCCTCGATCACCAGATCGCAGCCGGCCAGCTTGGCCAGGCCGTCGTTGTAATTCGCCGGCTCGATCAGGCCGGGACGGTCCGCCGCGCCGAACGGCGCCGGCTTGAGCTTCTTCAGGCCGTCGAGCGCCTTCCGGACGATGCCGTCGGGATTGCCTTCGGGCGCCGCCAGATCGAACAGCACCACCGGAATATCGGCGTTGGCGAGGTGGGCGGCAATCTGCGCCCCCATGACTCCCGCGCCCAGCACCGCCACTTTGCGGACAAACAATGTGCTCACTTCACACCCCCTTCAATAAGCGCCGAATCTGCATCGGTCGCCGGCCGGATCAAACCAGGCCGTTCATCAACTGGACCATCACCGTGTCGCCGGCACTGACTTTGTCGCGCGCCGGTTCGAGCACGATCAGACAGTCCGCCTTCGCCATCGAACTCAACACGCCCGAGCCCTGGGCGCCGGTCGGCCGCACGCACCATTCGCCGTGCTCCTGGAACAGGATGCCGCGCTGGAATTCGGTGCGACCCCGGCCCTTCTTCATCGCCTCGACGCAGCGCGCCGGGAAAAGCGGAAACTCGGGCACCGGATCGATGCCCATCAGCTTGAGCAGCGCCGGCCGCACGAACTGGTAGAACGTGATCATCACCGCCACCGGATTGCCGGGCAGGCCGAACAGCCAAGTGCCGGCACCACCTGCACCATCCGAGCGGATGCGGCCGAAAGCCATCGGTCGGCCCGGCTTCATGGCGATTTTCCAGAACGCCACCTCGCCGAGCTTGGCCATCATCTGCTTGATGAAATCCGCCTCGCCCACCGACACGCCGCCGCTGGTGATCACCGCGTCGGCGCAGGCCGAGGCCTCCTTGAAAGCCAGCTCCAGGGCATCGGGCCGGTCCTTGACCACGCCCATGTCGATCACCTCGCAGCCCAGCCGCGTCAGCATGCCCCAGAGCGTATAGCGGTTGCTGTCATACACCGCCCCCGGCGACAGCGGCGTGCCGATCGAGCAGAGTTCGTCGCCGGTGGAAAAGATCGCCACGCGCACCCGGCGGCGCACCGACACTTCGGCGACGCCCAGCGATGCGATGATGCCGATCTCGGCCGGACGCAGCAGCGTGCCGGCATGGATGGCCGCCTCGCCCGCCTTGAGGTCCTCGCCGGCGCGGCGCAGGTTCTGCTCGGCGCGCTGCCCCGGCGGCACGATCACCTCGTCGCCCTCGGCGCGCGCCACTTCCTGGATCACCACGCAGTCGGCGCCGGCCGGCAGCACGGCGCCGGTCATGATGCGCAGCGCCTCGCCACGGCCGAGCTTGCCGTCGAAAGCCCGGCCGGCGAAGGCCGTGCCGACGTTCTTCAACCGCGTCTCGCCCGCCGTCGCCAGATCGGCATGGCGCACCGCCCAGCCGTCCATGGCCGAGTTGTCGTGGGCCGGCACATCGACCGGCGAAACGACATCCTCCGCCAGCACGCGCCCGAGCGCCTGGCGCACGAACACGCGCTCGTGTACGCGCACCGGCGCCATCATGTCCAGCACCACGCGCCGAGCGCGATCCACCGACAGCGAATTGGGGTCGTAGTCGTCCAGGCAGGAAAAGTTCAGCGAAGTCATCGCGACACCGTGGCATGGGTTGGATAGCGCATTTTAAAGCTCATTTCATAAATGGCGATGCGATAAGGTCTCGCGCGGGAAGCGGCGCGCCGGCAGCGCGACCGCGACTGGCTACAATAGCCGGGTCGCGAACCATCCTTCGGTTATCACCATGATCGCCAGCATTCAGGAGTTCTTCGGTCGGTTCATCGAGCCCGGCACGCGGCCGGACGCCACGGGCGGCGGGCACCCGCTGCAGGTGGCGACGGCGGCGCTCCTGCTCGAGATGATGCGCATGGACTCGCGCATCACAACGGACGAGCGGAATGCCGTCACCGCCACGCTGCAACGCGAGTTCGACCTGAGCGCCGACGAACTCGCCACGCTGACCGCCCTGGCCGAACAGGAGGCGCGGCAGGCGCACGACTACTACCAGTTCACCGCGCTGATCAACAAGCACTGCGATGCCGCGCAGAAAGCGCGCATCGTCGAGAACCTGTGGCACGTGGCGATGGTGGACGGCCACCTCGACGCCCACGAACTGCACCTGATGCGCAAGCTGACCGACCTGCTGCACGTCGGCCACGGCGACAGCGCGGCGGCGAAGCAGCGCGCGCGGGAGCGGGCGAACCTGCCGGCGGACTGAGGCGGCGCGGCGATGGCCATGACCCGGTTCGAGCGAATCAACGGCCTGATCGACGCGCTGAGCGCCGGCCTCGTCGAACGCCGCCGGCACGTGCAGCTGGCCCTGCTGGCGGCGCTGGCCGGCGAACACACGCTGCTGATCGGCCCGCCGGGCACGGCCAAGAGCGAGCTGTCGCGCCGCCTGCACACCGCGTTCCGCGACGCCCGCTACTTCGAGCGGCTGCTGACGCGCTTTTCGGTGCCCGAGGAACTGTTCGGACCGTTGTCGATCCGGGCGCTCGAAGAGGACCGCTACGAGCGGCAGACCGCCGGCTTCCTGCCCGAAGCCTCGATCGCATTCATCGACGAGGTGTTCAAGGCCAACAGCGCCATCCTCAATGCCCTGCTGACGCTGCTCAACGAGCGCGAGTTCGACAATGGCGCCGGCCGGCAGCGCTGCCCGCTGATCAGCGTCATCGGCGCCACCAACGCCGTGCCCGAGGATGAAGTCGGCGAAGCCTTCTTCGACCGCTTCCTGATGCGCTTGCCGGTGGCGCCGGTCAGCGCGGCCGGCTTCGAGGCCTTGCTGAAAGTCAGCCGTGGCGACACGCCGATAAGGCCCGAGCTTGCGCTCGACGACCACGACCTCGCCGCCCTCGCCGAGGCCGCCGGGCGGGTCGACCTGCCGGCGTCGGTCACGGCGCTGCTCGCCGAGTTGCGGCGGCACTGCGCCGAACAGCAGATCATCGTCTCGGATCGCCGCTGGGTGAAAATCGTCCGGCTGCTGCGCGTCGCCGCCGCGGCCGCCGACCGCGCCTCGCTGTCGCCCTGGGATCTCCTGCTGCTGCCGCGGTGCACGGCGCCCGACGCCGAGCGCCAGGCGGCCCTTTTCGACTGGCTGACCGCGCGCCTCGGCGTGCGCGAGGCGTTCTCGCCGGCGCTGCTGACGCGCGTCGTCGAGGCTTTCGAGGCGCAGCTCGACCTCGAGCTGAAAGCCAACGACCTCGATTACGACGACAGCGGGCGGCTGAAATTTTCGGCAAGTGCGCAGGCCGCCGATATCGCCGCAAGCATCGGCGATGCCAAGGGCGGCTCGGCGGCGCCGCGCATGACGTACACGCGCCAGCGCCGCTACGGCACGCGCCATGTCGAAGCGCGCGTTGGCCAGATTGACGACGCGCTCGCCCGCATCGGCGGCTATGCCGAAGAAATTGCCCAATCCCGCCGCGATCTCGACGTCTACCGTGCGGGCAATCTCTGGGGCGACGAGGCGCTGCTCGCGCGCGTCGCCGCCAATCTGGCCGGCACCGCCGCCGCCATCGGCGCCTTGGCCGATCGACTGGGTTCGACGCGCGAGGGCTTTCTCGCCCTGCCCCGGCTCGACCAGGACGACGCCCGCAACGACGCGGTTCCCGCGCCGGTGGCGCACGAAGGCCTCGCCGCCGCATGAACGCGCTGCCCCGGCCTCGGCTGTTCGAGCAGCGCGAAGCGCGGCTGTCGGCGCTGAACGAACTGCCGCGCCAGCACTGGCTCGGCGGCATGGTGCATTCGCAGGGCACGCTGGAACCGCGCCTGGCCGCGCTGGCCGAGCTGCGCCGGCACCTGTGCGCCGGCGAACTGCCGCCGGCCGGCACCTGGCGCTGGCCGCCCGCCGCGTCGGCCGCCGCCCTCGCCGAGGCCATCGCGGCGCTCGGCCTGGCGCGCTATTGCGCGGGCCGGCAGGAACTGTCCGACACGGTGGTGATGAGCATCCTGTTCCACCTCGACTTCATCGTCGATTACCGGGATCGCGGCGCCACGGAAACAGAAGCGATCGCCAGCGCCGTCGCAGCGTTCAGCGAAGATTGGCAGGAGCGTCGCGGGCAGCTCGACGAATTGATCGAAGTCTTCGGCATGCTGCCCGAGGACGGCAAGAACACGAACTGGGATCAGTTGCGCGGGCTGCTGCGCGCGTCCGGCTGGCAGGCGGTGCTGCGCATCCGCCGTCTGCTGGAACACCTGCCGGAGCTGGCGAAGCTGATCCGCGGGCTCGGCCGCGCCCGCCCGACCGACGAGGACGATCCGAGCCGCCAGCAGATCGTCGAAGCCATGGCACAAGCCACCGCGCAGCTGCCCTACCGTCGCAACGTACGCATTCCCGACATGCCGGGCGAAACGCGCGGCGTGCGCCGCTCGGACCGCATCGCGCGCATGCTGCCGGCGGAGGCCATGCTGCTGGGGCATCGGCGCCTGCGCCTGGTCTGGCACGCCCGCCGCGCCGAGCGCACCCTGCTCTCCTACGAGGACGACGACCGCATGCAGGAGACGCGCCTGATGCCCGAACCGGTATCGCGGCCGGTGCCGGCTCCGCAGGCCGGCAAGCGCGCCGAGCTGGGGCCGATGCTGGTCTGCGTCGACACCTCGGGCTCGATGGCCGGCGGCGCCGAAGCCGTGGCCAAGGCCGTCGTGCTGGAGGCGATGCGCACAGCGCACGCCCAGCGGCGCGCCTGCCACGTCTTCGCCTTCGGCGGGCCCGACGAGGTGATCGACATGGCACTGGACGTGGATGCCGGCGGCATCGAACGCCTCGCCAGCTTTTTGGGACAGGCGTTTCGCGGCGGCACCGACATCTGCGGTCCGCTGGACAAGGCGCTGGCGCGCCTCGAAAGTCAGTCGTGGCGATACGCCGACCTGCTGATCGCCTCCGACGGCGAATTCGGCGCCACGCCGGCCATGGCGGCCAGGCTGGACGAAGCGAAGCGCGCGCTGGGCCTGCGCGTGCAGGGCGTGCTGGTCGGCGATCGCGAAACGCTCGGCTTTATGCAGATCGCCGACGACATCCTGCCGGTGCGCGACTGGCGCCGGTACGGCGAGGCCGACGAGCGCGCGGCCGATCCGCCCATTCATAGCCACCGCCTGACGGCGCTCTACTTTCCCGGCGCGCTGCGCACCCAGGACAACCTCGACGCCACCGTATCGCCCGCCGAGGCCGCCGCCACGGTGCGCAGCGGCCGCAACCCAGCCGCAACCCCGCCTGATCCGCCATGACCGACACGACGTTCGCCGCCCAGTATCTCGCCCAGCTCGACGCTTTTGCCACGCGCTCCCCGCCGCCGCGCGTGCGCGCCCTGCATCTGCCGCCGGCCATGCCGGTGGCGGAGCGCAACGCCAATCAGGGCGAGTTCTGCGCGCTCGAACTCGACGACGGCTCGCTCGGCCTGTCCTACGTGCTGCTCGACGACACCCTGGAACGCCTGCGCGCCGACGAATCGGCATTTCAGCTGGCCGGCGCCGATGCGCTGGCCGTCGCGCGCGGCTACGCCGGCGGCGCCGGCTTGCGCAAGACGCTCGGCTTCGCCGCCGCCAACGCGCTGACCCGCTGCCTGTTCAATCGCGCCGGCTTCGCGCCGCCCGCCAGCGCGGACTCGATCGGCCAGATGGCGCCCGGGGCCGGCGACCACATCGGCATGATCGGCCTGTTCCGGCCGCTGCTGGGCCGCATCGTCGAAAGCGGCGCGCGACTGACCGTCATCGAACTGAACCCGGAACTCGCCGGCGCCCAGGACGGTTATCTCGTCACGCTCGATGCCGAGGCGCTGGCCGCCTGCGACAAGGTGGTGTCGACCAGCACGCTGCTGCTCAACGACACGCTCGACCGCATGCTCGCCTGCTGCCGCAACGCGCGCTGGTTCGCCATGATCGGCCCCGGCGCCGGCTGCCTGCCCGACGCCCTCTTCGCGCGCGGCGTGACGCTGCTCGGCGGCAACTGGATCGTCGACGGACCGAATTTCATCGACGCGCTGCGGCGCGGCGAATCGACCAGCGCCTTCAGCCGCAAATCCGCCATCACGCCGGCCAGCTATCCAGGCACGGCAGCCTTGCTGCAGCGCATCGGGAACGCCGCCTAGGCAAGCTTCGGCGACCACGCGGCCACCGCTCAGAACTCGTAGCGGGTCTGCCAATACAGATTGTCGTCGCGCGCCAGTTGCCCGAACTGCCCCGTGCGCCGGCCGCCGAAAACATTGGCGCCGACGGCGACCCAGACGCGATCGCTGACGGCGTAGCGCAGTTCCGGATTGAGGTAGCGGTCGCCGTTGCCATGGTTGTACGCAGCATAGAACGACAGGCGCAAGGTCTGGTGCAAAAAGAACTGCGTGAGCCGCGCGGTGAACGTGTCGGTGCGCCGCTTGTCGGCGGGCAACCCGGCCGGCAGCGATGCGCGATAGGCGCGGTAGTCATGCATGTATTCGGCATAGTATTGCAAGCCCAGCGAACCGTCTTCCCACGGTTGCCACTGATAGCCCGCAAGCAGTCGCGTCTGCGCATTGGGCACCGTGAAATCGCTTCCCGAACGATCCTGGCGCGCATCGTAGTAGGCGGCCTCCAGGCTGACGACGCCTTCGCCGGCGCGTCCCGATGCGCTGGCGCCATAGACGGCGAGCTTCGGATAGAAAAGCGTGATCCTGGCCGGCGCGCTCATGCCGTCCGGCCGCATCGACGGCGTGCGCTGGAAGCCCCGATAGAAATAGAGAGCGACGTCGTAGCCGGCGAGTTCGCGGTAGATGCGCAGCCCGGCCTCGCCCTGGTCGGGCTCGGCGGTTCGGCGCGTAGCTGGGCCCGGCATCGGGTCGAACAGGTGGAAACGCCCGGCATCGGGAACGCGGCTGGCGCGATAAGCGGGCGCCAGCACGAGTTCGAACGACGCGAAGGCGGGATAGGCACCGAGCTTGACCGCGTCGATCCCGCGCTTGAGGTATTCGAGCGGCCGGCCGGCGAACAACGCTTCGTAGTCCTTGGGCCAAACGTCGTTCACAAACACGAGATCGCCCAAGCCCCAGGTGAGCACCTGGCGGCCGGCGCGCACGTCCCAGCTGGACGCCGTGTAATCGACGTAGGCTTCGCGCAGTTCGGATCGGTCGCCCCGGCCGAGATGGTCATGGGCGAAATCGCCTTTCGCCATGAGCCGCCAGGCGCCGGCGGAACCATCCAGCTTGACCTGGGCCCGCTCCTCCAGCCATTTGTAGTTGCGCCCATCCGGATTGGCGCCCGCCGTGTTGAAGGCGGTGTTCTGTTGCAGGAATCCGGCGAGCGCGATATCCGCTGCGACCGGTCCGGCGACACCGGACAACAGGACGCCGAGAGCCATGCCGCACAGGCCGGACGCCCGGGACATCACTCAACCCACTTGCGGGGCGCCTGGCGCAGAAAGCGTTCCGAGAACAAGCCGTCCTCGATGCCGAGGTCGTAGTCGGCCCGAAGGTAGCTCACCTCGGTTCGATGGCCGGTCTGCAAGTTCTTCATGACGCGCCGGACGACCGTCGGAAATCCCTTGATCTCCCGGATCTCGTCGGCAGTGAACAGCTTGTACGGCGCGCCCTTCCGGTCGTACTGCTCCTCCTTGAGCGGCAGGAAGTGATCCTTGCCGATCCAGGTGAATTTATGGCCGAAATCGGCGTCCGCGGCTTTGGGCGTGCTCTTGACCACGAAGCAATCGGCGCCGGCCAGCTTCTCTTCGCGCTCGATGGCGTGGTCGTCGTCCTCGAGGTCGCGGCCGGACACGTCCTCGTAGGTGAAGTCGGAGCCGACGAAGCTGGAGCGCTTGTCCTGGGCGGCGATGCGCTTGACCATGTTGATCGCCGGAATGAACAGCCAGCGGTCGTCATCCCTGGCCGGGTACTTGTAGATCATGAAGCTCATGTCCTTCACGTCGGCCGGCTGGAAGAAATACAGGAAATATTTCTGCTCGCCGCCGGCCGCGCCCATGTTCTTGCGCAGCAGGGTCATTTCGCGTACCCGCTCCTGGCCATCCTTGGCGATCAGTTTCATGACGACGCGCGCCTTGAAATCCTTGCCTGGGTAGAGAAAGGCCGCCTGGGACTTCTTCATCACTTCCTCGCCCGTCAGCGCGCATGCGGTGAAAGGCAGCAGGACCGCCAGCGCGGCCAGCCATCGCTTCATCGGGTTTCTCCTCGAGGTTCGTCAAGCAGCCAGCGATGGCACAGCATCACCAGGGCCGGCAGCAGCAGCAGGGTCAGCAGCGCCGAGATCAGCATCATCGACGCGATGAAGGCGCCGACGACGACGTAGGGCGTCAGCGGCGCGGCCATCATGACCGAGAAGGCCGCGGCGAACAGCACGGCGTTGCGGACGATGCCCTTGCCGGGACGCGCCGCCGTCCAGGCCAGGCTGGCCGCCGGCGTCTCGCCACGACTGACTTCCGCCCGGCGCTGGCGGAAGCGGCTGACGAAATGAATCGCGAAGTCCACCGCCATGCCGAGCGAAAGCGTGCTCATCACCGACAGCGGCATGTCGAAGTCCTTGCCGACGAAACCGACCACCCCGTAGATGAACAGGATGGTGAACAGCAGCGGCACATAGGCCACCAGCGCCCATTTGAACGAGCGGAAGTCCAGCGCCAGAATGACGAACACCACGACCAGCGCCAGGCTGAAGCCGAACACCAGGTCGCCCAGCACTTCCTCGTTCCAGACCAGGTTGAAATAGGCAATGCCGGCCGGCTTCGCCGTCACCGGCAGGGGGTTCGCCGCGTGGTAGGCGTCCACGGCGGCGGCCACCTGGCGCATGGCGTCGGCGTCCCAGGTCTTCATCTGCACCCAGAGGTTGGCCTTGGCGAAGCTCGGATCCACCACGTTGTCCAGATCCGCCGGCTTGGCCGACATGTTGAACAGGAACAGGTACTGGCCGATGGTGTCCGCCGTCGCCGGCACCACGTCGAAACTGGCGTCGTCGTCGTGCAGGACCCGGTTGATGCGCTTGACGTAATCGGCGACGGAAAACGTCTTGCCCACCACCGGCAGTGTTTCGAGCCGGCGTTGCAGACCCTCGATCCAGCGCATGGCATCCGGCCGCTTCATGAACTCCGCCTTGCCTGCATCCACCACCACGTAACCGAGGGAAGTGCCGCCGAGCGCCTGGTTCATCGCCGTGTCGGCGATCCGTATCTCGCTGTCGTTCTTGAACCACGCGACCAGGTTGTTATTGACATGGATTCTTGTCGTGCCCCAGATCGAGACCGCCACCAGGGCCAGGGCCACGGCCACCGTCAGCGCCGGGCGCGCCGCGCCGAAAGCGCCCAGGCCGCCGAGCAGGCGCGCCGTGCGGTCCTGCGCCGCGTCCTCCGCCTTGCCGGCAAGCTTGTCCTCGCGCAGGAAAGTCAGCACCGCGGGAATGAAGCTGAAGGACAGCAGGCGCAAGACCACCGTGCCGAAAGCGATCAGGCCGCCGAACACCTTCACCGGAACGATGTTCATGAACAGCAGCACCGCGAATCCCGCGGCGGTGGCGAGCGCCGTGAAACGCACCGGCCGGCTCACCGCCGCCATGGTCGCGCGGATCGCCGCCCGCTTGTCGCCCTGTTCGCGGTACCGAAAATAGAACTCGTTGAAAATGTGGATGCTGTCGGTAGCAATGGCCATGAGGAATACCGGCGCCATGGAACTCATGATGTGCACGGGAAAGCCCAGGCCGATCAACAGACCCATGCTCCATAGGATCGCCACCATCGAGACGCCCATCATGGCCGCCGACAGCGCCAGGTTGCGGAACATGAACTGGATCGCCGCGAACATGATGCCGCCGGCGATGGGCGAGAAAATCGCCATCAGCTTGAACATCTCGGCGCCGAAGGTATCGCGCGCCACCGGATCGCCGGCGACGTAATAGCGTTCCGGCCCATCTTCCTGCGCGACGATGTTCCGGATGCGGCCGGCGATCTCCGCTCCGTTGGCGCCTTTCTCCAGGGGTACGTAGATGGCGGTGGTCCTGCCGTCCTGCGAGATGATGCGATCGACGAACAGCGGATTGCCAAGCAGCGCGCGCTTGAGCGCATCCACCTCGCCATCGCTGCGGGGCGCCGCCGGCATCAACGGCCCGACCTTGAGCATGCCGTCCTCGGCGGTGACGTTGGTGATGGTGGTGAATCCGTTCACATCGCGGCTGGCGACGCCCGGCAAGGCCAGTATCGCGTCGGTGAGGCGGGCAATGCGCCCCAGCGTGTCGCGATTGAGCACGCCCTGGTCGTTTGCCACGCCGACGACGATGGTGTCCTCGTACAGCGCGAAGGTCCTGTCCACCTCGTCGTTCCACACGCGCACGTCGGACGTTTCCGGCAGCATGTGCTTCGGATTGGTGTCGATCCGGATCTTCGGAAACTGGGCAAGGAACAGCAGGGTCAGCAGCCCGGTGAGCGCCAGTACCAGCCGGGGCCGCCGGAGGGAAAATTCGACCAATGAAAATTTCGTCATGCGCGCCTCGTCCTGCCCAGCGATGCCACGAATCGACCAGAAGCGGCCCCGAACGGGTTCGAGGCCGCGCCGGTCAGAACACGATGACCTTGTCGGCCTCGAGGGTCCAGTCGGTCAGCTCATCCATGGTGCTGCGATGCGCGCCTGCCACCAGTTCTGCCTCGGCGATGCCGCGCGCGTCCATGCAGGTGCCGCAAACGCCGATGGGGCCGCCGGCGCGCGCCACCATGCCGAGCATGTCGCTGACGTTGTAGTAGCCCTGCGGCACTTTCTGCCCGGCCTTGGCGCAGGACGCCGCATCGCCCATCAGGAAGACGCGCACCGTCTCCCGCCCCTCGCCTTTCTTCAGCGCATGCCGCGCCAGACGCAAGGCGTTGTAACTCCGCTCGGTGCCATAGGGGGGGTCGTTGAGAATGAACAGCATGTTCGCCATGATCCGGTCGCCTCCGTAAAACTCGCTGCTGGATTGAAGTAAGGATTGAGTAATAGGTCGCAATCGTCACACAAATAATCTAACGATTGTTAGATTATTCTAGGCAGGCGCATCTCGTTGTCAAGACCTCGTTGGATAGAATCCAGCCATGAGCAAGCAAAAACCTGAAACCCGCCGCATCAAGGACGTCCTGTACGAACAGGTGGCGCGGATCGGCAAGGCGACCAGCAGCCCGAAGCGGCTGGAGCTGATCGAACTGCTCTGCCAGAACGAGAAGACCGTCGAAACGCTGGCACGGGAATCGGCCATCAGCATGAAGCTGGCCAGCGCCCATTTGCGGGAATTGCGTTCCGCCCATCTGGTGGAAACCGAACGCAGCGGCAAGCACATCTACTACCGCATCGCCAACCGGGAAGTCGCCGAGTTCTGGGTGGCGATCCGCTCGCTGGCGGAAAATCGGCTGGTCGAATTGCGAATGGCGCTCGCCCGGATCACCGACGCGCCCAAGGAGCTGACGCCCAAGGATCGCGACGTTCTGGTCAAGGCCGCCCGCAAGGGCGAGGTGATCGTCCTCGACGTGCGCCCGACCGAAGAATTCGAGGCCGCGCACCTTCCGTACGCGCAGTCGATGCCGATCGACGAGCTGGAGTCGCGCCTTTCGGAACTGCCGCAAGGCCGGACCATCGTCGCCTACTGCCGCGGCCCCTACTGCCTGATGGCCAAGGACGCCGTGGACCTGCTCAAGCGGCGAGGCCTGGATGCCGTCCATTTGCCCGAAGGCGTGGCCGAATGGGGCATGGCGCCGATCAGGCCACCAGCCTGAAGGCGGCGGAGAAAGCGCTCGCGTAGGCGCGCCGCCCCGGGAAAGTCAGCGGCGGCGGGTCGGCGCTGCCGCCACGGCGCCACGGCCTTCGATGTGGCGGAAAGTAATGCGCCCCTTGGAGAGATCGTAGGGCGAAAGTTCCAGCGATACCTTGTCGCCGGCAAGGATGCGAATGTGGTGCTTGCGCATTTTTCCGGCGCTGTAGGCCACGAGGTCATGGCCGTTGTCCAGGGTAACGCGGTAGCGCGAATCGGGCAGCACTTCCATCACCACCCCGTTCATTTCGATGAGTTCTTCCTTGGCCAAGCGGTAACCTCCACGATTAGGGAGAAAAAAAAGCCCGGCGAATGCCGGGCTTCATTCCGGGTGCGCCGGCATGGATCGAATCCATGCCGAACGGTAAGAACGGTAAGCTTAGTCGGCCGGGCGGATATTCGCGGCCTGTTTGCCCTTGGGACCGGTGGTGACGTCGAAAGTGACGCGCTGACCTTCGCTCAGGGTCTTGAAACCCTGCGCCTGAATGGCGGAGAAATGGGCGAAGAGGTCCTCACCACCGCCTTCCGGCGTGATGAAGCCAAAACCCTTGGAGTCGTTGAACCACTTGACGGTGCCTGTTGCCATGTCTTGAATTTCCTCTGAAGAATGCAGATCGGGGCTTGCCCCAGGTTAGGACGAAGATCAAGACGGCAAGATGATGAAGGGACTACCGCGGAACCGCGGATATGGAACCGAACAACAACAGCACTGCTTGAGCATCGCTGGCCCGCACTATGGACTCGAATGCCCGCAAATGCAAGGAAAATCGCGCTGCCAGCGCTTGTTCGCCCGCTACCGCTTGGGTTTTCTGCCCGGGCTGGCGGGCGGAATGTAGCCCGAGACGCGGCAGAGGATGCCCTCGATGGCCTTGCCGTCCTTGAACTGCACCGAATGACAGGCCATCACCTCGCCGTCGGCGGACAGGTTGTCGATGGCCCGACGCGCTTGTTCCAGGGAAATGCCCATCGCCGCAGCGATTTCGGAGTCGAATCGCTGACCGTTGCGCTTCAAATATTGCAGGATGCCTTCCATTAGGATCTCTCTCATGAGTCATGCCGCGCCGGATGCGCGTAAGCCGGATAGCTGGGGAAATGGATCGCCCGGCACCTGGCCAAGGGTGCAATGTACTCTGATTGTGCGTCGCAGAAAAGCCTTGTCCACCGGATGCCCCAAACGGGGTGCCTTGAAAAAAATGCAATCAGTTCAAATACCTCGAACCCGACGGCGGTCGGCCGCCAGGCGGCGGGCTTCGGCGCCGGGGCCGAAAGCGGTCCCCGCGCCGGGTTCGCCCGCCCTCCAGCCTCGCGCCATCGCGGTCACTCGATGGCCAGCGCGGACCGCGCCTGCTGGCGCAGCACGAATTTCTGGATCTTGCCGGTCGAGGTCTTGGGCAGCGTGCCGAAAACGATCTGTTTGGGCACCTTGAAGCGCGCCAGATGGCCGCGACAGTACTCGATGATCTCGGCTTCGGTGACTTTGGCGCCTTCCTTGAGTTCGAGGAAGGCCGCCGGCACTTCGCCCCATTTTTCGTCCGGCTTGGCGACGACGGCGGCGGCGATCACCGCCGGATGGCGGTAGAGCACGTCCTCGACCTCCAGCGACGAGATGTTTTCGCCACCTGAAATGATGACATCCTTGGAACGGTCCTTGATCTTCACATAACCGTCGCTGTGCACCACCGCGAGATCGCCGGTGTGGAACCAGCCGCCGGCAAACGATTCTTCGGTCGCCTTCTCGTTCTTCAGGTAGCCCTTCATGACCAGGTTGCCGCGGAACATGATCTCGCCCATGGTCTCGCCGTCCCAGGGCACCGGCGCCATGGTCAGCGGATCGAGGACGGTGATCGCCTCCTGCATGTGGTAGCTCACGCCTTGACGACCGTTGCGCACGACGCGCAGATCGATCGACAGCGCCTCCCACTCGGGATGCTTGGCGCACACCGAGGCCGGCCCGTAGGTTTCGGTCAGGCCATACACGTGCGTGATGTTGAAGCCCATGCGCTCGGCGCCCTCGATGATGGCCGCGGGGGGCGCGGCGCCGGCGATCAGTCCGTTGACCCGCTGTTCGATGCCCGCCTTCAACTCGTCCGGCGCATTGATCAGCATGCCGTAGACGATGGGCGCGCCGCACATGTGCGTAACCTGGTGCTCGCGGATCAGCGCGAAGACCAGCGCGGCGTCGACCTTGCGCAGGCAGACGCTGGTGCCGGCGTTGGCCGCCAGCGTCCACGGAAAGCACCAGCCGTTGCAGTGGAACATCGGCAGGGTCCACAGATACACCGCGTGCGGCGGCATGCCCCATGAAACGATATTGCTCGCGGCGTTGAGATAGGCACCCCGGTGGTGATACACCACGCCCTTCGGGTTGCCGGTGGTGCCCGAGGTGTAGTTGAGCGAAATGGCGTCCCACTCGTCGTCCGGCAGCGACCAGGCGAAATCCGGGTCGCCGGACGCGATGAACGACTCGTAGTCCGTCTCTCCCAGGCGCTCGCCGCCGGCGAACTCGTCGTCGAGGGCGTCGACGACGATCGGCTTGGGGCCGTCCAGCAGGGCCAGCGCACGCTTGATGACCGCCGAATACTCGGGGTCGACGATCAGCACCTTCGCTTCGCCGTGCTGGAGCATAAAGGCGATCGCCTCGGCATCGAGGCGCGTGTTCAGGGTATTGAGCACCGCGCCGGTCATCGGCACGCCGAAGTGGCACTCGAACATCGCGGCCGTATTGGGCAGCATGACCGCCACGGTATCGCCCTTGGCGATGCCGCGCTGGGCGAGCGCCGATGCCAGGCGGCGGCACCGCGCATAGGTTTCCGCCCAGGTGTACCGCCGCGCGCCCTGAATCACGGCAATCCGCTTTGGATACACGAAAGCGGAACGGGCGATAAAACTGAGCGGCGACAGCGCCACGTAATTGGCAGGATTCTTGTCCAGGCCTTGCCGGTAGGCGTTGGTGCTCTCCATGGAACTCTCCTAAAAAATGCAATGGGACGACGCCAGCGACGATCGACCCTGGCGACGGGGGCGAGGCGCGAGCGGCGCGGGATTCGCTACGACACGCCTCGGCGATTCAAGAAATCCTTGTACTGCATATCTTCGCCGAGGATGTGCGTCGTCCACCATCGTCTCAGATAGTCATAAATGTCGCGCAGGGCCAGCGTCCCGCCGATGGCACTGAAATTCGCCTCGGCCATCCATTCGGTATAGCTCTCGTGTGCGCACTGTTGCCCTTCCAGCGGATAGCCGTATTGCGCCAGCAAGCGCTCTTCCGCCTCGAAATGCTGCCGGCCGTAGTCGGTGATCCGGGCTAGCAACTCGTGCATCAACTCATCGTCCCTGGTGACCAGCAGCTCGCCAAGCGCGCCGATGTATCCGAGCAGCCGCTTGTGCTGTTCGTCCATTTCGCGAACGCCAACGCTATAGGCATCGTTCCAGGTTTCCATGCATGCTTCCGACGAATCGACTTGCCGCAGTCTATTTCAGCCGCGGGGAATGATCCAGCCGGCGCCAGCGCCTGCCCGGTTGAACTCCGGCGAAAGTCAGCCGCGGCGGCACGCCGATCTGCGGCCTGGCCGCCCAGAGGGCCTCTTCCCTTCGCCCCGGCGCTAGCCTTATAGTCGGCGCGCGCACTGTCGCAGGGAACGGAGGCGTTGGCGATGATGAACTTGAACGTAAACGGCAAGGTCCAAGCCGTCGCCGTGGAACCGGAGATGCCGCTGCTGTGGGTATTGCGCGACCATCTGGGGCTGCTCGGCACGAAGTATGGCTGCGGTATTTCGGCCTGCGGCTCCTGCACGGTATTGATCGACGGCGAGGCGGCGCGCGCCTGCGCCGTGCGCGCCGGCGAACTGGCCGGCAGGAAGATCGTCACCATCGAGGGTCTGGCCACGAACGGCCTGCACCGCATCCAGCAGGCCTGGATCGACCACGAGGTACCGCAGTGCGGCTACTGCCAGACCGGGCTGATCATGTCGGTGGCGGCGCTGCTGGCGAAGAACCCGCAGCCCACCGATGCCGACATCGACCGCAGCATCACCAACCTCTGCCGCTGCGGCACCTATGCGCGCGTGCGCGCGGCCATCCATGCGCTGGCCAAGGCCGGCGGAGGAGAACGCCCATGACGACGGCTCAAACGACGATGAAGCGGACCATGAAGCGCCGCGATTTCCTCAAGGCTTCCGCCACCGCCGCCGGCGCGCTGGCGCTGGAGTTCTGTTTCCCCGTACCTGCAGCGGCCGCACGCGCGCTGCCCGCCAGCCCAGCCACCACCGAGGTCAACGCCTGGATCGTGATTCATCCCGACGACCGCGTAGTGATCCGCACCGCCCGTTCGGAAATGGGCCAGGGCACCCTCACCGCATTGGCGCAACTGGTGGCGGAAGAGCTCGATTGCGACTGGGCGAAGGTGAGCGCCGAGTTCGCCTCGCCCAACGAGCATTTCCGCCGCAACCGCATCTGGGGTTCGATGTCCACCGGCGGCAGCCAGGGCGTGCGCTCCTCGCAGGACTACGTGCGCAAGGCGGGCGCCAGCGCCAGGGCGATGCTGGTCGGCGCGGCGGCGCAACGCTGGCAGGCGCCAACGACCGAATGCCTTGCCGAAAAAGGCCTCGTCACGCACCTGCCGACCGGACGGACCTTGCGCTACGGCGAATTGGCGGCCGCGGCAGCGAAGATCGCGCCGCCCAAGGATGTGACCCTGCGCGACCCGAAGGACTGGAAGATCGCCGGCAAATCCGTGCGTCGCCTGGACATTCCCGACAAGGTGCGGGGCAAGCCGGTGTTCGGCGTCGATGTGGCGCTGCCGGGCATGCTGCACGCTTCCATCGCCCAGTGCCCGGTGTTCGGCGGCAAGCTACGCAAGGTCGACGCGAAGGATGCCCTCGCCATGCGCGGCGTCAAGAAGGTGGTGCGCGAGGCGGAGTTCGTCGCCGTCGTTGCCGACAGCTGGTGGCGCGCCGACCAGGCGCTGCAGAAGCTGGATGTGGACTGGGACGAAGGCGACAACGGCGGGATCGGCAACGCGCAGATCGCCGCCATGCTGCGCGAAGGCCTCGATGCCGCCGGGCTGCCAAAGGCGCGCGACATCGGCAACGTGGACAGCGCCTTCGCGGAAGCGGCCAGGATCGTCGAGGCCGAGTATGCCTCGCCCTACCTCAGCCACGCCACCCTGGAGCCGATGACCTGCACGGCCTGGTTCAAGCGCGACGGCACGCTCGAGGTGTGGACCTCGACGCAGGACGGCGAAGCGGCCATGGCGGCTGCGGCCGAGGCCTCCGGCCTGCCGCTGGAAAAAATCGAAGTCCATAAAATGATGCTCGGCGGCGGCTTCGGTCGCCGCGGTTTCCCGCAGGATTTCGTCGGCCAGGGCGTGAAGATCGCCAAGGCCATACCGGGCGTGCCGGTGAAGCTGATGTGGTCGCGCGAGGAAGACATGCGCCACGGCTACTATCGCCCCGCCAGCATCGTGCGCATGAAGGCCGGAATCGACAAGCAGGGCCGGCTGGCGGCCCTGCGCACGACGGTGGCCTGCCCCTCCATCCTCAAGGCGCTGCTGCCGAAATATCTGCGCGAGGATGGCGTCGACTTCACCGCCGTGCTCGGGCTGGCCGACCTGCCGTACACCGTGGCCCACCAGCGCGTCGAGTACGCGGCGCGCAACGGCCACGTGCCGGTCGGCTTCTGGCGCGCGCCGGGGCAGCAGAACGGTTTCTACCGCGAATGCTTCCTGGACGAACTGGCGCATGCCGCCGGCCAGGACCCGCTGGCCTACCGGCTGGCCATGCTGCCCCTCGACGACAAGAACCGGCTGATCCTGGAAGCCACGGCCAAGGCTGCCGGCTGGCATTCGCCGCCCCCGCCGGGCCAGCATCGCGGCCTGGCGGTGATGGCCGGTTTCGGCAGCTACGCGGCGGCGGTGGCCGAAGTGTCGGTCAGCGCCGGCCAGCTCAAGGTGCATCGCATCGTGGTCGGCGTGGACTCCGGCTACGTGGTCAATCCGGACACCTGCCGCGCCCAGGCGGAAGGCAACGTCGTCTATGGCCTCGGACCGGTGCTCTACCAGGAGATCAACATCCGGAACGGGCGTGTGGTGGAAGCCAATTTCAAGCACTTCCGCCTGCCCGGGATCGCCGAGATGCCGAAAGTGGAGACCGTTCTGGCGCCGACCGGCGGTTTCTGGGGCGGGCACGGCGAGCCGGCCATCCTGCCGGTGGCGCCGGCCGTCTGCAACGCCATCTTCGCCGCCACCGGCAAGCGCATCCGCTCGCTGCCGCTGACGCACCACGACCTGAGGCGCACCGATTCGACGTGACGGATTCAGCGTGACGGGCATGGTCGTTGCGATTACGATGCGCGCTGTAAAACAACGATAACAACTCGCATCGACCATGCTCCCTTCGAAGCACAATCTGGCCGCCGTGAAACGGCTGCTGGCGCCCATTGCCCTGATGCTGCTGGGCTGGACAGTTCTGGCCTGGATCGCCACGACCTTTCATGCCGCACGGCAAGCCACCGCGATAGAACGGCAGAGTATCGACGAGGCGCAACATCGGCTCAAGGACGTCATCAACGATCTTGACGAAACCCTGACCGTCGTTCGCAACATCTCGGAAGTACTGGCTCAGGAGGTCATGGTGACCGAAGCGCTGCGTCCTTATTGGAAAGAAGGGCTATCCGCGCACTTCGTCTCCAACATCGACGGCACCCACCTCGCCGAAGCGCTCCGGCAGGTCGACCCCGAGACCACGCTGTTCATCGTCTCGTCCAAGACGTTCACGACGCAGGAGACCCTCACCAACGCGCACTCCGCCCGGCGCTGGCTCGTCGAGCGCCTCGGCAGCGACGCCGCGGTCGCCCGCCATTTCGTCGCGG
>WBZU01001197.1_pt1 | contig 20013 bp, 22 predicted proteins | sample 5204311 | NCBI WGS metagenome assembly WBZU01 (sample SAMN12344359, study PRJNA552823) | activated sludge metagenome | biome: Activated sludge suspended growth; feature: Nitrification reactor; material: Wastewater; isolation source: activated sludge from nitrification reactor of wastewater... | reverse complement strand
AATCCCTGGGAGATGATCGAAGCGAAGTATCCGGCGGGAACGCGCATCGAAGGCAAGGTGAAGAGCCTGACCGATTTCGGCGCCTTCGTGGGATTGGAAGAGGGCATCGACGGGTTGATTCACATCTCCGACATGTCCTGGACGAAGCACATCAAGCATCCGTCGGAGCTCTTCAAGAAGGGCCAGAAGGTGGACGCCGTCGTGATTCGTATCGACAAGGAAAAGGAACGGCTCTCGTTGGGATACAAGCAATTGTCCCGTGACCCCTGGGAAGAGCAGATTCCCAACAAGTACCGGGTCGGCGATAGCATTACCGGCAAGGTCAGCAAGATCGCCGATTTCGGGCTCTTCATCGAGTTGGACGGCGATGTGGAAGGCTTGATCCACATCAGTGAAGTCGGGCTGGACGCCAACGTTCGCATGGAAGAGAAGTTCAAGTTGCAGGACGACGTGACGGCCAAGATCATCAAGGTGGATCGTGAGGAGCGCAAGATCGCCCTCAGCCTGCGTGATCACCAGCTCGATTCGGACCGGCGCCAGGTGGAAGAGTTCCACGCATCCCAGGGCGGAATCGACCAGAGCCTGGGGCGCGCGGCCAAGCAGAGCCGGAAGCGCAAGGACAATCAGAGCGATTCAGAAGCCTAAAGACCCGGAGATCGAATGGGGCCACAAGCAGACACCGCGGTTCCATCCAAGCGGAGCATGCTGCGCCGGATTTTCTGGGCGATTGTCATCGGGGGAGGAGCCTTGATTCTGATCAATGCGCTCCTCCCCGACTTCGACCTATCGGGGCAGGACCGGGTGGCACTCATTCGCATCGAGGGCGTCATCCTTGATGCTCAAGCCACGATCAGCGAGCTCAAACAATACAGTGAAAACCCGTTGGTGAAAGCGATCGTGTTGCGGATCGATAGTCCGGGGGGCGGGGTGGTGCCGTCTCAGGAGATCCACGACGCCGTCAAGCGGGTGAAGAATAAGAGTAACAAGGCCGTGATCGCGTCCATGGGGACGGTCGCCGCTTCCGGAGGCTACTACATCGCGGCGGCCACGGACCGGATCATTGCCAATCCCGGGACGCTGACCGGGAGTATCGGCGTGATCATGGAAATGGCGAACTTCGAAGGCCTGATGAAAAAAGTCGGCGTCGAAGGGGTCGTCATCAAGAGCGGCAGATTTAAGGATGTCGGCTCGCCTCTGCGAAAGATGAGCGACGAGGAGCGCAAACTCCTGCAGTCCGTCATGGATGACGTGCATCACCAGTTCATCCAAGCCGTCGCCGACGGCCGATCGCTGGAGGTCGCTGATGTCGAGCCGCTGGCCGACGGGCGTATTTATACGGGGCGTCAGGCCAAAGAGGCGCGGCTGGTCGATGAACTGGGCGATCTCGACGACGCCATCCATATCGCCGCGGACATCGCCGGCATGGAAGGCGAGCCGAAAGTCGTGGAGCCGCGCAAACGGTTTTCATCTCGGGACATCATCGAATCACGGTGGGCGTCGGTCTTCCCGAAGTTGGAATTGGATACCGGCGTCAAACTGAAATACCTCATGGCGTTCTGAGCGGCCGGAGCACCAGGGTGATGTCACGCAGCAATTCAGCCGTACGTAAGTCCACCCTACCAGGAGAGGGACGATGACCAAAGCGCAGATTATCGAGCGGGTATCGGAGCAGGTCACGACGCTGACGAAACGGCAGGCGGAAATCGTGGTCAACACGATTTTCGATTGTATCCGGGACTCGCTGCGAAGCGGCAACAAGACGGAGATCCGGGGATTCGGCAGTTTCCGTCTCCGCGCCAGGCGGATGAAGGAAGGTCGCAACCCCAAGACCGGCGCGACGGTTGCGGTTCCGGCCAAGCGTGTGCCATTCTTCAAGGCAGGCAAGGAACTGAAGGAATTACTCAATAAGTAACAGGAGTGATACCGTGGCAGAGTCGTCCAATATAACAGCCCCTGAGGTTCGGTGGAGCGACGGCGCGCTCAAACGTATGGAGCGCGCGCCCATTTTTTTGCGCGGGATGGTCCGTCGTTTGGCTGAAAAGAAGGCACGAGAATTAGGCTATCCAGAAATCACCGAAGAGATTCTCGAGCAGTTCAAGGGCCAAATGATGGGGACCATGGGCGGCGAAGGCGGCATGGCCGAGGCGGCCGACCAGATGGCCAAGGGGCAACTCCCCTGGACGGCTGCGGCGAAGGAACGCCTGGCCGCAGTGCCGGAGTTCATGCGGGGGATGATCAAGCAGATCGCCGATGAGATTGCCCGCAAGGGTGGTCACATGGAGGTGAATGTCGATCTGTTTGAAAAGGTGGAAGCCCTCGGCGAGATCCGTGACCAGCCTGCCGAACCCCTCGAATGGACCGAAGGGGCGCTGGCATTGCTCCAACAAAAAATCAAAGAATCTCCGCCCATCGCGATGGACTTCGTGAGCGACATGATCAAGCACGACACCGAAGAGCTCGCGCGGGAAAAGGGATTGAGCAGAATCGATGAGCAGACGGCCGTGCATTTATGGGAGGCCCCTCAGGAGCGCGTAGCCTGGAGCGATGAAGCGTGGAAGCGCCTCCAAACGTCGCCCGATTTTGTCCGCAGCGGTATTCGCAAGGCGGCGGAACGCAGAGCGCGCAAGCTGGGGCTGAAGGAAGTCGACTCGGAACACCTCACCACGTTTCGGAATCAAGCCATGATGAAGGCCGTGAAGCGCATCCGTTCGTTCGGCTACAACGAGCTGACGTTCGATGCCTTCGACACCGCGCTGCAGAAAACGAAACGGTTGCAGGGGAATGATCAGGCGGAAAAGCGACTGCAAGAAATTCGTTCCCACTTCAGTGATCCCGAAGTGAAGAAGCCGGAAGGCGGTACGTTGGGCGCGGAACTCATGGGGCGGTTCCGGAAGTTTCTCAAGGGGGAAGGGTCGCTCTAGCCGGTTGTCGAGAACGTAGTGCCTGCACGACCGAGTGCAGAACCTCATTGGGCCCGTCTTGCGTTGAATGCGCAAGGCGGGTCTTTTTTTGCGCGCGAGCCACTGACCACTCAAATGCGACGGCTTCAGCGTGGCAGCCCCCGCAGCAGAAGGTTGCCCTCGGTGAAGGGAAATGAGGTTATTACGGGAGCCCGCGATAGAGACTGTTGCAGCAGGTACGCCAAAACCCACCCGCGGCCTGTAGCCGTTGCGGGTGGATTTCGACGTTGAGGTGGTGACAGGGGAAGAAAGCGCTTAGTGTGCTTCGACGCCGGCGGCCTGTGGCCAGAACTTGTGGCGAATCTGCGGCAGCGGGTCGTTGTCGAAGTTCGGAATGTCATACAGGCAACGATCGATGGTCGAAACCTCGTCTTCCGTCAGCTCCAGCGCAACCTGCTTCTTCCAAAACTGATCGAGAGCCAAGTAATCATTCGACGTCGGCTTTTCGGCCAACAACGCCTGCATCTTCTTAAAGCCTTCTGTATCGACTCCGGGTACACGGCCGTTGTTGCGATCAATGCACCACTTCAACACTTCGGCTACACCATACATGGTCAACGGGATCGTCACTGTATTACTCATGGGCACCTCCTCCACACTTGGCCCGCATTGTAGCCTAAGGCTTTCCAAGTTTTCAAAGGGGCGAAAGGCCTAGGCACGAACGGCCATTCGGGAGTCATTGTGGGACAGAGTGCGAAGACTCACCGCGGTGTGCGAGACCGGATTCGTTGCGAAGCGGGAGGGGGGTCTGTATACTCCGCTCGACGCCTCAGAACTGGGAGCGGCGAAGCATGGACTTGGCCGGAATGTCATGCCTTTTTCAGCCGGATGGATATGACCGTCGACTTTCGGGACAGGACACTGCCGTCATTCAGCCGGCTCGCCCTCACGCTGTTGGCCTGTGGTCCGCTGCTGTCCGCCTGCTCAAAGGGCGATTCGTATGTCCCTCCGGATCCGTTCTATTATTTTGCCAGTTATCCCGTGGGAAAAAATCCTACGACGGTCACCACGGCGGATTTCAATCGAGACCAAATCACCGACCTCATCACCACGAACATCTCCAGTAATTCCATTTCCTTGCTCTTCGGCAACGGGGACGGCACCTTTCGTGATCAAGTGCAGGTGAAGGTCTGTCAGGAACCGCGATCCCTCGCGCTGAACGACTTCAATCACGACGATCAACTCGATGTGGTCCTGGCCTGTTCCGGCGGGGATCAGGTCTCCATTCTCCTGGGGCGAGGCAATGGGAAGTTTGACGAGGGGCCGCAATACCCTGTCCACCGTGCGCCGGTCTCGGTCTCCAGTCAGGATCTCAATGGCGACGGACACCCGGACTTGGCAGTGGCCTTACGGAACGACAAGGTGAAAATTTTCCTCGGGAACGGTCGAGGCGAATTTCGACCAGGCATGCAGTATGAGTATGGAGATACGCCCACCTCGTTGGCGCTGAAAGATCTTAATCAAGACGGCAAGCCGGATTTGGTCGTGACCAACGGTGGTCCGATGTTGAGCGCCGTGTCGGTCTGGATTGGGAACGGGGACGGCACCTTCCGAGACCCGAAGGACTACAAAACCGGCAAGCGGCCGCTGGGGGTGAGTTTTGCCGATTTCAACAATGATCACCTGGATGATCTGCTCGTGATCAACGGGGAGGGAGACAGCTTCACCACGTTCCTCGGGAACGGCAACGGTACCTTTCAGCAGGGGCGAGATTCCGGCGCGGATGCCAGCCCCAACTATGGGGTCGCGCATGATTTCGACGGCGACCATATCGACGATGTCGCGATCGTCAATTTGCAGTCCACCGACCTGTCTATCATTTTCGGTCGAGGCGACGGTACGTTCCATTATCCGCCGCGCAACTATCGAACCAAGAACGGGCCCTTCGCTGTGGCGAGCTATCGCGTCTCCGCAGACAATGCCGAGGAACCTGGCCTGGTCACGGCGGACAACGGCGCCGGCAGCGTCTCCGTATTTCTCCATCATGGACGCATGCGACAGGGAGCTGCTGAACCCGCAAACTAGGGGGGCGAGTCACCGATTCAGGTTTGCCTCGGTTCAACCGATGAGAAGACTGGCGGTTTGCTTGACACCTCAGAAGGGCTCGGATAGAGTTCGAAACAGATCGTCGGACAGCGGTTCGCGCTCTATTCAGCGACCAGACGGCGGGGGCTCGTGCGATCGTTTTTGTGGTGGTTCAGCATGGGCTGCCTGACGACCCTGGCAGTCTTGATGGTTCAGGGCGGAATGCGCGATTTGATCTCGGGCACCAACCCGTCGGGGAGTTCAGGCGCGATTCTCTCCATGAGCACGACGATCTTCGGGGGAGGGTTGTTGGCCGGCTGCCTTGCCCTCATCCTCAATCGTCTTCGCTAATACCAGGCTGATGTGTGAATCGGCTTACGATGGGACGGCACGTCCACGCCAGTCAGCGGAAGGGAGCGCAATCGGGCGATGCATTGCCTGAAATGCAAAGGATTCATGATGGTGGAGCGTCATTACACGCTCATGAATCGCCGTCTCTACGCGCGTTGTTTGAATTGTGGATTCTGGATTGATCTGGCCGACTTGCTGCGGTTTTTCCATAAGGTGATTGCCAGCAGTCTGCGTGGCACGAAGGTTCGAGAAACGTATACCCTGTGACGAGCTCGTAGCACCGGCCCGTCACAAGAAAGCATAGATCTCCGCATGATGCGTGCATCGCAGGCCTGGTTGATCGGAAGTGTCGCAGTGTTGTTTCTCGCAGGGGCGTCATGGAGCGGCCAAGCCTTCGCCCTCGACAGTGACGTGGACGACGAAGTCATCACGGTCCCCTACGATCCCAGACCGGTTCCTTCCACCAAGCAAGCGCATCACAGTCTGCGGTGGCGCCATGTGCCGGCGCATAGCATCCTGCTCAAAGAACTGAAGACGGGCACGACGCTCTATCAATTCGAAAGTGAAAAGCGTCTCTCGCCGGCCAGCCTGACCAAAATTATGTCCGCGCTCGTGATTCTGGAGTACGGGCATCTGGATGACGAGGTCACCGTCAGCCCCAAGGCCGCCCGCGCACACAAAACGCATTTGCGCCTGCGCACCGGCCAGATCTTCCGTCTGGAAGATCTCTTGAAGGCCATGTTGATCATGTCGGCGAATGATGCCTGCTTAGCGGCCAGTGAACATGTGGGCGGAGACGAAGCACGATTCGTCGAGCTCATGAATGCCAAGGCCGTCGCGCTGGGGCTGCACAACACCCACTTCAGCAACGCCTGCGGGTTCGATGCGCCGGAACATTATTCCACGGCGGAAGACCTGGCGAAGTTGAGCGAGATCGCCATGCACCATCCCGTCTTCAAAGAATTGGTCAGTGAAGAACGCGAAATCATCATGCCGATCAACGAACATCGCGCCTATGTCTTGCGAACCACCAATCGCCTACTGGGACGGATTCCAGGCGTGCAAGGCGTCAAAACGGGCTTTACGTCCAAGGCAGGCCGCTGCCTCATCGCCAAGGTGTCGCAAGATGGCAGGGATCTCCTCCTCGTCATCCTCAACTCCAAACGCCGGTGGAATACGGCGACAAGCCTCATCAACTACGGCTTGCGGCTCAGTGATAGTCGCGCCGCGCTAGCCCGATAGTTCTCTCGATTCATCAACCGCAGTGCCGGATGTGTGCCGATCTCGTTCTTGTGCGGGATCGGCGACAGGTCGTGTGTTGTGCGGTGGAAGACTTGAGCCTGAGGAGGGAGTGCGGGATCGAGGGACGTGCTCAGCCGAACCTGTTGCCTGCAGCACTACCGGGGCAGTGAAAATTCTACGTTGACGTCCTTGCCGAGATAATTCACCTGGAAGCCCTGCTTGTCGTACGCCAGCATGGCGCCCATCACGTTCTCATCGCCGTAATCTTCCTTGCCCAAGAGTTTGCGCACATCCTCCGGACTTTCGCTGTTGAGGACATTCCGGAAAATGCCACGCGTCTTGAAGGCGAAGCGGTTGTTGATGAAGATCAAATCAACTTTTCCGTCCTGCACTCGAACCCCGGCCATTGGCCCCGTCGGCTTGCGCTGATCTAAGAGAAAAATAAAGGTGGCTTCCTGCTCGGCCTTGATGCCGGGGATCTTTTCATTCACGAGTCCGTCAAGGGCTTTGGCCTCATCGTCTCCGAGCTTGATACCGAACAACGAGACCTCCTGGCTGGCAATGCCCTTGGGATCGGTGAGGTCGTTTTTGCTGAGTTCATACGGTTCTGCATTCACCGCGGCAGCGAGGCAAAGGGACCCCAGCGTGGCCAGCAAGGCTGTGAATGTCCGTTTGCGCTGCATCATGAATGCCTCCTTAATTGGAATCCTGAGGAGTCGACCGGTTGAACGAGTGCGTGCTGAATATAAGAGGGAATGACCCGGCAAACAGGGCATTTTATCCAACGCGCCGTCTGACTTTCAAGATCGCCGCAGTGGAAGTGACCGGTGCCTTTCGTAACATCCGCGGTCGCGTGGCTGTTCGACCTGAGGTTCGTGCGGGCGTGAGCGAGGGCGTGACGGCGGTCTGCAGATCCTGCATGGTGCTCTGACACAACGACGCAAATTCTTCCGCGGCCACACCACGGTACCGTTTCGTGAGATAGGCGAGTCCAACCGTGTGGCACGGTGTGGGATCGTAGAGAGCGATTACCTGAAGTCGTGTCGTGGGCAGCCGGGATCTGACAAACAGTTCGGGAAGAATCGTCGCTCCCGTACCTTCGGCCACGGCCTGCAGAATGCCTTCCGGGGAACTCATCTCTAAGACTACTTGTGGGTGCACTCCAGCCTTGGCGCATTCCGCTTCGACCATTTTGCGCAGGCAATAATCGGCAGGCATCAACACCAATGGCAATCGGGCGAGATCCTGCATCCGAGTGCGGAGCTTGCCAATGCTCATGCTTGTGGGGGCGATGAGGGCGAGCCGCTCCTCAAAGAGCGGGACGGTAGTGATGTGAGGATGGGCGAGCGGCAGCAGGCAAATTCCGATATCGAGACGGTTGGCCAGTAGCCCCTGGACAATATCGGATGATGGCTGGGCATGGACCTGCAGATGAATATCGGGAAAGCGCTGCTTGAATCGCGACACGAGCGGAGCAATGAGGTAGGAATTGACGGTCGACAAGGTGCCGACCACTAGACGACCGCGTTTGGCTCCAAGCAGCTCATGGACGACCTGCGCGGCTTGATCCAATTCCCGCAAAGCCCGTTCTGCGTGCACATGAAACAGTTCGCCTGCTTGGGTCAAGACGACTTTCCGGCCCAGCCGGTCAAAGAGGCGGGTTCCCAATTCCCGTTCAAGGCCGCCGATCTGCACCGAGAGCGATGGCTGTGAGACGTGAACATGTTCTGCGGCTCGGCTGAAGTTCTGGTGCGTGGCTACAGCCATGAAATAGTGGATTTGGCGCAGCTCCATGCGAGGCATCCTCGTGCTATAGGATTAAGCTATGAATGGTATGCAAACAATATATTAGACGAATGCATCTTAGGGCCCGTATGGTCTGAGGTCAACAGGTGTCGCCGATTATTCACGGTCCGTGGTGGAACGGGAGGGCGACACCAGGCGACCACAGGAGGGCGCGCATGATGGAAGCAAAGTTGTCTGGAGTGGGGCTGGCGGTGTTGGGGATAGTGGCGATGCTGGCCGGGTGTGCGGACAGAGGTAGCGTGAAAGGCTCAGCGCAACCGACGGCTGGCCCGTCGGTGACGAAGCCATTGTATGAACGCCTCGGGGGCAAGCCCGCGATTGCCGCCGTCGTCGATCAATTCGTCGCCAATGTCGCCGCGGACGGACGAATCAATAGCCGTTTTGCCAGCACCGACATTCCCAAGTTGAAAGGGCATCTCGTTGATCAGGTGTGCCAGGCGACCGGAGGACCATGCACGTATCAGGGGCAGGATATGAAACGTACCCACCTCGGGATGCAGATCAGCTCGGCAGATTTCGGCGCGTTGGTACAAGATCTTGTGGCCGCGCTTGACGCGTTTCATGTGTCGGCCGGTGAAAAAAGCGAGTTGTTGGGGATGCTCGGTTCCATGAAGAAAGACATCGTCGAAGTCCCGTAACGAATCAACGCGGGGGCCGGCCTCTCAGGGACGGTCCCCGCACGATGGTTCGAGGGAACTCAGCGAGTCTGATTCACATTCGTGAGCGCGGTGGCGAGCCGGCGGAGACGTTGAAAGTAGCCGAGGCTGTCACCCGACAGATCGTCCAGCAGCCCATCGAGATCGGCAACACAGTCCTGCAAAATGGCCAGACGCTGCGTATCCAGTTCCGGTTGCCCGTCGAGGTAAAACACCGCGCAGCCCCCGATGACCGTGTCGAGGGTCATCAACTGGCCTTCATTCGGGCTGGAAAAGTTCGGCCAGCCTTCGCGGCTATGTTCGTCCCAGAGTGCGGCGATGGATTGCTCGCTCATAACGGCCTGTGGTCGGTTTCCGGCTGAGGAGATGGTTATCCGTGCAGCAACCCTAACGCATGCAGGAGCAGGACGGCAAGCGTGCAGAGCCAGAGCCCAAAAAATCGATAGTCGACGGCTTCGCGGGCAAAGCACCAGGACAACAGCGTCGTGCGCCAGGCGGCGGGGCCCCAGGTGAGAAACCCACCCTTGAGCATCATGGCAGTTCCCGTGACCCACCAGAGTGGCTGATAGGGAAGCGGGGCCGACCAGAGCAGCAGCATGAACCCGAGCCCCACACCGACGGCCTGCCATCGGAGTATGTGCGGATTATCTGCCAGCTGCTCTTGTAGGCGCCGAATCACCAGCAGCGGCGCGCTCAGAAGCGCCATTCCGTCGGCCAGCCAGATGCCGGCAATTGCCGCGAGTAGATAGCGTGTCATGTATGAGCTGCACGTCCGTTGGTGCGACGCGACCATCCGCCTCCGGCTACGGATAGAGTCCGCGTTGGAGATGAGCTTGCGCGACCTTGTCGATGCCTGACATCAGTGCGGCCATGCGCATCGTCGTTCGCCGTTCGAGAGAAAACTGCAAGGTTCTGTGGAAAGCGCTGGTGATGATGTCCTGAAGCTTGTCTTGAATGTCCCTGGCTTTCCAGAAAAATCTCTGCACGTCCTGCACCCATTCAAAATACGAGACGATCACGCCGCCCGAATTCGCCAGAATATCGGGAATGATGAAGATGCCCTTGTCGGTGAGGATACGATCAGCCTCCAGCGTGGTCGGTCCGTTGGCGCCTTCCGCGAGAATCCGGCAGCGCAGCTTTGCCGCATTCGCGCCCGTGATTTGCTCCGAGAGCGCGGCAGGCACCAGGACGGTACAGTCGAGCTGCAGCAGCTCTTCATTGGTGAGCGGTTCACCAAGCTTGCTGTCGTGCAGGGGTTCCTGCTTGTCGTGATATCGGCGGACGAGTTCCGGAATGTCCAGGCCGTTGGGGTTGTACAGTCCTCCGCTCACATCGCTCACCGCCACGATCCGCGCGCCGGCTTGCTGCATGATGAGGGCCGTGTGGGAGCCCACGTTGCCGAATCCTTGAATGGCGACGGTGGCTTGGCGGATATCCAGTTTCAGATGACGTAGGGCTTCGAGCGTGACATAGACGACACCTCGCCCTGTGGCTTCTTCCCGACCCAAGCTGCCGCCGATGGAGAGCGGTTTGCCGGTGACCACGCCGTGCACCGCATACCCGACCTGCTGGCTGTAGGTGTCCATGATCCAGGCCATGACCTGCTGATCCGTCCCCACATCCGGAGCAGGCACATCCTTATCCGGGCCGATCAGCGGGAAAATCTCGGCTGCGTATCGCCGCGTCAGGCGTTGCAGTTCTCCGCGGCTCAACTGCTTCGGGTCGACCTTCACGCCGCCTTTGGCGCCGCCGTAAGGAAGGTCGGCGAGCGCGCATTTCCACGTCATCCACATGGAGAGGGCGGCCACTTCACCCAAACACACGCCGGGATGGTAGCGAATGCCTCCCTTGGAGGGACCTCTCGCCGTATCGTGCTGGACGCGATAGCCGGTAAAGACCTCGACGCGCCCGTCGTCCATTCGCACCGGCAGGCTCACGATCAGCGAACGTTGCGGCAGCTTGAGGCGCTCGCGCAGATTGGTGTCGAGATGCATTGCCTCGGCCGCCTCATTAAATTGGGCGACGGCCAGACGGAACGTGTGGGTATCCAATTCGGTCATCAGGGCGCTCCTTCGGACATGAGTGGCGCCTCAAGCGGCGCGCGGCTGAGATGCTCGACCGATTCGACGAAGGCGGCGGGCTCCGGCCCCGTGGCGTCGATCCAGGTCAGATGAAACTGTTCGGCAAAGTGGGTGGCAATACGCTGTTGTACGGCCGGCAACCCTGGCGCAAAGCCCAGCAGCGAAGCCATCGAGGTGACGCGGCAACCGGCGATCCCGCAGGGGACAATCGAGGAGAACGGCGCGAGATCCACACTGACGTTCAGCGCAAAGCCGTGCATGGTCACGCCGCGGGTGATCCGCACGCCGATCGAGGCAATCTTCATCGGCTGGTCGTCGCCGACCCACACGCCGGGTAAGCCGTCGCGCCGCCGGCCGGTGAGGCCCCAGTCTCTCAAGGTGGCGATGAGCACGTCTTCCAGCCGTCGCACATAGGTTTTCGGTCCTGCGCAGTGATCGGTCAACCGGAGGATGGGATAGCCGACCGCTTGCCCCGGTCCATGATAGGTGATCGATCCCCCGCGCTCTGTGCGTACGACCGGAATGCCTGTCTGCTGCGCGAGTTGTGCCTCTCCAGGCCAATGGTGGTCTTGCGTCGTGCGCCCCATGGTATAGACGGGCGGATGTTCGACGAGAAGGAGCAGATCGTGGCAACGATCTTCAGTCCGTGCGGTATGGTATGTCCGCTGCAGGTGCCAGGCCTGTTCATAGGGTAGAGCATTGCAGTAGATCAAGGTCGCGAGCCCCGCAGGCTTTGGTGAGTCGGCAGTCGCCGATGGCGGGACGAAACCGACGGATTCTGCCTGGGTGGGGTGGTGCGTCATAGATTACCGTCGTGCCAGACTGGGTCGTGACACCGTGATGGTGGCAGTCCCGGACTTGCCTTGTGCGGCGACCTGAAAGGTCATGTGTTCATTACCCTGCGTCACGGCATGCCAGAAATCGCCCATGTTGTAGAGCGGGCGGTTGTCGATGGCCGTCACCACGTCGCCGGACTGCAACCCGGCCTGTCCCGCCGCTTTCGAAGGATCGACCTGCAAGGCGAGAATGCCTCGATCACTTTCCAGGTCGAAACTTGCCGCAATGCTGGGTGTGATGGTGACGGGAATCAGGCCGAGGTCCGGCCGCGAGACCGACCCGCGGGCAATCATCGATTCAATATGTGGCGTGATCGCTTCGATGGCAATGGCGTAGCTGATGGCTTGAGCGGAAGGCGCGATGGCGACGTTGATCCCGACGACCTGGCCGAACCGATCGACCAACGGACCTCCACTATTGCCGGGGTTGATTGCAGCGTCGGTTTGGAGGAGATCGTACAGGGTTTCGCCTTCCGGCGTCAGAACCGAACGATCGAGGGCGCTGATTACGCCGACCGTCACGGTGGACCCGCCCTTCAGGGCCAGCGGGTTGCCGATGGCAATGACGGTTTCTCCGATCTCGAAGCTGGTGCGGTGGCTGAACTCGGCCGGCACGAGATCCGGGGCCGTGATTCTGATCAATGCGAGATCCAGCAGGAAATCGCGCGCGACGACACGCCCGGGCGTGAGCCGGCCTGTCGAGAGGCCCACGACCACGCTGGTGACTCCTTGCACCAAGTGATTGTTGGTCAGGATGTATCCGCTGGTGTCGAGAATGATGCCGGAGCCGGACCCGGATGGCGCGCCATGCTGAGAGCCGCCAGGAGGAATACCTCGTGTGAGCACCGTCACGACCGACGGTCGCACCTTGGTGACAACGGCAGGAACGGAGAGCTCCATGGGCGCCGGATTGGTGTCTGGCCGCTCCGCGCTGTAGGCTTCCGCGCTCACGAGGATGAAGAGGAGAGCCAACAGGTGACAGGCTTGCCATCGAATCCAGCTTGGCCGGGATTCCGCATCGCGATGATCGGCAGGTGTCACAGGGGCGCGCCTCCTCTGCGCATTCTCTCACAACGGACGACATGGCGAAAGCGCGCAACACAGCACGGGCGAGGCATCCTGCCTCGCCCGTGTCTCCACCTCGATCTGTGATCGCAAGCAGAATTACTTCAGCGCCGCAAACATTTCTTTCACCATCGGACTCTTGAGTTTCTTGAGCGCCTTGGCTTCGATCTGCCGGATTCGTTCACGCGTGACCGACAGATGCTGGCCCACCTGTTCCAGCGTTCGCGCCTGATCTTGTCCGATGCCGAATCGCAGCCGGATCACGGTTTGTTCCCTCGGGGTCAGGGTGCCGAGAATCCGGTCCATCTCGCGGGTCATTTCCGTACGATTCACATGGGCGTCCGGCGGAATCGCCTGTTGATCAGGCAAGAGCTCGCCGAGTTCCGTGCCTCCATCGCCGACCTGATGTTCCAGCGCCACCGGTTCCTGGAAGGCTTGGATGGTTTCCTGTAGCCGATCCGGGCGCATCCGCATGGACAACGCGACTTCCTCCAGTCTGGGCTGGCGCCCCAACTGCTGAACGAGCCGTCGCGAGGCCCGCAAAATCCGGTTCGAGGCTTCGGTCTGGTGCACAGGAATTCGGATCGTGCGCGCCTGATCTGCGAGCGCACGGGTAATCCCTTGCCTGATCCACCAGGTGGCATAGGTGCTGAATTTGAACCCTTTGCGATGTTGATACCGTTCAGCGGCCTTCATCAAGCCGATGTTGCCCTCCTGCACGAGATCGAGCAGCGTCAGTCCACGGCCGGTGTAATGTTTGGCGACATTTACGACCAGGCGAAGATTGCAGCGGACCAGTTCATCTTTCGCCGTCTCCAGCGTGACGCGCGACGCGCGCAGCTGGCTCAGGCACAGGTCCAACTCTTTGCGTACGGCTGCGGGAATCTTGCCGCCGGCGAGGCTATCGACCTGTAAGTGGGTCAAGGCGTCATCCGCCTGGTTCAGCGCGGTCGCAGACAGGCCGCTCAACCGGCGAACTGTTTGTAACGTCTGGACCTGTTCCGTGATCAGCTCGGTTCGTTTCAATCGGCCGCACAGTTTCACGGCCTGCTGAAGCGCCTGGCGAATTTGCCGCGTACCAAGGTCGAGTTGTTTGGCTAAGGCGATCTCTTCATCCCGTTCCAGAAGCGCGCGTTCGCCGAACGAACGGAAGTAGAGAGACTCCAGAAGAAACGGTGAAGCTGCCGAACGGGACGGCCGCTCAGGGCTCTGGGCTTCGGCGTCACCCTCAGGCTGGTCGCCCTGGGCGATGCTGTCCAGCAGGGTGCTTGCCTCAGGATCATCCGCGTCCGGGTCAACCGCCACTGCCACCGACGGTTCTGTATCGTCTTGAAGGACCGATGCGTCTTTCATTCTCGTCACCCCTCTTCCCCGAAGTTGGGGAGGTTGGTTATGAAGCCATGGAAGAACCCGGGTTCTGCACTACTACAGTAGAGACCAGAGGATGAAAAAAGGATTCATGGCTACTACGGACACAGTCGCTCGTTGGATTCCTTTCTAGATGGAGATAGGAACAATTGACGGAGTGTCAAGTGGATCGGCGCCTGGGTTAGGCGTTGTGGCAGTTTGGTTGAAAACACGCCGGCAGTCCCATAGAATGCCGACCCATGTCACAACTGCAAAACGGGGAACGCGTCCACCTGGTCGATAAGAAGGGGCGGCAATATGCCCTGACCTTGAAAGCCGGAGATATCTATCACTTCAGCGGCGAGACGATTGCGCACGATGAGCTGATCGGCAAGCCCGACGGGTCGATCGTGACCCTCTCTAAAGGGAAGCGCTTTCTGGCCCTGCGGCCGACCTTTGGCGAGTATGTCCTCAAAATGCCCCGCGGGGCGCAGGTCCTCTACCCGAAAGATCTCTCGCTGATTCCGATGTGGGCGGATGTCTACCCCGGCGCGCGGGTCTTCGAGGCCGGCACCGGATCGGGAGCGCTCACCATGGCGTTGCTGCGGGCGGTCGGTCCGACCGGACTCGTCGTGACGTACGAGGCGCGGGAGGACTTTTCGCGGACCGCCCTGACGAATATCGAACGGTATATGGGGCCGGTCTCCACGTTGGTGCCCCTGAGAAGGAATGCGTACGAGGGGATCGACCTGCTGGAAGACGGGCGCCCGTTCGACCGGCTCGTGTTGGATTTGCCCGAGCCCTGGCAGGTGGTACCCCATGCAGCCAAGGTGTTGCGCTCCGGCGGCATCTATTTGAGTTTTGTGCCGACCGTGCCGCAGGTGATGCAGACCGTCGATGCACTGGAACGCACGTCGGTGTTCGGCAATATCGAAACCTTTGAGACCTTGCTGCGGACCTGGTCCATCCAGGGACGGAGTGTCCGGCCCGACCACCGGATGGTCGCGCATTCCGGGTTTTTGACCGTCGCACGGAAAGTGGAAGAGGGCTGGTGGTCGCGTCCTCCACGCACACAGGAAACAGAAGCAGGTGCCGAAGAGGCGCCGGACGACCAGGAGAGGGAGGACGGAACGGCATGAATCGATTACAGGGAAAAGTCGCCATCATCACCGGGGGCAACGCAGGAATCGGCGAAGCCATTGCCAAGTTATTTGCCGATGAAGGGGCGCACGTGGTCGTGACCGGCCTCCGGAAAGAGGAGCTTGATCGGGTGGTGAAGGGCATCGGCGTAAACGGAGGGCGTGCCCTGGCCGTGGCCGGTTCCGTGACGGATGAAGCCCATGTCAAAGAGGTGGTCGCGCAGACGGTGCACACCTTCGGGAAGCTCCATATTCTGGTGAACAATGCCGGCATCGGCGACTTCGGGAAGCGCATCCATGAGACGGACGACGCCACCTGGGCGAACGTGCTGGACATTAATCTCACAGGCGTGTTCCGCATGACGCGGGCGGCGATCCCGGAATTGATCAAGGCCGGAGGCGGGTCGATCGTGAATATTTCCACCGTGGCCAGCCTCATCGGCATTCGCGGCCTGTCGGCCTATGCCGCATCCAAAGGCGGGCTGGATGCCTTGACCAGATCGGTAGCCGTCGACTACGGGCAGGACAATATCCGGTGCAATGCGGTGAACCCCGGTTTGGTCGACACGCCGATGGCCGCGCCCTTGATGGCGAATCCTGCCAGCCTGGAACCCATCATGGCGCAGTATGCCATCCGCCGGCCGGGCAAGCCCGACGAGGTCGCCAAGATGGTGCTGTACCTCGCGTCCGATGAGGCAGCGTGGGTTACCGGTCAGACCTTCCCGATCGACGGGGGCATGACGATTAGCAAAGGATAGAGCCGCAGTCTTCCGCACCGAGCAGGGCGGGGGCATCATCGTGCACCAAGCAGGATCATGCGTATGGACATCACCCCTCACACACAATGGTGCGGCATTCTCGGAAACCCGGTGGAGCATTCCCTCTCGCCGGCGATTCACAATGCCGCCTTCCAGAAGCTCGAGCTCGACCTCGTCTATCTGGCGTTTCGCGTGGAAGCGCTCGGCGATGCGATCAAAGGCATTCGGGCCCTGGGTAATGCGCGCGGATTCAGCGTGACCATCCCGCACAAGGTTGCCGCGATTCCGTTTCTGGACGAAGTCGAACCGACGGCCAAACACATCGGGGCCATCAATACGATCGTGGTCGAAGAGGGAAAGCTTAAGGGCTACAACACGGATGCCTCGGGCGCGCTGCGCGCCTTGAAGGAAGGCGGCGCGTTGCTGGACGGGCATCGGGTGTTGATTCTGGGTTCCGGTGGCGCGGCGCGGGCCATCGCCTTTGCCTTGGCCACGGGCAGCAACATTGCCGGTCTCACCATTCTCGGAATTGAAGAAGCGGAGCGGCAGCGTCTGGTGCGGGATCTGCGGGACAAAACCGGGATTCCCATCGAGGACGGCCCGCTGTCCCTGGATATGCTCCGCAATTGGGTTCCGCACGTCCGCACGCTGATTCACTGCACGCCGGTCGGCATGTCGCCCAAGGTGGATGACTCCTGCGTGCCGGCCAATCTGTTCAGGCCGGAACTGACCGTGATGGACATCGTCTACAACCCGCGCGAGACCAAGCTCTTGCAAGAAGCCAAGGCGGCGGGCTGCCGGACGATTCCAGGGCTAGAGATGTTTCTCAATCAGGCGGTGATGCAGTTTGAGTTGTGGACCAAGCAGCCGGCCCCGGTCGACATCATGCGGCATGTGCTGGAGTCGCGCTTTGTGTAGCAGGGCCATGCAACTCCCTGCCGCCGGTGTCGCGAGTGATGGTTGGTTTCAGACAGGCCGCCGCGCATGAATCTCGTCTTGATCGGCTATCGTGGAACGGGGAAGAGCACGGTCGGAAAAATTCTCGCCCGTAAGCTCGGGCGCACCGTGGTCTCGACGGATGCCGAAATCGTCAAGCGGGCCAACCTGACCGTGCCTGAAATCGTGAAACAGTTCGGATGGGACCATTTCCGCGATCTGGAGTCGGCGGTCTGCCGTGATTTCGCCGCGCAGGATCAGCTGATCATCGACACCGGCGGCGGTGCCATTCTCCGGCCGGAGAATGTGGAGGCGTTGCGAAAAACCGGGACGCTGGTCTGGCTGACTGCTACCGTCGAAACCATCACGCGCCGGATCGGCGGCGACACGCAGCGGCCGTCGCTGACCGGGACCAAATCGTTCACGGACGAAATCCGTGACGTATTGACCGAACGCACCCCGAAATATCAAGCTGCTGCCACCCATGTGGTGCCGACGGATGGAGTGTCTTCAGCGCAAGTCGCTGAGCGAGTTCTCCACGTGACATCCGGCCAGTCCGGTCGGTGAGCCGCTCGCCAAGTACGGCGCGGCCTTCCTTGACTTCGCCTCAGTAACATGGTTCTTATACCGGCGCGCGCCCGTAGCTCAATTGGATAGAGCATCGGACTTCGGATCCGAGGGTTGGGGGTTCAAGTCCCTCCGGGCGCACCACTCCTCTTCCTGAATCTTGATGATTCTCGCTCCGTAGCTTCCAGTCTCTGACCCGCTTCTTGCCATGGGTCGTCCTTCCTGCACGTGCCTCTTGGAATGCCTGAAAAACGGTAGTTTTCAGGAAGCATCATGGCTGCATCTCATTCACCGACTGGCGCGTAACTCATTGGATTCATGTGAACTTCCTGCGAGTTTGGGCGGAATCCTGTGAAAATCGAGCCCGGTGCTATAGTTATTACGTACAAGACAGGTCACACCACAGCGTGAAGGAGTAAGGTTCATGATGTACCGAGGCGCGTCGCAGCTGATGTTGGGCGGAATGGCACTGGTTCTGTTAACGGCACCGGGCTGCAGCAATATGAAATGGTTCCAGTCCGGCTCGGATGAAGCCTCCAATTCGGAGCCGTCCTTGTCGGCCTCCTCCGGCGCGTCGGGTGGATACGGAAGCGGTCAAGCAGGGCGTGACGGGCGCGGTCCGTCATTCGGTCGCCAGCAGGATGCGGCAGAGGCGGAGGGTGGTCGGTTGCGCGGCTTCTCCCCCCTGGTGAACGGGGAAATCTCGAGCGAAGAACGACTGAGCCGGAGTCCGTATGGCAACATGTTGACGTCGAATGCGCAGGATGAGAAGTGGGCAGCCGAAATCCGGCGTGAGGAAGCGGCAGCGCTGGAAGCCGGCCTCAAAGACGTGTTTTACGGGTATGACCGCTATAACGTGGCGGACAACGATGGCGTGGCGTCGCTGACCGTCAATGCCGAATGGCTGAAGGACAATCCTAAGGCGCTGTTGAAGATCTCCGGGCATTGCGATGAACGCGGCACGCATGACTACAATCTGGTGCTCGGGGAAAAGCGTGCGAAGGCCGCCAAGAGTTTCATGGTCGATATGGGGGTGAGCCCCAAACAAGTAGCGATCGTCTCCTATGGGAAAGATCGCCCCTTCTGCGCCGACCATGACGAGGTCTGCCATCAGCAGAATCGGCGCGGGCACATGTTGCTGCGCAAATAGACGAGAGTCCCCGGCGCCTGCCTGTGGGGCGTCGGGGCCAGGTTTCAGCCCTTCCCTCTCCCTGTCTCCTCTCCATTTCAGTGCATAGCCGCCTCGGCAGTGATGCCGAACCAGTCGACAGCCATGGCGATCTGCTGGCTTGCCTGACTCGATCAGCGAGCGATGGTCACTGGCCTTGCGCAGGTCCTTCACGGTCCGTTGGGTTTCCTTCTGCTCCGGCATGGTGACAATACGCGGGAGCTTATGGTATTGAGCCTCAGCGGGGACAGGCGTTCTGTCCCCTCATTCGCCGAAGGAGTACGATTGTGAACCAGCGCTTTGGGATTACCGTGAAGTTTTTGATTTCAGCCGATTCTCCGGAAGAGGCCGAAGAAATTATCGAGTCCGGCTGCGAGAAGATGGCGTCGTCCATCCATGAAGGCGATGTCAGCTACGAAGGCATTGAAGATATCGAAGAGGAAGATGAGTAATGACGGACTCCTGGTTCCCCGCCACTGATCCAATGGCCCGATGCCGAGCTCACGCCGGAGTGGCTCGCGTCCGGCGGGGAGGCTGCGCTGTGTGTGTCTGGATGCCAGGGGAGATGCGGACGTTATGACCGAATCGGTCGAATCTGCCGGAACTGATTCCCGACGCGCGGGATTCTTGAACCGGATTCACCAGTCCAATAAGCAATATTTGCCGCAATGGCTCGGTGTGCCCGCGCACATCCACCATGTTGCCTATCGGATGGCGAATCCGCCGGTGGAACGCCCCAACAGCCGACGGGAGTTTCAGCACCTGCTGCAGGCGTTGGACATCACCGAAGGGGCGATTGAGGAGCGATTTGGGTATGGCTTCAAGACGGCTCCCAACGGTGATCGTCTCGTCGTCGTGTGGGAGGCCCACACCGAATACTACAGTTACCAAGTATGGCATGTGCTCAAGGACAGCACGGCCCCGCTGGATTTCGGCCCGATCACCTTCCCCGACTATGTCATGCCGCTCTGTCCGCTCGGGATTCGAGTGAACGCGCTCGACCTGCTGTTTCTCCCGCAAGACCTTCCGCTGGAGCGTGAATTGCCCGCGAGGCTCCCCGGCGCGATGGTGTATGG
>WBZU01001196.1_pt1 | contig 20018 bp, 9 predicted proteins | sample 5204311 | NCBI WGS metagenome assembly WBZU01 (sample SAMN12344359, study PRJNA552823) | activated sludge metagenome | biome: Activated sludge suspended growth; feature: Nitrification reactor; material: Wastewater; isolation source: activated sludge from nitrification reactor of wastewater treatment... | reverse complement strand
GGCGCGCTCTATCTTGTCGCTCCGAAACCCCTCATGAATCTGGTCGTCGAACTTTCCCGCGAAACGAAGGCCGGCGAGAGCGCGGATCTGGCGATCATGCTGACTGACACCACGCGGCAGCCTGCAAAAATCGCCGCCCCACTGGAAGTGCGGGTGCTCGATGCGAATGGCGTGCAGGCTGAGCGCAGCGGCTTCTACGTGATTAAAGATGGCACGCTCAAGCTAAAGCTCGAAGTTGCATCAAACGATGATCCGGGCACCTGGGAGGTCGTCGTTAAAGAACTCGTCACCGGCCAGGAGGAACACGCGTTCATGCGGGTGTTCCATCCACGTTGATGCTCCGCATCGGTCACGGCATAGTCACGCGCAGCCGCATGAAGCGCCGAACTCCTGGCGCACTCGCGGTGTTGTCGCGGACGACGGTGTAGCCTGCCGGATGTCCGCCAGGGGTTACATCACTTGTCGCCGCCGTGTTCGGAGTGCCGCCACCACCGCTGTAACTGGAACCGGCGGTCCATTTGACTAGATCATCGGAGACTTCGACGATGTAGGTCACGTCGCCACGCACTCGAGTAAAGATCATCTCCAGGTGCGTGCCTTGCAGCGCGCCATCTGGCTTGGTGGCTGAACTGCCATCACCGGGGTGACTGCCCAGCGCATACTCCATCAAGTTCGCCAGACCGTCACCATCTGCGTCGGCGTCGGGTCCACTGTCGGGACCATTGGCACCGCCGCTGCCGAGATTGGTGTAGAGCCAGTTGTTAAACGCGGTCTCGTTGATGGAAAGCGTTGCGCTTGTTGTGCCACCCAGCACCGCATAGAGCGGGCTGCTCAAGGCCACGGTGAGAGTCTTGTCCGGGCCGATGGTGCTCGGATTCAAAACGGGAATCGCGATCGACTTCGGGGTCGAGTCTCCATCGGCCCAGGACAAAGTTCCACTCGCGCTCGTGTAGTCGGTGCCTGCGATCGCGGTGCCGTTCGCAGTTGCATAGTTCACGCTGGCCGGGCCAGTGCTGCCGCCTGTGCGTGAGACTTGCAACGTCGCGGTGCCGGCTGTTTTCAAAACAGAGGGCGCAGCATTCTGATGCTGCACGGAGCCGGGCGGGTTGTTGCCCCTCCAGAATTGCAGGAGCGCGCGCAATGCGTCGGGCTTGTTGGTGGGCACACCGAGGTTGTTCGCCTGGTCTTTGGTGTTCACGCCGTGGCATACCGCGCAGGTGCGCACTTCGCCGGGCGCGAAGTTAACCCAGTAGCGTTCTTTGATCACGCTCCGCGTGCCCGCACCGTTGAGCAACGTCCACGTAAGCGCGCGACTCGCGGGAACAACCGCGGCCCACGAGCCATCATCACCGAGTTTCACCGCTCCGGATGGAGCGCCCTGCGTTGCGGGCATCTCATTGAGAGTTTGATGCAGTGGCACGGGCACGAAGCGGCGGCCTGGCAGCGGTGCGGCATTCACGTCTTGTCCGTTCAAGGTGTAACCACGGATGCCGTCGGCCTGGATCAACTGCAGCCAGCCGATGTCATACACACTGCCTGTGGCACCGATGGTCTGCGTGCCTGACCAGGAGACCTTGAGATTGTAGGGCTGCTGCTTGTCAGCGGCATCGCGATGCGTGGAGTTGCGGTTCACCACGACGGCGAGATTGCGTTGCTTCAGGTAGTTCTGAAAGGTTGGCGCGTGGACACCTTCCTCATCAAACACGGTCTGCTCGACGCTGGCGATCGGGCTCGAGAGTGTCGATGGCTTGGTGCGGCTTCGTATCTCCACCGGCTCGAGTTCCCACAGCGGCGTCTTGTCAGTGCCGCCCGTGGATTGATACGTGATGAGCTGACCGTTCGCGTAATAGCTCAGGTCCACATTGTCGGCGGGCGTCAGCGCCGTGGCCTCATCAGCGATGAAATAGCCGCCGCTCAAATCGAGCATCCTCAGCCGATACGCATACGGCGATCGGGGATGCTGTGCATCGACACCGATGTTGGAGGCAAATCGATCGGTCTTGCTGTGCACGCCGAGAATGCTCGTCGGGGCACCGCTCCCACCACTCAGCGGCGTCGGATTGCGAAAAACGCTCGTGGGCGCGTTCAGCGGAGATACGCCAAACGTCGTGTTTGGCACGGCTACGGCGTTTGTGAGAGCGATGATGGCCATGGTGTCCGGGTTCGCGCCCATCGCACCATTGTATCGAATCAATCCGCCCGAGCCGAGCGTGCCAAACTCAGGCAGCGTCACACCATAGAAGGTGCCATTGTTTGAGGGATCTTCGAAGACCTGCACGATGTGCGTGACTCGTGTGCCGGAGACGGTGGCGTTGACGATGTTGCTGTCGCCGGTGAAAGCCGAGTTCACACCGAGGCTAAACTCATGACGTCCGACATGGTTCTGCACCTCGTGACTTGAGCCGTCTTCCCGACACTCCCAGGGGAAGAACTGATTGAAGGCGTTGCCCCGAACCGTGAGCTGCGTGTTGGACAGCGATAGCGGCCCCATCGGTGCGCCAGGGCCGCTGACGTTGATGTAGTCCAACGCCGTGCCGTCGAAGTTGCGAGGCTCGGGGTAGGTGTTGAATTGGGAGTAGTTCGCTGGCGTGCCGAGCGTGAAAGCCGCGCCCGGAGACTCATTGGCAAACGTGCCGTTGCCGTTGAAAGCCTGCGTCCACGACTCGCCGAGCGAACTGTTTGCAGGGCGGTCATACGTAGCGGAGGCGTCGCGCGAGAGGTGATCCCATTGCACAAAGATGACGCGACCATCGCTGTCAATGAACGGCGTGAAGCATCCGCTCGGTGCATGCACGATGTGCTTCAACTCATTGCCGTTTGCACGATCTAGTCGCCACAGGCCGGTGTTGGTCGGCAGCGAGAGATACTCATCAAGCTGAGGATACAGGTGCGTCTGCAGACCGATGGGCGCATCGCTGACGAAGATGATGCGATCCTGCGTGTCGTAGCATGGGTAGAGGTTGTTGTAGTTCATGAGCTGGCCCTGCACGAGCGTGATTGTCGGCGCAGGCAGCTGGCCCACCGGAGGCGGCGTGGCGAAGTTCGTGACCTCGTAGAGCTGCCAGTGGAACACCGTCGTATCGCTGGCCGACGTTGGAGCACCGACCACCATGGCGAAGATCGCCTTCGTGCCGCTCCAGTGCATCTGCGGATGCGACACTGCGATGCTGTTCGCTCCTTGAAAGCCCAACGCATTGCCGTTTCCATCCACGGTGCCGCCATAGCCGGCGAGATTGGTGAGATTGAACCGGCGCCCGTCCGCGTAGCGAACCCACAACGCGCCACCACGGCCAACGTTCTTCGTATCCGCCTGCGGATTCTGCATCGCGCTCGTGAAGCTGGTCTTTGTCGCCGTGATGTTGCGATCCTGGTTGTTCAGGTAGTCCTCCATTGATGGCATCTGCGTGACGTAGAGAATGGGCTTGGTCAGTGTGCCGGCATGACTGACCGAATACGCGAGGAGCAGGGTCAGAAAGATGAGAGTGCGCATGGGAAAAGATGCCCGAGCCGCTCACGCATGCGAATACTAACACGCCAACTACTACCGAAGTAGAATGTCATGGCACCCCATGCATGACTTCGTGCACGCCGTTATCGAAGTCCACGCTCAGCACCACGTTGGTGAGTGACGAAATCGTGCCGGTTTGAATCGCGCTGCCCAGGCCGGTGTTGCCCGCGCCCTCGGCGGTGACGTTGGTTGCGGGCAGTGCGAACGATTTCAGCTTGCCAGGTTGATTGGTAAACCAGGTGCCTTTGCGCAGAACGAGAAACGGACGGCGCAAAGTTTGTTCGGCGACGGAGATCGCACTCTTGAAGCTGTGTCCGCGGAACATGGTGAGGTCGGTGCCGGGCGCGGCACCGGCGAGCGTCGCGATGATGAGATATTGACCGAAGGAGGGCTCGATTTCCACGCGAGTGATCACACCGATGGTCGCGGGCTCGCAGCCAGGTGCGGGATCGCCCTCACGCAGGAGGACGATGAGCTGTCCTCCAAAGGGTGAGCCGGTCTGGTAAAGCAGCAGCGCTTGATCATTTGCCGCTGTAACGCCGGTGCCGCTGAGCTGAACGAGTGCCATCACCTGACCGGTCACCTGCCAGTAGCGGATGAACTTCGCGATGCGCACGTTCGTGAGTCCTGGCACGAAATCGCCTTTCCGCATCGCCAGGAATTTCGTCGCACCGTTGTTGGCAAACACCCACAAACCTTCGTTTGTGGTGCTGCTCGCGCCGCTGAGCGAGGCACGCGCGAGCGTCGCGCCGAATACGTCACAAGACTCACCGAGGAAGGCAGAGAACAACGCCCCGGTCACGCCCGGTGCGGCGGTGCCTTTGCGTGCGAGCAGCGTCCGTGCGCCCTGAAACTGCATTTGATACAATGCTTGATTCGTGGCCGCTGGACCAGTGAGCGCGGACACGCAGGCCACACCTTGAAAGGGGCTGGCAACACGCGGCGCGAACTGGCCGTGCAGCTCGGCCGTTCCGGCGGCAGAGGTGCCTTCGCGCACGGAATCAGTTGCGAAGGTCGAGTTGCGAACCAACACGCCGGTGTCGTTCGTCGCGTTTGCGCCGTTGATGCCGGGCTGCAATGTGAAGGTCATCACCGCCCGGTCTGCGCTCGCGTTCGCCACCACCTGGCCGAACGAGGCAAACAGAGGACTGCCGCCCGCACCCAACGGCCACCCTTTGCGGACCAAGGCCATCACGCTCGAGCCATCATCCACGCAGATGGCTTCGTTGTTTGCGGTGGTGACACCCGTGCCGGTGAAGGTGGAGCGGAACAGCGCCCAGTTGTCGCGATTGAACAACACCTTGCTCACCACGCCTGCGGACACTGGTCCAACGGTGTCGCGGCTCTTCAAGCCCAAATCAATATACGGTTCGTTCATCATCGTGCTGAACACGCCGGTGTCCTTGCCCGCATTCGATCCCGCACCCGTGAGCGTGCTGACGAACGCGATGCGCCCCTTCGAGTTGATGAATGCGTCGCCGATGGTGTTGAAGACAATCTCTGGAGCACCTGGCGCAGAATCGCCCTTCGCGGTCATCTTGGTGAACGGGAGTGGCTTCATGAGCGGTCGCATGACAAACACCGCACCAGCGTTGGCGGCTTGCGTGCCATCGTTCTCCGCGGAGATCGCGAGCGTTCCATTACTAAGCGCGATCGTGCGGCCAAAGTTGGTTTGCAGATCCCTGGGGCGAATCGTTTGCAGCTCGGTGTTCGAGCTGGAGTTAAGATCGAAGGCATACAACGCCCCTTCGAAGCTGTTGGCAAACGGCGCGCCTGCAACGAGCAAGCCTTGGTCCATTGCAAGACCGACACCGAGTCCAGCAAGGCCCGTGATATCGCTGCCCTTCAGCGTGCGCTCGGCGCCATCGGCCAGCTGCACGATAAACACACGCCCCTCGCCGAAATTCGCGCTCGTGGCTGCGATGGCCACCTTGCCCTGCTGCATCGCCACCGCGCCGCCCGCGAAGTCGCCAGCCGCTGATGCCGCGGGCTGGAGTTTGTTTATGTAGTCCAGCGTGGTGAGATCATACATGAACACCGCGCCACGGTTCGAGTCCACCCCCGGAGCGCCTGTGACAAGAACGTTGCCTTCAAAGGCCAGCGCCAAGCCCTGTGGCTGCAATTTGGCAATGAACGCGCCGGTTTTTGTGTCGAACACATAAACCGCACCGCGCAGCGAATCCACACCAGCGGCACCGATGAGGATGCGCTGGTTCGTGATCGCCACGCAGCCGCCGAAGCGGTTGTTTGACAGATCGTCCAGCAGCGGTGCTTTCAAAGTGAACAACAACTTGCCGGTGACGAGATCAAACACATGCGCTGCGCCTGGCACGCCGTTCAACGCACCTTGCTGACCGACGACAAGCTTGTTCCCCAGCAGGGCACAGCTGTAGCCAAACAATAAATTGGCCGCCGCTGGTGGGGGGGGCAGCAGCTTGCGCACCCACGCACCCGTCGCCGCATTGAACACCTGCACCGCGCCTTGCGAGCTGGCTTGCTCCGATGCGACGACGGAACCTGCGACGATCCATTTTTCATTGCATGCGATCATCCCGCGCCCGCCGCCCCCGCCGAAATAGTAGTTTGCCGGATTGCCTGCCCATCGCCCCATGAGCTTCTGCACGGCGAGGTCGGTGGCGAAGGCAAAAGGAGTTGAGACGAGCAGTGCGACAACGAGAGCGGACGAGGCTTTCATGCGCGCAGGCTAAGAGTCACGCTCATGGTTGCGATTCACCTTCGGGTGAAGATGAACCCGAAACCATTCACCTTTGGGTGAACCCATCGGCCGTGAGTGCCTCACGTGCCATCAGCATGGCGGCAGCACGATTGTCCACACCCAGCTTGTCGAAGATGTGGACGGCGTGCTTCTTCACCGTGGCGATGCCCACATCAAGGATGGCGGCGATCTCTGCATTGCTCTTGCCTTGCGCCATCCAGAGCAGCACCTCGGCTTCACTCGGTGTCACACCCAGCCGCTCGAGTGGCGCTGCAGACTCAAACACCGGCAGCGCGCATTCTTTGACTCCCCGCACACGATTGATCCGCGACTCGATGGCGCTGAGCAGGTCTGCTGGAGAGAAGGGCTTGGGCAAATAGTCGTCCGCGCCCATGTTCATGCCTTGCCGCACATCACGTGGATCGCCACGAGCCGTGAGAAAGATGAAGGGCACGGTGTTCATCGACGGTGTGTTGCGCACGAGGCTGAGCACCGTGAAGCCATCCATGTCTGGCATGGTGATGTCGCACAGAATGATGTCCGGCCGATGGTCGCGCGCGAGGTCGATGCCGAGCCGGCCATTGGGGGCTTCCAGCACATCATAGCCTTCGTGCCGCAGCAGGGTTTTCACGCTGCGGCGCATGTGCGGTTCGTCTTCGATGAGCAGAACGCTGAGCATTGGGGAGAGGATTAGGTTGGGGGATTTGAAACGGAGGACCCGGCTGTGGCCAGAGGGAGTGTGACTTCGAAGATGGCTCCGCCATCCAAGGCATTGCTGGCGCGGACGCTGCCGCCCAGAACTTCAGCGCATCGCTTCACGATGGCGAGGCCGAGGCCGGTGCCTGGCGTGCCTGTCACGTTGCTGCCACGATAGAACATGCTGAACAAGTGGGGCAGGTCATCGCTGCAAAGGCCAGGGCCGTGATCTCGAACACGAATGACGAGGTGATCACCTTCCCGCTGCAGCAACACTTCTACCGGCGATCCCGCCGGCGAATACTTGATCGCGTTGCTGACAAGATTGCCGACAATCGTTCGCATCATCGTCACATCCGTGTGAGCCGGTGGCAGTGGTGACGGAACTTTGATGATGATCGGTGAGCGATGAGCCGTGGACGACTGCACTTCGTCCGCCAGCCGGCGGCACAGGGTTTCGATGCCGGCAGTCTCCAGTCTTGGACCGGTGGTTTCCGCACGGCCGAGGCTGAGCGCCTGCTCAACCAAGTCATTCATGCGACCCACGGCTTCATCAATCGCGTGGAATTGCTCATCACGTTCGGACGCCTCAAGTTTGGAATCGAGACGATGCAGCAAACCAGAAGCGAACATGATGATGCCCAGTGGTGTGCGGAACTCATGGGAGATCGTGTTCACGAAACTGCTCTTCATCTGGTTCAGCTCACGTTCGTGATCGAGCGTGGCGAGCAGACGACGCTCTTGTTCGCGGTGCGCGGTGATGTCGCGCGCAATGCAGGCGAGGTGTTGCGGCGTGCCGTCCTCAGACTTCACCACCATGCCGACGAATGACACGGGAATCTCACGCCCATCCGTATGACACATCGTCACCTCGCCGCTCCACGCGCCGGTTTGCAGGGCTTGCGCAAAGGCGTCACGCTCAAACAATTCCATCGTCTCGGGTGTGTAAAGACTGGCGAACGAGATCTCTTCGACCGGTGTGTCCTCTGCCAGCCCGACCATCGTGCGGCCAGCAGCGTTCAGATACAGCACCCGCCGATCGAGCGTGGTCATGCCAATGAGATCCGTGGTCGCATCGGCGATGGCTTTGAAGCGTGATAGCGCAGTGTTTGCCTCCAACACGCGTGCCGTCTGTTTGCGCACCTGCCGGCGCAGCAAGATGACCCACGCGAGAGCCGTCAGCGCCGCGCCCGTGATGCCCAGCACCCAGGGAAGAAGGTCAGACAAACGCCAGAGCTTGTCCACGGATCGCACGGAAGACGCGGCTGCGAGATTGACGCGAAACGACAGCGTCCTGCCCTGCGGCGTTTTATCGAGCACGGTGACAACGCCATCGGCCTGCACATCGGATCCAACCTTCACCAGACCTGAGAGTCTCCGTGGCGCCTGCAGCAGCAGATAGAATCGGTAACGCCCGTCATCCAAGGTGACGAGGTGATCAACGCCACCCTCTTTGTTGGACCATACCTGCATGTCAGCCACACGCCCGACGACCGAGACGCAACGCCCGTCGAAGTCACCGTCAAACACCGCCGACGCATGCACTCTTTGATACGCCGGAGGCTCGCCATGGGAGATCAAGCGCCAGTCACACTGCAAAAGCCAGGGCAGGAATTTGCTCGCTGCTCCATCGGCATGCGCATGCAGATAAGGTTGCCCCACTACGTCCACTCGATCGCCCAACGCGAGCGGCGAATTGAAGGTCGCCCGCCGGTTGGTGACATTGAGATCCCTGGCAACAGGTTTCACCGCTCGCAGCGGTCCCGTTTCATCCTGCAGATAATACCAGTTCCCGGGCGCAACGTGTGTCACCACACCCGTGACGCGAACGCGCTCACCTGCGGGGGGCGGCTCACTGCGCAGGGAATTCACCTTCCGTTCCGGCTTGCGAAATACCTCCGTGTCACCAAGCTGAATCACCTTCACGTCATCGACACCGCGCAGTTGCAGATAGGTGATTCCGATTACCCCATCGGGTCGGACGTAAGGCACGGCGACTCCCGTCAATTCCACCACTGCATCCAGCAGTTCGTCTGGTCGTTTCATCGAAAGGAATCGCCAGCGCGCCTCGGATGCGATCGAACCAATGGGAATCTGCAAGCGCACCTCGCCACCAACGATCGCAACATCATGAACCGCCGTCGTCACACGCACGCGCTGCCAACGAGCATGGCCACCGAATAGCGTGGCTATGGAGGTGATCTCTGGCTCGGGCAACGTGCTTGCACCAAGCCGCTCAATCTTGTCCATCTCCACCACTGAGCCCGTGGCGAGTCGTCTGACCTTGCCGGTGACCTGCACCTCATCACCTGCGGACACATCCACCGGTGTTGTGATCGTCACCGCCGTCGCAGCGCTGCCATCCTGAACAAATAACTCCTTGTTGGCCACACAAGTGACCACGCCTCGAATGACGGTCGTGTCTCCTTGCTTGGCGGATTCATGCAACCGGGCAATCGAAATCGTCTCCTGAGCGCGACTTTCCGCTGCTGGCATCACCAGCATGGGGAGCAGCAGAGGAAGAACGAGCCGCGCAGGCATAGACTGGCCATGGTGCCTGTTCAGTTGCCACGACTCAAGACAATCAAGTCGTGCTTCACCCAAAGGAGAAGACGCTCACGGCAGGCCCTGCATCACCTGCCGCACACCGTTGTCAAACTCGACGACAATGGCGATAGGCGTGAAGCTCTGATACGGAAACACCGTGGGCCGACGAATGCAGGTGCCGAGACCGACGTTGCCTGCTCCCGAGGCAGTGACCGTGCTGGTGGGCAAGGTGATCGACTTGAGCTTGCTGGGTTGATTGGTGAAGAGCTGACCTTTGCGCAACACGACGCGCGGATGTCGCAGGGATACATCAGCCAGCTTCGAGATCTGGGTGGAACATGAGCCTCGGAACAATGCCAGGTCCGTTCCCACCGGCGCACCAACAAGTGTGGCGAGCACGAGGTAGTGACCAATCACAGGCTCGACATCCACCGTGCTGATCACGCCGATCATCGCACCACCACAACCGGGCGCGACATCGCCTTCGCGCAGCAGCACCGTCGGCGTGGACAGCAGACCTCCTGGAGCCACCTGCACCAGCGCCACATCGTTGCCCGCGTTCACGCCGACACCGGTGAGTTGCACGAGCGCGAGCGGCTGCGCGATGACCTGCCAGAGCTTCAGGAACTTCGCGATCTTGACGTTTGGCTGCCCGTTCAAAGCATCGCCTTTGCGCATGACCAGTGTCTGCGTGCTGTTGGTGGCGATGGACCACAGAGCTTCATTATTCGCAGTCGTCGCCGGAGCGCTGAGTGTGCCGCGAAACATGACGTTGTCGGAGATATCCATCGACTCGCTAATGAGGCTGGTGATCGTCGCGCCTGCGATACCAGGCGCGTTCATGCCTTTGCGTGCGACGAGCGTCGTGCTCAGATTGCCATCCACGCGATGCACCGATTGATTCGTGGTGACGGCACCAGTGAGCGCCGCACTGAACGCAAAGGCGCCGCTGTAACTCGTGGCGACACGACCCGTGAGCTGGCCGAGTTTCTCCGTCGTGCCCGTGGCTGGATCGCCCTCGCGCAGCAGCAAAGAGAGCGCATTGAAGTCGTGCAAGGCACAGGCGCTGTCGGTTGCAGCGGTCACACCGTTCACGCCTTGGCGCAGCAGCATCGTGGCGACGACTCGCCCGGAGTTCACCGGTTGCACGACTTGGGTGAGACTCTGCATCAGCGGACTCGCGCCAGTCGCGATCGGGCTGCCTTTGACAAACAACGCGCTCACACCTGCACCGTCATCAGCGAACAGCGCTTCGTTGTTCAATGAGTTGATGCCTGTGCCGACCAGTGTGGATCGGAAGACGCAGTGCGAGTTGTCATTGATCAGCGCCTTCGAGATCACACCAACGCCTCCAGCGATGCTGTGATCGCGGCTCTTTATCACCAGCTCGGGCGTGCTCATGCTCAGAGTGTCGAACAAACCAACGTCCTTGCCGCCGTTCGAACCCGCACCGCTCAAAGTGCTGGTGAAAGCCAGCTCGCCGTCGGCATTCGCGAGCACGTCGCTGAAGGTGTTGTAGTTCACCTCGATGCCGCCCGGCGCGTAGTCACCCTTCACTGCAACTTTGCTCAGCGGCAACGGGCGTTGGTAGGACTTCATCAGGAACAACGCGCCTGCATCCGCAGCTTGCGAGTCATCGCCTGGTGAGCCTGCCAGCGCATTGCCGTTGGACAAGGCGAGGCAGTAGCCAAAGGATTCCACCTCCTCTGGTGCGACGATTTGTTGGAACTCATGCAACGAAGGCGAGCTGAGATCGAAGAGATATGTCTTCCGACCACCTGCGCTATGCCCAGGCGCACCGATGAGCACCATGCCACCATCCGCGCTGAGGCTGGTGCCGAATGTATCGCTCGCCGCGAGATCGCTAGAGGTCCATGTCCGCTCCGAGCTATCACTCAGATTCACCACGTAAACCTTGCCCATGCTCGCCGAAGCAAACGGCGCGCCCAGAACAGCCCTCCCTTGATGCAACGCGACGCTGGTGCCGACATGATCTCCCGCCGCTGATCCCGCAGGCTGGAGGTGACGAATGAGAGCCATTGTCTTGAGATCAAAGAGCCACGCGCCACCGCGATCAGCGACCTCGCTGGGTGAGCCGAGCAACGCGAGATTACCCTCCGCCGCAACCGTTCCCCCGAGTCCCGCGTTCGCAGGCACGGTGGCGTCGGTGAGCTTGCCGAGCTGTGCGCCAGTCTTGAGATCAAACACAAAGGCTGCGCCTTTACCATCCGCCAGCGGTGCGCCAATGAGCACGCGGTTGCCTTCGATCACCGCGTTCCAACCGAAGTTGCCGCTCGTGACATTGTCGGGCGGCAGCGGCGTGAAGGTCCTCAGCCACTTGCCTGTGGTCAGATCGAAGAGATGCGCTGCTACCTTGCCGCGCTCGGTGATCACCGCGTAGTTCCCGCTCACGGCACAACCCAAGCCGAACTGCATCGTCGCAGTCGCCGGGCCCGGCGCGAACAGTTCGCGCACCCATGCCCCCGTTGTTGCTGAGAACACCTGCGCCGAGCCGCGATCCGTCGCTCCCTCATCGGAACCAAAGACACCGGCGACGATCCATTTGTCAGACATCGACACGCTGTTCGAGAGAAAGCCAAGGTTGTGATTCACCGGCAATGCCTGCCAGTGACCGAAGAGCTTCTGCACGCTCGCGTCAGCCGCGATGAGCGTCATTTGAATCCAAGCAAGGCAAGCCACGAAGATCAGGGTTTTCATGCCTGTGAATGTCTTCACCCCGCCGACACTCGCGATGCCCCTTCGGGAGAACAGAGACTGCCACTTTCGGAGTAGTTGCGGGCGAAGGGCTTGTCGGCGGTGAATCAGTCGTGGATGATGCGTGCGGTGTCGAGTATCCGCACATCGTTGCTTTGCCTGGGGTTCATGAGCGCATGGATCATGGCCGCGCATGGGCAGGAGGCTCCCGGTCAGCCGCCTCTCAAGGCCGGGTCGAAACCCGGTGCCGACTCATGGAAGCAGGGTGTGGTGACCTGTGTGGAGAAGGACTTCTTTTATTTGCAAAGAGATCAGCGAGCCTGGGTGATCTCGCGTCGGGGGAAACCCTTCGATGTCAGCGTGGGCGATGCCCTCACGATCAAAGGGAAAGACGACAGCGCCGCCGGAACGCCCATCGTCATGCCGCTGGAGATCACCAGGAACGGCACCAGCCCGCTGCCTGATCCCATCAGCACCTTCATGCCGGTGCTGATCGCATCAGGTCCCGACAACGTTCGCATGCGCCTGCGTGGCTCCGTGCATCATGTGTCCGCAGGAAAGGGCCGCGTGCATCTATGGGTGGAGGACGTGATCAGCTCTCTCACCGTCACAATCCTCACACCGGAAGAGAATCCACGCCGCCCCGACGAACTTCTTGATGCCTTCGTGGAGATCACTGGCATCTCACGCAAAGGCACCACGCTGGCCAATCGAGCGGGTCGCACCTGGTCCACGATGACCGTGAATTCCATGGAAGATGTGAGGGTGATCACTCCCGGTCACGCGGATGTCTTCTCCAGACCACCAGCCCGGCTTGGTGATCTGCCGAGCATTCCCTTCGAACCCTATGCGCAACGCATCCGCGTTAATGGCACCGTGACCTATGCGTGCTGGAAGCGGCCCACTGCACTGTGGTTTTACTTTCAAGACGAGACCGGCACCTGCCGGGGCCGCGCACCGGACTTCCTGCTCTCTGATCATGACAATGTGAGGCCGGTCCTCGCCCCCCTGGACATCGAGCCTGGCGACGTCGTCGAAGTCACCGGCTACCGCGATCCGCGCACACCCTCGTCCGCGATGACCTGGCTGCTGCAATGCGAATGGCGCGTGGTGAAAAAGGGGCCAAAGCCGCCTTACCCATTGGTCGATCTCGAGACTGTCTTTGTCGGCGGCTACGATGGCAAAGCGGTGAGCATGGTAGGCCGCGTCACTGACCTCTCCAGCAAAGCTGAGGCGGACGGTCATAAGAATCACTGGATTCAAATGGGCGGCTTCAACGCCTACCTGGAAGCACCCGGCGAGCTGGAGCTGCCCTTCAAGATCGGCGATGCGATTCGTGTGCGCGGTCCTTTGCGTGCTGACATGAACACTCGCGGCGTGACCACCGGTTGCCGCGTCAACATCCACAGCGTCGCCGATATTCAGCGCGTGCCGTTTGCCATGGACCGGTCGTTGTTCAATCGCTGGGTGCTGGGCATCGCAGTGACCATTCTTGTTGCCGGACTGTGGATCTATTCACTCCGTCGTCAGGTGAAGCGCCAAACCGCAAAGCTGTCGGAGGCGAATCAAGAACTCGCGCGATTCAAACGTGTCGCGGAGATGAGCAGTGAACTCGTCGGCATGGCGACTCTCGACCGCAAACCGCTCTACCTGAACCCTGCCGGCAGAGCGATGCTGGGAATCCCGCCCGATGAGGATGTGCTCAGCATGGACTTCTCCAGCATCTACACGCCGGAGACGCTGGTGCGTGTCCGTGGCGAAGGGCTTGAGCACGCATTGCAACACGGACACTGGGATGCGGAGGTAACCCTGCAGCATCGCGATGGTCGCGCCATTCCCGTGTCCTTCACGGGCCTCGTGCTCCGCGATGATGCCGGCAATCCTCTGTGTCTCAGTTGCACGGCTCGCGACATCACGGGCCGCATCGTGCTAGAGCATCAATTGCGCGAGTCTCTCGATCACGAGCGCGATCTGAATCAACTCAAGAGCAGCTTCGTGAACACAATCTCGCATGAGTTCCGCACGCCACTGGGCATCATCTTGTTTGCCTCCAGCATGATGCAGCGGTTCAACGAACGCTACACCGCCAAGCAACGAATGGACAAGCTGCGCTCCGTTGATGAGGCTGTCGAGCGCATGAACGATCTCGTCGAGCAAGCACTCAGCCTTGGTCGCGCTGAGACAGCAGCACCCAAGCTGGAGAGCGTTGATCTTGAACCCATCAGCCGCCGCATCGTCGATGAAGTGCTCTCCGCCACGTCGCATCGCTCACCGGTCGAGCTGGATGTGCAAAGCGATGTCCCGTCCCTGCGTTGCGACACACTCATGCTGCGCACTATCCTTGGCAACCTGCTGAACAACGCCGTGAAGTATTCGCCGCCCGGCTCGCCCGTGAATCTCCACATCGCCCGGCAGAACGGCAGCGTCATCTTCACCGTGCGCGATCACGGCCCAGGACTCCATGAAGAAGACATGAGCAAACTCTTCACCAGCTTCCATCGCGGCACCAACACCGAGAACATCCCCGGCACCGGTCTTGGTCTCGCTATCGTGAAACGCTGCGTCACCGCGCTCGGCGGCGATGTCGCCGCGCGCAATGCCGAGGATGGAGGCGCCGAGTTCACTGTCGAACTGCCGTTGGAGTCGAATTAGGAACCATGAATAAAGAATGAAGCGAGTTCTCATCATCGAAGACGAACCTCACATGCGGGCGCATATCGTCGAACTGCTGACGATGGAAGGCTACAGTGTCGCGCAGGCGCCAAATGGCAGAGCTGGCGTGGATGCCGCGATCCAACACCAGCCCGACGTGATTCTCTGCGACGTCACCATGCCCGATATGGATGGCTTCACCGCGATCACCCACATCCGCAACACGCCCGAACTCAACGCCGTGCCCTTCATCTTTCTCACGGCTCGCGGCGACGCGCGCGATGTGCGCACCGGTATGAACCTCGGCGCGGATGATTACCTGCCCAAGCCCTTCACCACGCAAGACCTGCTCGCCGCCATCGAATCGCGCCTGCATCGCGTGCAGAAGGTGCAAAGCAGCGGCCAGCCCGACTTCACCTCCGCCACGCCGCTCGAACAACTACGCCTCACACCACGCGAAGCCGTCGTGCTGCTCTGGATGGCGCAAGGCAAAAGCAACGCCGACATCGCCACGATCATCGACAGCACCGTCGGCACTGTAAAGAAGCACGCGCAGCACATCTTCGACAAGCTCGGCGTGGACAACCGCTCCAGCGCCATGATCATCGCGCGGGATGTCTTGTTAAAGCAGTAAGATCTCTGGCCAAGCCACCCAGGCGCCGCCTACCTCGAAAGTAGAATACTCGGAGGCTCATGTTCTCCCGAAGTGGCATTTGCAGATCGGATCGCTCGACGAGTGTTCCGGCGATGAAATCGTCCTCTTCCCATCTCTTCGCATTCAGTCTGCTGCTCGTCGGCATTGCTCACGCCGAGGTGCTCACGGTTTACCCGTCGAACTCCACGCTCGAAGTCGGAAGCACCAGGCAGTTCACTGCTTATGTCCCGCTCACGAACGCCGCCATCGAGTGGCTCGTGAACGATGTCGTTGGCGGCGCGGCCGCCACCGGCACCATCAGCGCCTCCGGTCTCTACACGCCGCCAGCGACGATCCCCGCAACGAACGTGGTGACGGTCAAAGCACGCAGCATCGCGACTCCATCGGCCGTCGGCACGACTTCGCTTACGCTCACGCGAAAGTATCCGTGGACATGGAGCACCTCGCCTTCGAGCGTGTCGGTGGGCACGTTTCAAATCTCGCTCAATGGCGCGAACTACGCGAGCGACTCGCAGGTGCTCATCAATGGATCGCCGGTGACGACGACGTATGTTTCGCCGACGGCGTTGAAGGCATTGAGCACGGCAGCGGCGATTGGTTCGCTGCAAGTCAGCGTGCGCAATCCCGGCAACGGCGCGATCAAGGGCAATGCGGTTTCGCTATCCGTCACAGGCGTGCCAGTGCTTGTTGCCGTGTCGCCGAACGTTGCAACCGTTCAGCTTGGCAACACGCAGACCTTCACCAGCAGCGTGAGCGGCACGAGCAACACGTCCGTCTCGTGGAGCATCGTGAGCGGCGGCGGCAGCATTGGTGCGAGCACGGGCGCTTATACGGCACCAACGACGATGCCCTCATCATCGAGCGTCACCATCCGCGCGATTTCACAAGCGAGTCTCTCATCGGGTGCCAATGCGACAATCACGCTCGTCGCACCGCCGCCACCGCCCATCACTGTCACGGTGAGTCCGACATCAGCGAGGGTGCAGCTTGGCAAAACGCAAACGTTCACGGCCAACGTCAGCAACGCGACTAACACGGCGGTGAGCTGGAGCATTGTGACCGGTGGCGGCAGCATCAACTCGAGCACCGGCGTTTACACCGCGCCCGCGAACATGCCTGCATCATCGAGCGTGACGATCCGTGCCACATCGCAAACAAGCAGCTCGGCCATCGCGACGGCCAGCATCACGATTACACCACCTCCTCCGCCAACCGTGAATCTCAGCCACGCGCGCTTCCTGGAGCAGACATCGTTTGGTCCGACACCAGCCACGCTCGCCGAGGTCGCGCAAAAGGGCTTCGATCAATACCTTGCCGATCAGTTTGCCATGCCCGCCACGACGATTCCAATGCCGGCAGACAACTCACTGGGCGATCTGCGCACCTGGTGGCTGGTGAATGCTACCCGCGCGCCCGATCAGCTTCGCCAGCGTGTGTGGTTCTCGTTGAGCCAGTTGCTCGTCGTGTCCGCGGACAAGGATATTTACCCGAGCGTGATGGCGCCGTGGATGAACCTGCTGAAGAACGAGTGCTTTGGCAGCTACCGCCAGCTGCTGCGCGATCTCACGCTGTGTCCGTCGATGGGCAAGTATCTTGATCTGGCGTGGTCGGCGAAGGCATCGATCGCTGGTGCGCCGAATGAGAACTACGCCCGCGAACTGATGCAGCTCTTCTCCATTGGTCTGTATGAATTGAATCCTGACGGCTCGCAGAAGCTGGATGCGAACAATCAGCCGGTTCCGACTTACGATCAGGCAGGCGTTGTCGAACTCGCACGTGCGCTCACCGGGTGGGTGTATGTGAATCATGCCTTCGAGGACTTTAGCGGTCCGATGATTCCCGATCAAACGAGACACGACGCGGGATCGAAGACGGTCCTCGGCACCACTATTCCAGCCGGGCAAACGGTAGATCAGGATCTCGACAGCGTGCTCGACATCTTGATGAGCCATCCCAATATCGCACCCTTCGTCTGCACGCGATTGATACGCAGCCTGGTGTGCAGCAATCCGTCGCCCGCCTATGTGCAGCGCGTCGCGACCGTATTCAACAGCACGCACGGCGACCTCAAGGCCGTGATCACCGCGATCATTATGGATTCTGAGGCGCGCAATGACACGCCGACAGCGACTTCGGGCAGGCTGAAGGATTCGATACTGAATATTTGCGGATTCCTGCGTGCCATGAATGGCGGTTTCCAGCCGAACCACGGTCTCGCCTACCTCTTCGACTCGATGGCGCAGTCTGTATTAAATCAGCCATCGGTATTCAACTGGTTCTCGCCACTGTATCGCCTGCCCACGGATCGCTCCCTGTTTGGACCTGAGTTTCAAACCTATTCACCAAGTGACTGCACGCTCCGCGGCAACGTGATGTATCTCATGCTAACGAATCCGGCGACGGATGTGACCTTTGACCTCACGCCCTTCAAGCCCTACGGCAATGACATGCCGGGTCTCGTGGAGATGGCGAACCAGACCTTTCTTTACGGCCGGATGCCTGCGGGCATGAAGGCCGCGATCATCAATGCGGCGACGCCTGGCTATGATGCCACGACACGCATCAATACCGCCATCTATCTAACCATTCTCAGCGGCCAGTATGGCGTGCAGTTCTGATCGTTCCAAACCTCTGCTTCTCAACGCTATGAAACCCTTATCACGCCGTCACATTCTCCAGGGACTCAGCGCCTCCGCATTGGTCGGTCGCCTCGGAGTGATGAATCAGGCGGCTCTAGCTGCTACGACCACCAATGACTACAAAGCACTCGTGTGCATCATGCTCGCAGGCGGCTGCGATGGCCACAATGTGATCGTGCCGCTCAAGCAGGCGGACTTCAATGCCTACAAGCTGGCGCGTGGAGGTCTCGCGCTGCCCGACAGCAACGGACCGCTGGTGCAGGTGCAGACCAAGAACGGCACTCCCTACGGCCTAAATCCGGGCCTCGTTAACATTGGCTCGCTCTGGAGCCAAGGTCAGCTCGCGGTGCTGGCCAATGTCGGCATGCTCAACCAGCCGGTGACGCGAGCGCAATTCATCAATACGCAATCCGGCGTTTCGTTGCCGACGAATCTCTTTTCGCACTCCGATCAGATTCAGCAGATGCAGAGTGGCATCGGCAGTTCAGGCAGCGGCACCGGCTGGGGCGGTCGCGCGCTGGACTCGCTGAGTGCGATGAATGGCACATCCACGTTCCCCGCAGCGGTGTCGCTATCGGGACCTGCGCTGTTTTGCACGGGATCGAAGATTCTCTCCACGAGTTTGTTCCCCGGCTTCGATCTGGACATGGCTGGCATGAATCTCTGGCCGGCGAGCGCGACAAATGCCCGCTACCAGGGCGTGCAGCAGGTCATCAGTTTCGACAGCGGGCTCAAATTGATTCAAGCCGCGAACCAGTCCCGCAAAGATGCGATGGATCTCAATGCGTTGCTCGTGGGCAACTCCGCTCAGGTGACCACCGCGTTCCCATCCACCAGCATCGGCGCGCAGTTGCGGCAGGTGGCGAAGATCATCAAGATTCGTGGCACCACGGGCATGAGCCGTCAGGTATTCTATTGCACCCTCGGTGGCTTTGACACGCACGCGAGCCAGAGCTGGCAGCAGTGGGACCTGCTGAACTATCTGACTCAGGCGATGATGGCCTTCTACAATTGCGTCAGCACCGAACTCGGTCTCGCTGACAAGGTGACGACGTTTACGCTCAGCGACTTCGGACGCACGCTTCAAACCAACGGCAGCGGCAGCGACCATGGCTGGGGCAATCACCATCTCATCATGGGTGGCGCTGTGAACGGCGGCGATCTCTACGGCACTTTCCCTTCCATGGCGCTCGGTGGTCCGGATGACAGCGGTGCTCGCGGGGCCACGATTCCGACCACATCGATCGCGCAATATGGAGCGACACTCGCGAGGTGGTTCGGTGTCGATGACACACCAGATCCCGCGGATCCGAACGCTGCAACTGCGCTCGACGGTGTGCTGCCCACCTTGCGAAACTTTGCCTCGCGCGATCTCGGCTTCATGGCGGCGTCATAGCGGATGCATCCGACCCTCGAATACGGTTGTTCAGAGGGCACATTGCCCTCTTGCATGCCGGGCTTGCTCGCTGGGCGTGGGCCGCCTTCGCCCGCCGTGCTCCATGTTCGAGGCGTCGGGGGCTTGTGTTTGGAGAAGTTCTTTTGCCCGGCGCTACACTTCCAGGATAGCCCGGCTCAGGGGGAAGCGTGTTCACTGCATGTCTCGTCTCCCCGCATTCCTGGCTCTGCTCGTCGTGCCGCTCTTCTCTTTTGGCGTGCCTGGTGAGCACGCAGGGGTTGTCACGCTCGATGACGATGCTGCGACCTTTGTTGGGGAGTGGATAGAGAGCGCAAAACAGCCGCCGCTTGTTGGCCCGTCCTACCGGCATGACAACAATCGCGACCAGGACAACGCCGCCGACGGGAACGGACATGGCTCCAACGTGGCTGGCATCGTGGCTGCCGGAGGGAGGCACATCGGGATGGCGCCCAGGGCAGGGCTGGTCGCGATCA
>WBZU01001195.1_pt1 | contig 20018 bp, 16 predicted proteins | sample 5204311 | NCBI WGS metagenome assembly WBZU01 (sample SAMN12344359, study PRJNA552823) | activated sludge metagenome | biome: Activated sludge suspended growth; feature: Nitrification reactor; material: Wastewater; isolation source: activated sludge from nitrification reactor of wastewater... | reverse complement strand
TGGATTCGGCGTCGTTGCGGCGCCTGAATCGCCCGGGGCACATCAGAGTGCGAACACGGACGACTGAAGGCGCGGCTGAGACCGATGCGCGCCTCAAGCTTCGCGAACGCAACAGTGGCCATTCGCATCAGCGCGGGGCCGACGGCCAAAGGGCCCTTGGCCCCTATCAGCCCGCGTCGACCGGACGCAGACTGATCGGACCGAACCGATGGAGGTGGATCATGGAGGTCGCACTCACCGAGGACGAGTCCTCGGTCCTGCAGCAGGCGCTGCAGTCGTACCTGTCGGGTCTCCGCGACGAGATCAGTCATACCGACGACCGCAAGTTCCGCTCGGGTCTCCAACGCGAGCGCGACACGCTCGAAGGGATCTTCGGGAAGCTCGGGGAGGCGTCATCGACGACCGAGCTTCGTGACGACTCCGGTGCGGTGGTCGTGCGGCTCGTCAGCCTGTGGTGGAGCGACGACGTCGCCCGCTGAGTCGACGACCCGTTCGGTCACCACACGGAGAGGAAGGGGTTGGCAGGCGTGGAACGAATGGCAGCAGCGGACGCCTGGTTTCTGTACCTCGAGAGCCCCACCGTGCACTTGCACGTGACCGGCCTGCTGGTGCTCGACCCGTCGACGGCTCCGAACGGCTACACGTTCGCCAAGCTCCGCCGCCATGTGGTTGGGCGGCTCGACCTGATACCCATGATGCGGCGTCGGGTGGTCGAGGTCCCCTTCGGCATCGATCACGCAGGCTGGATCGACGATCCCGGCTTCGACATCGACGAACACGTCCATCGACGCTCGCTGAAGGGTCACGGCTCGGCCTCAGCGTTGGTCGACCTCGTGGGCGAATTCGCCTCGATCCGTCTCGACCGCGGACGACCGTTGTGGGACATGTTGGTCATCGACGGCCTCGACGACGGCACGGTGGCCGTGCTCCTCAAGATGCACCACTGCATCATCGACGGCATCACCGGCATGGACGTCCTCACGCACCTCCTCGACCTCACGCCTACCCCGCCGAAACGTCGGCCCGCGAAGTTCGATCCGACCCACCTTCCGAACGTGTTCGAGACGACGGCCGGGGCCGTGTGGAACCGCCTGACCACACCGCTCCGCCCGGCGCAGGCCGCAATCGACGTCGCAACCTCGGCGCGACGCGCCGTCACCGCGAGCCTGCAGCGACGCCTCCGCGGGGACGAGTCGGGTGCCCACCCACTCAATGCCCCGCGTACTTCGCTCAACGGTACGATCACCGGCCGCCGCTCGGTCGCGTTCCGTTCCAGCCGTCTGCAGGACTTCAAGGACATCGCGGCGGCGTTCGACGTAAAGGTCAACGACGTCGTGCTCGCGGCATGCACCGCCGGACTCCGCGAGTACCTGTCGGCCCGCGACGAACTTCCCGATCGGGCACTCGTGTGCTCGGTCCCGGTCTCGGTGCACGGACAGGATCAGCGTGACGCTGCCGCCAACCAGGTGTCCGACATGTTCGTGCACCTCCCGGTCCACCTCGCCGACCCCGTCGAGCAACTGCAATCGATCCACCACGGTTGCGTAGGAGCGAAGGAGGTCCACGAGTCGGTCGGGCCCAACGTCATCGGCGATGTCATCGAGATGATCCCGTCCCCGCTGTTCCACGCAGCCTCGCGTCTCTACTCCATCGCACGGCTCGCCGATCTCCTCGCGCCGGTCCACAATCTGGTCATCTCGAACGTGGTCGGTGCGCCGATCCCGCTGTACCTGGCCGGGGCGGAGGTCGTGTCCATGTACCCGTTCGGCCCGCTGATGGAGGGCACCGGCCTCAACATCACGGTCGTCTCCAGCGACGGTGACATGAACATCGGCCTGATCGTCTGTCCCGACCTCGTCGATGACCCCGCCGAGATGGTCGACGGCATCGTCGACGGCGTGGCGACACTGGCGGCGGCCGCTCGGCGGCACTCCTGAATGTCCGGGCAACCGGGCATCAACTCGACATCGGAAGTGCTCGTCAGATATTCGGGGTCGGCGTTGCGTTGATTCCGCTCGTGCGCGCGCGTCTTGAGAGGCGGATCTGGCTTCATGACCGAAGAGTCGGGCGGAGTTCGTCGAACGCCGCCTCGCGCCGGGCCGATGTGTGGGCTTCGAGTCCCAGTTGGTGGTAGCCGCGTCGCACGTTCCGTGCGAACTTCCGTTGTCAACGCAACAGCGCTAGCGCGATCCGTTCTCGAATCTGCAGCAGACCCGTTGCGTTGAGGCCGAACATGGTGTGGCGGAAGGTCGATCGATGAGTCGTCGCCGTCGTCGAGCAGCACCACCCAAAGCTCCGTTGTCGGCGTTCTCGGGGTTTCGGTTCCCGCCCGAGGTGATCATGCTCGCCGTGCGGTGGTACCTCCGCTACGGATTGTCCTATCGCGACCTCGCGGAGCTTCTCGGCGAACGCGGCGTCACCGTCGGCCACGTCACGCTGTTTCGGTGGGTGCAGCGCTTCACTCCGATCCTGATCGACGCCGCCCGCCCGTGTCGTAGCGCAGCCGGCGATCGCTGGTTCGTTGACGAGACGTACGTGAAGGCGGCCGGCGTGTGGCGCTATGTGTACCGAGCTGTTGAAAAGCACGGCCAGGTCCTCGACGTGTTCGTATCGACACGCCGTGACGCAGCCGCGGCTACGTGGTTCTTCGCCAAGGCGCTACGCGATCACGGCGAACCGCTCGAGATCGTGACCGACAAGTCCCCGACGCTCGCGTCGGTGGTCGCCGACGTGGTCCCCGACGCTGAGCACCTCACCGAGCAGTACGCGAACAACCGGATCGAATTCGATCACGGCCGGCTCAAAGCACGGTTGAGACCGATGCGAGGTCTGAAGACCGACCGCACCGCCAGCGTCGTGATCCGAGGTCACGCGCTGATGCAGAACATCCGTCGAGGCCATTCCCAGTTCCACCACGACACCGATCCGAACACGCGAGCCGAGGCGGCGTTCGACGACCTTTGCTCAGCGCTCGCACACTGAGGCACCGACGGCCACCCGTCGAAAGCGCGCAACGATCTCGGTCAACGCAACAGTGCCTGTCGTCGTGTTCTTTCATGATCTCTCCTTGGGTGGTGGTGCGGGAGTTCCGCTGTGGTTCGAATTCCATCATCGGGTGTTTCGTCGCCACCGTCCGTGTGCCGGCCGACGAACGGATCGTGCGCTCCGACTCGTCAGTCCTGCGGCTCCGGCGAGCTGGCGACCGGCTCGAAGACAACCTCGTCGGGAGCCTCGAGGTACGGCTCGAACGCCGCGCCCGGCACGACCAGGTTGCCGTCGTCGTGCGACGCCCTGAATCGCGGCCCGCCGCCGAAGGCGAAGCTGATCGGCCCACCAGCGCGAGAGCTCCAGAGGACCAGAACCTCCGGCTCGCCGGGGCGCTGCCACGCGCCGAGGCCGTTGGAGCGGAATTCGATAAGGCCGAAGGTCGGATGTTCGTACGCTCCGGCTGCCGGCTCGGAGAACAGCAGGCTCATGATCGAGGCATACACCGCGAAGAGGAGGAAGACACCGAGGAGGATGCCCCCCAGCTTCTGTGCTCCCCGACGGAGGGACTCCAACGATGCAGTCGCAGATGCCGTAGTCATGGGCTTCTCGTTCCGGTCGGCAGTTCGATCAGTGGAACTTGCGGCGGTGGCCTTCGGTGTCGTCGTCGACGGCATCCTCGGCGGGCTCCGTCCGGAACTTGCGGCGGTGGCCCTCGGTGTCGTCGGGGTCAAGAGTGGTCTTGCTGATCGGGATGCTGTGCTCGTTCATGGCTGCTCCTTGGTGGTGGTGCGGGAGGTTTCCCGCTGTTGAGATCCATCATCTCCCGCTTCGTCGGGGCCGTCCGTTCCTTCTCCGACACTCGGAGTGTGCGCTTCCCGACAGAGCGGGCGATTCGGCCGCCGAGCCGACGGGCGCGAGCGCAGCCGGGGCGTAGGCCCCGGCTGCCTTGACGATGGCGTACGGATCGCTCAACGGCGGAAGCTGAAGCGGTGGCCGTCGGTATCGTCATCGACAGCGTCCTCGGCGGGCTCGACGCGGCGGACGGTGTGGCGGTGGCCCTCGGAGTCGTCCTCGGCGGGCTCGACGCGGCGCACAGCCGGCATGTGACCCACGGTGTCGTCGGTCTGGTCGTCGGGCTCGCTCGTCGGGTTCTTGTGCTCGTTCACGGCTGCTCCGGCACTGTTGCGTTGATCGGGATCGTGGCGCGTCCTCTGAGGGCGGCGGCCTTCTTGTCTCAAGGCTCGAGCGCTGAGCGGAGTTCGTCGAACGCCGCCTCGAGCAGGGCGTTCGGTCGGTGTCGCTGTCGAACAGGTAGTTGCCTCGTCGGATGTTCTGGACGAACGCGTGACCGCGGATCACGACGCTGGCGGTGCGATCGGCCTTCAGGCCTCTCATGGGTCTCAGCCGTGCTTTCAATCGTCCGTGGTCGCACTCCGTCCGATTGTTCGCGTACTGCTCGGTGCAGTGCTCGGCATCCGGCATCAGGTCCGCGATCACCGACGCGAGCGTCGGGGACTTGTCGGCCACGATCTCCAATGGTTCGCCGTGATCACGTAACGCCTTGGCGAAGAACCATTCCGCAGCTGCGGTGTCGCGCCGTCGGGACACGAAGGCGTCGAGGACCTGGCCGTGCTGATCGACAGCGCGGTACCCGTACCGCCACACGCCGGCGACCTTCGCATACGTAACGTCCACGAACCACCGGTCGCCAGCACCGCGTCGACACGGGCGGGCAGCGTCGACCAGCAGCGGAGTGAACCGCTGCACCCAACGGAACAGCGTCACGTGATCAACTTCGACGCCGCGCTCGGCAAGAGGCTCCTCGAGGTCCCGATACGACAGGCCGTAGCGGAGGTACCAACGCACGGCGAGCTTGATGATCTCGGGCGGGAACCGAAACCCAGAGAGCGCTGATGAGGCAGGAACTGGCAGTCTGGCTTGGTGACGGCGTCTCATCGCCGAACTCGCCGCCGACGGACGGCCGGCGTCAACGCAACAGAGCCTCGACCACCGGTTGGGACATCGGCACCAGCGGCGGCCGTCCTGAGAATTCCATCCGCCGGATTCGGCCCTTGCGAGCGATCAACGCACCCGTCATGACGGCGTCGCCGATCCCTGTCGATCCGCTGGCGTCGATGTTGGCGATGACGGCGGGGACGTGGTGCGGACGGCGCTCCGGGCCCGACGACGACTGGCGTCCACCGATCGGCAGGCCGGACGCGACGATGGGCCGCCCGAATGGGGGCCCATCGTTCTGGCGTGCGCCGATCAGGCGTTGGCGTACGACTCGATGACGACGGGGAACGTCCAGCGGGTGAGCTGGAAGGTGAAGCGGCCGTAGGTGCTCGAGGTGCTCACGGGCCACTCGATCAGCCGGCTGTACGTGGTGTTCGCCGCAATCACACCATTGCCCCAGAACGAGGCGTTGTTGCCGACGAGCTGATCGGCACCGGCGTTCACGTCCTTCCAGAGGCCGACGTACGAGACACGGATCGTGGCGCTGAAGGGGCAGCGGACGGAGACCGTGACCTGACGACGGGCCGCCGACGGCTTGGCCACGTTGCCGATCCAGATGTAGCAGCCGTCCTTCGTGGAGAGGGATCCCTCACGTGCCGACACCGCTGGCGACCCGATGAAGCTGGCACCGACCAGCGTGGTGGCGATGGTCAGGAGGACAATTGCCTTCCGGACGATGGACATGGTGGATGTGGTGTTCTGGATGGTGTTCATTGCTGCTCCCGTGGTGAGTGGTGGTTGATGCAGCCATCGTCCGCGAATCCGGAAATAGTGTCTGTCGGCTTGCCGACGCAACGGGCGTGCCGCGGATGACGCCCATCGTTCGTCACGTCCGGCGCGTCCCACCACGCTCGGGCGGGGGAGACAGCGAGTCGGCGGTTCCGGAGAGGTCGTCGTCGCAGGCGAACCAGTCGACGACCTGCACGAGGTCGTGCAGCGTCGCCAGGTCTGCGCGTTCATCGGGCGACACCCGACGACGGCGGAGCTGGTGCAGCTCGATGGCGATGACTCATCGATCGACCTTTCGCTGAGCCGTTTCCGGCGTCAACGCAACCGCGACCTCGAAATTTGATGCAGGGATCACGCCGACTCAGGCGGCGAAGTAGCGACGCTCCTCGGCAGATTGCCGACAGTTCGGCGCCGGGCGCGCCGATGGGGACGGTGCCCGGAGGCGCCGTCCCCATCGGTCCCTGGCGATTGCTGATCAGGCGATCCGGTAGACCCAGCCGATCCCGAGGAGCGCACCGCCCTGACCTGGGAGCGACATGCGGGACGTCCAGCCTTCGTAGACGGCGTTGCCCCACCACAGGTAGTCGATGTGCACTGCTCGCATCGCGAGGTACATGTTCGAAGGGGTGTTGAAGAAGGTGCCGCAGCCGTTGGCGTCGGTGCGACCGTCACGCAACTTGGCGACCCGGTTGCCGGCGCTGTTCATCTGCCAGAGCTGCACCGTACGGTTCATGTACGGCGTGCCGTCGCTCCACTTGAAGCAGGCGGTGGTGCTCGTGGCTGCGCTGGCCTGCGGAGCTCCAACGCCCACGGTGGCGAAGGTGAAGGTGAGAGCGACGAGCGCTCCGGCCAGGATCTTGCGGATGGTGTTCATGATGGGTCCTCCCAGTTGGTGTCGGGCGATGTGCCCGATCTGATGAGTCCATCCTGGGCCGATCAACGACGGAGGTCTGTGGGCTCGCCGATGCCTGGAGTGTTCTCCGGCGCACAGGGGACTGCTGCACGTGTAGGTGACAGTTGGGGTTTGGGGTTAGGCCGCCTGATCGGCGACGGGTTTGATGATGGTTTCGAACTCGATGGGGGTCAATCGGCCGAGGGCTGCTTGTCGCCGTCGGCGGTGGTAGGTGCGCTCGATCCAGGTCACGATCGCGATCCGCAACTCGTCGCGGGTCGCCCATCGTTGGCGATCGAGGACGTTCTTCTGGAGGAGCGCGAAGAACGACTCCATCGCCGCGTTGTCGCCGGCCGAGCCGACTTGGCCCATCGACCCGACCATGTCGTGGCGGGCGAGCGCTCGGTGGAGTTTCCGGGAACGAAATTGCGATCCGCGATCCGAATGCAGGATGCACCCGGCGACGTCACCGCGGCGGGCAACGGCGTTGTCGAGCGCCGCCACGGCGATGCGGGCCTGCATCCGATCTGAGATCGAGTAGCCGACGATCCGCCTCGAGTACGCGTCTTTGATCGCGCAGAGGTAGAGCTTGCCTTCGTTCGTCCAATGCTCCGTCAGGTCCGTGAGCCACAACCGGTTCGGCCGATCCGCGGTGAACTCGCGGCGCACCAGGTCATCGTGAGCGGGAGCGCCGACCCTCGCCTTCTTCGACGAGCGTTTCTTGCCGAACACCGACCACCAGCCGTTCTCGGAGCAGATTCGCCACACCGTCCGCTCGCACACGGTGTGGCCGGCATCGCGAACCTCGTCGCACAAGAACCGGTATCCGAACTCGGGATCGTCGCGATGGGCGTCGAGGATCGCGTTCGCCAACCACGCCTCGTCCAACTCGGCATCAGTGAACGGCTCTCGAAGCCACCGGTAGTAGGGCTGGCGGGCAAGGTTGAGGACCCGACACGTCACCGTGACGGGAACACCGTCGTCGGCGAGCTCTCGGACGAGCGGGTACATCATTTTCCCGGCAGGTTCGCCTGGGACAGATAGGCGGCAGCACGACGGAGGACCTCGTTCTCCTGCTCGAGCAACCGCAGGCGCTTCTTGAGCTCGCGATTCTCAGCGTGCTCGGTGCCAGTCGTGCCGGGCTTGATCCCGTCCTCGACATCGGCGGTGCGCAACCAGTTCTGCAGGCACGACTCGGAGATCCCGAAATCCGCCGCGATGGTCTTGAGTTGGACGCCGGGCCCGCGGTTGCGGGCGACCCGGATCACGTCCTCACGGAACTCCTGGGGGTAAGGCCTGGGCATGTGAACATCCTTCCAGCAGCACCTCTCGGCACCACAGATCAGATGTCACCTACACGTGCAGCAGTCCCCAGTTCGCCGACCGGTGCAGACCGGCCGGAACCGTTGTGAGTACCGCTTGGCGTTGCGGTGGATCGCGACACGGTCGATGACCGTGACCCGCCCTCGCCCGAGTACCTGCCCGGGCCTTCTTCGCGTCCTCGGGCGACCAATACCTGGAGTCGTGACGGCCGGTCGATCTCGAGGCCTCCTGCGATCGAATCCGGACGCCAGGGTTCGTCGTCACTGCAACAGCGCCGGTAGATCGACGTAGACGGATGTGAGAGCGCGAAAGGTCTCCCGAAACCTGCTGCGTCCTGAGCGTCGGATTGTCGGCGCGTTCGGGGTGGCGGCCCGAGGGTCCTTCTACCAGGGTCCGAATTGCTCGAACTCCTCGACTGATCGGCCCGCTACGTGAATACTCCTCCGATGGCGAATTCGTCCGGGCCGGCGGCCGGATCCTTCCGAGCTGCGTTGCAGCATCGCGGGTTCGCCCGCTATCTGACGGCGACGACCATCTCCTCTGTCGGCGACTTCCTCAACAGCGTTGCGTTGCTCGTCGTCATCTATCGGGCAACTGGTTCTGCCGGATGGCTGGGGGTCGTCGCCGTGTTGCGAGTCCTGGCCTGGGCCGGAGCGACGGCAGTCGGTGGTGTGGTGAGCGACCGTCGCGATCGTCGCCGGCTGCTCGTGGTGCTGAACGTCGTCGCTGCGATTGTCACGTTCGGCCTGGTACTGGCAGCGGGCATCGACGCACCGTTCCTCGTCCTTGTGGCCCTCTCGGTCGGCCTCGACCTGGTCGCCGGGCTCGTGAACCCGGCATGCGCCGCCGCGGTTCCGTCGATCGTCGGTGAGGAGGATGTCGCTGCGGCGAATGCCGCCGTCACCACTGTCGAGCAGGTGAGTATCGTGGCTGGTCCGGCCCTGGGAGCGTTGCTCGTCGCTGCGTTCTCCCCGGAAGTCGCCTTCTTCGTCAACGCTGTTTCCTATGTCATCGCAGCGGTCCTCTTCGCAGGCGTGCCCGTGGGCGGGACGGTGGTCGGTGAGGACGAGCCGCCAGCGAGGTTCCGTGATGGAGTCGCTGCGGTGCGAGCGTCGCGACCGGCGATGCTGCTGCTGTCGATCTTTGTCGCAGCGGTCTTCTCGTACGGGTTCTCGATCGTTCTGTTCGTGCTCGTCGCCGTCGAACGGCTTGGTCTGTCCGATGCCGGCGTCGGCTATCTACGGATGGCCGAGGGCGTCGGCGGTGTCGCCGCCGCAGCCATCGCAGGCCGGGTGGCTGCGAAGAATTCGGTCGGGGCGCTCGTCGGGACTGCTCTGGCCGCAGGCCTCACCCCGGTCCTGCTCGCGCTGACGACGTCGCCGGCTGTGGCGATGGTGGTGTTGGGGCTGGGCGGTGGCGCGTACGTCGTGTTCGAAGTCATCGTTGTGAGTTGGCTGCAGCGCATCACCCCTGACGAGATGCTGGGTCGTGTGATGGGTCTACTCATGTCGATGGGCGCACTCGGCACTGCGTTCGGAGCCTTCCTTGCTCCGGTGTTGAACGGCGCAATCGGCCTTGAATGGACGCTGGTCGTGAGCGGTGCCGTCCCCATCGGTCTCATCATCGCCTTGTGGCCGATGCTCCCGTCGATCGCTCGCGACGCCGCCGAACGCCAGGCCGAACTGGCCCCGATCGTCGACGTGCTGCGCGGTCTCTCGATCTTCGCCGCGGCCGATGACCTCACCCTCGAACACCTTGCCGGTCTCGTCGAGCCGTCCGAGGTCGCCGCCGGGTGCGTTTTGATGAGCGAAGGCGATGTCGCCGACGACTTCTACGTGGTGCGCGCCGGCATCCTCGACGTTCGATCCTCAGGTGGATCGGGTGGCGAAGCAACGTTCGTCAACGCGATGGGACCGGACGACTGGTTCGGTGAGATCGGTCTGTTGCAGCGCAGCCCACGCACGGCGACGGTAACGACGACCACGGCGGCAACATTGTGGCGAATCCCGGGCGACGAGTTCCTCGCAGCATTCGCCGGAAGCGCGTCACGTCCCGACATCCTCGGCGGCACCATGGCGGTGCGGTTGGCTCGCACCCATCCGGGGCGAGCAGCCGACATCATCGATGACATCGTCACGTGATATCGGTACCGACCGGAGGGGGGAAGTGTCGGCCGGCGCACCCAGCAACAGTCGAGCGGACGACAGACGAGGCGGCCGCTTCGGCGCAGGATGACACCAGGCGATTACGAGAAGCCACCGAGCAGGGAGCACCGACATGAACGAGAACACCAACGACGACATCCGCATCGAGGACACCGAAGCGCATGCGATCCGGATCCGCGGTAACGAGCCGGCCCAAGACGCCGAGGGCCACGCCGCTCGGGTCAAGGGCATCGCTCCGGCGGACGACGCCGAGGGCCACGCCACTCGTGGGAAGGGCAATACCCCGGCCGACGACGCCGAGGGCCACGCCATCAAGGGGAGGGGCATCACCCCGGCGAACGACCCGGGGGAGTGATCGGACCCGTCGTCGGTGGCGGGGCCTTCACGCCGAGGTGGCGGAGGAGGGCCTCGGCACCGACGCGGTGATGTTCGAACTCGTCACCACACGCCGAGAGGCCGAGGTCGGCCATGGCCATCTCGAACTCGAACGAATCGCGACTCGCGATGGTGTGCGCCCGCCGGAACGCCCGACGCGCATCGGCGGCCCGATCGGCAGCGAGCAGGACGAAGCCCCGGAGTCGCGCCTCGGTCACGGGAAGGATGCCGGGGTCGCCGATCCGGGAGATCGCCGGACTCGTGTCGTCGAGGATGACCAGCGCGGCAGCAGGTGATCCGGCGAGGAGCTCCCATTCGGCGATCCGGAGACGGGTGTCGAGGACGTAGTCCTCGGCACCCAGTTGTTCGAAGACCGTCATCGCTTCGTCAAGCAGTTCTCGGGCCGGGCCGGGCCGACCACGGTAGAGCTCGATGCGGCTGAGGCCGCTGGCCGTGAGCGCGACGCCAAGCGGATAGCCCGCTGATCGCAGAATTCGGCGGGACCGGTGGAGCAGGCGCTCGGCCTCCTCGAGGCGGTGCTGGTAGGTGAGCATCTCGGCCCGGGCGACGTCGGTCAGCGCTCCGCCGACCACGTCGCCGGCTCGGCCGTACTGGACCGCACTCTCGGTCCACGATGCATCGGCATCGGGCCAGCGGTTGGCGAGGAACTGGCTGAACCCACGATTCAGGAGCAGGTTCCCGAGACCGACCGGGTCGTCGAGTTGCCGGAGCAGCGTGAGCGCCTGTTCCTCGTGGTCGCGATCATCGTCGCCATCGCGGGCGATCCCCATCAGGAGGTGCGCCTGCGCCGCGAGGCGTACATCGCCGATGCGTTCGATCCGTGGGCCGAGAGCGTCGACCAGACGCCGTGCCTCCCGAAAGCGTCCTTGGCAGGCCCACAGGTTGGCGCGCATCAGCAGAAGGCGGACGACCGCCGCCTCGTCCCCGGCCTCGTTCGCCAAGCGTTCACCCCGGGTCGTCGCGCCCAGCGCATCCCGGTAGCGGCCGGCGAACTCGAGAAGATGCGCCCGCTGGTGCGCGACCTTGGCGCGGGTCACGAGGTCGGTCGGGACGAGGCGGTCGACCCGGGACAACTGTGCGAGTGCGTCGTCCAACTCGCCGACTGGCTCCAACGCCTCGGCCAGCGCCACGTGGGTGGCCGCCAGTTCGGCGGCATCGACGTCCAGGCGGCGTCCGGCGTCCAGCGCGTCGCGCAGGAACTGCGCCGCGTCGCCCATGGCGCCCTTGGCGGTGGCTGCTTCAGCGGCCCGCCGCGCCCACAGCCACGTCCGATCGGGACGATCTGCCCGCGACCAGTGCCACGCCGTCTCGCCGGGGTCGGGGGTGGGGGCAGCCGTCTCCTCGAGCAGCACCGCCACGCGTTCGTGGAGGTGGCGTCGCCGGCGGAACGACAATCCCTCGTAGGCGGCGACTCGCACGAGGTCGTGCTGGAATCGCATCCGATCGCCAGCAGGGACGACGAAGGCGGAGATGGCGCGCCAGCCGCCGGGGCCCTCGAGATCCTGGCGTTCGAGCACGAGCGCGGCGAGGTGGGGATCGATGGTGTTGCCGAGCACGGACAGTTCTCGGATCAGTCGTCGCTCGTCGACGGGCCGGACGTCGATGCGCGCTGCCAACACCTGCTCGACTGTCTCGGGAAGGTCCCGACCAGTCGCGCCCGAACGGGCGAGCTCGCGCAGGAACAGCGGGTTGCCGTCGGAACGGTGCTGCATCGACGCAAGCGCGGCGTCGCTGAACGCACGGTCGCCGATGGCGGCATGCAGCAGCCTCTCGGCCTCGTGCGGCGGGAGAGGTTGCAGGGCGACGACGGCCGTCGGCGCTACGCCGCCCACGTCGCTGCTGCGTGACGTGACCACGAACGACAAACCGAGTGGCCCGCCGTTGCGTTGCAGCATCGCGACGACTTGGGCGCTGGACTCGTCGAGCCAATGGGCGTCCTCGACGAACAGAGCCCGCGCGGGCTGGTCCGGAGCGGCGCTCGACAACAGCTCGGCCAGGACGGAGATCGCCTTGTCGCGGCGATGGTCGGGCCGGATCCTGCCGACCTCGGGTGTCGGAGGAAGCTCGGCACCGAGCACGTCGGCAATGAGCGGAGCCCACGGGCGCTGCGCTGGCGGTAGGGCCTCCCAGAGCGCCGTTCCGGCATCGCGGGGTGGGAGCTCGCGGTCGATCCCGACGAGGTCACGCATGACCGGGGCGACGGCGCCGTAGGCGAGATGGCCTCGGTGGGGCTCGCCGCGGATGACGGACCACGTCAGTTCCGGCGTGTCCCGCCGAGCTTCGTGCACGAGTCGGCTCTTGCCGAGGCCGGCCTCTCCGATGATGTGGATCACGGCTCCGGGCAGGAGCGAACCGATCACGAGGTCTCGTTCGGCGGCGCGTCCGACGAAGGGCAACTCGTCGAACAACGTCCCGACCGGCGGTGCCGACAGGTCACCCACCTCGACCGCGTCCACGCTGCCGCGACGTCCCTTGACGGTGAGTGTTCCCACCGGGTGAACGGCCACGTCGGAGCCTGAGGCGTCGACGGTGCCGGTTGTGCTGAGGACGGTACCTGGTGCCGCTCTGCTCATCAGCCGGGCGGCGAGGTTGACCGCATCGCCCATGACGTTGAACGTTCGCCGGTCCGAGTGCCCGATGTCGGCGACAAACGCCCGGCCCCGATTGACACCGATGCGGAGGAGGTGCCCATCGGGTCCACTCACGAGGCTGCGGGCGGTCGTGAGCATCGCAAGTGTGTCATGCTCGCCCGATACCGTGCTCCCGGCGACCAACAGCCATTTCGCCTGACCGGCACCGATGTCGGTCTCCAGCCAGCAAACGCCGTTGACGGAGCAAGCGGCGTCGATCGACCGACTCACGGCCGCGACCCGCTCGTGCACAGCGTCGGCGCCGGCTTCGTCGAGCAGGTCGTCGAGATCGTCGATCGCAACGAACCCGATCACCACCAGCTTGTGTTCGCCGGCCTCGGCGGAACGCCCGACGTGATCGCGCACCTCCCGCGGGAGCAACTGCAGCAGCTCGATCGTTGCCGACCCGGGGGTGGGCGGCGCGGCGGACGGATCTCGGGACGCAGCGGCGCCACCCCGGCGGCGTCGCATGAGGCGACTCGCCCCGGGTCGCGTCCCGAGGTACCCCATGTCCAACCATCCGTCGGCGACTTCTGCTGCGAATGTCGGGCCGACGAGCGTCTCACCTGGCTCCGCTGAGGCCTCGAGTCCTGCCACCGCCGAGATGACCGGACCGGTCAACGCCAGCTCGACACGACTCGTGCCGACGAGATGACATCGGGCGCTCCCGCTCTCGATCCCCGACGACATCCGCAGCCGGACGGGACCGAGCGGCGTACGAACCGCCGGTCGTGCCCGCATGAGCCGCTGCATGGATGCCGCAGCGTGTGCGGCCCGGTCGGCGTGACCCTCCCCGCGGAACACCACGAGGAATGCGTCGCCCCCGAACTTCACGACGTCGCCGCCGACGATCCGGGCCTCTTCGATGAGCTCATGGAAGACGGTGTTGAGGGTCTCCTTCAGCAGCTCGGCCCCGACGGCCCCGAGCCCCGCGAGGCGCTCCGACAACCGGGTGAAGCCTGAGAGATCAAAGAATGCCCACGAACCCTCGATCTCGGTGTGGCTCGACGCCGGCGCGAGCGTCGCGATCTCGACGGCGAGCGCCGACACGTACGGAACTACGTTCACCGGTCCGGCTCCTGTTGGGGCAGGTCCCGCAGTTCGTGCACGCCTCGCAGTCTGCCAAACGATGCTGGTATCGACCGGTCCGGCTCGCGGGTGTCCTCGGCGTCAGACCCCGGTTACGACGATCGCTACCGCCGAGTCGGTGGTGGTGCCGTTGCCGAGCTGGCCCGCGGCATTCGCACCCCAGCACTGCACCTGCCCGTTCGTGAGGACGGAGCAGGCGTGCTCACGCCCGACGGCGGGAGGACCTGAGGCGGCGCCTGCCGAGCTCACGGTGACCGGCTCGTTGTGATCATCGGTGGACCCGTTCCCGAGGCGTCCTTGCGCGCCGGCTCCGAAGCACTTCAGCGCCGTGCTCTCGCGGAGACATGCGTGCTGTGCTCCCACCCCGACGTCCTCCGGTCCCAGGCCCCCGATGACCAGTGTTGGTACCAGGTGATCGACGGTGTCACCGAGGCCGAGTTGGCCGGTGCCGTTGCCGCCCCAGCACAGGGCTGCGCCAGTCACGATTGCGCAGGTCGAGAACTCTCCGGCGCTGACGCTGGTCGCCCCTGATGCAACCGCTGTCACTGGCGTCGTCTGGTTGGTGGTGGTGCCGTCGCCGAGCTGACCGCTGTCGTTCGAACCCCAACACCGAACGGCGCCTCCGGCGAGGACCGCGCAGGTGTGAGTCAGACCGGCGGACACCCGGCTCACCCCGGAAAGTCCACTGACTACCACCGGGGCCAATGAACTCGTGGTCGTGCCGTTCCCGAGCTGGCCGAGGTCGTTGGCACCCCAACAGCGGACGGTGCCGCCGGCCACGACTGCGCAACCGTGGCGGTCTCCCATCGTGATTGCGGTCGCGCCGGCAATGCCGGCGACCGGCTCGGGGCTCAGGTGATCTCCGATCTGGCCGGTGCCGAGTCGGCCGTCGGGGTTGTCTCCCCAGCATCGGACGTCGCCCGACGAGAGCAGAGCACACGTCTGGGCGCCCCCGGCAGCGAGAGCGGACACGTTGCCCAGGCCGTTGACGTCGACGGGCGACGTTCGTTCGACGTCGGTGCCGTCGCCGAGCTGCCCTTGGGCGTTGTCACCCCAGCAGCGCGCGGTGCCGTCGCTCTGGCGTGCGCAGGAGTGGTCGGCGCCCACGACGACCTGAGTGACGGTGACGGCGACGGGCTCCGGTTCACCCGGGCAGGCCGCAGCGGTCGCGGACAGGGTGACGGCCACGAGGGCCAGTTGGATCGTGCGCCGGCTCGGGCGTCGCAAGAACCGGGTCATGACCGTGCCTCCAAGGCGAATGAGAGCGGGACCGTGCCGAGGGACGGAACGTCGACCACGAGTGCGGTCGCCCTCGACGGTGCGTCGAACCAGCGCCGTTGCAGCGTGCTGCGTGGCGGCAGTGCCTCGACGAGGTACTGGCCAGGTTGTACGCCGGCGAGTTCGACGAAGCCATCGGCGTCGGTGACCGCCAGGCGGATCGGCGACCCGCGGCCGGGGTCGTAGAGGCGCACCTGAGCGCGTGTGAGCGGCGCGCCCGCGAACGATGTGACCGTGACCTGGATGGCCCCGGGCCCGCTTGCGGTCTGCACCTCGACCGACCCGGTCCAGTCGGTGCTCCAGTTGCCGGCGGCGTCACGCAAGCGGACGACTACCGGATACGTGCCCGGAGCAAGTGCCAGTGCGACCGTGCCCTGCCACTCGTCGCCGACCAGGGCCATCGGTGTGCCGGAACCCGGCGCAACCGGATCGCCGATCGAGTACTCCGCCGCGTCGACTCCTGCTCCGGAGTCGGTACCACTGATCGAGACCACGAACGATTCGCCCTCCGTGACGACACCGGGAACGACGTTGGCTTCTGTGGTCAGTGGCGCCGTGGCGTCGATCTGGAAGTGCGCGGTGACCGAGCTCGTGTTGCCTGCGTTGTCGGTTGCGGTGCCGACGATGTCGTAGGTGCCGTCCGCCGAGATCGTCGAAGCAGGTGTGCAGCCCGCCACCCCGGACGCGGTATCCGTGCACTCGAACGTCACGGTTGTCGGGCCCGTTCGCCATCCGGCGAGGCCGCTCGGACCGGTGAGCACCGGAGTGATGGTCGGCCCACCGCCGTCGATCTGGAACGTGGAGGTCGAGATGCCGCCGTCGGTTCCGGTGGCGACGACGGTGTGAGTGCCGTCGGTCAGGCCGGACGGAGCGAACGGTCCGGCGTAGGCGACGGGCGCCCCACCGTCGATCTCGACGAGGTAGCCGACGCTCGGGGGGCCGGCGACCGTGATGGTGGGTGCCGTTGCGTAGTACCCCGACACGGGCGTCTCCGGATCGAACGTGATCGTCGGAGCCACGCTGGTGGTGACGTACACGCCGTGGCCGGCGCTCTTGCCGCCGGACCACGCGACGTTCCCCGCGTTGTCGACGGCCTGGACGATGACGGCGATCTGGTCGTCGTCGATCTCGGTGGGCACCGAGAAGGAGCCAACCCACGACCCGCCGGAGCGGGTGAGCTCGAGGGGCTCCCAGCTGCCGCCCGCCGAATGGAGAACGAGCACGCGGTGCACGCCAGTGGCGGACCCGCCGTCGACGGCGGAGACCGACAACTGGACCTGCGATGTGCCGGTCTGACGGTCGACCGAGACCTTCCGCACCACCGGCTCCGTGTAGTCGTCGGAGGTCGAGTAGTAGACGTCGGTGGCCATCTGCTCGTACAAGCGTTGGTACCCGGTGCCGACCGAGTCGGCGACACCATCGTCGATGAACTGGCCCGACATCAGCACCAGGTCCTGGCGCTCGGCGTGGTCGCCGCCGGGTTCGACGAGGCCGGTCGGGTCCGACGAGCGACTGACGGCGGCGAGTCGCGACGGGAACGCAGCGACGCCCGTCACCGATTCGGGCTCCGACGACGAGTCGTCGAGCGTCGCAGTACTGAACGCAGCGTCGACCGGTCCCACCGGCGCCAAGGGGTCATCGACCAACGCAGTGACGAGGGCGCCGTGCGCCGGGAGCAGGTCGCTGCCGGCCGCCCCGGTGACGTCCTGGCTGACCCGCGGCTCGATCGGGCGACCGGCCACTGCGAGCGGCGCCTCGAGGCCCCGAGGGCCACCGACGATCGCGCCCTGGTAGTACGAACCGGTGCCGATCGGCGAGGTCTGGGCGACATGGTCGATGACCGTGTTCAACGACACCTTCGACAGGCCGGGAGCGCCCGCGACTGGTGCAGGGTTCTTCGGCGGGACGACCGGACGCACGACGGGAGCGGTGCCGACCCGGTACATAGGGAGCCCGTAGAGCGTGGTCGACGAGAGTGACTTCTCGTCGTACCCGCCGTACAGACCCTGCGTGGCGAAGTAGCGCTGCTTGGCGTTGATCGCAGCCTGACCGAGGCTCACGGCGCCGTCGAGCTCGGCGGCGAACAACGTGAGCAGTCGCTCCTGGAGACCGACCGTGACGCTGTCGCCGTAGCCGTATCCGGTCGATGCGAGGTAAGCGGCCCCACCGGAGGTGAGCGCCTGCACCAGATCGGCGCTGGCGTCGGGCCCGTACGAGCCGGTGTCGTCGACGTTGAGGCCGGAGTGGCATCCCATCGTGAAGACGAGGCGGCTGCCCTGCGGCGCGGGGAACGGTGGGAGCGCTGCGGCGAGGGCGGCTGCCATGAGATCGCCACCCGACGCCGTCTGGAGTTTCGTGTGGGCGTAGTGGCCGAGGAGGGCGGTCACCGCCGGCGCCGACGCTCCGAGGTCCGACAAGAGCTCGCCGGCCGTCCACGAGTTGACGTTGGCGGGTTGGCCGACGCTGACCGGAGCGCCGTTCGCTGCGCTCAGCGACGCCGTCAGGCGCGTGCGGACCGACGCTGCACCGTCCTGCACGAAGTCGTACCCGGCGACGTAGCCGGTGGAGGCCTCGAGCCGTCCGCCCGCGGACAGGTAGGCGGCGAGCTGGGACTGGATCTGCGCCGGGGTCTCGACCAGGCGGCCAACTGCGAGATCGGGCAGGTAGAGCCGACGTGTGGCCCACGGGATGGGATCGAGGTCGCCGTACGGGTCGTCGGACAGGTAGTGCTGCGTCGCTTGGACGGCGCCCTGCACGGAGTCGGCTGGGAACTCGGCGGCGTAGGTCGCCTCGTTGCCGACGCGGGTCGTGTCGTCGAGGCGAGCCATGGGCAACACCCCGTCGGCACCGACGAGTACGACGTTCGCCAGCGACGGGTGTGGACCCGACGTCGTGGCCGTGGCGCCGGTGACGGTGCCCCCGTTGCGGACGGCGGCAACGAGTGAGGTGATCTGGTTGACGACCTTGTTCGCCGCCCGGACGTTGCACGGGTTGGTGTCCCACTGGTCGTACGCAGCGGCGACGGCCGTGACTGCGTCGACCGGCACCACAACACCGTTGACGGTCGGGTCGGCGGCGAAGGACTGCAGGGCGGCCACCGTGGCGGCGGCCTCGACCGGTCCGTGTGCGTCGCCCAGGCGCTTCTGGTCGACGAGGATCAGGGTGGCGAGGTTGCTCGGCAGCGCCGAGAGGTCGGGCAGGGTGCCGACCTGACCGGAGTACGGCGGTGCGTAGGCCGGGCAGCTGATGCCGGGGACCGTGTCGGCTTGCCGCACCCGCAGCACGTACGGCAGATCCGCGGTCGCCCGGTTGTACGACGCCACCTGGATGAGATCGGGCTCGGTCGCGACGGCGCCCTCCTCGTCGGAGCCGGCGGTCGCCGACCGGGCCAGAACGGTCCGACCGTCGAGCACCGGCACCGCACTGTCGGCGTCGGGCTCGGCGGCGACACCTTCCTCGGCTTCGCCATTGCCCATGTCCTCGGCGGGCGGCGCCGTCGGCCCGGCGTCGCGCGAGGCGACCGAGCTCGGGGAGTCGTCGGGCCGGTCGGTGGCCGGGCCGTACACGACGAGATCACCGTCACCCGCAAGGTGGCTCAGGCGGATGCCGACCTGCGCGCCGGGCGACGACTCGAAGCCGTACAGATCGACATCGCCGGGCTCGTTCACGTACCCCAGGTAGAGCGTGTCGGTCGCGATCGGCCCGCCGAGCGCCCCGGGATCGGCGGGAGCGTCACCGCTGTCGGCGACCTCGACCGTGGACGATCCGCTCCCGGTGCGGGAGCCGATCCTCACATCGGCGGTCGCCGACGAGGAGCCGAGCGCGATCGACGGACTGGTGCGGAACGTGAGGGTGTAGTCGGTGTTGGAGGCCAGACCGGTGAGCTGCCACGTCAGCACGGTCGACGCCGACGTGGTCACGACGGTCGGGCGGCTGACCGGCCCCGCGCTCGGGGTCAGGACGTTGAGCTCGCTCGACGCCGGTGTCAGGTTGGCGTTCCCGGCGAAGTAGCGGAAGCCGGCAGGCAGCGTGACCTTGACCGTGGCGGTGTGGGGCGCCTCGCCGTCGCCGGTCGCCGTGGCGACCTCCGATGTGGTGGCTGGCGACGGACCGTTGAGCGTCCAGTTCACCGGTTCGGCCTCCGACGATTGGGAGACCCCGGTCACGCTCACCTACCTCTGGGACTTCGGTGACGGCGCCACGAGCACCCTTGCCGACCCGGCCCACGTCTACGCACCGGGTCTCTACACGGCGACGTTGACGGTGACCGACGGCGAAGGCGTGAGCGACACGGCGACCATCGCCATCGATGTCAACGACAAGCCGACAGCCTCGGCGACGTCGAACGTGACATCGGGAACGGGCCCGCTGACGGTGAACTTCAGCGGCACGGCCGCCGACTCCGACGGAACGTTCAGCTTCGCCTGGGACTTCGGTGACGGCGGAACCAACAACTCCAGTCTGAGCCCGTCGCACACGTACACCGATCCGGGCACGTACAGCGCAACGCTG
>WBZU01001194.1_pt1 | contig 20025 bp, 17 predicted proteins | sample 5204311 | NCBI WGS metagenome assembly WBZU01 (sample SAMN12344359, study PRJNA552823) | activated sludge metagenome | biome: Activated sludge suspended growth; feature: Nitrification reactor; material: Wastewater; isolation source: activated sludge from nitrification reactor of wastewater... | reverse complement strand
GGCGGCCACGCGAGCTACGCAAGGTTTCAATCCGCGCGCGTCCCGTGAAGGACGCGCGACGGTCGGTCTTCCGGCCGCTGCCGAACGTGGTGCCGTTTCAATCCGCGCGCGTCCCGTGAAGGACGCGCGACGCCTGGAAGTCCGGCAGAACGGAATCGTCATCTCGGTTTCAATCCGCGCGCGTCCCGTGAAGGACGCGCGACGGCGATGCCGGCGACTACGGGCCGCCGGTCAACTGTTTCAATCCGCGCGCGTCCCGTGAAGGACGCGCGACCCGAGGTCCGCGCGTTCCTGTGCAAGTTCTACGGGTTTCAATCCGCGCGCGTCCCGTGAAGGACGCGCGACGCGCGTGACGGCGAGGCTCTAGTGCGGCTAGTGCGGTTTCAATCCGCGCGCGTCCCGTGAAGGACGCGCGACGTTGTGGACCAGGTAGAGGCTCGCGACAGTCGCGGGTTTCAATCCGCGCGCGTCCCGTGAAGGACGCGCGACTCGGATTCGATCCGCTCGTCGACGACCTTATTTAGTTTCAATCCGCGCGCGTCCCGTGAAGGACGCGCGACGTAATCGTCGACTGACTGCCCGAGCAGATAACGTTAGTTTCAATCCGCGCGCGTCCCGTGAAGGACGCGCGACCGCGCGGATGGCTTCCTTCGGCGCGTTGTAATGACGTTTCAATCCGCGCGCGTCCCGTGAAGGACGCGCGACTATCCCACGCGCCGCGGAATCGACTTGCGAGCGTGTTTCAATCCGCGCGCGTCCCGTGAAGGACGCGCGACTCGGCGCCGGCGGCATCCACGCCGCGCGCGAAATGTTTCAATCCGCGCGCGTCCCGTGAAGGACGCGCGACGTGACAGAGATCGTGACAGGATCCAACGGGAACGGGTTTCAATCCGCGCGCGTCCCGTGAAGGACGCGCGACCACCTATCGGGCCTGCGAGCTTCAGCCCGTTCAGTGTTTCAATCCGCGCGCGTCCCGTGAAGGACGCGCGACCGCATTAGCGCAACTGCTTGCTACTGCTGACGATTTTGCACACTTCGCGCGAACCTGCAAGCACATCTCGAGACTCCCCTCGCTGCCGTTCAGGCCGCCGAAGGCTTTGTCTTGGTATGAGCTCACGACAGGCATGCGCGAACTCCTGCGCACAAAGCCGACGCTCCGGGTTCGCGCAATTCAGAAGACCAGCGGCGCGTCGAAGTCCTGGGCGCGGATTCGGCCATGCTCGCGCACGTCGCAGCCCCTGCCATCGCTGAGGCGATACAGCCGCAGGCAATCGCGCTCCAGGTCCATGATCGAAAGCAGGCTGCGTTCCAGTTCCTCCTGGCCCGCCAAGTCGAGTTGGCACTCGAACACCGATTTCTGCACGCGCTGCCCCCGACTTTCACAGGCCTTGGCCACCTGGCGCAGTCTGCGTCGGCCGGCCGCGTCTTCGGTGTTGACGTCGTAGCAGACGATCACCAGCATCGCTTACCCCGCCTCAGCGCAACGCGAACGGCGGATAGTCGGCAACCTCGCCGCGCACGTGGCGCGCCAGGAGGCGCGCCTGCACCAATGGCACCAGGCCCAGAGGCACGCTTTCCGCGAACAGCGGGTGAACCAGCGGCTCCTGCTTGCGCTCCTGGAAGGCGAGCACCACCGCCTTGCGTGCGTCGGCCTTCAGCATCACGGCGCCGCCTTCGCGTTCGTCGAATGCCTCTGCAACCAATTGGAGCCGATTGATCAACGTCAATGCCAGCCGGTCGGCGAGCGGTCTGAACTCTTCCATCAGATCGAGCGCAAGCGCTGCCCGTCCTGGTCGCAGCGCATGCAGATAGCCGACTTGCGGATCGAGGCCTGCAGTTTCGCAGGCGCTGCGACAATCGTTCATCCACATGGAGTACAGGAACGACAGCAGCGCGTTCATGCGGTCGCGCGGTGGCCGGCGACTGCGGCCATCCATGCTGAACTGTCCGCGAAGGTCGGGTCGTACGAGGTTGTTCAGCGCCGCGAAGTATCCGCGCGCCGCCTCGCCTTCCACCCCGCGTACGGCGTCCAGCGTCGCGGCGGCGGGAATCGCACGCTGGCTGGCGGCGAGGTCCTGCGCTGCCCGGGTCAGGATGCGCCGGTCGGCCTCGTCCTTGGCATCGCGCGCGCCGCGCAACAGGACGTGGCGCTGGTTGCGCAGCTTGCCAGCGACAATGCGCCGTCCCAACCTCAGTGCGAAGCCGTCGTCCTGGCTGGTGACATGGTGGGCGCGCCGCAGCAGAACGTTGCCTGAGGTGGCACCTTCCAGCCGAGCCTTGAAACGGCCGTTCGTATCCAGCAGCACGAGGGCGGTGCCTTCATCGGCCAGCCGGTGCATCAGCGGTACGCTCACGCTCACCGGTCCAAAGCACACCACCGAGCCCAAGTGATGCAGCGGCACGCGCAGTCGCGTCTCGTCGCCCACCAGCAGCCGCAACGTGTCGTTGTCCAGCCGCAGGTGGCTGTCCGGCAGCGTCACGTACAGAGTGTTGAGCAACTGCATGCTCAAGGTTCGCCGACGGGATCGAACAGATCGTCGCCGACTGCCGCACCATCGGCGATGCGCGCCAGCGCCTCGACCTGGCAGCGCTCGCGAAGCGAGCAGCCTCGGCATCGCCGCAGATCCGGGGTGGGTGGCGGCAGCCGGGCTGCCGCCAGCATCGCGCGCACCTCGGCGGAGGTATCGGCCACCCGCTGCAACAGCGCGGCATCCACGGCCACCACGCGCCTGCGCTTGCTGCTGGCGTAGAACAACGCCCCCTCGGGCACGGCGCGGCCGGTCATTTCCTCCAGGCATAGCGCCTGCGCGGCGAGCTGCAGGTCGTCGCAGGCGGCGATGTCAGCGGCCTTGTGGCGGCTGCCGTGCTTGTACTCCACCGGATAGGGTGTGCCGTCGGCTTCGAACTCCACCGTGTCGGCCTTGCCTACCAGCCCGAGCCGGTCGCTGAACAATGGTAGCGCCCGCTCGACGCGCAGGCCGCGCCGCACCTCGAAACCCGGTCGGTCCACCTCCGCGTGGACGGCATTGCCGCGCAACGTGTGCAGGTTGTCGTCGAAAGCCTGCTCCAGATGGATCAGGCCGCACTGGCGCGGGCAGTAGGCCCAGTGTTGCAGAGCCGAAATGGGCAGAAGCTCGTCGACCGTCACGCGACAGGCAGCCGCCTGCGGCGCAGAGCCCGGCCCGAAACGACGACCAGATAGCCCTCGATCCAGTCCGCCAGCGGCAGGAGGTCCAGCACGATCCGCGCCGGCCAGTCCGGCGCGTACGCCGCTTGCCGAAGGAAGACGATAGCCGGCGGGGGCGGCACGGCACGCGCGAAGACGAGTTCGCCGTAATCGCGATCGAAGGTCAACACCCAGCGGCCATCGGCCGCGGCGCGGCGCAACACGTCGGCATCCGTGGCACGGGGCATCTCTTCGGCTACGGCCTGAACGTCCAAGCCCGCCGCGCGCAAGGCCAGCAACGCCGGGCGCGGCCAGTTCTCGTTGGCCAGCAGCCGCACGCTCACGTGGCCGGGCTATCCAGCAAGGTGTAGGACTCCTCGCGCATCTTCTCGGCGGCGAAGGCCAGTGCGGCAAGGATGTCGTCGCGCGTGAGCTGCGGGTACGCGTCCAGCAGAGTTTCGTGCGTCCAGCCTTGGGCAAGCCAGCCGAGGATCAACTCCACCGACAGGCGGGTACCCTTGACGGCAGGCTTGCCCACGAGGATGTCGGGGTCGCAGACGATGCGCTCGCGCCAATCCATGTTCAGCACCTCCGAGTGAGGGTGACCCCCTGAGCCGCTGCGACGCTTTCTCCGATCGCGAGCGCGCGGCCGTCGAATGCCACCGAGTATGCGCCAAAGTCGCGCGCGGGTGCCGCGGCATCGCCCGTGCGCACGATGGCGAGACGGTCGAACAAGGCATGCGCATGCGCATTGCCCAGCTCGCTGTCATGCTCGAAAACATACAGGCCCCGCGTGCTCATCTGGCCACGCGCGGCGCTGCGGTCGTGCTCGAACATCTGTCCGAGAGCCTGCCACAGAAGCTCGAGGTCGGAGTCGTCGAAGCCAGTCTGCCTGGCGAGGAAGGCAGAGACGAAGCCGTGCGCCCGGTACAGGCCATACGGGACGGTGTGCTTGCGGCCCATGGTGCGGTTGTCGCCTTGCTGCTTCTCGGCCTCGGCCTCGGTGGCCACGGCCACGCGGGTAATCGAGTGCTCCAGCGCCACGACCGGTTCGACGGAACGGGCGAAGGTCAGCTGCACCGGGCCTCGCACCTGTCCGGCGTTGGTGCCGGTAGACATCACCGCCCCGAAGGTACGCACGTCGAAAAAGTTCTGGCACATCCAGGCACGGGCGCGCTCGACTTCGTCGCCACTGCCTTTGCGCTTGTCCTTGGCGCCCTTCTTCTTCGGCGTCTCGGCGGCTTCACCGGCTGCGGATTCGGCTTCGATCGGACCAAGCTTCAGCGCGGAGTAAGCGCGCTGGTGCTGCAGGTTCAGAATGGCCTTCTCGCGCACATAGATCTCGAAGCGCTTCTCGCCATCGACAGGGTCGCGTTGCTCCTGCTCGCGCGTCATGGCGACGAAGTTGCGCACCTTGCGCTTGAGCGACACGTCAGTGACGAGTCCGTGCCCGGTCTCGGCGTCCAGCCGCGGCAGGTTGCCGGCATCGGGGTCACCGTTGGGGTTTCCGTCTTTGACGTCGAAGAGAAGCACGAAGTCGTAGCGGTGCGCGAGGGGCATGGTCAGTTCTCCAGAGCGGTGGTGCCGTCGGTGTCGGTGTCGGTGTCGGTGTTGGGGTCGGCGACCTTTCCCGCGTAGAGGCTCTGCCGCTGATGGTAGTAGCCGAGCGCGAAGAGGCCCTGCTCATGCAGGTCGAGCTGACGCGGGAAGTCAGTGAGCGTCGGTCGCTCGACGCTACCGCAGATCTCGCCCAGCAACTTCTCGAAGAACGCCTGCATGCCGGACGAGAGATTCTTAAGGTGCGCATTTTTCAGCCGCATCAGTGTCGGAAACACCGTGCCCGGTGTGCTGGAGGCGGCGCCGTAGTAGCGGTCGCGTATCGTCGCGTTGATGCCCGACTGCGCCTTGGACTGGATACGCTCCAGCACGGCGAACAGTCGGCCGAGGCGATAGGCGGGCTCGGTCTGGTTCACGTCGAGTTCCTCCCGAATAAGATGAAAGCTGGCAGGTGCGCCGTGGCGGCGGCGATGCTCACGGTTGATGCACGCCTTGAGAATGGCGGCGCGCAGGTAGGGGACGTTGCCGCCAAAGCTGGTGGTCGCCTGTTCGGCGCGGCAGCGGTTGACCGCGGCATTGAGCAGGGCCGGCGGGTACGGCGCACCCTCGAGGATGGCGCGCAGCCACTCGCCGGCCAGACGGGGCGGCACGTTCTCGGCCTTGCCCTGCGGTGCGATGGAGCGCAGTAGCCAGTACATGGCCGGCGTGGCGGCGTCGCGGTCGGAAGCGCGCACAATGCGCAGGTCGTCGAAGTGCTGCAGGATGCGCGGGCCGAGGCGCTCAAGGGTGTCGTGGAACCAGAAGCGCACCGCGATGCGTGAGGCGTTGGGCGCGAGGCCCAGCACGAAGAAGCGCAGCGTGGTGTCCTCGGCGCCGCGGTTGCCGGTGGTGGCGCCGGCCAGGCGTTTGCGCACAGCATCGACATGCACATCGGGATCGTCGCCGAACAGCGCAATCAATTCCGGTTCGATGCTGTCGTCGCGATCGGCCCAGAGAACGGTAGTGGCGTCGGCGATCTGCACCTTGTTCGGCGAGTCGCGGCCGAGCAGCGCGTTCAAGGCCGTGGTGTAGGCAAAGGCAGCTCGCTCGCCCACCGGCGCGTTCTCCCCTTGCCGTTGGGTCTTGCCGTAGGACTCGAAGGCTCGCTCGTTGAACGACACGACGTTGGCACCCGAAGTCTGCGCGTCGCGCACGCCCTTGATGGACGGGTGCAGCCGCGCCACGGGGCGCCTTGCGCCCTCCACCAAGCACCAACCCTCGGGACTACCGTCTTCGGCGGCCTTCGCTTGTGCCGCACGTAGCACCGCGGGCCGCTGGCAGACCAAGTCACCGGCGTCGTCGACCAAAGCGAAGGTCAGCACCGGGTTGGATTCCTCGATCTCTGGCCAGGCCGCGTGCGCTCGCAATACAGACCAGTCCGAGCGATCCAGTGCTGCGAGCACCGCACGGACGCCGATATCCTCCAGGGCCTCCTGAGGCAGGCTCGCGATGCGTTGACGGAAGGCCTGCGCTGCCGTGTTTTCGCCACCCGTCTTTCGCTGGCGATCGAGTCCGATCACGTACTCGGCGCTGTCCCACAGCAGATTGGCTTTCACGCCGGAGGTCTTCTTTTCGCCCTGAGGCACGAGAAAGACCTGCGCTCGCAGGCGCTTGCCGTCGGCCTGCCTGGTGTCGCGAAGCTGCTGCACACGGCCTTCGGCATCGAGCTCGATAACAAAGGGGATCGGTTTGTCCTCCAGGCCAATGGACGGCAGCCGCCTTGCTGGATCACGGCTCGCGCAGCGCCGATCGTAGTAATCCACCAGCGCCTGCAGGATCACCGCACCATCTCCTCGCCGCCGAATGCCGGCACCTCGATGACGCCCCTCGTCATCTGCGCCCGAAAGAACCGCGGCTGCGGGTCGGCGGCGTCGGAGAAGTCCAGGTCGTGCAGCATCCAACCGAGGTCGCGCGTCTCCGCGATCGGCGCCGGCTCGACGGGAAGGTCCTCGACCAGCCGCCATCGCGCCGCGAACTCGCGGCAACCGAGGTAGGGCTGGTTCACGCATTGCCCCTTGCGGGCGCGTCGTTCGAACATGGCGAAGAATTTGGCCGGCTCCTCGGGGTCGCGCCGGTCCGGTCGCACGACGAGGTCGGCGTGCAGCCGCCAGGCCACGTCGCGCAGCAGGAGCGAGGCGCGCTGCTGGCGGTCCTCGTCGACGTACAGAGCCAGTTCGCCGGCACCCTGCTTCATTGCCTGCTCGACGTTGCGGGTGGAGACCACCGAGGCGACCTCGTTGCGCCTGAGGTTCATCCAGCGCACCGGAGTGAGCACTTCGATTCGCCGCACTTCCCAGCGTACCGCCGGCTTGTAGAAGATGGCCTCGAAGACGGCGCGCGCCGCCGAAGGTGTGATGACGTCGTAGCTCACGCGTTCGACTTTCATCTCCGGCCGCGTGAAGCAGGCCCAGTCGCCGCGGACTTCGAGCACGAAGCGTTGGTGGTCCATTCTCTGTGTCCCTCCGTCGTCCGGGCACCCTACTGAAACAGCGTGGCGGCGTCCAGCGGGGCGCCTTCGCTCAGCAAACCGAATCGCGCGCTGTAACGCTGGTCGTCGTTCAGTACGAACCAGCCGGGCAGCGGCTCGGTGAAGTCGCCGCGCGCCAGCCCCGCCTGCACCTCCCGCCGCCGTACCTGCACCACGAAGCGTTGCAGTACGCGCAGGTGCCGGCGCTCGGCGCTGCCGGCGTTCAACGCTGCCAACGCCTGCGCCACGCGCTCGTCGGCACCCTTGGCCGGGGAGTACGACACGACGACCGCCACCTGGTCCTGGTCGTCGATAAGACGATAGGCTTGCGCCGCACTTCGCAGCCGCAGGTCGAAGTCAGGGCTGGCCTTGAGCATGGGCAGTATCTGCTTTTCGTCGAGTTGGAACTGCGAGTACCAGTGCCTGAAGTACTCGCTGAACATCGCTGGCGGCAATGTCTCGGGTCGCGCCGCGCCGAGTACCGAGCACGTGGCCTGCGCTGCGCGCGCCAGCGCTGCCAGCGTGCCCGGGATCGGGCGCACGAACACCTCCACGCGTCCGCCGTGGGGGCCCAGTCGCCCCTCGCGATTGCAGCGTCCCGCCGCCTGCGCGATGGACTCCAGGCCGGCCAGCGCACGAAAGACGACCGGGAAGTCGATGTCCACGCCCGCCTCGACCAACTGCGTGGACACCACTCGCAGGGCGCGGGTGTCGCCGTCGTGGCGTGCGTCGAGCCGTTGACGGATCTTTTCGATGGTGTCGGCTCGGTGCTGACCGCACATCGCCGCGGAAAGGTGCAACGTGGGTTCGCCCTCGGACGCGGCTACGCTCACCGCGTGAACCAGTTCAGCGGCGTCGCGCCGCGTGTTGACGATGGCGAGCACCGCGGGCTCGGCGGCCAAGCGCGCGGCGACGGCGGGGATCTCCTCGGTCGCGTGAAGGTCGGTCGGCCACTGCAGCCGCACCCGCTCGAGCTGTTCGTACAGCGGCTTTACGGCCTGCACGATCTCGCGCGGCCTCGCTTCTCCGCGCGTCAGTCCGCGCAGGCTCGCGCGGGGATCGAAGCGTGCGATGTCGCTGAGCACTGGCTGCGTGGCGGTACACGAGACGAGCGTAACGCCATAGTAAGACACGAGCAGGCGCAGCGCGTCGAGCGTGGGCTGCAGAAACGGCGGCGGCAGCGTCTGGGCTTCGTCGAGCACGATCACGCTCCCCTGCACGCGGTGGAGCTTGCGGCAGCGGCTGGTGCGGGCAGCGAAGAAACTCTCGAAGAGCTGCACGTTCGTCGTCACGATGAGCGGCGCATCCCAGTTCTCGCATGCCAGGCGCGAACGTGCAGTCTCCGTCTTGGCGTCATCATCGGATTGGCTGTGGTGCTCGACGATCGCTTCGCGCCCGAAGATGGCGGTCAGTACGTCAGCCGTCTGTTCGACGATGCTGGTGTAGGGAATGGCGACGATGACGCGCTCGAGCCCGTGCGCCACCGCGTGTCGCAGCGCGAACGCGAGCGAGGCGAGCGTCTTGCCTCCCCCGGTGGGCACCTGCAAGCTGAAGACGCCCTGGGGTTGCACGGCGGCTGCGCGGCAGTCGGCGAGTACCTGCGCGCGGGCGCGCATCACGGGCTCGTCCGCGCGACCCGCGGCATGCACTCGCGCGGCCATGCCGTCCAAGTGGGCGTCCAGCCGCGCCAGATACTCGGCCAGCGGCGGGAAGCCCGCGCGGCGTTCGGCCTGGCTGCGGTTCAGGTAGGCTTCGGTATCGAGAAAGTCGGCGTCGACCAGGGCCGAGAACAGCATGCGCAGCCAGAGCGACTGCGCCAGCGGCTCCATCTCGCGCAAGCCGGGAATGCCGAACAGCATCGACCTCGCGTCCAGCCCCTCGGGGAGCGCGAGCAGCGCCGATTCGTGTTCGGTGCAAGCATGCGCCGCCTCGCGATGCTCCCGTTCGCTGTCGCTCCTGCCGCTGCCGAGCAACCGGTCCTTCAAGTCGGCCGCATCGTAAAGGCCGGCGTGGTGGGCGGCGATCAGGTGCGCCAGCAGCCAACCCGCCTGCCGCCCGGGCTCCCCGAAGCGCTGCTTCAGCTCTTGCAGCGCGTGCACTGCACCGGCGGCCGAGTGGCTCTTGTCGCGCTGGCCGACGCCGCGTCCTTCGATGTATGCGTTCTCGTCCTCGCGGATGTAGCGCTGGAAGCCGGGTCGGAACTTGCCCAGATCGTGCCACAACCCGGCCTGGTACGCCCAAGGCCGCGCGCCAGCCGGCGCGCAGCTGGCAGTCCGGTCGGCCACTGCCTGCAAATGGTCGGTCAGCGCGTGGTCGGGGCCGTGGGCGACGTAGAGCATTGGCGCATTCTAAGGCGCTCACTAGCTCACCAAACGAGCCACAATCCGCTCGTTCCGCGGCCGCGCCGCGAAGCCCCGGCCTAGCCACTACGGCCGGGACCGTCTCTGCGCGCCACGCGGATCGACGCGTCAAAGGAGTAGCTCGCGTTGCGTCGCGACGAATGTTGGGACTCGTCTGCTGGAGCAACTTCTTGTTGGGGCGTTACGACGACGCGATGCCCGCCTGCGAGAAAACCGCCGCCCGCGACAACACCTGGGGCAATCAGGTGTGGCTGGTCGCGGGATACGCGCAGCAGGGAGACATAGCCAAAGCAGGTATTGCCAAGACGGAGGTTCTCGGGCAGCAAACTCGGTTTACGGTCGAGAAATTCAAGGCGCGAGGGCGCTATCGGCCAGCGCCGAGTCCGTCGGCGCCAACGGCGCTATCTTCGTGATTACTTGGAGAACCGGCGAAACGCGAGGCGTCGCGTTCCACCATCGAGACCGTCGGTCCGGGCGGACCTAACGTGTTGAATTCTTGGCTCCCCGACCTGGGCTCGAACCAGGGACCTGCGGATTAACAGTCCGTCGCTCTACCGACTGAGCTATCGGGGAAGGGAAAAACGAAGCCCCGCATTATAGCAGCCCGGCGAAGGCACGGGCAACGGCCGGGCCTCCCGACCCTTCAGCGTCGGTCCGAGCGCAGGTACGGCGCCGCCTTCTTCAGGTAATGCACCATCGACCACAGCGTGAGGGCCGCGGCGATCCATAGCGCGACCGTGCCGAGCAGCGGTGTCGGGATGCCGGGGATCAGCGGCTCGTAGAGCAGCAGCGCGATGATCGCCGTCATCTGCGCGGTGGTCTTGAGCTTGCCGACGAACGCCACGGCCACGCTCTTGCCGGCCCCCAGCTCGGCCATCCACTCGCGCAGCGCCGAGATCGCGATCTCGCGGCCGATGATGATGATCGCGAGCCACGCCTCGGCGCGGCCGAGCGCGACGAGCAGGATCAGCGCCGCGGCGACCATCAGCTTGTCGGCGACCGGGTCGAGGAACGCGCCGAACGCGCTCGTGAGGCCGAGCCGGCGCGCGAGCCAGCCGTCGAGCCAGTCGGTGATCGCGGCGACTGCGAAGATGCTCATCGCGAGCCAGTTCTTGCCGGCGGGCGCGAGCCAGGCGTCGGGCAGGTAGTAGACGCCGACGAAGACCGGGATCAGCAGGATCCGCAGCCAGGTGAGCGCGGTGGGAACGTTGAGGGACATGCTGACCGGGCGCGTCGCGAAGGCCCGACGTCTCCGGATTCTACCGAAGGCGAGAGGGGCGGTCGCGCGACGGGATCCGCCACAGCCACGCGCCGGTCGCGACGCCCACCGCGACGAGGAGCGCCTTCGCCCACCCCGGGCGCACGAAGAAGGTCGCCGACAGCGCGATCATCGCGCTCATGAGCCCGATCGCGACGAGCTTCGTGCGCCACGGGATGCTGCGGTGCGCGCGCCACTCGACGATCGTCGGGCCGAAGGTCTTCGATTCCGTGAGCATCCGGTCGAGCGTCGGCGAGGCGCGCGCGAAGCACGCCGCCGCGACCAGCAGGAACGGCGTCGTCGGCAGCACCGGCAGGAACGCGCCGACGATGCCCAGGACCGTCGCGACGACGCCGGCCGCGATCAGCAGCCAGCGCACGGCCGCCGACGGGTGGAGGCCCGGCGAGTCGGGATCGGCGGGATCGGGCATCGTCACGTGACTCGACCGCCGCGCGGGTCGGCGTGCGGCTTCCGCCGATTCTAACTGCCGCAACGATCGCGGCAGGATACCGGACGGCCTGGTTCGGGTTCGTGCGGGGCTTGCGCCACTCGACGCCGTGAATGCCGGCGACTCGTCTGCGTTCGTACTGCCGGACTTCGTGCGGATGCGCGACTTCGCGATCCGCGATGTCCGCGCGACGCAATGCCGCTTTCGCGCCAGGCGCCTCGCCCCCATCCGGTCGACGCCCGCGGTCGCACTCGTGCTGCCGGTACGCGCGGGAGACGCATCGGCGCAGGCCGGGTCCGCGGCCCGCTCGGGAATCCGGTAGGATGCGCGCGCACCGCGCCCGCGCCCTCGCCACCGCCATGCCGCTCCCGTCCGACTCGACCCCGCGCCGCGCTCCCGACCTCGAGGTTCGCGAGGTGCCCGAAGGCTTCGTCGTCTACGACCCGGTGCGCGACCGGCTCCACTTCCTGAACGGCTCGGCCGCGTTCATCCTCGAGTGTTGCGACGGCGCAACACGCGTCGACGTGCTTCCCGCCCTCCTCGGCGCGGCGTTCCGCCTCGAAAGCGATCCTCTGACCGAGGTCGACGCGTGCCTGGCGCGCCTCGTCGCCGAGGGGCTCGTCGACGCGGGGATTCCCCCGGAGCGGTGATCCGCGGTACGCTCGGCGTCCATCAGGCGGCCTCCCGCGGCCGCGACGGAGACGAGGCGATGGGTTCCAACCCGAAGGTCGAACAGCTGCTCCAACGCTACTCGCCGGAACGGCGCGAGGCGCTACGCAAGATCCTGCTCGGCACGGCGATCTACACGGCGCCGGTGATCGCCTCGTACTCGATGCAGAGCCTGGGCGGCGAAGTCCAGGCGCAGGCGATGGCCTGCAACCAGACCGGCCCCGGGTCCTGCGCCCAGCCGGTCCCGGTCGACTCGGGCCTGGGCCTCATGGCCGCCGCCGGCGCGGTCGGCGCCGCGGGCGCGTTCATGCTGCGCCGGCGCCGTAACCGCAAGGACCGCGACGGCGAGCGCTGACCGCGCCGCCTGCCCGCTCCGCCCCGCGGTGCGCCGGCCGCTCGTCAGCGCGGCGCTGATCGTCCGCGACGAGGAACGCTTCCTCGAAGGCTGTCTCGCCTCGCTCGCGGGCCGCGTCGACGAGGTCGTCGTCGCCGACACCGGCTCCGCCGACGCGAGTCCCGCGATCGCCCGCGCGGCCGGCGCGCGCCTGATCGACTTCCCGTGGCGCGGCGACTTCGCCGCGGCCCGCAACGCCGCGGTCGACGCGGCGCGGGGGCGCTGGATCCTCTACATCGACGCCGACGAGCGGGTGGTCGACTGGGACCGCGACGCGCTCGAGCGCGCGGACGCCATTCCGGCGATCGTCGCGGCGACCGTGCTGTTCCGGCCGAAGACCGGCTACTCGCGCTACCGCGAGCACCGGCTGTTCCGCAACCGGCCGGACCTGCGGTTCCGGGGCCTCGTCCACGAGTCGCTCATCCCGGCGCTCGACGAGCTGCGCGAGCGCGAGGGCGCGCGCGTCGTGCCGACCGGCGTGGCGCTCGACCACCTGGGCTACGACGGCGACCAGTCGCACAAGCACCGGCGCAACCTGCCGCTGCTCCGCGCGAGGCTCGCTGCCGAGCCGGACCACGTCTACTGCCTCGACCACCTCGGGCTCACGCTGCAGGCGCTCGGCGACGGCGCCGGGGCCGAGGACGCGTGGCGGCGGGGCGTCGAGGCCGTGCGCCGGCGCGGCGAGCGCGAGATCCCCGACGTGATGCCGTTCATCCACCTGGCGTCGCTGCTGCTGGAGCGCGGCGCCGACGCGCGCGACGTCCTGGATGACGGCCGCCGGCGCTTCCCCGCCGACCACGCGCTCGCCTGGCTCGACGCGAAGGCGCGCCTGGACGCCGGCGACGCAGCGTCGGCGTACCCGCTGTTCGCGGCGCTGGCCGACGTCGATCCCGAAACGCTGACCGACGGGCCCGCCTGGGACGCGTCGATCTTCGGCGCGCGCGCGCACGCCGCGGCCGCGCGCTGCGCGCTCCTCCTCGGCCGGCCGGCGGACGCGGCGCGCCACTACGGTGGCGCCGAGGCGCTCGAGCCCGGCAATGCCGAGCACCGGGCCAAGCGCCTGTTCGCCGAGGCGCGCGCCCGGGATCCGCGGCGCTGACGCCCCTCGCGTCAGTGCAGTTCGGCGTAGATGCGCTGCGCGAGCGTGCGGCTGATGCCCGGCACGCGCGCGAGGTCCTCGACGCTCGCGGCCTGCACGCCCCTGACGCCGCCGAAGTGCGTGAGCAGCGCCTTGCGCTTCGCGGCGCCGATCCCGGCGACCTCCTGCAGCGCCGAGGTCGTGCGCGCCTTCCCGCGCCGCGCGCGGTGCCCCTGGATCGCGAACCGGTGCGCCTCGTCGCGGATCTGCTGCAGCAGGTGCAGTCCCGGATGATCCGGCGGCAGCCTCAGCGCGTCGGCGCGGCCCGGGAACACGATCTCCTCGAGGCCGGGCTTGCGCTCGGGCCCCTTGGCGATGCCGACGATCGGCACGCCGTGCAACCCCTGTTCGGCGAGCACGTCGGCGGCGACCGCGACCTGCCCGCGCCCGCCGTCGATCACGAGGAGGTCGGGCGCGGGGAATTCGCCGGCGACGATGCGCGCGCAGCGGCGCGCGAGCGCCTCGCGCATCGCCGCGTAGTCGTCGCCGCCGGCGGGCGGCGTCACGTTGAAGCGCCGGTACTCGCCCGACTGCATCGCGAGCCGGTCGAAGATCACGCACGAGGCGACGGCCGCCTCGCCCATCGTGTGCGAGACGTCGAAGCACTCGATCCGCCCGACGCTGCCCGGCAGCCCGAGCGCCTCGACGAGCGCGGCGAGGCGCTCCTCGGCGGTCGCCTTCTGCGCGAGCCGCTGCCGGATCGCGAGCGCCGCGTTCTCGCGCGCCATCTGCAGCCAGATGCGCCGCTCGCCGCCCGGATTGGCGACGATCTCGACCGGCCGCCCCGCCTGGCCCGAGAGCGCACGCTCGAGCGCCTCGCGGTCCTCGGCGCCGGGCGCGACGATCGTAGGCGGCACCGGGCGCTCGAGGTAGTGCTGCGCGAGGAACGCCGGCACGACGTCGGCGGCCGCGCCGGCCTCGGCGTGACGCGGGAAGAACGTGCGGTCGCCGACGTGCCGGCCGCCGCGGACCATCACGACGTTGACGGCGGCGAGCCCGCCCTCCCCGACCGCCGCGACGACGTCGACGTCGCCCGCGGTCGCGCTCTCGACGAACTGGCGCGACTGCAGCGACGAGAGTCTCGCGATCTTGTCGCGCAGCCGCGCCGCGCGCTCGAACGCGAGCGCCGCCGAGGCCTCCTCCATCTGCGCCCCGAGACGCGCGAGCACCTCGTCGGACTTGCCCTGCAGGAACAGCGCCGCGGCCTGCACGTCCTCCTGGTACTCGGCCTCGCCGACGAGCCCGACGCACGGCGCGGTGCAGCGCTGGATCTGGTGGAGCATGCACGGCCGCGAGCGGTTCTGGAACACCGTCGGCTCGCAGGTGCGCAGCAGGAAGACCTTCTGCAGCATCGCGATGCCCTCGCGCACCGCGCCGGCGCCCGGGAACGGCCCGAAGTAGCGGTGGCGGCGGTCGAGCGGGCCGCGGTGGAACCGGAGCTGCGGCCACGCCTCGCCGGTGATGCACAGGTACGGGTAGCTCTTGTCGTCGCGGAACAGGATGTTGTAGCGCGGCTCGAGCGCCTTGATCAGGTTGTTCTCGAGCAGCAGCGCCTCGCCTTCCGAGCGCACGACGGTCGTCTCGACGCGCGCGACCTGCGCGACCATCGCGGCGATGCGGGGCTCGTGGCCGGTCTTCTGGAAGTAGCTCGCGACGCGCTTCCTGAGGTCGCGCGCCTTGCCCACGTAGAGCGCGCCGCCGGCCGCGTCGAACATCCGGTAGACGCCGGGAAGGTGGGACAGCGACGCCAGCAGCTCGGCCGCGTCGAACGGCGCGGCGGCCGCTTCCGCGTCGACCGTGCGCGCGCGCAGGCGGGGCACCTTCGTCATCGCGGGCCCGGAGGCCGCCCGAGGTGGGCGGACGCGGCGCGGAACACGTCGCGGAACATCGCGCGCGTCAGCCGCCCGGTGTTGGTGTTGTAGCGGCTGCAGTGGAAGCTGTCGAACAGCGTGAAGCGTCCGCCGGGGAGCGCGTGCCGCGCGCCGTGCGCGAACGCGTGGGCCCGGAGCGGGATGCCGAGGGCGCGCAGCACCGTCTCGTGCGCGACCCGCCCGAGCGCGACGATCGCGGCGCCGTCCGGCAGCGACGCGAGGTCCGCCGCGAGGTACGGCCTGCAGGCGGCGATCTCCGCGGGCAGCGGACGGTTGTCGGGCGGCAGGCACTTGACCGCGTTCGAGATCCGGCACCCGGCGAGCTCGAGGCCGTCGTCGCGCGCGACCGACGCGCCCGCGGACGCGTAGCCGAAGTCGTGCAGCGTCTCGTAGAGCAGGAGGCCCGCGTGGTCGCCGGTGAACGCGCGGCCGGTCGCGTTCGCGCCGTGCATGCCGGGCGCGAGGCCGACGACGAGGAGCCGCGCGCCGCGCGGCCCGAACGGCGGCACCGGCCGGCACCAGTAGCCCGGGTGCGCGGCGCGCACCCGGTCGAGGAAGCCCGCGAGCCGCCCGCAGCGCCGGCAGTCGGGGTCGTGGTCGGGCGCCGTCGCCGCGTCTGGCAGAATGGGGACCGATGTCGCCGTTCGCATCTGGCGGCCAAGCGTATCACGTGCTCCCCCTCGAACCTCGCCTCGAGACCTGGTCGCGCAAGCCGAGCGCGCGCAGCGGGCGTCCGCCGCTCCTGTTCGTGCACGGCGGCTACACGGACGGCTGGTGCTGGACGCCGCACTTCCTGCCGTGGTTCGCCGCGCGCGGCTGGCCCGCGCACGCGCTGTCGCTGCGCGGCCACGGCAGGAGCGGCGGCGTCGAGACGCTGTTCGCGACCGGCCTCGACGACTACGCGGCGGACGTCGAGCACGTCGCCGGGACGCTCGGCGAGCCGCCGGTCCTGATCGGGCACTCGATGGGCGCGGCGATCGTCGAGCGCATGCTCGCGATGCACCCGGTGCGCGCCGCCGCGCTGCTCGCGCCGGTCCCGCCCACCGGCCTCGTGCCGGTCGCCGCGCGGCTCGCCGTCGAGCGGCCCGACTACCTCGCCCACATGATCCGGCTCGACCCGACGCGGCTGTCGGCGGACGTGCTCGAGGCGCTGCGGCCGTTCTATTTCAGCGACCGCGTCGATCCCGCGATCCTCGAGGCGTCCGCGGAGCACCTGGCGGCCGAGTCGCCGCGCGCGATCCTGGATCTCTCGCTGCGCCTCCACTGGCTCAAGCCCGAGCGCAACGGCGCGCGGCTGATGGTGCTGGGCGCCGAGGGCGACCGGATCTCCACGCCGGGCGACGTGCGCGCCACCGCGCGCCACCACGACGTCGAGGCGGTGATCCTGCCGGGCATGGCGCACATGCTGATGCTGGAGCCCGGCTGGGAATCCGCGGCGCGCGCGATCGCGGCCTGGCTCGAGACGATCCGATCGTAGCGCGCGGCGGCCCGCCGGCGCGGGGGCGGAGGCCTACCGCGCCGTGCGGCGGCGCAGGAAATCGACGAACTGCGCCGGCGGCAGCGGCTTGCTCACCCAGAAGCCCTGGAAGCAGTGGCAGCCGCGCGCGTCGAGGAACTCGAGCTGCTCGCGCGTGCCGACCCCCTCGGCGACGACCTTCAGGCCCAGGCCGCGCGCGAGGCCGATGATCGCCTCGGTGATGGCCGCGTCGCCCGGGTCGGTCTCGAGGTCGGCGATGAACGAGATGTCGATCTTGAGCGTGTCGATCGGGAAGTGCTTCAAGTGGGTGAGCGACGAGTATCCGGTGCCGAAGTCGTCGATCGCGACCTTGAAGCCCTGGTCCCGCAGCTGGTGCAGCACGCGGCGGATCGCGTCGAGGTCGTGCAGCAGCGAGGTCTCGGTCACCTCGAGCTCGAGCCACGCCGGCTCGCAGCGCGCCTCGCGCACGATCGCGACGATGCGCTGCGCGAGGTCCTCGCGGTAGAACTGGCGCGCCGACAGGTTCACCGACACCGCGAGCGGCAGCCCTGCGGCGCGCCACGCCACGACCTGCGCCGCCGCCGTGCGGAGCACCCATTCGCCCAGCGTGTGGATGAGGCCCGCCTCCTCGGCGAGCGGCACGAACACCTGCGGAGGCACGTCGCCGTGTTCGGGGTCGTTCCAGCGCAGCAGCGCCTCGGCGCCCACGACCGAGCGGTCGGAGATGCGCACGACCGGCTGGTAGTGCAGCTCCAGCGCCCCGTCCTTGAGCGCGGAGCGCAGCGCGGTCTCGAGCGTGTGCTGCTTGAGGCGCCGCTCGGCGAGGTGCGCGTCGACGAACTGGTAGGTGTTGCGGCCGAGCTCCTTGCTCCGGTACATCGCGACGTCGGCGTGCTTGAGCAGCTCGTCGGGGTCGTCGGAGTCGTCCGGGTAGACCGCGATCCCGATCGACGAGGTCACGTAGATGTCGTGCTCCTCGACCCGGAACGGCTGCGCGACGGCGTCGAGGAGCTTCTGCGCGACCCGGCCCAGCACCTGCGGGTCGTCGAAGTCGTCGACGATCACCATGAACTCGTCGCCGCCCAGCCGCGCGAGCAGGTCGGTCTCGCGCAGCGCCCCCGCGAGCGCCCGCGTCACGTGCTTCAGGAGCTCGTCGCCGATCCGGTGGCCCAGCGTGTCGTTGACGTTCTTGAACCGGTCGAGGTCGATGAACAGGATGCCGACCCGCCGGCCGCCGCGCCGCGCCTGCGCGATCGCCTGCGTGAGCCGCTCGTGCAGCAGCAGCCGGTTCGGGAGCCCGGTCAGCGCGTCGCGGGTCGCCATGTGCTGCAGGCGCTCCTCCGCGCGGATCCGCGACGAGACGTCCTGGACGAACGACAGGATCGACAGCACCTGCCCGTCGTCGCCGGCGAGCGCCGAGTGGTACCACTCGCACCAGATCGTCTCGCCGTCCTTGCGCCGGTTGCGCGTAAGGCCGGTCGCGCGCGGCTCGAGGCCGGTCATCAGCTTCCCGACGATGTCGACCATGCCCGCCGACTCGTCCTCGTGCAGCATCGGGTTGTCGGTGAGCGACACGCCGAGCACCTCGTCCGACTCGTAGCCGAAGATCTTGCGCGCCTGCTCGGACCAGCGGACGAGCTTCAGGTCGCGGTCCCACTCGAGCACCGCGAGCGGCGTGTTGCCGATGTGGCTCGACAGCTCCCAGTTGACGCGCTTCAGCGCCTCCTCGTTGCGTTTCTCGTCGTTGATGTCGCCGTGAACCGCGTAGATGCCGACGACGTTGCCGTCGCCGTCGCGATTGGGCGCGTAGTGGATCGACTCCCAGCGCGCGTCGGCGGTCCCGTGCTGGGGCAGCAGCATCTCGGTGGCGATCGTCTCGCCCTGCAGCACGCGCGCGAACAGCGGAGCGAGCAGCGCGAAGCGCTGCGGGCCGATCACGTCCTCGATCCTGCGCCCGTTCAGGTCCTTGCGCGACTCGCCGATCCAGCCCTCGTCGCGGCCGTTCACGAACCGGTAGCGCAGCTCGCGGTCGATGTAGGCGACCCGGGCCGGCACGTTGTCCATGATGAGCCGCAGCTCGGCCTCCGAGGCGCGCAGCGCTTCCTGCGCCTGCTTGAGGCCGTGGATGTCGTTCATCAGCACGAACGCGCCGTGCACCTCGCCGGCGGCCCCGGTGTCCGGGACGACGCGGATCGTCATCCAGCGGCGCACGCCGTTCGCACCGCCGATCAGCCGGTCGAACGCGGTCGACTCGCCTTCGAGCGCGCGCGCCACCATCGCCTGCGCGCTCTCGTAGATTCCGTGCCCGATCACGTCGCGCAGGCGCAGGTCGGCGAGCCCGTCCCCGGCCAGGCCGAAGAACTGGACGAACGCGCGGTTGACGTAGTGACAGCGCTCGTCGCGGTCGATGTAGGCGACCGGCGCCGGCACGCCGTCCATGATCGCGCGAAGCTGCGACTCGCGGGCGGCCAGCGCGTCCTGCGCGAGCTTGAGGTCGGTGATGTCGTGGCCCGCGACGTACTCGCCCTTCACGGTGCCGTCGAAATTGAGGTCGGGCACGCAGCGCGCCCGGATCCAGCGCCTGCGGCCCTGCGCGTCGACGACCTCGCGCTCGTAGCTGACCGCCTCGCCCGCCATCACGCGCTGTCGCCCGGGCGCGAGCGCGTCGGTCGCCGCCGTGCCCAGCACCTGGTCGCTGCCGCGCCCGATCACCTCCTCGCGCTTGAGCCCGTAGAGAGCGAGGAACGCCTCGTTCACGAACACGTAGCGGCGATCCGCGTCGAGGTAGACGACCGGCTCGGGGATGTTGTCGGTGAACAGCCGAAGCTGCTGCTCGCGCGTCGCGAGCGCCTGCTCGGTCAGCTTGAGGTCGTGGATGTCGTACTCGGTGCAATAGAGCCCGCGCACCTTGCCGGTCGCGTCGAAGTCGGGCGCGACCCGGCCGTGCATCCAGCGCCGCTCGCCGGTCGCGATCGTGCCGATACGCTCGTACTCGACGTTCTCGCCCTCCTGCGCGCGCTTCAGGACCGGCCGCAGGAAGCCGGCGACGTCGGCCGGCAGGATTTCGGCCGGCGTCCGGCCGTAGATCTCGTCCTGCGGCCGCCGGGCGAGGTTCGCGAACGCCTGGTTCACGAACGTGTAGCGCAGCGCGCGGTCGAGGTAGGCGATCGGGCCCGGAATG
>WBZU01001193.1_pt1 | contig 20044 bp, 45 predicted proteins | sample 5204311 | NCBI WGS metagenome assembly WBZU01 (sample SAMN12344359, study PRJNA552823) | activated sludge metagenome | biome: Activated sludge suspended growth; feature: Nitrification reactor; material: Wastewater; isolation source: activated sludge from nitrification reactor of wastewater... | reverse complement strand
CGGGGACCAACGCGAAAACCGTCAATGAGGTCTACGTCGTCGGCGCAGCAGTAACAACTCAGGCCAATGCCGGTGTGGCCAACGCCGCCACCGCGCAAGGCGCGGTCAACATGACCAACACCGCGCTGTTCGGCCAGTCAACGGCCGGGTCGACGATCATCACCGGCGCGGTGCCCAACCTCAACGCCAACAAGATCACCTCGGGCAACCTGTCCAAGGATGTGCTGCCCACGAAGCTGGCCGAGGTCGGCTCCGGATTCGTGATGCGCAAGTCCTCCGGGTCGATCAACGTCAGCTGCTCGGCCAACTCCCCGACCCCGATCAAGTTCCCCACCAGTGCCTACTCCAGCACGGCCAGCAATACCGGCGACTACACCCTTTCCACCGGCGGCGGCGGCGAGCTGAAGGTGTCGGCGGCCAACGCCGGCTGGTACATGGTCGAGGTCGCGTTCGGCCTCGAACAGCAAGCCAGGATCATCGGCTACCGGATGGCGGCGGCGCTGTTCCTCAACGGATCGATCACCAAGGTCGGCTCCACCGTCGACTACTACGGGTCTTCCAGCACCCAGTACCCGTTCTCCTGCCAGGCGTCGTTCATCGTGTACCTCAACACCGGCGACTACGTCACCCCCGGCGCGATGCTCTACAGCCAATCCACCATTAGTGGCCTGTCGCTGATCACCACCAACTCCAGCGTCGACTTCTACTTCTCGGTCTCCCTACTCAACCGCAGCCTCGCCTAACCCAAAGGAGTGACAGTGGAATATGTGACCACGGACGCCAAGCGCGACCCACAAACCGGTGCCATCGCGGTGCGCACCATCTTCCCCGAGGACCAGGGCCCGCAGCTGGCAGGCCTGGCATGGCTGGTCGCCACCCCGAACATGGGTGCGCGCAACGCAACGACGGCCGAGGTCGAGGGCTGGGACGACCTGCCGCCGTGGACGGCCCCCGAGCCGGCGCAGGGATGACCACCGGCACAGGGGAGTACATCACCCCGAAGCTCCCCAACCGCATCATCACGATCACCCGCAACGCCGACCGTGTGATCACGATACGTCGCCGCGACCCGGTCACCGCCGCCCCGGTCAACTGGGATGCCCAGCTGCACATGAAGATCGACGTCGACCCGGCCACCGTCGCCGATATCCCCGCCACCGTCGAGGGGTCACTGGCGACGGTGCGGATGGAATCCGACCTGCTGGACACCCTGCGCAAAGGCACCACCTGGCGGTTGATCATGTCGCAGGGGAGCAACCCGAGCCTGGAGACGCCGGTGATGGTGGGCATCTTCGAAAGGAACGACGGCAAGTGAGCGATCCGGTGACGTTCGAGACGTTCGAGGTCGAGGTCTACCTGCCTGAGGTTGATGTCGCGATTGTCGAGCCGGCCGTCGCGGCGGTGGCGGTGGCCGGACCAACCGGATTCACCGGTGCCACCGGCGCGCAGGGCGACACCGGTCCGACCGGGGCGACCGGGGCGACGGGTCCGACCGGTGCCGTCGGCAACACGGGTGCTGTCGGGCCGACCGGGGCGCAGGGCAACACCGGGGCGCAGGGAAACACCGGGGCGACGGGTGCTGTCGGGTTGACGGGTGCGACGGGAAACACCGGCGCGCAGGGTGTTACGGGTCCGACCGGGGCGACCGGGGAGCGGGTGACGCCGCGCGTCGGCACCACCACGTCGTCGGCTACCCCGTCCATCGACAGCGACTCCTACGACCAGTACACGATCACCGCGTTGGCGGCGGCGGTCACGTCGATGACGGTCACCGGTTCGCCGACTGACGGGCAGAAGCTCCTTGTCAGGATTAAGGACAACGGTACGGCCCGCGCGTTGACGTGGCCGACGTCGTTCCGCGCGATCGGCTTGGCGCTCCCGACCACCACCACGATCTCCAAAACGATGTACGTTGGGGCCGTTTACAATTCAGCGGACAGCAAGTGGGATGTCATCGCCGTGGCGGTGGAAACCTAATGCCCGACTACCGGTACTACCTGTGGCGTCCCTACGCCGTCCGCGACAGCAGCAGTGAAAACTATGTGCAAATGGGTGAACTGACGTTGATGGCCAACGGGGCGGCGGTCACGTCGGCGTCACCCTGGTACAACTGGAACGGCACCAACACCGGAAACTCGACCAGCAACTCCAACACCAATTCCACGAACCACGGGGATGAGGGGCCGTCCCATCTGACCGACGGGAACGTCGCATGGAAATGGTTGGATGACCGGGGAGGCGGTGGCGCAGGGGTGTGGCGGGACTACGGGCAGACCGTGTACGTCGACCAGATCAGTTGGTACACCGGCAACGACGCCACATGGCGTGACCCCACCTCGTGGGAAATCTTCGGCTCCAACGACAATTCGACGTGGACGTCGCTGTGGTCATCGTCGGACAGTGTCACCACAACGCGCTCTGCCCTGGCGGGGACATGGCCGCTGTCGGGCACCAAACGGCGCCCCGGTAACTTCGTCCAGTTTTTCTAACCACGACGAAAGGTTCCAGCCCCGCACATGAGTTTCGACATCGTCAAGCCGGCCGTCCAGTTCATCGGCGACGGGTTCCTCCTCTGGCAGTGGCATGTCGGAGACGCTGTCATCGAAAGCCTGCTGTCTGTCCGCGACGGCAACCCCACCGGCTTCAGCCCGGACGAATATGTGGTGTCCCTGAAACTCCCCCAGGTCGACGCTGACGCCGACCCCGTCTATGTCCTCCCCGATGACGCAGCGCAGGCCCTCGGCCTGGCGTTGCGTTCGGCTCACGAGTGGAGGACTGCGTGGACGAGCCACGCAGGCGGCTACCTGTACCAACTGCTGGCCCAGCCGGCCGACCAGACCGGCGACGACACCGAGGAAGAGGACACCACCAATGGCAAGATTTGACGAGGTCTTCGCGGACCTGCAGGCGAAGATGGCGGCGGCGATGGCGGTGATCACCCAATACCCGGAGGTCGCCGCGGAGGTGCGGGACGCCATCTTGGCGGCGCAAAACGAAGCGGAGATCGTGGAGCAGCAGGCCCAGGACGACGCGCGGGCCAACGCTTTGCAGAACGCGATTCTGGATGTGCGGCAGGTGTTGGCGGCGGCCGACCCGCGGGAGACCCCGCCGGAATGAGGCGTGTAGCTGCAGTGACTCTTCTGGTGGCCGTCCTGGTGGGCGGCTTTTTCATTGCCGCCACGAACACGATCTGCGACGAAAGTTGCCCGGACTGGTGAACGACAGCTACGCCCGGGAAGTGATCCGGGCGGGAACAGATTTGGGTGTCACACCGCGCGGCATCGTCATCGGGTTGGCGACGGTGTTCGTGGAATCCAACTGGGTGATGTACGCCAACCCTGCCGACCCGGAGTCGTTGAACTTCCCCCACGAAGCACTGTCGTACGACGCCAACAGTGTGGGGTTGTTTCAACAAAGAGCCGAGTGGTGGGGAACCGCCGCTGACCGCATGGATCCGTACCGGTCAGCGCGAATGTTTTTCACCCAGTTGCAGAAAACCGACTACAACAACCCGAAACGCTCACCGGGGTTCTACGCCCAGCAGGTGCAGGGTTCGGCGTTCCCCGACCGGTATGACCAGCACATCGACGAAGCCCAGCGGCTTTACAACCGGCTCGCATCGAAGGAGAAGCCTGTGGAAAAGGTGCTCGACTATCCGCGGGGGCGGGTGGGTGACTACGACGGTGTCGCCCAGACGAAGCCGTGGGACTGCGGCCCGGCCAGTGTGCAGGTCATCCTGTCGGCGTGCGGCATCACCAGAACCGAGGATTGGATCATCGACCAGGCCAACGCCTACCTGTCCGTGGGGGATCGGATCGGGGTGGACGGCACCAACCACGCCGGGTTGTTGTGCCCACTGTTGAACCGGCTGCTTCCCGGCAGTGGTTACACCGAAGTGTGGGTGCCGCAAGCCAACCCGCAAACCACTGAAGCGTTCTGGACGAATCTGAAGAAGTCCATCGACGGCGGTCGGGGGGTGCTGCTGAACTTTGAAATCCCGCCGTGGCAGGGCATCAAAGCGTCACGTGACTCCAAAGCCCCCCCGTATCCGACGGGCTCCACGACCTACCACTACACCGCCGGCATGGGATATGCGGTAGACGGGGATGGTTCGCGGCATGTGTGGGTGGCCGACCCGGCTTCTTTCGGCGGTGTGACCGGGTTCTGGTCGCGGCTGGAAGACGTTGTGTTGTACATCGTCCCGCACGCCTACGCCTGGGCGTCCACCGCTGCCGCCGCGGCGCAACCCACCCCGGCGCCGGCGCCGACACCCGGGCCGACGCCGATCCCCAAGCCCGAGCCCGCCGTCGATCTGTCCGACCGGCTCACCCGGCTGTGGACCGAGTTCGACGCCCTGTTCTACGGCGACCAGGCCGCCATCGCAGTGATCGTGCGCGCGGCCAAGGCCGGCGACGTGCGCGCCCAGCGGACCTTGGCGAAGCTGGAGCAGGCCAACCCCGCCGCGCTCAAGGCGTTCATCGCCGCATGATCGTCCTCGGCCTGGACCCGGCGTTCTTCCCCGTCATGGGAGTGTGGCTCAACCGCTACGCCACCACCGGTGGGCGTACCTTCACCCGTGTCCGGTATCCCAACATTCCCTCGGCCGGCAACGCCCGCCGTGGTGTCGAGGCGCTGGACCGCGCGCTGCACGGCACCGACGGCCCGCTGGTGGTGTTCGGGCACAGCATGGGCTCGCAGGTTGCGGCGAAGTGGCTGCGGGAGATCGGCCCGGCCTCCGATGTCGACCCGGCCGCCGTGACGTGGCTGTTGTGCGGCAACCCCGAGCGCAAGTACGGCGGCGCGCTGTGCGTGGCCGACACCCCGCGCTACTGGGGACCGGTGCAGGCCTCCTACGGCGGCCCGGGCATCCCTGAGGACACCCCCTACACCGTCGTGGACTACGCCCGCCGCGGCGACTTCTGGGCCGATGCACCCGACCCACGCTCGCCATTCACCCTGGCCGGACCGGGCAGCCAGCAGGTGCATTGCAACTACTTCTCGGTCGGGCTGGATGACCCCGACGTCGTGTCCTACACCGAGCGGACCCGCACCTACAAGCTGCAGGGCGGCGCACTGAAGTGACCCATCACCACCCGAAAGGTATGACATGACACCGAAGTTCCGGCAGGTTCTCTACGCCATCGGCACCGTCGCGTTCGCCGCGCTGACCGTGCTGGCCACCTTCAAGGTCATCGACCCCAACACCGCCGCCAGCGTGTCCGCGGCGCTGACCGCGGTGTTCGGACTGTTCGGCGTCTCGCTGTCCGGGGTGGCCGCCTACCACACCACCAAGCAGATCAACGGCGGAACCTACGACCCCACCCCGGCGCCGGCGCCCGAGGACCAGGTCATCACCGGCCTCAATGGTGTGCTGGCCCAGAAGGCCGCCGCCGAGGCCGCCGTACAGAAGGTCAAGGACGCCCTGGGAACCGCCGTCGGGCAGATTCCCGTCCTGGGTCCATTGGCACAACAAGCCATCGACTCCCTACCGGGATGAGTCCCGGTGCGGTCATCCGCGCCGGGGAGCGTGCCTTCACCTCCAGCAGCGCATGGCGGCGCGTGCCGTTCCAGCCCGTCCTCTACCTGCTCCTGTGGGCCGGATCGGTGCGCATCATCCTCGGCGACGCGCCACCGGTCCCGTTCGACAACGTGGACCCCTGGGTCGACGTCGGTTGGAATGTCCTGTCGGTGGCCAGCCCACCGCTGGCGTTGTGGTCGTGGTGGCTGATCCTGCACTCGCGCCTGCCACGCGCGGCCCTGGTGGGGCTGTGGGTGCGACTGGCGGCCGACGCCGGCCAGTTCATCGCGCTGCTGACCTTTCACCTGGCCACCGCGCTCAAGGACGGCTGGCCCGGAGAGGCGCACGCCTACATGCGTTACGCCTTCGCTGCCGTGATGGCCTTCGTCCTGACACTGATCGCCCGCGACCTCTGGTCGATCAGTGTCACCAACCGGCTGGCCCGGACGCTGCGGTGAGCGAGGGTGGCGGCGTTCTGGCGACGCTCATCACCGGCGGGATGGCCGCCGCGCTCGGCGGCGTGTTCACCGCGGTGCTGCAGGCGGTCTCCCGCCACGGTGAGTCCAAGGCTTCCGCCGCCGACCTGGTCACCAAGGCCGCCGGGGCGATGGTCGACCGCCTCGAACAGGAGGCCAAGGAGGCCCGCGCCGAGCTCAAGGAACTGACCCGGGAGAACAAGACCCTGCGGGATGTGGTGGTGCTGCTGACCGAGGTCCTCGACGAGGTCATCCCACAACTGGACGCACCACAGGAGGCGCTGGTGAAACTCAAGGCCGCCAAGCGGGCCGCCCAGAGAGCCGTGTAGATGCTCGGCGCGATCCTCGTCATCCTGCCCGTCGTCGCCCTCATCCACTTCTGCTGGCGCCGGTTCGTCACGCACCTGCGGCGGCGATGGTGACAGAAGGGACCGGCCGGTTGACCCACCACCTCATGCAGGCCCGACTACTGACCGCCGACCGCCCCGATCTGGAGGTGGCCCGGTTTGCCATCGACTGCGCGCTGCTCGTCGTGCGGCAGGTGCATCACCGTGGAGAATGAGCAGCACATCCGCGAGGCCATCCAGTCGCTGCTTGACGACCTCGGCGACGGCTGGACGCTGACTCAGCTGGTTCTTGTGATGGGATTGGAGCGTGTCCACGACGGCCGCATCGAGTCCACCGCCTGGTACTGGACACCACCGGGTCAGGCCGAGTGGATGACGACCGGGCTGTTCGACTCCGCGATCGAGATCCGCGAGGACTCCGACACCGACTACTGAGGCCCCGAAACCATCGCCACCAGCATCGCCCCGCCATCGCGCGGGGCGTCTTTTGCGTTGAGAGTCACCTTGGGAGTACACCGTTACCGGCGGTACCGGGTTCAACCTGCGCCTCCGGTAGGACTCGAACCTACGACCTCGGGCTTAGAAGTTACCTGTTAGATAAAACGCCTGCATATACCGAACCGTTCCCAACCGTTACCGATTCGTTACCAGCAATGCGCGCCGACGGGTGCGATTACGCGCCGACGGGTGCTAGTGTTCCCGCCATGCCCAAACCCAAACGTGCAATCGACTGCACAGAACAACCCCATTCGGGCACCCCGGCCGCACTGACCATCCCGGCCGCCGCCAACTACCTGTCGGTATCGCCGCGAACCGTCTACGACCTCATGCGTTCCGGTGCGCTCAGCGCGTTCCGCATCGGCCCGCGCCAGGGTGCTGTCCGCATCTCGCGCGCCGAGCTGGACCGCTACATCTCCGAGGCCCAGGCGTGGGAGCCGGCATCATGACCGCCGAGACCATCCTCGCGTTCTTCGGCCTCTGGTTCCTCGTCAGCATCCCCTTCGGGATCCTCCTGGGCAGATTCGTCGCCGCCGGTGACCTCACCGACTACGTGATCGTCCCGCGTGACGGGGGCGAGCAGTGACAGTCCTGCTCATCGACGCGCTCATCGCGTTGACCAAGATCGTCGACCGCGGTATCACCGCCGTCAAGAAGAACGTGCGTCTCCGGGCTACCTCCCCCGGGCCTGTCGATGGCGCACAGCCCGCCGGTGCTGGCGCCGCATGTGCCAGCGCAACCGGCGCCGGCGGGCACCCCATTCGGTCGACGTCGCAGCTACTCAACAGTGCCGCAGCGGAATTGAACTTCCAGTACGGCGAGCGCATGCCCGCGGTCATCCGCGACCTGCGCGACGACCTCAAAGACCGTGCGGCCCAATACGCCGCGCTGGGGGACTGACCCCACAACAGGAAAAAGGGCGCCGCCCGCAGCACCGGGCGACGCCGACCCACTGAGAGAACGGAGACAACAGTGAGCAGCACCAACAATACCAACCGCACGATCACGCTGGAGATCACGCCGCCACACGCCCGCGTGACGCTGGTCGACAACCTCTACGCCTCGATGACGGCGTCGACCGGATCGCCCGCGGTCGATACGCATAACTGCAACATCAGCATCGAGGGCGGCCTGGTCAACCTGCACTTCCGCGACGTCTACCTCTGCATGTCGCTGGCCGACTGGCACCGGGTGGCGGTGGCCGTCGCCGGCATCGAGGACTCGGCGGTGGCGTCATGAGCAACGTCATCCCGATCTGGACGCCCAGGGATTCGGTCGACACCGCGCAGGCGTTCGCCGCCGAGCTGGCCGACGCCGAGCGCGGCCGCGCCGAGTCGCGCTGGACCGCGAAGCTGTTCGGCCGCAGCCGGTTCCGCCGCGCCAGGATCTACGACGGCCTGGCCGTCGCGCTGCTGCTCATGCTGACGTCGGCACTCGGCGTCATCGTCTACTCACTGTCGGAGATGCCTCGATGAACGCTCATGTTGCCACCCTGTCCGATTCCGCACTAGACGTGCTGATGCCGTTGCCGCAGATGGACGCGGGCCACCTGGCCGGATTCATTCGGGCACTGATCCACGCCATTGACGGAGCGGCGCTGGGGGAACTGAAGAACTGGGCATGGACGTCGCTGCAGACGTTCCCGTCCATCCCGACGAAAGAGGCTGTTGCCGCACAGTTCTGCGACCTCTACGACCTCCCGGCGTTCCCGTGGACCGCATCGTGAGGGCGGCGATGGCCGCCGCGCTGGTGGCCGGGTCGCTGGCCGTTGCCGCACCGGCGCACGCGGATGACTCCAATTGCGTCGACCAGTACTGGCTGCTCGGCCTGCGCGGAACGACTCGGATCATCTGCGATGGCCCGATCCGCGAGGACGGGTCGTGGGTGCGGGCGCGTGGGTTCTTCGCCGACGAACGCTACGTTCCGGTGTCCTGCTACTGGGGCACCTACAGCGGCAGTTGCACGGGCGGCTACTGGCTTCCCGAGGTCGACATCCGCGAGACCTATGTCGTGACCCCGACGACGGTGCTGTCCGACGAGCCCGGCCACATCGGACCGGGGGCGATCGCATGACCGGCCGTCACCGCGCACCCGCGCGCCCGTATCGCCTGGTGGCTTTGATGGCCGTCGGCGGGATTCTGGCCGCGCTCCACCTGGGCCACGCGCAGGCGGAAACTGTTGTGGCACCGGTCGTCCCGGTCAAGCCGGCGGTCCTTACGCAACCGGCGGCCAAGTCGAGGCCGGTCGTCAGGACGGTCATGGCGGCGGCGAAGGTCACGCCGAGCAAGGCTGAAGCAGCCGTTGCGGCTGCGCTGTCCAAGATCGGCGCTCCGTACATCTGGGGCGTCAAGGGACCGACCGCCTTCGACTGCTCGGGCCTGACTCAGTGGGCCTACAAGCAGGTCGGCATCGAACTGCCGCAGGACACCTACGGGCAAGTAGCCCGTGGCGTCCCTGTGGCGCCGGGTGATGTGCGCGAAGGGGACTTGATCTTCGCGAGCTTCAACGCGCGCGGTCCCGGCCATGTGCTGCTGGCTATCTCGCACAGCCAGGTCGTCGAGGCGCCGGGTCGCGGCATGTCGGTGCGGGTCGCTCCGATGCCGGCTCAGTTTCAGGCAAGGAGGGTGGTCTAGATGGCGAGTCCGACGCCGTTCAGTCCCGCCAGGCGCCGGGCGCAGCCCTCCCTTGAAACCAATTGGGAAACAACGTGATCCCCATTCGCACCGCAGCCGTCATCACCAGCGTCCTCGGCGTGCTCTGGGCGCTGCTGTCACTGACCTGGCACGACGAGTCCGACAGCCTGTTTCGCGAGTTCGGCACCGGGATCGCCGTCGCCGCAGCAGGTTTGGTCATCTTCTACGCCGCCGGATGGTGGGAGGACAGGAAATGAGCGACTACGAACTGGGCTGGTACGACGCCCTCGCCGCGTGCCAGAAGATGCTGGCCGCCAAAGCCGCCGAATGCCAGCGCAACGAGGATGCCGCACCGCTGGGCAACCCCATGAAGTCGATCGCGTTCGGCGGACGCATCGAACTGCTGGCCGCCGTCGAATCCCTGTGCCACATCACGCCGATTCGACAGGAGGCCGCCGGATGAGACCGATAGACCTGACCCCCGAGCCCAATGTGCATGTGGTGGCCAACTACGCCTCCGAACTCGGGGAGCGCATCCGCGAGGAGGACCCGCGCCAGATGTTCGATCACCTTGTCGCACTGTGCCGCTGGCATCCCGCCAAGGCCGCGCAACTGCTCATGGCACTGGCCGCCTGGTTCGATCCCGACACTCCGACATCGGTGCTCACCTCGCGCGCCGAAGCGATCACCGCGTCGCGGGTCAGGAGGGCATCGTGATGAATGACCGCAACGAATGGCGGGCCGCACTGCGCGGACCGCAACCGATGGGCGTCTGCAGGCAGGGACACCACGACATGGTGCGGCTGCGCGACGGCGGGGGAATGTGCACCGTGTGCGGGCTGACGGTGACCCCGGACGAGGTGGCGTAATGGCTATCACCTGGTCGCTGATGCTGAGGTTCCGGTGCTGACCGGCGTCCAGGCGCAGGGCGATCTGATCATCGTCCCGGACGCGCTGGACCCGTTCGACGTGAGTCGGGTGGAACTCGCACCGGTCCCCGATGCGGGGGTGCAGGTGGTGACCGGTGAGGCGACCGGGAACACCCATTGGTTGCACCGCGGTTTCGAGTCCCCGGGTGTCCTGTGGGGCCGGGTGGCCGGTCACGAGTTGGTGGAGTGCGTCGTGATGGTCCCGGAGGGTGAGTCGGCGGAGTTGATCCACACCGACGAGCACGGGGCGAACGCGATGGGCCCCGGTACGTACGCCGTGCGGGGGAAGCGCGAAGAAGCCGACGCGATCAGGCGAGTGGCCGACTGATGACCACCACTACGACGGAGGGTCGGGTTTCCCGGGCGCAGCGGGAGATCGAGGTCGCCGGTCTCGTGCGGGCCGGGCTGAGCCGTGAGGACATCGCGGCGCAGCTCGGCCTCACCGAGGACTACGTCGGCGGCATCATCCGCCGCCTGGGCCTCGGTGACGACCGTCCCGCTCCTGTGGCGGCCGGCGGTGGTTTGCCGGTCGGTGTCCACGAGGGAGTACCGGACGACCAGTACCACGGCGACAAGACGAGCTTGTCGTCGTCGGGTGCCCGCCTGCTGCTGCCGCCGTCGGTGCCGGCCCTGTTCCGCCATGCGATGGACACCCCGCGGCCCCCGACCCGGGTTTTCGATTTCGGGCACATCGCCCACCGGTTGCTGCTCGGTGAGGGTGCCCGGTTCGAGGTTCTGCACCCGGAGGTTGTTGGCCTGTTGAAGGACGGGTCGGTGGCGGCCAGTCCGCGGGCGACGGCGGGGTGGAAGCAGGCGGAGAAGGACGCCCGCGCCGCCGGCCGGGTGCCGGTTCATGCTGACGATCACGCGAAGGCGGAGGCGATGGTGTCGGCGGTCCGCCGGCATGAGACTGCGGGGCCCCTGTTCGCTGGGGGTCGGGCCGAAGTGAGTTTGTTCGCGGAGGATCCGGAGACGGGGGTGCGGTTGCGGGCCCGGCCGGACTGGTGGACGGAGCTGGACGGCCAACCAACGTTCGTGGACCTGAAAACCACGGTGACGGCGGAGCCGGATGCGTTCACCCGCAAGGCCACCCGCGATTTCGGGTATCACGTGCAGGCCGCGTTCTACCGCCGCGTGGCTGCGCTGCTGGGCCTCGGTGATGTGCGGTTCCTCTTTGTCGCAGTTGAGAAGACGGCGCCGCACCTCCCGTCGGTCGTGGAGTTCGACGCCGAAGCGTTGGCTGAGGCGGATCGGCTCGTCACCCAAGCCATCGGCATCTACACCGAATGCGCCGCCTCGGGCCGCTGGCCCGGGTATCCGCCCGGCATCCATCTGGCGAGCCTGCCGCCGTGGATGCTCCCCGGCCCGCAGACCCTCGGCGATTTCGTCGCCGACTTCTACGTGTACGACACCGACCCCCTGGAGGAATCATGAACGCACCAGCCACCACCCGCCCGGCCCCGATGACGACCACCCAGCTTCTGAAGGTTCTCACCCCGGAGATCGCCCGTGCCGTCCCCAAGGGCATGGACGCCGACCGCCTGGCCCGCCTGGTCACCACCGAGATCCGCAAGTCCCGCAACGCCAAGCTCGCCGGCATCGCCAAGCAGTCCCTGGAGGACTGCACGCACGAATCGTTCGCCGGGGCTCTGCTGACCGCGTCCGCCCTCGGCCTGGAGCCCGGCATCGACGGCGAGTGCTACCTCGTCCCCTACCGCGACAACCGTCGTCGCGTCGTCGAATGCCAGCTGATCATCGGCTACAAGGGCATCGTCAAGCTGTTCTGGCAGCATCCCCGTGCTCGGGGTATCCAGACCGAATGGGTCGGCGCTAACGACCATTTCGTGCACGAGGACGGCCTGAACCCGGTGCTGGTGCACAAGAAAGCCGGGGGTGACCGCGGGGTGCCGATCGCGTTCTGGGCGATCGTGAAGGTCGCCGACGCGGACCCGCTGGTGACCGTGCTGACCGCCGATGAGGTCAAGGAGCTGCGCCGCGGCAAGGTTGGATCCTCAGGCGACATCAAGGACCCGCAGCACTGGATGGAACGCAAGACGGTTCTGAAGCAGGCGCTGAAGCTGGCCCCGAAGACCACGCGCCTGGACATGGCCATCCAGTCCGATGACCGGCCCGGTACGGCGCTGTCTCGGTCGCAGGCGATGGAACTGCCGCCGGTGGTGGAGCAGACACCGGACTACATCGACGGCGAGGTCGATCCGGGACCGCTCGCCGACGATCCCGGCCCCGCCGACTATCCCGCCGACGACCCGGGCCCGGCTGAACCGGCCGCCGCGGTCCCGACCGAGGTCGTGATGGCGTCCCGTAAGCAGTTGGGGCAGTTGAAGCAGATCCGGGACGCGGAGAAGTACGACGCGGACCTGGAGTGGTTCGGCTTCCTGTCGGATCTGCTCGGTGAGCAGATCACGAAGGCTTCCGACATCACCAGCGAGCAGGCCGACCGCATCCTCGCCACCTTCCAAACCCAGGAGGTCTGATGTTCACGATTGGGACAGCGAATCTGGCTTACCTGCTTACTGATGCCCTTGCGACGTGCGAGACGGACCCGGAGGCGATGCTGCCGGGTGTCCATGTGGCGACGCACCGGGCGGCCGGGTTCGGGGCCGAAGCCGAGGCCGCCCAGTGAGCCTCTACGACTACCGGATGTCCCGCAGGATCAGCCGCGACGATCCGCCGTTCTATGCGCTGGTCATGGCCGCGCTCCGCAAGGCGGACTCCGAGAATGCCCGCCTACTTCGCGCCGCGTGGCCCGAGGTGTGCGACGAGTTCACCGTTCGATACAACGCGCCTGGAGGGATGCTGCCCGATGACTAGCGACCCCATCACCGATCTGGTCATCAATGCCATGGGATACGGCGTCATGTACGCCCTGGAGTGCCGAAGCGTTTTGGAGTCCAAGATACGAGCGCTCCAACATGGGTCGCTGGCCGACGTGCTTGTCGATGACGCGGTGCAGTTCATGCAGACCCGCGCAGACCTGATCGAAGCCATCAAGTCGAACGAAGCCATCAAGTCGAACGCCAGTATCCAAAACGTGGAGGTGACAGCGTGAGTTACGCAGAGTTCCTGGCCGATAAGGCGCAGTTGGCCGATTCCGGCGGGTTCGAGCCCGTCAACCTGCCCGCGCATCTGTTCGACTACCAAACCAACCTCGTCGAGTGGGCGGTACGCAAGGGCCGCGGCGGAATCTTCGCCGACTGCGGACTGGGCAAGACGCCGATGGCGTTGGCGTGGGCCGACCAGATTCACCGCCACCGCGGCCGAGCGGGTAGCCGCCGAGTTGGCCGAGGCTGAAGTGCGAATCATCAAGTCCGACATCCGCATTCTGGAGAACAGGATGGATGTTGGCCGCTCAGTTGTCGGTGTTCTACGGGCGGAAGCGCAGGCGGTCAGGTGATTTCGATTCCAAGGAAGCTCCGCGACGAACTTCATCAACGGTCGGGCAGCATGTGCGAGTTGTGCGCGCTGGCCCGTGCGACCAACTGGCACCACCGCAAGAACCGATCCCAGGGCGGCCAGCACGTCCTATCCAATGCTCTGCACTTGTGCGGCAGCGGCACCACCGGCTGTCACGGCATGGTCACCGAAAGCCCCGAGAGGGCCTATGAGCGCGGCTGGTCGGTGCGCAGCGGCTTCGACCCGGCCGAGGTGCCAGTGCTCTACGGGGGCGATTGGGCATTCCTCGCCGACGACGGCCGTGTGTTCCGACCAGCAAGGGCCCAAGGGTGTTGCGAGCGGTGCGGTTTCCTCGCGCCAGCACACTGTGCGGGATGCCAGGTGGCGTCATGAGCGCATTCGACGACCTGCCCCTGATCCGCTGCAAGCCGACACCGTCGGACGCCGTACTAGCTGCCGAACGCGACGCCCAGTACGCGGCGCTCATCGCCACCGACACCGATGGATGGCCGCCACTGGAGGTGGCCGGGTGAAGCCGTACTACCAGGACGATCAGGTGACGCTGTACCACGGCGATTGCCTGACGATTCCCGCGTGGCTCGACGCTGACGTACTTGTGACGGACCCGCCGTATGGGATGGCTTTTCAATCCGGGCAGCGCGCAGAGCGATTTGCCAAAATTGCTGGCGACGACGACGTTACGGTGCGCGACGATGCGCTGGCGTTATGGGGATACGAAAAGCCCGCCGCAGTTTTCGGGACATGGCGCGTCGAGCGACCGAAAGCGACACGACAAGTACTGGTTTGGGACAAGCGCGGAGCTGGGCCGGGGATGGGCGACCTGGCGACAGCGTTCGGATCCTCACACGAGGAGGTGTACCTCATTGGGCGGTGGGAAAAGCGCAACGCCCGCCGCGGCAGCGTCATCACAACCGACTCGTCACCCGCGGCGCTCACCACGAAGATCGGCCACCCGACGCCGAAACCCGTTGGCCTGATGGAGATTCTGATCGCCGCGGCTCCCGAAGGCGTCATCGCTGACCCATTCGCAGGGGGGGGGTCGACACTGGTGGCCGCTAGGAACCTGGGACGCAAGGCAATCGGCGTCGAGCTGGAGGAACGCTACTGCGAGATCATCGCCAAACGCCTCGACCAGATGTGCCTCGACTTCGGAGAGGGCGCATGACAATCCGTATGAAGCCCTACTACCAAGACGATCAGGTCACGCTGTACCACGGGGACTGCCGCGAAATTGTCGAGTGGGAATCTGCGCACCTACTCCTGACCGACCCGCCGTATGGGATTGGATGGGCGCAGCCGGGGATCCCCGGCTATGGCGGCAAGCACGCGGGCATAGCCAATGACCGCGACACTGCCGCGCGAGACTATGTTCTTGGTCAGTGGGGAACGGTCAAGCCCGCCATCGTGTTCGGCTCACCCATCCTGCCCCACCCCCCAGGCGTCAAACAGACGCTCGTCTGGCAAAAATCGCCAAACTCGGGCCTTATGGGCGCAGTCAATGGGTGGCGCCGAGACTGGGAAGCTATATACCTCCTGGGCAACTGGCCCTCAGCTACAGCCGCACGCAGTGGGGTGCTGACCACGAAGCTCGGGCTCGGCAGTTATCTCAACGGACACCCACATGTCAAGCCTGTGGCACTCCTAGAGGCACTACTCGAGCCGTCACCCGACTGCCTCATCGCTGATCCGTTCGCCGGCTCAGGTTCCACCCTCGTCGCTGCCCGCAACTTGGGGCGCAAAGCAATCGGCGTCGAACTGGAGGAACGCTACTGCGAGATAGCGGCCCGGCGACTGGACCAGATGTGCCTGGACTTCACTGGAGAGGCCACGCCATAGTGCCCTGGTTCTACGTCGATGACGGCTTCTCCGACTCGCTTGCGGAGGCGGCCTGATGAAACTCCCTGTCGCTGTGGTTATTCGGATAGAGCCCGGTGGAACTGGTCGTGACTTCGCCTATGTGGCCTGCCCGTATTGCCACCGCGAGCACGTTCATGGGGCGCCAGATCACGGAGAGAATGCACAACGCCGACGACGCGTATCGCACTGCCACCGCGGCGACTATGTCATTGGAATCAGGCCACCGAAGCCGAGAGAACTGCACACCCTGTACCGATTCTTCGACCAGGACGGCCTGCTGCTCTACGTTGGGATCACCTGTAATCCAGGTGTCCGCTTCAATGCCCACCGTCTATGGCGCGTGCCGGATCACTTCAACCACGTCCACGTTACGACTTTCTGATGCGGATCGGGTCGTTATTCAGCGGCGCGGGAGGCCTCGACCGGGCCGTCGAATCGGTGTTCGGGGCCGAGTTGGCGTGGTTCAGCGAGATTGATCCCGCCGCATCGAAGGTTCTCGCCTACCGGTTTCCGGGTGTGCCGAATCTGGGCAGTGTGACCGAGATCGACTGGGCGGCAGTTGAGCCCGTTGACATCGTGTGCGGCGGGTGGCCGTGTCAACCATTCAGCCTCGCCGGGAAGCGAAAGGGAATCAATGATGAGCGTGCCCTGTGGCCTCACGTCGCGGGAGCCATTCGCGTACTTCGACCGCGATTCGTCGTGCTGGAGAACGTGTCAGCCGTGCTTACCGCTGGAGAGTTTGACCGAGTCGCCGCCGATCTGGCCTCGTGCGGGTATGACATCCGGTGGACTTGCGCGAGAGCTTCCGATGTTGGCGCCCCTCACCGACGGGAACGCCTGTTTGTCGTTGCCCACGCCCAAGGCGACGGATGGGACGAAGGGCGGCCCGAACCAGCGCGGATCGTCGGGGGATCTGATGCTGCCGTCCGCGGTGATGGACCTGTAGACCTCCTGCCGACGCCGACCGCAATAACAAGGGAGCGCACTCCCCGTGAAGTAGCGGAGAGAATGCGGACTCGTTCGATAGGATCAGCCAACCTAGACGAAGTTGTGATTCGAGACTTTCAAGCCCACCTCCTGCCGACACCGAACGCTGCGGACGGCACAGGCGGGCACCTCAACCGCTCCGGGGACCGCAAGGGCGAGCTGCTGCTACCGGGGATCGCGCGGGCATACGGCAACGGGGGTCTTCTGCCGACGCCGACAGCACGGGACCATAAGGGCCACAACCAGCGGCAGGATGAGACCTGCCTAACGGGGGCTCTGCTGCCTACGCCGAACGCGGCCGACTCACATCGTGGCCCGGACCTCGCCAGAGAAAACAGAGACGGGTCAGGGGGTGATGACCTGCAAACCATCATCTACAAGACCGGACGTGACGAAACCTGGGGCAAGTACGCGCTCGCGATACACCGATGGGAACAACTCACCCGATCAGCACCCAACCCGACCGAGCCCAACCGCAACGGCAACCCCCGCCTGAACCCCGCATTCTCGGAGTGGATGATGGGCTGGCCCGCAGGTTGGGTCACCGACCCCGCCATCGGAATCAGCCGCAACGACCAGTTGCGGATCGTGGGCAACGGGGTCGTGACGCGATGCGCGGAAGCGGCGATCAGCTACCTCCTGGGCTGTGAGGCGTCATGAATACCCCCGTTCGCTGCCTGGCATGCCGACACCCCGATCACATGCACAACGCCTCGGGTTGCCACCGGGCCAACAACACCGACCTACTCAACAGAGAGGACGAGGCCCAGGACGCGATTCGGTGGGCCACAGCGATGCGACAAGCCGCCGAGGAACGGGCCGCCGATCGAAGTGCCGCAGCGGCCCACTACGCCGCGTTCACTATCGAGTGGACAACTTGGAAGACCGCCGATGGTGACACCGTTGAACGCCCGGCCTCATGGAAAGCCAGCATCGAGCAATTCCTGAGATCCGGCCTCAGTATGAGCGAACTTACGGACTTCGTCGCCATCGCGATGGAGTCGAGATCGACAGACAAGTGGAAGTATTTCTGTGGCTGCTGCTGGCGACGCATCACAGAACTACAAGAACGCGCCACCGAAATCGTGCGCGATGAGACACGGCTGGAACCTGCCTCAGCGCTACTAACCACCCGGTGGACCATCGATGAATTGGCCCAACACCACACCGATAGCCGGCAATTCGCAGCCAGTTGGCTTGCCCAGGAATCCGTTGACCCCGGCCGACGTGCTGACCACCCGAGTGGGCGGGCCGTTGACTTGATGATCCCGAACCTTGCCTACGGGGATCAGATTTACGCTGCGCTGCAGGAGAATTGGGCTCTCTTCCACATCCGGTACATCTTGTACAAGGTGCCTTCGCATTGGAATCACATACATGTGACGGTCGATTGATGACCGACCGAATCGGCTACCGGATCACCGCTCGCAGCCGCTACGGAACCGTTCCGATCCGTCCATGGAAGGCGCGCAGGATGGCCGCGCATCACCGCAAGGTCGGCAGCGTCGAATACCGGCTCTTGCGTTACCGCATGGAACTGGCGTCGACACAACAGCAGCTGAAGAAGCTGATTCGCCAAGCGGCCGAGATGCGGGTCCGCACATGACCGCCTATGACGACTTCCTGGCGCTCAAACGGGGCGGATTCCGGCCGCCCACCGGGGCCGGGCGCTGCCGGAAATGCGCATTCCACACGAGGACGCAAGGGCATCGGGATGGATGCCCGGTAGGGATCAAGTAAGTGGCGATATCTAAACGGCTGAGGGAGGCAGAAGAGAATGGCTAACGCTGCTGCGCTCATCCATGAAGGCCTCTGGCACGACCGGGATTTCGCGCGGCTGGACCGTCGACCCCAGTGCATGTATGTGCAGGTGCTCTCCACGAAGGACCTCGATACCGCCGGCGTGCTGACGCTACATCCTGAGCTGCTCGCCAAGGGATGCTCGGAGATGACGCCCGCCGACGTGCTGGCCGACCTCGAGGTGCTTGAGCAGTCCCGTTTCGTCGTCGTCGACGTCAACACCTTCGAGGTGCTGGTGCGCTCCTATGTGCGCCTCGTCAGTATCAAGTCGCCGAACGCCTGGAAGTCGGTTGCCAAGAATGCCCGACTGATCCGATCACAGAAGGTACGCGTGGCGCTGGCCGCCGAATTGCGACGCATCCGACGCAAGGACGCCGAGGCGCTGGCTGATGAGCTAGATCCCATCGAGACCCCATCTGAATCCCTTTCAGACCCCATCTCGAACCCATCCCAAAATGGGACCCCTTCCGAAAGGGGTTCGAACCCCCCCAGTTCAGTACCAGTACTAGGTCATCTCACTTTGGTAAGTACTCAAGTTGGGGAGCGACCCTCGGAGTTCTGCAACAAACATCCCAACGGCACTGACGACTCCTGCCGACCCTGTGCGGCCGCCCGCAAATCGCATCCTCAACGGCTGGCCGAATGGCGCGAAGCCTGCGCCGCCGAACGCCAGCGCGCCATCGACGACTGCTCGCTCTGTGACGACCATGGCGACGTCGAAGTCAGCGGCAACTCGATCCGCAAGTGTGATCACCAACAGTCCGCGAGGCCCGCCAATGCCTGATCGCTACGGTGAAAATCCCGAACCCGCCGCCGATTCCGAGCCGAATCCCATCCGAATCGACCGCCGAATCGACGCCGAGATGCGCGAGCGGGCCATCGCCGACTGCCATCTCTGCGACCACGACGGCTACCGCGGATCCACCGTCTGCGACCACGAGGACCACCAGGCCGCCGCCAGACGCGGCATGGACATGATCCGCGAGGCGATGGGATGGCCGCAGGAATGACCACGCGACCGCCCACGCGCAACGCTGAGCCACTTTCACCCTGCCCCGCGTGTGGTAGGACCCCCGAAACGGCACAAGGCCATACAGGGCCGAATCTGGCCGACCCGAACAGCCCCGCCGTGATCGAGGCGTTGACCAGAAAATGCGATCAGTGCCTGGCACCCGCCGGCCAGCTGTGCGTCACCCGCGGCGGATTCCGCGCCGACCTCACCGGCAGGCTGATCCACCTCGGACGAATGCAACCGCCATGAACGACCCCTACACCGCCATCGAGATCACCGTCAGCCGCATCATCGACTCCGAAGGGCGCATGGCCATCATGATCAAGACCGGTGAGCGCTACAGCGTCGTCGAAGTCTTGGGCCTGCTCGAGGCCGCGAAACTGCATGTGTTCGAGGGGATGCGGCGGGGCGGCGATGAGTGAACCCGACCCGCAGGCGCCCTACTGCGTTCGCTGCGGACAACCCCACAACGACACCGACACCTGCCTGCGCGAGGAGAACCGTTGACCGAATGCCAGCGATGCGGCGGGAAAGTCGCCGATGCGCTCCTGT
>WBZU01001187.1_pt1 | contig 20145 bp, 8 predicted proteins | sample 5204311 | NCBI WGS metagenome assembly WBZU01 (sample SAMN12344359, study PRJNA552823) | activated sludge metagenome | biome: Activated sludge suspended growth; feature: Nitrification reactor; material: Wastewater; isolation source: activated sludge from nitrification reactor of wastewater treatment... | reverse complement strand
CATCCACCGGTGCTTGATGAATCTGAGCATATTGGTCGTCGGATTGTCGCTTCCGAATCCCTTGGTGCGGCGGGCGTCGTTCGCCCACAGTTCTTCAGCGCATTGTTCCGCCTCTTGAATAACCTTGTCCGCATTTCTTCGCGCGAGGTCGAACACGACGGAAATCGTGTTGCTTGGCGGCGCATAGCGGTGATGATTATAGGGCGTGAGAAACATATCCCCTTCGAGTGCCGTTGCTGCGCTTTGTGAATGGTAGACGATGCTTGCCAAGAGCGCCGGTCGTTCCAGGAGCCATTGCCACCATCCCCATCGTAAAGAACCGTCATGTTCCTCGAGCCAGTCAATGCCAAATAATTGCTGACATAACGACGGAATCGATTCGATTGGGCGTTGGGCTTCGGCGTGCACTTCACCCACGCCCATGGACAAAATGCGTACGCGTTCGACGATCTTGTGCCACTCGGTGGTGTTTTCAGCGAAATGATGGGTGAGCCAGATACTTTGGAGCAACGTTCCCGTCGCAACCAAACTCGGATTGTTTCCAACGAATACACCGTCGAGAAATTTTCTGCCATTCGAAGCGCGGTACACCGGCGCATAAAGGGGCAATGAAGCACTGGCCAAGATCGCTTCATACACAGGCATGTCGGCTTGTTTGGACAGGATGTCGACGTTCGTGAAATTCCCCATTGTCCAATTGTTGCAATCGTAGGAAGCAATCAGGATTCTCCGATTGATATCCTTGATTTTCATGTCCCCAAACGCATACTGGAGCGCGGCTTCCATTCTTCGGTATTCGACGAGTGGACCAAAACCGGTCATGAATTGCAGCATCGACCACGGGCGCGGCTGCAACGCCCGAATGGTGATGTTCGACAATTGAATCGCATCGTCGATGATATCCAGAGAAATGCGTTTGGCTTCTGCCTTGTCCTCGGGCAAACGCGATGCCAAGAAGGCCGTCAACACGGCCCCGTCCGACGTTCCGGCAAACATATCCGTTTCGGCAAGGAATCCCGGATATTTCGCTTCGATTTTTCGAAGTATTCGAATTTGAACCGGCGCCGCCGGCCCGCCGTCCATCGAAAGAATGTTGTACTTGACGTCGGGGTCCAACATGGTCGCCTCGGTTCAGGTTTGCGGCTTCTTGTCTTTACCTTTGCGACTGGCACTGCCCGCAGTGGGGGCCGTTTTATAGTTGTAAGTCACGGGCTCCGGAGTCGTAGTAAATACGCCCAAATTGAGGAACCCAAGCGGATTTTGCAGGAGCTGCACGAAAATCCTGATATCGCTATCCACCATGGCCAAGGTTTTCGAGCCTGTGGAGGTTGTGTCGAAGGTGAGCCAATAGGTAATTAGTTTGGCATGCAAGACACCGAACATCGTTGCAGCGACGTTGGGAATGACCCAGGATCCCACCATTCCGGTGCGCCGGGCGACTGCAATTTGTTCGCTCACATGCGCGAGCAATCGCTGTATCGTGGGCGTTTGGAGCAAAAGCTGGACGGACGTCGGGTTCAAGAATTCGAGAATCGAGCGCCTCACGAATGCGGTGTAGGGTTGAAGCATCTGCATTTCCGCAATGACAATGGCGCAGAGGTTGTCATGCAGGGTGCCCGTTGCGCCTTGCGCGGCCACGTACTCGGGAATCTTGTCGAGCACTTCTTCGTAAATGCCTCGGGCGAGATAAGCAGCCGAGGGATAACGACGCCGGGCGTCGTCGACATTCACGTTGGCGCGTCTTGCGGCTTCCTCCACCGTGACCTCATGAAACTGGCGTTGATTGAACAGCATTGCCGCAGCAACGAGCAAAGGATCTTCCAATTCGAGTGGTTTGGGGCTTGGCGCTGCATTCGGATCGGGTTGCATCATGGCACGTTTACCTCATTGGGGTCGTGAACCGGTTGGGTCCGGTTGTCCCGACATCCATTCTTCCTTGACAAACTTTACGAGTTCTCGCGTCAATTTGGACGCTGGAGCGGCGGCGGGTGAATTCCACAGTGTTTGGGCGTCGTGCTCCACCACCGGAATCAAGTCTTTGGTTCGGCCTGTCATGACTTCTCCCAAATCGGCGAACGCCGTCGTGCAGGGCGCATAGCGGAAATGGTAACGACAACCAAGCAAGGCCGCGCATTGTCGCGCAACTTCACTATTTTGGCCTTGGTAAAACAATGCCGCAAGCAAGCTCGGTCGAGAAATAATGAATTGGAGCAATCCCCAAGGCAATGCTCCCGGCTTCATTGCGTCCCCCGAAATCCTCTCGAGCAGCTTGATACCCGTCAATGCTTGATGCAGACCTTGGACCGAATCATTGACGCCGAGCGATAAAACTCGACATGTGGCCAGCTCATCGGCGGTTGCCGGACCCATACTGCGTTCCGAGCGCGACGAAAATTGGCGCAACAAATGCGCCACCGCCATCATGGAGGGATTGTTTGCGACAAACGCCCCGTCGAGAAAATGGTTCCCTTCTTCGTTTCCAAATAAATCGAAATACATGGGCAATGAACCACTGGCCATCATCGCGTCGACAATCAACATATCGCCGTCGAGTTCGTCTGATTCACGCACGAAACGGAACGATCGCGGCGTGAATTCGTTCATCGACATGCTGGCGCAGGCGGCTATACGCGTCAAATCACGCATACGCATATTGCCGATTGCCCCTTCGAGCACCGCACGTAATCGTTGCGAGGTCGTGATCGGACCGATTCCCAATAAAAATTTGGCGGCACTCGCGAGCGTCGGTTGCATCGCCAACATAATCTGATTCGAGAACTGAATTGCGTCATCGAGAATCGCGGGCGAAAGCTTTATTGCCTGCTCGCGGTCATCGGGCATTCGTGACGCAAGAAAAAGCATTATCATGGAGCCGAATGAAGTTCCCACGAAAACGTCCGTTGCCGCCAGAAATCCAGGCACGGCGTCTTCGAGTTTTCGCAACATGCGTACTTGCAACATTCCCGCGGGGCCGCCATCCAGCGACAGAATGTTGTACGTCTGTTTGCCCGCATCTGATGCGGGTGCCGCGGACATCATGATCGCATCTGCCGTCACTTTTACTCGAGCCATGGCGCTTCACTTTGCAAAAGTGTATGATATTCGAGGTTACACTGCGCGTAGAGACGTCGTCAACAGAAATCAATCGCTTTCGAATGCGAGAATGTCCTCCAGATGGCGGCGCATGGCTTTGGCAGCGGGAGCTTGGCGAGTGACCAAGCCTGTTCGGAAGATCCAAATGGGGAGCTCCGTTGCAGGGTAACCGAAATGCCGGGCCATGATGTCTTTGCCAATGGCCGAGATCTCATCCCATTGCTCGTGTCCGACCGGCGCGCTCCGTCCGTTGGCCTGCTGATAAATGGGTAAACAGGAAAAACTGATCGGCTGTACGCCCCATCCGATTTCCGTCAAATGAAGCCAAATCAAAAAACCGACTCGTCCCGCCGCAACCAATGCGGATTTATCCGCCGAACGAACGGTCATGCAAATCAATGCTCCCGCCGATTCCAATGCGGCGCGGAAATATCGTTCCACAATGCGGTGCAGCTGGAGTCGTTCGACGGCCAACTGCACCGCGGGAAGCCGGGTGAGGGCCAAAGCGCGCATTTCAGGAATGGGCAACCCGATGCTTGGCCAAGGTATTCCGTCACGTGTTTCTTCCATTTCAAGCCGCGTGAAACGTAAGAATTTGGTTACATCGGCCATTGCCGCCGAATGCTTCAAAATATACGTATCACAACGGAGCTGGTATTCAATGAACTCCGGGGCGATCTCGTCGAGTACGTACGCGCCGAGATCGGGCTCGAGCTGTACTTCGCGGTCAATGTTTTCGCGAATGCGTTTCGGTAATCGGCCGCCTTGAAATGAGCGTCGGTCGGTCGATCGACGGAACATCGCTTCCGCCAAGGGATGTGGCTCGTCGGTGTGTCCCGTAAAACGAACCGTAGCCCAAGGTTTTTCCGCGCCGGCATCGAGGGACAAACCTACGTCGGCGTGAAGTCCTTCGAGACCAGCGCCGATTTCCAGGGCCTGCAGCAGGCACCCAAGTCCGATGCGCGACAAGGAAAGATCGTGATTCAAGAAATGTTCGGCCCGGGCGGCGTCATGCATGACCAACAAGGTGCCGTCGCGATAACGAAAGGACCAAGGTTGGCAATTGTCCGCGCTGGGTGCCGAATTCGCCGCCGCGACGATGCGCGCCAGCTGTTCCGGCGTCGGAAGCACCCAATTCGAGGGCCTTTTCATTCGTCGACGTCGTCGTCGTGTTGCTTCCCGTCGGGTGCGCTGTCGCGTTTGGCACGGACGGGTATTGAAACGATGAACGAGGCAAATTCACCCGGTTGGGTTTCGACACGAATATCGCCCTGATGACCGTCCACAACGATGTCCCGCGAGATTGACAAACCAAGCCCCGTCCCTTCGCCGGCCGCTTTGGTCGTGAAAAATGGATTGAAGATTTTCGCCGCGACGTCCGGCGGAATTCCATGTCCATTGTCGCGAATGATGACCTCGACACGATCGTCCTTCTTTTGCGTGCGCAACGTGAGCATGGGGGCATAACCGGAACCCACTTGCTTCGCTTTTCCGCGCATCGAATGCAGCGCGTTGTTGATGATGTTGATGAACACCCGCCGCATTTCGTGGTTGTTCAAATACACCGTGCCCAGGTTCGGCGCCAAATCGTTCGCTATCTCCACCGAGAATGATTCCGCTCGGGCCGAGTGACAAGCCAATTCCACACTTTCACTGAGCAGGCGATTCAAATCCGTCGGTTCATGCTGTCCCGCCGTTTCTCGCGCATGGAGCAACATACCATTGATGATCGCATTGGCGCGAGCCCCATGCTTGTTGATGGTATCCATGTTTTCGCGAAGTTCTACCACCACGTCGTCGAGCTCGTCTTTGACCGTCTTTTCCAATTGATCTTGATCGGCAAGAATGGTGTCGAGCGATTCGACGAGCTCCATCGAGTGCTCGGCGAAGTTTTTGACGAAGTTCAGCGGATTCTTCAATTCATGCGCAATACCCGACGTGAGCGCACCGAGCGACGCGAGTTTTTCCTGGGTGACCAATTGCCTCTGCGTCAATTTCAGATTTTGCAGCGCCAGCCCAAGCTCGTGATTACGCACCGACAACTCCTTCGTGCGCGCATCGACGAGTTGTTCGAGCGTATCGTACAGACGCGCATTTTCGATAGAAATAGCGGCCTGCCCGGACAACAATTCGAGCACCGTGCTGTGTTTCGGGGTAAATGCCGAAGCCACGAGGTTGTTCTCGAGATAGAACACGCCGACCAGCTTCTTTTGCTTCACGATCGGCAAACACAGAACCGAGCGCACGTTGCCTTGCGCCAGATACGGATCCGATTGATACTTTGCGTCGTTTTTCGCGTCCGCAACGACCACACCTTCGCGCGTGCGTTCGGTATGCCGAATCAACGAATGCGCAAGATCTTTGCGGGTTTCAATGGCTTCTCGCCGCACGTCGATCGTCACCTGGCCGTCGGCGTCTTGGGCCGCAGCGACGTACAATGGATCGTCACCCCCGATATGGAGAAAACCGCGTTGCGCACCTGCGCTGACGAGCGCCGTATTCATGAGCGTGCGCAGAAGATCGCTCAAGACGATTTCCGTCGAAATCGCTTGGGACGCGCGAATGATGGCCATCAGGTCGATATTGGCATTGGTCGTACCTCCACTTTCCGCGGCGTCTCGCGCGGAGAGAATTCCAGCGTATCGTTGTTCGAGCTGTCTGACTTTGGCATTCGCGCCCCAGCGGCCAAACGCGTGCCGCGCATCGCGCAAATAGGTGCGAGCCACCCGTTTGCGACCCTTGTCGAGGTGGAATCGACCGGCCAGTTCGTACGCCATACCTTCGACGTAGATGCATTCATGCTGTATTGCGGAATCAATGGCTTTGTCGTAGAGATCCGCGGCGTCGTCATTACGCCCCTCGATACGCGCCAACTCCGCCTGCATCAGGTTGTACTTGGCCTCGAAATTGCCCGGACAATACATCGCCCGATGCGCCATTTTTTTCACGGCCTTCGCAACGATTTCCTGGAACCGCACCTGCTCGTCCGCAGTGGAACCGCCGTGCCTCTCCGCATAAATGAGCGCTTGGTAAAACTCCAGCTCCGGCTCACCCCCGATATGACTGAATCCATCCCCCACGGTCGCAGCGACGATGCCCTCCGTTTCGATGGCTTGCTCCATCTCTCCAAGCATGTAGGACTCTTGCATGTACGCGACGTTCGAGAGCAGGAGAGCCGGCTTGAAATGGGCGAGTTTGGCCCGGATGACTTCGATTTCGAAGGGCGTTTCACCCGGCGGCAAAACGCCGTCGCTCAACATAATGGCGGCACGTTCAAAGACGCCGATGAAGTAATTCAGATCCTGCTGATTCGTTCGCTTCGTAACGTCGCGATATTTCCGTGCACGCGCACGTAAACCGCGCAATTCGTCGCCTCGAAGCCAGGTGTGTATCGTGAGTTGAAGGCCGGCAAAACCACCATAAGCCACTTCGCCGCATTCGTAACAACCCGTGTAAGCCAATTCGAGGTGCGGTATGGCTTCGGAAATGGGCCGCCGCCAATTGTTGACGAAGGAGCCGAAGTAAAAGTTAATCGTTGCCCGCCAATGCAAATCGTCGTATTTTTCGCTCGTAGCCAGGGCGACTCGGCCGAAATCATAGGCTTCGGCGGGATTCGGCACCAGCATTGCGTACGTCACGTATCCGGCGGCCGTTCCCAACGCATGACCATATTCAATCGCGCGGTTGACCATCGTGTATGCAACCAATTGAAACAATTCCGGATGCGCGTAAGCGCCGTAGATCATCGATTGCGCCAGCAAACGATGAAGTACCCGTTCATCATCGTCTTTCACCGCCGGCAGATTCTCGAGATCACGAATGGTTCGGCCTTCGAGCAGCGAATTGAGTTTTTCCCGGATGCGAACAATGGTCGGTCCGAGCTCTGCGCCTGTTGGAAGATCGACATCATACAACCGGACGGCGTCGATGCCGGCTTCGGTTCCTTCGCGGTATTTTCCGCGCATGGTCAGCAGCGCGCACTTCAATTCAAAGATCTGACTTCGTTGCAGTCGCGACTCGACTTTCGTCAAGAGATACTCGAAATCCGCTTCCGCTTTATCGAGATTTCCATGCAAGAACCGCGCTTCGGCGAGGTGCAGGTAAAGTTCGAACGTAACCTCATAATGCGTTTTCCACGGATCTTCCGGCAACAGCGTGACCCCTATTTCAAGGTACTTCAATGCCGGCCCGTACGCAGTGGCCGACTTGGCTTTTTTGCCGGCCAGCAAATTGATTCGTGCCAGTTCGAGGCGCTCCGCAGGATCCGTAATGAGATCAATCGCCAAATTCAATTGGTTGGCAATATCGAAATTACGGCTTTCGAGTTCGTCCGCTTTCGTTCCCGCAAGCAGCGCCCGGCCAATGCGCAGGTGAACGGCGCGACGCAACTCCGCCGGCGTTTGCGCATAGGAAGATTCTTGCAACTTATCGTGCAAGAATTCATAACGAACTTCCTCGACCCGCTCTTCTTGTCGTGCTGTCTGGCCAACTCCAATGTAACGGTATGCCCCCGTCGCCGGCCGAATGAGCTCCAAACTCATCGCGGGCCAAAGCGATTCCGTCAGCTGTCGTATCGATGAATGCTCGCTGATGGTGGCGAGCGTTCTCAAGTCGAATTGACTTCCAATACACGCGGCGAGGTTCAGGATATGTTTGGTGTTGTCGGACAAACCCTTGATGCGCTCGGCCAGGAGTCCGGCGACATCCGCGGTGACCCCAACCCCGTCAATCGCATCGGGATCAAAGACCCAACGTCCGGTTGCGGCGTCGAAAGAAATGAGGTCTTTGGCGTGCAAGAAGGACAGAAACTGATTGGTGAAGAATGGATTGCCTTCTGCTTTTCGATAAACGATGGTCGAAAGCTGTTCCAATTTCGCGTCGGGCTCCCGTGAAAGGACTTCGGAAATCATCGCGGTGACGTCGCCGCGTCCGAGCGGCGTCAACATGATTTCCTCGATTGCGGCGTTGTCCTTGCGCAAATCCAGCAACAATTGATGCAATGGGTGCGTCGTGTCCACTTCATTGCTGCGATATGAGCCTACCAGGAGCATGTGTTTTACAAGGCTACCCGTCATGATGGACTTGATCAGATTCAGCGAACCCGAATCCGCCCATTGAAGGTCGTCGAAAAAAACCGCCAACGGGCGCTCTTCCGTTGCCAGAGCTGCAACGAATTGCTGGAAAAGGATGTTGAACCGATTTTGCGCTTCGGTGGGACCAAGCGCCGGAATCGGCGGTTGCGGACCAATGATCTGCTCCACCTCCGGAATCACTTCCACAACCACTTGACCCGCCGTTCCGAGCGCACTCGTGAGGCGTTCTTTCCACGAGTCGATGACGGAAGCACTTTCCGTCAAGATCTGCCGTACCAAGTCCTGGAACGCATGGATCACGGCGCTGTACGGAGCATTTTGAAATTGGTCGTATTTACCGGATACGAAATAACCGCGACGCTCGACGACGGGCCGCTGCAATTCATTGACGAGGGCCGATTTGCCGATACCCGAATAACCCGACACGATGGCCATGCCCACCGGACCTTGGCTCGTCTTCAGGAATGCGGTAATCAAATCATTTCGCGCGGCGTCCCGACCATAGAGTTTCTGCACGTGCCGAAATACCATGGACACATCCCGACGTCCGGGAACGAAATCTTCCCCGGAAACACCGGATTTGTGGATCTCCGCGCAGGCCAGCAAGTCCTCGGTCAAACCATAGGCGCTCTGATAACGATCCTCGGCATTTTTCGCAAGCAATCGCCGCACGACATGGGAAAGCGCAATCGGTACGGCCGGATTCGTCTCATGTACGAGGCGCGGTTCGATCGCAATATGCGCATGCACGAGCGTGAGCGGGTCTTTCGAATCAAACGGTGGTCGACCCGTGAGCATTTCCGTGAGGACCGCGCCGAAAGAATAAAAGTCGGCACGATAATCAATTTGGCGATTCATGCGACCGGTCTGCTCGGGCGAAAGATAGATCAGATTGCCTTCGAGCCGATCGGGGCTCGTGGGCGTCACCAATTCACGATCCAGGCGCGACGCAATATCGAACCCCACCAATTTGATGTGGGTGGCGTCGTCGGAAACCAGAATATTCGCCGGCTCGATATCCTTGTGCACAATGCGGTGACGATGCAATTCTCCCAGGGCCTTGGCGATCTGAAGGGCGATGCGCAGCGCCTGATCCACCGGCAACGGGCCCGATTCCACCAGCGCACGCAGTGATTTCCCGCGGTAGTCCTCATGGATGACCACCAAGTTATCACCTTGGCGCTCGGTACCGATGACTTTCAGCACACAGCCAAGATCCAGGTCCCTGGCTATATCCGTGCCGTACATCAACTGCGCCTGCTCGTCGGGACTCGAATACTCCTTCGTCGACCTGCGCAGGAGAAATGATTGCCCGCTTGTATGCGCACGAATGAGCTCGATCGTCTTGGTGCGCGCAACGATTTCCGTGGTGGTAGCTTCATCGAGTGTGGGCATTGCGGACGTCTCATTTGGCGGCAGAGGAACTTCGATAGGCGATTCGCGATCATGCCGTGAAGATCGCGAATTCGATACGGCGCAGATGGCGGCCAGGCCATCAGAGTGCGTACTATCGAATACACAGCCGCCCGTGGTCAAGTTTTTTCACGATCGTTGCGCATTATTTTTTGTGTGTCGGTTTTGCTTGTCGCGTTGCGGCGACGCGACAGGTTCTTCCGACGGGCGGACGTGGACGCACATAAACCGAGAAAGGTTGCGTCGTCCGCGTGGTTGGGCCGGCGGACCGACGACGAGCCAAAGCCGCGAACCTCGAGGCCGTGATGGCCATCGGGCGATCATGCGGCGGCAAGGGCATCCGGGTTTGACGTGAAGAACCGCGGGGCCGGGCGGTCAATCAATTCAATGTGCCGCACTTACCCGGGGCATTCAGACCGCAAACAGCACCGGTGGCACAATTGCCGCAATTGAGCACGTTTCCGCATCCGTCGCCCGCCTGACCACATTCAATGCCTTGCGACATGCACGTCGCGGGCATGCACGTATTCATCGACCCGCATTTGCCCGGCCCGCCGCCGCCGCAATATTGACCCATCGGACATTGTCCGCAATCAATGAGATTACCGCAGCCGTCGCCCGCCGGTCCGCATTCAACGCCTTGCGCCATGCATGTCGTCGGCGTGCACAGCGGCACATAAGGCTCGACACACGCCGTCAAGTCGAAAAGCATGAATTCGAGAATGGCTTCCTGCGGGGTCATGGGATTGTTGTCGCATTCGCTCGGGAAGGTCATCCCGTGGCTGTAATACGGCGCATTCTTGGGCAGGTTAAAGGGACACGACGGGTAATTCCCTCCAAACCCGAGCGCATCGGCGTGCCAATCGCTGTACACCATACGCCCGCATTGGTTTGCCGCCGGCGCTCCCACGGGCGTATTGAACGTGAAGTGAATCGGCTGCTGCGCGCCCCAATAAAGCCATTGCTGCGTCGGAGCAACCACGGCGTCGCTGTTATGAAACACCGGATTGAGTGATACCGAGCCCGAGCCTTGTCCGGACACACCCACGATTTCGAGCCATTGCTGAAATTCATTGCCCTTCGGATTGCTCATTTTGTCGAGCGTTCCCGTCTGCGGTTGACCCTGAGGATTCTGCAACGTGTGCCACGTGGCCACGCCCGGATAAGCCGGATTTTCCGTCACATTGCCGGCATTGCGGCAAATGCCGCCGTTGCAAACGCCGCCCGCGCCGCATTGCGCCGCATTGCTGCATTGTTTCGTGCGCGCGAGCCAATCATAGGCGAAATCGGTGGTGAATACACGCCCGCCCGCCGTCGTATAAGCGCCCAAGTTCGGCCAATGCGTTTGGTTGTTTTCTTCGTACCCTTCACATGCCAGAATGACCAGGTCGTATTGATTGATGGTCGGTTGCCCGTTGCTCATGCCGAACAGAGCGTCCTGGTTTGGCGTGGCATTACTTATTTTCGCTCCCGACCCGTAGGGATTCGGCGGACAAACACCGGCGTAAACACCGAATGGATTGGCCGGAGCCGTCGGTTGGCTCGCCAAGTAAAAGTTGATGTATCCGCCGGCGCCGGGATCGGTGAATTCGCTGTCTTGAATGCCCATTTTTCGGAGCACACACTCCATCGGATCGAATCCGCCCGTCAAAATGCCGATACGCGGGATGTCGCCTTCGTTGTGGTTTCTCGGCATCGTCAACGTGCCGTCCGCAATGGTGTTTTCGCCGCAGGAATTGGTTACGTCAATCTTGAATTGTCGACGCCAGCGGCCGATTTGAATGACCAGCGGCAGCTGCGTTCCCACGGGAACCCCCTGCAATGTAAAGGTTCCATCGGGCGCCGTGTACGTCGTAATGAGCGGATCCCCCGCGGCCGTCGCGCCGCACACGTCACACGTAATGCCGGGGGCAAACGGTTGCAATCCGGGATCCATGGGGTTGTTGGGAACATACACGAGCACATGATACAGTGGGTTTTTCCCGGCCGGGTCCAGCACCTTGCCTTTCAGGGTCGTGGTCGTTCCCGGCATACAATCCGGAATTTGCGCGCAAACGCCCGAGCAGCCGCATTGATTGGGTTTTCCACCGCCTCCGCAGCTCTTCGGCAAATCGCAGCTGCCACAGGACAAAGTATTTCCACATCCGTCGCCTATTTGCCCACAATTCGCCGATTGATCCATACAGGTCAGCGGCGCACACGCATCTTGGCTTCCCGCCCCGCAAAGGTTTGGCCCGCCATTACCACAAGATTCAGACGGAGGACACATTCCGCAATCAACGAGCCCCCCGCATTTCGGATCCGTCACCGGGCCGCAATTCGCATTGAGCTCCGTACATGTCGACGGTGTGCATCCGGCATCCGGAATGAAAATAGAACCTCCTTCGCCGCCCGTAGATGAGCCACCATTGCCGCTCCCGCCGCTCCCGCCATTGCTCGAGCCCGCACCGCCCGCGGTTCCGCTCGTCGATGTTTGCGTTCCATCGGAGCAACTTGCCCAGATGCTCCCCATCCAAAAACACATCGTCCCCAATCCCAACGCCCGAATGCTCCACGCCGATTTCATTCCCGCACCTCCGTTTGCCCATGCTAACACCCGGACCATACGCATTGACAAGCGCTACGTTGCAGCGAACCAACAAAACTTGGCGACGCACATCGGCACGTGGTGATCGTTGTTGATTCGGCGGTGTCGCAATGCGACATACGCGTCAATGAACCCGCGTTGAAGCCCGAACGATTCCCCTGCCGATTCTTCTTCCCTTCCCAAGACAACGTGTGATACGGCGTTATCGGACGCTTTCGTTCGGCAGGGTAAACGACAAGGGGAATTTCATGGCGCGACACATTCTTCAGCTCTCGGCTGCGTCAATCCTGGCATTATCCCAAACAGCCACGGCCGCTCCGCCGATCGAACAACACGTGACCGAACAAGGTCTCACCGTCCTCGTCGTCGAAAATCACGCCGTACCGCTTGTGACCATCGAGATCGCCGTCAAAAATGGTTCGATGACCGAAAGCCCGGAATACAATGGATTGTCCCATTTGTATGAGCACATGTTTTTCAAAGCGAACAAGGCCCTGCCTTCGCAAGAAGCCTATTTGGCTCGTGTGCACGATCTCGGCATGTTATGGAATGGTACGACAAACACCGAACGCGTGAATTACTTTTTCACCACCACCTCCGATCACCTATCCGACGCCATGGTATTCATGCGTGATGCCATTGTTTCGCCCCTGTTCGACGAGAAAGAATTGGCGCGTGAACGCGAAGTCGTCGTGGGAGAAATCGAGCGGAACTTTTCCACGCCCGGATATCATCTTTGGCACGACGTGCAAATGCGCGTCTTCTGGAAGTTTCCGTCGTACAAACGGCCGCTTGGCGATATCAAAACCGTACGTGCCGCTACGCAAGCCAAAATGAAGACGATTCAAGAGCGGTATTACTTGCCCAACAATTCCGTATTGGTCGTGGCCGGCGATGTCCGCGCAAAGGATATTTTTGCGCAAAGCGACGAACTTTACAAGAGCTGGAAACGAGGTCCCGATCCATTCGTCAAGTTTCCGCTGGTAAAACATCCGCCGATCGAAAAAAGCGAAGTGTTTATGGTCGAACAGCCGGTGGGCACGGTGCAGGGAGAATTCGTTTGGCATGGTCCATCGACCGTAGGCAAAGACGTGGCCCTGACGTACGCCGCGGATCTTTTCAGCGTCGCCTTGAGTGAACCGTCGTCACGTTTTCAAAAAGCCGTCGTGGAATCGGGAGCGTGTCTCTCCGCCGGTATCGAATGGTATACGCAAATGAATACGGGCCCGATTACCTTGGCGTTTCACGCGGCGGCCGACAAAGTCGACTCGTGTGTCAAAGCCATCCAGGCCGAATTGCCCAAAATGAAAGAACCGGGTTATGTATCGCCGGATGAAATGAAATCCGCTGCGCAATCGATCGAGATCTCGTTCATTCGCGACCGCGAAACATCGGCCCGCTACGCTCACAACATCACGTTTTGGTGGACGAGCGCGGGACTCGATTATTACATGAGCTACATCGACAACGTGAAGAAGGTATCGCAACCCGACATCGCCCGATACCTGGATACCTACGTGCTCGGCAAAAACTTCGTTTTCGGCGTGATGGTCTCGATCGAAATGACGAAACAAGGACTAACGTACGATCACTTCGCTCGCCTCGTCAACATTCCCATCGAGCCTGCCAAGACCGCCCAAGTCGTTCCCGCCAAACCCATTGCGAAGAAAGGTGGCAAGTGATGCGCCGCTTTGCTTTTGCCGCCGCCGTCATTCTCTTCGGATGTGGGCCTTCGCCGACTATCGTTCGTCCTTCCGAACTATCGCTCATGACAAACCCTTCGTCGTCCGCGGCGCCCATGCCTGCGCCTGCGCCCGCGCCCGTAATCGATGCGGCGCCGGTGACGGACGGGGATGTGACGGTGGCACGAGTGCACGGCGTCGATGTTTTGGTCAAACGTATTCCCGGCGCGGAACTTGCGGCAATGCAGCTCTGTATTCGCGGAGGAGCGCGTAATGTCTCGGCCGCAGACGCCGGCATCGAGCGTTTGGTGTTACGAACGGCGATTGCGGGCGGTACTTCGGCCCTGGACAAAGACGCCTATTTCCGAAAGCTCGCGGCGCTCGGCAGCAACATTGGAGCGCTGACGAATCCGGATTATGCGTCGCTCACCGGAAAAACCTTGACGCAACATTGGGATAAGACCTTCGAGATCTTGGTCGATACATTTTTGCGTCCGGCACTGCCCGCGTCCGAATTCGAATTGCAGAAACAACGACAAATCGCGGCGTTACGCTCCGAGGATGAAGATCCCGATGCAACCTTGAGCGTGCTCGCGCATCGAGTTCTGTTTGCCAAACATCCCTTCGAAAACCGTTCGATAGGTACCGAGGCCACCGTATCCAAGTTGACCCACGACGCCGTGAATGTTCATCTTGCCAAACTTCGTGAATCGGGACGGCTCCTCTTTGTGACGGTGGGCGATGTCAACCCCGAACACGTCATCGAGCGCGTCAAGGCGGCTTTCGGCGGTTTGCCCACAGGGACTTACGGACAGGCGCCTTATCCGAGCATTACGTTCGACAAACCCTCGTTGCAGATCACCGAGCGCAAGCTTTCCACGAATTACATCCAGGCGAGTTTTTCTGCGCCGCGTTGGGGAAACCCTGAATTCGTCGACGGAATGATTGCGATCGACCTTTTGCGCAGCCATCTTTTCGAGCAGGTCCGGACCAAGCGAAACTTGTCGTACGCGCCGGGGGCGACTTTCTCGACAAACCATTCCGTGCCTACCGGTTATTTGTATGTGACGGCGACGGATCCGAATACGACCCTACGCGTGATGTTCGACGAAGTGCGCAAATTGCAAGACGAGCCGGTGAGCGAGGACGAGCTTGCGGGAGCAAAAGCGACGTTTTTGACGCGTTATCTCATGCAGGGAGAATCGTCCGATGCGCAGGCGGAAATGCTTGCGGCGGCGTTTCTTTTGGGTGGAGATTGGAAATTCGTGCGGACATTGCCCGAGCGCGTTCGCGCGGTCACGCCGGGGCACATACAAGCGTTTGCCAAGACGTACATGCGACGTTTTCAAACGGTCGTGTTGGGCGATCCGAGCAAAATTGACGGGGCGCTGTTTACGTCGCTTTGAGCTCCAATTGTTTTACGGTTGTTTGCGGTCGGCTTCCGCAACACGTCGTCGGCAGTTTTCCAGGTCGACCCGCAATTGTTCCTCGGCAAAACCAAGCAATCGTTGCCGCACGTCGATGGATAGGCATTCGTTCGAGGCTTTCCAAAGACGTGCATCCTGCGGGTCTTCGATGATTTCCAGGTCGGTCCACAGACCAATGGTGTTGTCGTCGAACGTGGCGGCAATCGTCTTGCCGTCGGGGCTCCAAGTCGCTGAATTCACGCCGACATCGCCCGAGTACAGCGTAATGGATTCGCCCGTCCCGTCGGCATTCCAAATGCGCACGCTTCCATCGCGGGAGGCGGATACGAAGCGTCGCCCATCGGTGGCGTAGGCTTGTTGCGGATGCACCGACGAAAACGTCCGGTGCCCGGTGAGCAGTAGAGGAGCACCCATTCCGTCGGCATTCCAAATGCGTATGGCCGCATCGTCGCCCGCGGAAATGATTCGTCGCCCATCGGGACTCCAGCTCACAGACCAAATACCATCCCCATGACCTTGAAAAGTCCGTAATGGTTTTCCGTCGGCGGACGACCAAAGGCGCAGGGTTTTGTCGAGCGAACCGCTGGCAATGGTTTGTCCATCCGGACTCAAGGCGACGCCGGCCGCTTTTCGTTCGTGACCGCGCAGGATCATGGGCGGCCTTGGTTCATCGATATCCCAAATTCGTACCGTCGCGTCGTCGGACGTCGAAATGATTTGCCGCCCATCGGGCGTGAAAATCGCGTCCCATACCGCGGCTTCATGTCCGCGAAGAACCGTCGGTTCAGCGGCTTCTTCAATGGGCCACACGCGCACGGTCATATCGTCGGAAGTCGAGGCGATGCGTTGTCCGTCATGGCGAAAGCCGACGGAAAGTACCGAATCCTCATGGCCTTGCAATATGCGCATAGGGTTTTTCTTGTTCAAATCCCAAATTCGCACCGTCTTATCCGCGGAGGCGGAAGCCAGGCGGCGGGTATCGGGACTGAAAGATGCGTAGTGAACCGGCGCCGAATGACCAACCAAGACGCTGTGATTCGTCAAATGGGCCGTATTCCAAACTCGCACTTCATGGTCGATCGAGCCCGAAATGATTCGTCGTCCGTCCGAAGACCAATCGATGTTCATTACGCTGCCTTCGTGGCCGCGCAGAACGACAGCCGCTTCACTGCCGCCCACTTTCCATAATCGAATGGTCTTGTCGCTCGAGCCGGTTGCAAGATATTGCCCATCGGGGCTCCATTTCACGCACATGACGGAGGCCTGATGGCCCTGCAAGACCAAAGGTTCGCCGATACCCGATGCATTCCAGATTCGAGCGGTGTTGTCGACGCTTCCTGTGGCGATGCGGTTGCCATCGGGACTCCAAGCCAGCCAATAGATGCCGGCACCAAGGCCCTGTAAAACGATTTGTTGGGTCTTGCCGGTCGCATCCCAGAGCGAAAGTGTTCCCAGCGACGAACCGATGGCAATTCGTTGGCCATCGGGACTCCAAGCCACGAAGTTGGCCTTCATCTCTGTTCCCGGACCAACCACGACCGGCTCGTTCGAGCCATCGCTTTTCCAAATCCGCACTGAGCCGTCGGATGAAGCCGCGATGATGTATTGATCGTCGGGACTCCAATCGACGCTGAACACGCGCTTTTTAGGACCCGTCAAGACGACGGGTATTCCCGACCCGTCGGCATTCCAAACGCGGACGGTATTGTCACGTGCGCCCGATGCGATACGCCGCCCATCGTGACTCCACGCAATGGTGTCAATGCTGTGTTCGTGGCCCCGAAAAACCATCGGTTCGCCACTTCCATCGATGTTTTCGATTTCGAGGTTCCGCGCCACTGCGGCGGCCATTCGCCGGCCATCGGGGCTGAGTCGTGTATCACGGACGGCATTGGCGTGAGACTTCACGCGTTCCGCGACACCCGCATACCGTGTTTGCAGGACCAATTCCACCCATCCGCGCGGGACGGGGCCCGGCTCGATTTCGCGCAACAGAATCAGCGCCTTGGTCGGATCTTCCGCCTGCATTTCCCGCGCGGCCGCCAGCCGCGTCGCATTGCGCGCCGCCAGCGCCTCCGCACGAGCGCGTGCGGCCAGTGTGTCGGCTCGCTTTGCCGCGTGTTTCGCTTCGAACGCGAGCACGGAAACGCTCACGACAATCGCCGTGCTCGCCGTCAAAAATGCCGCGATCGCGATTTGCCACCGCCGTCTGGTTTGCCTCGACAATCCAATGACGGCGTTCAGATAGTCTACCTCCTTGAGCGTGATTTCGAGCGATCCGGACTTGGCGCGCGTCGTCAACCACGATTCGGCTTTTTGCGCCGCTTCGCTGCGCCACAAAAATCCATTCGCTTTGCCGTTTTTTTCCCATTGGGTCGCGGCGCTCTGTAATTCCGTACGAAACTGCACGTCGAGTTCATTTTCGTCCAGCCAATGACGAAGTTTTTCCCATCGTTCGATGAGCGATTCGTGGACCAGCTCCACGGTTTTGCCTTCGCGCTCGTGGCTGGATTCGATTGCAATCAAACGCGCCTCGGACAAACGTTGTAAAACATGCTCCACAACCGATTTGTCTGCGTACAGGGCACAAAGTTCGTCGAACAAAACGATGGCTCGGGTTCGTTCCGGCGTGACGAGCCGCATGAAAATCGTCCGCGTGATTCTTTGCTCGATAGGCGACATCGCTGCGAGCATCGCATCGGCGTGCGTCGATAACGCTCCGGCAACGCCGCCCAATGCGCGATAAGCTGCGGTCGTCAGAAGACGACGCGATTCGTCGCGATTTTCCCATAACTTCGTGGCCATGAACTGCAAAATCGGCAAAGGACTCTTCAGCCCTATGAGCCCATCCAGAATTTCGTCGACCAATTTTTTCCCCTCGAATTGGTATTTCGCAGCGGCGAGCGGTTTTTCGAGCGCATCGCGCAGGCCCTGGTCGCCCATCGCCGGGAGAAAATAAAGCCCGCGAGTCACGGCGGACAAGATGTTCCGGTCTTCGGTCAGCCGATCCAAAAAGTCCGCACGAATGGCAAAAATCACCCGCAAGGGCGACGACGCATCGTCCGCCACGCCCAAAAGGCTCGCGGTGAACGCTTCCCGAACGCCCGCTTCGAGGCTCAGCGTATAAAGCTCCTCGAACTGATCCACGAATAAAATAATCTTATGCTCCGAACCCAGCCGACGACATCGATCCCGCAAGCGCAAGCCCAGATAACCCGGTTGCTCCAAAATCGATTTTTCGACGGTTTGCAGGTCGAGCGCTTCTTCGTGCGCCGAATCTGTGAACGATAGGACAACGTTTGCCAGGGCGGCAAGGGGTTTTCGGCCCGGACGAACCGTGCGTATCTCCAAATGTTCCTGCGCGCGGCGTAATGCCGGAAAAATACCGGCGCGCACGAAAGACGATTTTCCGGCCCCCGACGGACCCGCGATGGCCAGGATTTCATGATGGCGCAATTTCCCCACAACCGCGGCGATGTCACGTTCACGGCCGAAGTATTTCCCCGCATCGGCTTCTTGAAAGGACGACAAACCCGCAAACGGGCATTGATCTTCGGAAATGGCGTGCGCGGCGCGATCCGTCAAAAGACCTTCGAGCGCGGAGCAGAGCTCATTCGCGGTGGCATATCGTTCTTCTTTGGGCTTGCGCAAACAACGATCAATGATGTCGCTCAAAGCTCCGGCGTCGGGGCGTTTGTCCTTCGCGCATGGCATGGGCAGATGAAAAAGCACCACTTGTGTGAGGGCGGTGATCGTCACGGGCGCGAGCGGATGCTCGCCCGTGAGCAATTCGAAGAGAATCAATCCGGCGGCCCAAATATCCGTCCGACCATCGATTTCATCGGCCAGCCATTGCTCGGGCGCCATGTACATCATCGTGCCCGGGGTGACCCCGTCTTGGGTCAATTTGACGTTTCCCACCCGTTCGATGGTTTGCCCGGTGTCGGGCATGGTCATGGGTGTATCGAGTTGTTTGGCAATACCGAAATCGACGACTTTGACCAGACCGTTATTCGAAAGCAAAATATTCTCGGGCTTGAGATCCCGATGGACGATATGCATCGCGTGGGCCGCTGCCAAGGCTCGAGCGACCTGGAGCATGGTTTCGATGACCCAACGCACGGAGGGTTTGTCTTGCTCGAATTGCTCGCGCAGGACATCCCGAAGGGCGCGGCCTTCGATGAATTCGAGCACCATGTAGGGATCGCCGCGGACATCGTCGACATCGTAAATCACGACGATATTTTCGTGTTGGCAAAGGGCGGTGGCGCGAGCTTCGACGAGAAAACGATCCAATGCCGGGCCGCTTCGGTCATGAAGGAACTTAATGGCTACACGGCGCCCAAGACGCGTGTCTCGAGCCAAATAGACGGCTCCCATACCGCCTTCGCCGAGCTGCCGGATGATTTCGTAATGCTTGATTCGTGCGCCGGGCTGAAGGAACGAACGGGGTTCATGCGCGTCCGCGTGCGCTTCCGTATCGCCCGTTGCGTCTGTTTCGGCCGACGTATTGGCAAGGGCGAAAGCCGTGGAATCGGACATGTTCGGGGACGCCATGGGTTGTAGCGTAAGGGCAAACTGCGAAGGGGTCAACTTTTTGCACGACGTGGTTCTTGCGCCGCTCTACAATCGACGTGGCGCAGGGGACGACAAACGAATCCATCGCCGCCCGTTTGTCTCACATTATTCGTTCCTCTTCGCCTCAATCACGAACCCTTTCTCCATGAGCAGCCGCTCGGCGTCGTCGACCGTATATCCGGCCAAATCGCATAACGACTGCCGCATATCTTCGGACAGCTCGCTCCAATGCGCGGCGGCAATTCGAAAATTGAATCGAAACAGCCGCGGAT
>WBZU01000520.1_pt2 | contig 20158 bp, 15 predicted proteins | sample 5204311 | NCBI WGS metagenome assembly WBZU01 (sample SAMN12344359, study PRJNA552823) | activated sludge metagenome | biome: Activated sludge suspended growth; feature: Nitrification reactor; material: Wastewater; isolation source: activated sludge from nitrification reactor of wastewater... | reverse complement strand
CCACCAGGTCTGCCATGGGGTGCCCAACGACCGTCCGCTCAAGAAGGGCGATATCGTCAATCTCGACATCACGACGATCAAGGACGGTTGGCACGGCGACACCAGCCGCATGTTCGTCGTCGGCGACGCCTCGATCCTGGCGAAGCGGCTCTGCCAGGTCACCCTCGAGTGCCTTTGGCTGGGCATCGCCCAGGTGAAGCCGGGCGGCCGGCTCGGCGACATCGGCGCGGCGATTCAGCGCCATGCCGAGAAGCAGGGTTTTTCCGTGGTCCGGGAATTCTGCGGCCACGGCATCGGCAGGAGCTTCCACGAGGAGCCCCAGGTGCTGCATTACGGCAAGGCGGGTACCGGCCCGGAGCTGCTGCCCGGCATGATCTTCACCATCGAGCCCATGATCAACGCAGGCAAGGCGGCGATCTCCGAACTGCCCGACGGCTGGACCATCGTCACCAAGGATCGCAGCCTCTCCGCCCAGTGGGAGCATACCGTGCTCGTCACCGACGCCGGCGCGGAAGTCCTGACCCTCTCGGCGGGTACGCCGCCCATGCCCAAGCTCGCCTGAACCCATCGTGCTGCCCGGCGCGGTCATCGATGTCGCTTCCCTGGTCGGCGAAACCCGCGCAGCGCTGCGCGCCTCGCAGGAGCGCCTGCACGAGGATTACCGGCGATCGAATTCCGCCACCGCCCTCCTGCGCGGACGCGCACGCGCGGTCGACCACGCGCTGCGCAAGCTTTGGCGCGCGCTGGCCATGCCGGCGGAACTCGCGCTGGTGGCCGTCGGCGGCTACGGTCGTCGCGAGCTGTATCCCGCTTCCGACGTCGATCTGCTGTTCCTCGTTCCGGAAGGTTTTACCGGCCAGGCGCGGCTCGAGCCGCTGATCGGCCTGCTCTGGGACATCGGACTCGACGTCGGCCACAGCGTCCGGAGCGTCGCGGAATGTCTGGCGCAAGGCGGACAGGACATCACGATCCAGACCTCGCTGCTGGAGGCCCGCCTGCTCTGCGGCAATCGCCACCTGTTCGCCGAGTTCGACCGGCACGTGCGCGGCAGCATCGATCCCGAGTCGTTTCTGCAAGCCAAGCAACTGGAACAGGCCGAGCGTTACGCGCGCTTCAACGACACGCCGTTTGCGCTCGAGCCGAACAGCAAGGAAAGCCCCGGCGGGCTGCGCGACCTGCAAGTCATCCTGTGGGTGGCGCGCGCCGCCAACCTCGGCACACAGTGGCAAGACCTCGCGCGCGCCGGCCTGGTGGCCGCCGACGAGGCCCGCCAACTGGCCCGGGCCGAACTGTTCTTGCGCCACTTGCGCATCCGGCTGCACCTCCTGGCCGGTCGCCGCGAAGACCGGCTTTCCTTCGAACTCCAGGAATCCCTGGCCGCCAGCTATGGCTTGAAGGCCTCCGCGAGCAAACGTCGCTCGGAACTGCTGATGCAGCGCTATTACCGAAACGCCAAGCTCGTCACCCAGCTCAACACGCTTGTGCTCCAGAACCTCGGCAGCCGGATCGCACCCGGCCCGACGCCGATTCCCATCATCATCGACGATCGCTTCCAGATGGTGCGCGACCTGCTCGACATTCGGGACGACGCGCTGTTTCAGCGCATGCCCCAGGCCATTCTCGAAAGTTTTCTGCAGCTTGCCCGGCGACCCGAACTGCGCGGCATGACGGCGCGCACCTTGCGCGCACTGTGGCAGGCCCGCAAGCTCGCCGGCGCCCCGCTGCGGCGTTGCCCGGCGGCGCCGGCGCTGTTCCTGGCCCTGTTCAAGGAAAAGCGCGGCCTGGTCCACGAGCTTCGGCGGATGAACCAGTACGACATCCTCGGCAACTACCTGCCGGCCTTCGGGCGCATCGTCGGGCAGATGCAGCACGACCTGTTCCACGCCTACACCGTGGACCAGCACATCCTGCAGGTAGTGCGCAACCTGCGGCGCCTCGCCGTGCCTGACTTTGCCCATGAGCACCCCTTCTGTACGCGGCTGATGAGCGGCTTCGACAAGCCGTGGCTGCTGTACGTCGCCGCGCTGTTCCACGACATCGCCAAGGGACGCGGCGGCGACCACTCGCGGCTCGGCATGGCCGATGCCCGACGATTCTGCCGCACCCACGGCATCGCCGGCGAAGACGCCGAGCTGGTGGTTTTTCTGGTCGCCCATCACTTGACGATGTCGCAAGTCGCGCAGAAGCAGGATCTCGCCGATCCGGAGGTCATCCGCCGGTTCGCCGCCGTGGTGGGCACGGAACGGCGCCTGATCGCCCTCTACCTGCTCACCGTGGCGGACATCCGCGGCACCAGCCCGAAAGTGTGGAACACCTGGAAGGGCAAGCTGCTGGAAGATCTCCTGCGCGCCACGGCGCAGCTGTTGCGAGGCGATGCGCCGCCCCAGATGGCCGGCATCGCGGAACGGCAGGATGAGGCGCGGGCCTTGCTGCAGCGCCGGGGCCTGCGGCCGGGTACGGAGCAAGCGCTCTGGCAATGGCTGGACACCGGCTACTTCCTGAAGCACGACGCCGACGAGATCGCCTGGCACGCCCACACGCTCTACCACCGCCCCGACGGCAAGGAACCGGTCGTTCGCGCCCGCATCAATCGCGCCGGCGAAGGCATCCAGGTGATGGTCTACGTAGCCGACCAGCCGCAACTCTTCGCGCGGATTTGCGGGTTTTTTGCCCGGCTCGGCTACTCGATCGCCGCCGCCACGGTCCACACCACCCACCATGGCTACGCCCTCGACAGTTTCATTCTGCTCGACCCCGGCGGGCATCTCGCCTACCGGGACGTGCTCGGCCTGATCGAGCACGATCTCGCCGAACACCTGACGCGGCAACCCGCGCTCGAAGCGCCGCCCCCCGTGCGGCTCTCGCGCCAGGTCAAGCACTTCCCGATCACGCCGGAAGTGAGCATCGCGCCGGACGAGCGCGGCGCCTCGTACGTCATGTCGCTCGCCGCGGCCGACCGGCCCGGCCTGCTTTACTCGATCGCGCGCATCCTCGGCCAGCACGGCGTCTTCATCAGTTCGGCGCGGATCGCCACGCTCGGCGAGCGCGTCGAGGACACCTTCGTGATCGCCGGCGCGGCACTGGGCAAGACCGCCAGCCTGGTCAATATCGAACGGGAGCTGCTGGAAGCCTTGCGAATCTGAGCCGTTCAGGCCGCATTCGCGCACAAATGCTCGATGACGCGGCGCACGCGCACCATGGCGTGCAGCAGGGCATCTTCGAGCGCGGCAAAGCTGATCGCACGGGCGCTGTCGCCCCGACCGGCCGCCCAGTTGGCGACGACGCAGATCGCCGCGTAGGGAACCGCCAGTTCGCGGGCGAGCGATGCCTCGGGCATCCCGGTCATGCCGACCATGTCGGCGCCGTCCTGTTGCAGGCGGTTGATCTCGGCGGCGGTCTCGAGCCTCGGTCCCTGGGTGGCGGCGTAAACGCCGCCGTCGACGATCATTTCCTCGGCCCTGGCCGCCGCCCCGAGCAGACGGCGGCGCAGTTCCTGGTCGTAAGGTTCCGTGAAGTCCACATGCACCACCGGGGTGCCGCCATTGTCGTGAAACGTGGCATTGCGCCCCCAGGTGTAGTCGATGATCTGATGGGGCACCGCCAGCGTGCCGGGCGCCAGGTCGGCGCGGATGCCGCCGACGGAGGCGACCGACACGACGCCCGTGGCCTGCGCGGCATGCGCCAGCGCCCAGAGATTGGCCCGATAGTTGACGCTGTGCGGCGGAATGGTGTGGCCGTATCCGTGCCGGGCGAGAAACACCACATCCTGGCAACCGATCCGCCCGAAGGTAAGCGCGCCGGAGGGTTCGCCAAAAGGCGTGCGCACTACTTCCCGCCGGGTCACCGCGAGGTTGGCGAGTTGCGTCAGGCCGCTGCCGCCGATGATTGCAAGCATGTGAAATTCCTTGGGTTTTGTTGAAAGTCAGCCGTGGCGGAACGCCGCCCCCGTGCTAGAATTCGCGCCCTTTTTCGCTGTATCAGGCCCACCATTCCCATGTCCCGCCCGCTCAGAAACATTGCCATTATCGCCCACGTCGACCACGGCAAGACCACGCTCGTCGACCAGTTGCTGCGCCAGTCGGGCACTTTCCGCGAAAACCAGCAGGTCGCCGAACGCGTCATGGACTCGAACGACCTGGAGAAGGAACGCGGCATCACCATCCTCGCCAAGAACTGCGCCATCGATTTCGAGGGCACCCACATCAATATCGTGGACACCCCGGGCCACGCCGATTTCGGCGGCGAAGTCGAACGCGTCCTGTCGATGGTGGACGGCGTCCTGCTGCTGGTCGACGCCGTCGAAGGGCCGATGCCGCAGACGCGCTTCGTCACCCGCAAGGCGCTGGCGCTGGGCCTCAAGCCGATCGTCGTCATCAACAAGATCGACCGCCCGGGCGCCCGCCCCGACTGGGTCATCAACCATACCTTCGACCTGTTCGACAAGCTCGGCGCCACCGAGGCGCAGCTCGACTTCCCGGTCGTCTATGCCTCGGCGCTCAACGGCTACGCGATGCTCGACGCCACCACGCCCGGCACCGACATGCGGCCGCTCTACGAAGCGATCCTCACGCACGTGCCGCCGCCCGACGTCGACGCGGAAGCGCCCCTGCAATTGCAAATCTGCTCGCTCGACTACAACTCCTATGTCGGCCGCATCGGCATCGGCCGCATCAAGAAGGGCCATATCCAGCCCGGCCAGGAAGTCGCCGTGATGCATGGCGACGAGTCGCGCGGCAAGGCCAAGATCGGCCAGGTGCTCACCTTCCAGGGGCTGGAGCGCCAGCAGGCCGAAGATGCCGAGGCCGGCGACATCGTCCTGGTCACGGGCATCGAGCAGGTCGGCATCGGCGTCACGCTCTGCGCGCTCGACAATGCGGTCGGCCTGCCGCCCATCGCCGTCGACGAACCGACCCTGACCATGAACTTCCAGGTCAATACCTCGCCGCTGGCGGGCAAGGAAGGCAAGTTCGTCACCAGCCGCCAGATCCGCGACCGACTGCAGAAGGAACTCATGTCCAACGTCGCCCTGCGCGTCCAGGACACCGCCGATGCCGACGTCTTCGAAGTTTCCGGCCGCGGCGAACTGCATCTCACCATCCTGCTGGAAAACATGCGCCGCGAAGGCTACGAGCTGGCCGTGTCCCGACCCCGGGTGCTGTTCAAAGATATCGATGGCCCCGAGGGTCCGCTGCGGCAGGAACCCTACGAAATGCTCACGGTAGACGTCGAGGAAACCCATCAGGGCGGCGTCATGGAGGAACTCGGCCGGCGCAAGGGCGATCTCCTGGACATGCAGCCCGACGGCAAGGGCCGCGTGCGGCTCGACTACCGGATTCCGGCGCGCGGCCTGATCGGCTTCCAGGGCGAGTTCCTGACGCTGACGCGCGGCACCGGCATGGCCAGCCACGTTTTCGACGATTATGGGCCGATGGCCGGCACCATGGCCGAGCGGCGCAACGGCGTGCTGATCTCCGCCGAGGACGGCGCCGCGGTCGCCTACGCCCTGTGGAAGCTGCAGGACCGCGGCCGCATGTTCGTCAGCCCCGGCGACCCGCTGTACGAAGGCATCATCATCGGCATCCACAGCCGCGACAACGACCTGGTGGTCAATCCGATCAAGGGCAAGCAGCTCACCAACGTGCGCGCCTCGGGTACCGACGAAGCCGTGCGCCTGGTGCCGCCGATCCAGATCACGCTCGAAAGCGCCGTCGAATTCATCGCCGACGACGAACTGGTCGAGATCACGCCGAAGTCGATCCGGCTGCGCAAGCGCTTCCTCAAGGCCCACGAGCGCAAGCGCGCCGAGCGCGAAGAAGCGGCGGCCTAAGATCTCCGGCGGCGGCGCCGAAAGTCAGCCTTCGCAGCACGCCGACCGGCGGCCGACCTCAATCGGGATGCAGCACCACGCCGCGCGCGGCGACGCCGGCGCCGCGCAAGCGCGCCGCCTGGTCGGGGGGCAGGTTCGCCAGCACTTCGCTGGCGTGGCGGTAACCCAGTTCGACGATCCGGTCGAACTTGCGCCAGTCCAGCATGCCGATGCCGTCCATCGAAGGCGTAAAGCAGATATCGGCGCGCAGGCGCGCGTCGCGCTGACGGGCCTGGCTGGCCAGCATCATCGAGTTCACCAGGATCGTCATCAGACCGGGCACGTGAAAGCGCCGGGCGCGGCGCTGACGCAGGCGGTCCACCAGCAGCTGGCGGTTGCTCGGCAGCTCGTCGAGATCGACCTGTTCGAACCCTTTTTGCAGCAGATCGCTGCCGATGACGAAGCCGGTGCCCTGGTCGAGCATGACGTCGGTGGGAAAGTTGTTGAAAGTGCCGCCGTCGCCGAGCAGTTCGCCGCCGTGCGCCACCAGCGGCAGCACGCCGGGAATGGAAACGCTGGTGCGCAGCCACTTGGCCAGGTTGCCGCGCCGAACGGTGATCTCGGTCGCGCTGGTGTAGTTCGACACGACGCAGAACAGGCTCTTCCAGGTATCCTCGATGTCGATATCGCCGCCCGTCGCCACGCGCACGGCGTCGTCGATGACCGTCTTGAGGCGCCGACCGCCGATCAAGGATTGCATCGGGATCAGGTTGAGGTCCGACGTCGGTCCGCGGGAAAAAGCGCGCCGCGCCTGGTCGATCATGTCCGACACCGGCATGTCGAAAGCGCAATACGCCCCCATGATCGCGCCGATGCTGGCGCCGCCGATGCTGTCGATCTGGGCGCCAAAGGCTTCGAGCGCCTTGAGTACACCCAAGTGAGCGAAGCCGCGGGCGCCGCCGCCGGACAGCACCAGGCCGATGTCGGTGCCGCTCAGCACTCTCGCCAGCCGCGCGATGTCGCGATCCAGTTCCGGTCGCACGTGCAGATGCGCGCCCACCGCATAACGATCCAGCCAGTCGCGCGTATTCCTTGGCGTGCGCAGGTCGAGATCGTGCAGCAGCACCAGCGTGCGCCGCGTCGACACCAGCGCCGCCGAAGGATCGGGCTTCCCTGGACGATCGGCGCGCGCGACCAGCACCACTTCGTCGGCGGCCCTCAGGCAGCGCCGCGTCCATTCGTTCGCCTCTGGCTGGGCGACGAACACGAGAAACTCGTGATTGGCCTCGACCTCGTCCAGCCAGCGCGTCAACTGCCGGTAATGTTCCGCACTCAGGGACTCGACCTCTTGCGTATCCCGGGCGATGACCAGAACCCGATTGCCGTATGACAGCTTGCGCGCCACGGCATGGGCCAGCTTCACGATGTCGATATCGTCCGTGACGGCCATCAGGCAGATGTTGACCGGACGCGTCACGCGCGCCTGCGGACGGAAGGTCTGCCGCAGGCGGTCGATGATCACCCGGGTCAGGGTGATCGCCAGGTGGGGAAACTGGCGCACGAGGTCTTCGTAGGCCGCGCGCGAAAAACGCACCAGCACGCTGTCCCGCATCGCCACGATGCCGGCACGGCGCGGACGTCCGGTCATCATCGCCATTTCGCCGATGCTCTGGCCGCGCATGATTTCGCCGACCGGCACGGCTTCGCCGTCGACACCCTTGATGATGGCGCGCAGGCGCCCGCTGACGACCAGATAGAGGTCGTCGCCAACGTCGCCTTGCTCAAACAGCACTTCGCCCGCCTGCAGATGATGCCAGGTGAGCCGGGGCAACAAGACGTCGACCACGGCGTCGCCGTCACCGCCCAGCATGCCCTCGAGGATGGTGATCAGCAGCTCGTGCTGATGGTCATGAGCGGTCTTGGTCGACATGGGCAAATCATAATGCCGAACCCGAGCAATCCATGATTGAATATTGCAAACTAAGGAGGCCGCTCATGAAAAGACCCGCTTGGCTCGGCGTCGCCATCGCCGCCGTCGCCGGCGCCCTGCCCGGCTGCGATTACCTGAGCATGAAGGAACTCAAGCCCGGCGTATCGACCGCCCAGGAGGTTCGCTCGCGCATGGGGCCGCCGGCGGCGGAATACGCCAACCCCGACGGTTCGGTCACCTGGGAGTTCAACCGCCAGCCCAATGGGATCGAATGCTACATGGCCACCATCGGGTCGGACCAGGTTCTGCGCAAGATCGAACAAGTGCTGACGGAAGCCAACCTCGCCAAGGTCGCGGTGGGGATGGATCGCGCGGAGGTCCGGCGGTTGATCGGCAAACCGGGCTCGGTGACGACTTATCCGAATTCGAACGAGGAGGTCTGGGACTGGCGCATTGCCGGCGCCATCCAGACCGAGGAAGCGCACTTCCACGCCCATTTCGACCCCGCCAGCGGCCTCGTCACCCGAACCAGCCGGCGGGTCGAACCGAAGGGCTAGACGAAAACCGGGCTAGACGATAATCGTCCCGCCGTCGACGTGGAGCACCTGGCCGGTGATCCAGCGCCCATCGTTCGACACCAGCGCCGCCACCGCGTCGGCGATATCCTCGGGCGTTCCCAGACGGCGCATGGCCGCGGCGGCCGCACCGTACTTGCGCAAGGCGTCGGCATCGCCGCCCAATAGCATCGGCGTATCGGTCATCCCGGGCGACACCGCGTTAACGGTGATGCCGCGAGGCGCCAACTCGCGCGCCAGGACTTTGGTGAAGCCTTCCACCGCCATCTTGCTGCCCACGTAGAGCGCCATGCCGAGGGGATTGGCCGCCGTGGCGCCGGTCGAGATATTGACGATGCGGCCATGATCCTCGATCTGGCGGGCCGCTTCGCGGCACATCATGAACGTCCCCCGGGCATTGGTGTTGAACGTGTAGTCGTAGTGGCTCATGGGAATGTCGGCAAACGACTTCATGTGCCCGATTCCCGCATTGTTGATGACTGCGTCGACGCGGCCATGGCGCGCCTTGACGGCAGCGAAGAACCCGATGACCGCTTCTTCGGCAGTGATGTCGACCTGGTGTAGGGAAGCCGCGCCGCCAGCCTGTTCGATCGTCGCAACCGTCTCGCGGGCGCCGTCGGCGGAACGCGAATATCCGACCGCAATCGCCAGGCCTTCTCGCGCCAGCCGCAGGCAGATGGCCTTGCCGATCCCGGTGCCGCCGCCGGTCACCACCGCCACGCGTTGTATTGCGTTGTTGTCGGAAATGCTCATAGCGCCTCGCGAATCAAGAGTTCCTTGCGTTCGGCCTCGCAGTCCGAGTCTGGCCGCAAACCCGCAGCGCGCGCCGCCTGGACCTCGGCACGCGCCGCGGCAAGTTGCGCGACGAACGCCGGCTGCGAATGCAGTTGCGCCACGACGGCCGCCGCCACGAGCCGGCCGGCATCGACATCGCTCTGCCAATGGACATTGCAGATCACGCGGCTCTGTCCGAACGCCAAGCCCCGCTGGACCAGCGCGTCGACGCGATCCGGCGCCAGTTCGGCGAGCACCAGCGCCCAAGCCATGCCGATGGCGGCGTGCCCGGATGGATAGGAGCCGTCGTTGCGCAGCATGGTTTCGTGCGTCGGATCGCACATCGACTCGCCCGCCGCAACAAAAGGCCGCACGCGCTTGTAGTGATCCTTGGCACGGTAGGTGGCCAGCCCCGCATCGGCGACGGTGCGTTGCAGCAGGATGGCCAGGTTCGGCGTTGCCGTGGGCGCAATGGGAACACCCAAGGCGCAGGCGAAACTCGGCGCTGCCTGGGGAAAACGCAATTCCACATCCCGCGCGGCCCATTGCCAGCGGGGCGTGTCGCGCCAACGCATGGCCTTGCGGCGCGCCGCGTCGTCGGCGGCCTGCGCCGCCGATCCCTGCGCCGGCGGGGGCGGCAACAGCGCCAGACTATCGACCAGCGCCTCCCGGGTCAGGTAGCCTGCCAAAAAGCCCCGAAAGCGCGGGTCGGCATCGGGCACCCTGGCTGTGCTTGCGGGGGGTTGAACGCTGCACGCTGCCATGGTTGCCGCCCAGAGCGAAACGACCAGCTTTTTCCTCATCGCAAGCCCCCCCCTTATCGAGGACCAATTAACTATTCAGACACGCGCTTGCCACATGGCCTGGTTCAGCTCAGAACACCGCCATCGACCTGCAGGATAACGCCGGAGCTGTAACTGCTGGCGTCGCTTGCCAGGAAGAGCGCCGCTGCCGCCACCTCTTCCGGATAACCGACCCGCTTGAGCGGATTGATCTTCATCATGTCGGCATAGCGCTGGGGATCGTTCATGGTGTGATCGCCCATGGCGGTCTGGATCACCCCGCAGGAGATGGCATTGACGCGCACGCCCTGGGGCCCGAGTTCCCTCGCGAAACAACGCGTCATGGTATTCAGCGCGGCCTTGGAGACGCAATAGGCGCCGATTTCGGGCTGCGCCATCAAGGCCGACGTCGTGCTGATGTTGACGATCGATCCCCTGCCGCGCTGTGCCATCTTCCTGCCGAGTGCCGCCGTCAGAAAGAACGGCCCGCGGACATTCACCTCCATGATCTTGTCCCACAACGCCGGCGTCGTGTCGCAGAACGTCCCGGTATTGGGCGGACTGATGCCGGCATTGTTGACCAGCACGTCGACCGCCAGGCCACGCTCGTCGAGCACGCCGACCAATCGCTCGATGTCGTCGAGCTTGCCGACGTGCGCCTGGATGGCGTGCGCCTTGCCGCCCATGGTGTGAATCCCTTCCGCCACCCCATCGAGATCCTGCTGCTTGCGGGAACATATGATCACCTCGGCGCCGGATTCGGCAAACAATTCGGCGATCGCCCGGCCAATGCCGCGCGAGCCTCCGGTGATCAAGGCGGTACGTCCCGCCAAAGGAAAAGCGGAGGGCGACATCAGATCATCCTTCTGCCGTCAAGCCTTGCTGCGCCGTTGCCTTGGCCCAGCGATAGTCCGCCTTGCCGGCCGGCGACCGAACCACCTGGTCGACGAACACTATCGATTTCGGCACCTTGTAGCCGGCCAGATCGCGACGACAGTGATCCTGCAGCGCCTCCGCATCGACTTTCGCCCCCGGATGCAGGGAAACCACTGCCGCCACCTTGCTGCCCCAGCGCGCATCCGGAATCCCCACCACCAATGCGTCGAGTACCGCCTCGTGGCTGGTCAGCTTTTCCTCGACCTCTTCCGGGAATACTTTTTCGCCGCCCGTGTTGATGCACTGCGAGCCACGGCCGAGCACGACAATCGAGCCATCTTCCAGCACTCGCGCCATGTCGCCGGTGATGACGATCTTCTCACCGTCAAGCGAAGTAAACGTCTCGGCAGTCTTCTTCGGGTCGCCCCAATAGCCAACCGCCACGTTGCCGGTCCTTACCAGCACGCCATCCTCGCCGGGACCGACGTAGCGGTCGTGCTGAAGGGAGAGCACCTTGATATCGGGCCGGGCCGCGAGCTTGATGAAGCCCTCGCCGCTTTCGGGCTTTGCGCCGCCGCCCAGGGTGCCGCCTTCCGAGGTACCGATGCTGTCCGCCACGACGATGCGTGGCAACAGGCGCTTGAGTTCCGCCTGGACATGCGCGGAAAACAGGCCGCCACCGGAACCGATATGCACCAGCCGGGAGAGATTCCATCGGTTGGGATGCGCTTTCAGCGCTTCCACCATGGGACTGGCGATGGCGTCGCCCACCACGGAAATGACGTTGGCCTGTTCCTGTTCGGCCAGGTCCCATACCTTCTCCGCGTCGAACTCGACCTGGTCGCGGGTAATCACCGTCTGGCCCGCAAAGAGCGAGACCAGGGTGGCCCACAAGGCCGCACCATGCATCAGGGGCGCGATCGCCATGTAGCGCAGCGGATGGCCGTTGCGCGCCACGTCGGCGATCTCGTCCGGCGTCTTGATCGGTCCCTCCTTGCGGTAGAACCCCCCTCCTCCCAGCGCGCCGAAAAACAGCGACTGGTGGGGCCACATCACGCCCTTCGGCATGCCGGTGGTTCCGCCCGTATAAAGCAAGGACAAATCGTCGCCCGAGCGCTGCGGCACGTCGTACTCCGGCTGCGTTGCCGCCAGCGCCGACTCGTAGTTCTCGCCGGAGACCAGGACCGCCTTGATTTCCGGGTAATCCGGCAACAGCGGTTCCACCGCCGCCGCCAGCGGTGCCGAATAGATCAGCGCCGACAGCTTGGCGTTGTCATAGAGATAACGAAGCTCGCTGGCGACATAGCGGTAGTTGATGTTGAGGGGAATCGCCCGCAATTTACAGGCCGCCAGGAGCCCCTCCAGGTATTCCGGCCCGTTGTACAGTTGCAGGCCCACAGTATCGCCAGGCCCAATACCCTTGCTTTGGAAAAACGCCGCGAGACGGTTGGCCCGCGCGTCCAGTTGCGCGTAGGTGAAGCGGCGCGCGCCGCAGACGATCGCCTCGCGATCCGGCACGGCCGCGGCAACGATTTCAAAGAGATCGGCGAGGCTGTAGGTTCGGGTAATCGACATGGTGATTTCTCCTAAATGACGCCGGTCGCGTTCAGCCTGGCGATCTGCTCGGCGGAATAACCCAGTGCGGCAAGCACATCGTCGTTGTCCTGCCCGGGGGCCGCGCCTTGTCGCTCGACCTTGAACTCGAAACCGCTCATCTTGACGGGGCAAGCGTATTGCCAGTAGCGGCCGTGGGCCGGATGCTCGCTGTCGACGATCATTCCCCGGCTCTGCGCTTGGGGGTGCTTGTTGGCTTCATCGACACGCAATACCGGTGTCACGCAGGCGTCGACATCCTTGAACGCCGCCACCCAGTGCGCGAGATCATGCCTGGCGATCGTCTGCGCGACTTCCGCGCGCGCGGCGTCACCCTGGTCGGCGAGTTGATATCCGCGCCCGATCAGATCCGGCCTGCCGATGGTTTCACAGAAGGCTTGCCAGAACTTCGTCTCGATCGCGCCCACCGCCAGATGGCGCCCATCGGCGGTCTCGTACACGCCGTAGCAGGCCATGCCGCCGGAAAGATAATCGGCGCCGCGCGCCGGCATGGCCTTGCGGTCCTGCAGCGACGAGGCGGCGGGAATGTTGTGGGCCATCAGGCAATCGGTCATGGCCACATCGACGTGGCGCCCCTGGTCGCTGCGCTGGGCGTCGAACAATGCCGCCAAAATGCCCATTGCCGCCGACAAGGTTCCACCCGCCAGATCAGCCGTTGGAAATCCGCCGGGCGCAGGCGCTCCACCGGCGGCACCCGTCTGCTCGAGCACACCCGCCAGACACTGGTAGTTGATGTCGTGGCCGCCGGCCAGCGCCAAGGCGCCCGTTTGGCCGTAGCCGCTGATCGAGCAATACACGAGTTTCGGATTGACTGCCGACATGGCCGCGTAACCGACCCCCAGCTTGTCGGCGACACCAGGCCTGAAGCCTTCGACCAGCACGTCCGCCTGCTGGGCGAGGCGGCGGACGATTTCCTGCCCCTCGGGCGCGCGCAGGTTGACGGTGATCGCACGCTTGTTGCGGTTGAGCATGAGAAACTGGTTCGTGAACCGGCTGCCCGGCAAGCCGCGCACGGGATCCCAGGCGCCGGGGTTCTCCACCTTGATGACCTCCGCGCCCAAGTCGGCCAGATGCAAGGTGCACATGGGTCCTGGAAGCAATACGGTCAGGTCGACCACTTTGACGCCAGCAAGCGGTTTTGACGATTGGGCCATGGTTTCCTCTAAATCCTCGGCATCGGCAGACGAGCCTCGATGCTCGACACACAAAGTCACTGAAATTTGGAGAAATCGGGTTTCCGTTTTTCCAGGAACGCGGTCATGGCCTCCTGGGCCTCGCCAGCACCCAGTCGGGCACAGAAAAGCTCGCCCTCGCGCTTGATGGCCGCCGCAACCTCGCCAGCGTGGCCATGTCGAAGCAGTTTCTTGGTTTCCCGGACGGCGCTGGGCGGAAGCCGGGAAAACTTCTCGGCGGTGGCGCGCGCGCGCGCAAGAACCTCGCCGGCCGGCAGCACCGCATTGACGATGCGCATTTCATAAGCCTCCTGGGCGCTGAACGGCTCGCCCAGCAGCAGCTTTTCGGCCGCCTTGACGTAACCGGCGCTGAGCGGCAGCAGGAAACTCGACGCGAATTCCGCAACGACCCCCAGATTGACGAAGGGAAGCGCAAGCTTGGCATTGTCGGCCACATACACAAGGTCACAGTGCAGCAGCAGCGTGACGCCGATGCCCACCGCAACTCCCTCCACCGCCGCCACCACCGGTTTGTCGACGCCGAGCAGCGCCTGCATGAAGCGGAACACCGGCGCATCCATGTCCTTGGGCGGCCGCTGCACGAAATCTTCGAGATCGTTGCCGGCGGTGAACATGCCGGGTTGACCGGCAAACAGGATGGCGCGGACCGCCGGATCGGCCTGGGCGCGATTCAGGGCGTCCGCCATCGCCTGGTACATTTCGGCGGTCAGGGCATTCTTCTTGTCGGGCCGATTGATTTCTATGGTGGCCACGCCGTTTTGCAGCGAAGTGCGGATGCTCATGTCTGTCTCCTCGATGATTCAAATGCCACGGAAAACTGCGAATTCTGCAAGCGGTGCCCGATCGGTCCGCAGCCGGTTGACGGGATGCGCGGGATCGGCGTAGCCGAGCGCAAGGCCGCAAAACAGCATCTGGCCTTCCGGCAGGCCGATGAAGTCGGCGACGGTGCGATGCCAGAGCGTCCAGGCTTCCTGCGGGCAACTGTCCAATCCAGCTTCCCTGGCCAGCAGCATCAAGGTCTGAATGTACATGCCGAGATCGGACCATTGCGGCGGTCCCATGCGGCGATCGACGCTGAAGAACATGCCGACGGGCGCGCCCCAGAACTGGAAGTTGCCGGCCAGGAACATCGTCCGAGCCTTCTTGTCGTCGCGGCCAATGCCCATCGTTCCGTACATGTCCTCGCCGCAACGCGCGCGGCGGGTATGGTAGGGATCGTGCAAGCCGGCGGGATAGATATCGTAACCGGGACCATCGCCGCGGGGATCGGCCGCCATTTTTTGCTGCATCAACGCCTTGAAGCGCGCCAATTCATCGCCGCCCAGAACATGCACATGCCAAGGCTGCAGATTCCCCCCCGACGGACTTCGGGCCGCCGTCGCCAGCAGCCGCCGAACCAGATCGGCGTCGACCGGCTTGCCGAGGAAAGCGCGTTTCGACGAGCGGCTGTGCACCGCCTCGGTCACCGACATTTCCCGCCCTGCCACGATCATCGACAAATCTCCTTCCGCTTCGCTCCAGCCAACGCCGAGCTAATTGGGGCTGCCCTGGCGGATCAGGTCCGCCGCCCGTTCGGCGATCATCATGGTCGGCGCATGCGTATTGCCCGAGGTGATCACAGGCATCACAGATGCATCGATTACCCGCAAGCGCCGCACGCCGTTAACCCGGAGCTCGCTATCGACCACCGCCTCCGCATCGGCACCCATCCGGCAAGTCCCCACCGGGTGATGCGTGGTGGTACCGAAGCGCATGGCGAAATCGAGCAGGCCCTCGTCGTTCGCCCCCTGGCCCGATGGCCGCCACATCGCCGACACCAGCGGGGCCAGGGCAGGCTGAGACGCTGCCCGCACCGCCAATCGCATTCCCGCCAGGGTCACGCGCACATCGTGCTCCGATCTCAGGTAGTCCAGATTGAATACCGGCGGATCGCCGGGGTCAATCGAGCGCAAAGTCAGCCGCCCGCGAGCGGCGGGGTTGAGCTGACAGGGCGCCATGGTCATGCCCGGCCAAGGATCGGCGTTTTTCGACACCTCGCCATCGGGATTGAGATTGCCGGTGAGCGGCAGGCAATGAAACTGGAGGTCAGGCCGGGGCGCGGCAGGATCGCTGCGGGCGAACACGCCGACCTCGGCCGCCGGCATGCGCATCGCCCCCTGACGACGCGCCAGGTAGCGCAGCACTTCCCAGAGCAGTCGCATGCCCGACAACCTGGAATTCAGGCTCGGACTTCCAGGATTCAGACGCCACATCATCGGAACGATGAAATGATCCTGCAAATTGCCACCGACGTTTGGGGCATCCTTCAGCACCGGGATGCCGACACGTCGGAGTTCGTCTCCCGGTCCCACGCCGGAAAGCATCAGCAGTTTCGGCGACTGCAGGGCGCCGGCTGACAAGAGGACCTCGCGCCTGGCCGTAACGGTCGCTCGCTCGCCCGCATGTCGATAACGAATGCCGGTGGCGACGCCGGCATCGATCACGACACGTTCGACCAGTGCGCCGGTAAGCACCCTCAGGTTGGGACGGTTCCGGACGGGATTCAGGAAACTGCGCGCGGCCGACCATCGTTCGCCGTCACGCATGGTCGTCTGGTAATAACCGACGCCCTCCTGCCGGGCCCCGTTGAAGTCGGCATTGGCCGGGACGCCCGCCTCCTGAAATGCGCGGATCATGCATGCGCCGATCGGATTGACGTCCGCCAGGCTCGAAACCGGGAGAGGTCCGCCGACGCCATGGTGTTCGTCTCGGATGTGCTGCTGGTTCTCCGAACGAAGAAAATAGGGACGCACCGACGCCCAGTCCCAGCCCCGGGCCCCGGCCTTCGCCCAGCCATCGTAATCTTCCGCCTGTCCCCGGATGTAGATCATGCCGTTGACCGTGGAGCATCCGCCGAGAATGCGGCCGCGCGGCAGCGTGTAGCGACGACCCAGCGTCGCCGGCTCGGGTTCCGACACGAAGAAATCCACGTACTTGTCTTCGGCCGTCACCTTGGCCCAACCCGCCGGCATGCGCGTCAGCAGATCCCCATCCTTGCCGCCCGCCTCGAGAAGCAGCACCTGGATATCGGGATCTTCGCTCAGGCGGTTGGCCAGAACGCAACCGGCAGACCCGGCACCGACGATGATGTAATCGAAAGCGCCGGCGGCCATCACGCCACCGGCTCCGTCCGCCGGGCGGGCGGCACAACGCGATTCCGCCCGTAGAAGGTCTTGCCCTCGGCGGCCATCTCGCGCAACAGTGCCGGAATGGCGAAGCGCCCGGCATCATATCTGGCGGCCAGCCGGTCGCATTCGGCGACCACGGCACCGATGCCGATGGTGTCCATGGCGGCGAACGGACCTCCGAGGTAGATGGGAAAGCCGACGCCGAAACATCCGCCGATATCGCCGTCGGCAGGATCGGTCAGGACGCCATCGGCGATGCAGCGGGCCGCGTCGGCGAGCTGCGCATAGAGCATGCGGTGCTGCACTTCCCGTACATCGGGTTGTTCGGACGCGGGACGGCGCGGCCAGAGGTCGTCGAGGCCCGGCCAGAGCCGCTTGCCACCATCCGCCGCATACTCGTAGAAACCCTTGCCGTTCTTCCGGCCGTGCCGTCCATGAGTCGCCACCATCGTGGCGATGACCTCGACGGAAGCGCCAGGCCGGTTGTCCGCACCGAGGTCCTGCGCCTGCTGTTGGGCGCCCTTGTAGGCCAGATCCAGGCCGATCTCGTCGGAGATGGTCAGCGCACCCACCGGATAGCCGGTCATGCGCGCGGCATTCTCGATCAACGCCGGGTTGATGCCTTCCTTCACCATGGTCACGCCCTCGTTGATGAAGGCGCCAATGAACCGGCTGGTGAAAAAGCCGCGGCTGTCATTGACGAGAATCGGGGTTTTCTTGAGCTGGGCAACGAAATCCAGCGCATGCGCCAAGGCCGTATCGCCGGTCTGCCGACCACGGATGACCTCGACCAGCGGCATGCGCTCGACTGGCGAGAAGAAGTGCAAGCCGACCACGTTGGCAGGACGGCCGGTAGTCTCCGCAAGTCCGGTGATGGGCAGCGCCGACGTGTTCGAGGCCAGCACGGCATCGACCGGCACCACCGCTTCGGCCTTGGCGAACACCTCGGCCTTGACCCCACGATCCTCGAACACCGCCTCGACGACGAGACTGACATCGCCCAGCGCTGCGTAGTCGGCGGTCGGGTGGATTCGCGCAAGAATCGCCTCGACCTTGTCGGCCGTGATACGGCCGCGCGCCATGTCCTTCCTGAGCCGCGATTCGCTGTAGGCCTTGCCCTTGTCGGCGGAAGCCTGGTCGCGATCGATCAGGACCACGTCGATTCCGCTCCGGGCCGCCACATAGGCGACACCGGCACCCATCAAACCCGCGCCGAGAACGCCGATCCGCTGATGCACTTTCCTGTCAATGCCGGCGGGACGACGCACCAGCTTATCCGCCTCGCTCTTGTTGATGAAAATCGTTCGAACCATGTTGCCGGCGACGGGATCGAGATTGAGCTTGACGAAATACTTGCACTCGACCTGCAAGGCCTTGTCGATCGGCAACTGCATTCCTTCATATAGACATGAAGTGATGGCCAGCGGCGCCGGCAAGTTGTGGTAAGTATTCGCCTGCAGATTGGCGGCGGTGCCCATGAAAAGCTGGGCGAGATTCGGCAGCATCGGATTGCCGCCGCCGGGAACCTGGAAACCCTTCTTGTCCCAAGGCTTGACCGGGTCGGGCGAGCCAAGCAACCACTTGCGAGCGGCGGGCAAAAGCTGGTCGGCAGGAACCACTTCGTTGAGCAGCCCGAGTTCCAGTGCCTTGTCCGGTTTCAGTTGACTGCCCTGCAGCAGTAGCGGCAACGCCTTGACCACGCCGATCATGCGCAGATAGCGCTGGGTGCCACCGGCGCCTGGCAGCAGGCCGACCCCCACTTCCGGAAGCCCCACCACCATTCCCCGCACATCCGCCGCAATCCGGTGGTGGCAGGCCAGGGCAATCTCGAAGCCGCCGCCGAGGGCCGGCCCGTTCAGGGCCGCCACCACCGGCTTGCCGCCTGTCTCCATGCGACGCAGCAGGCTCGAAAATGCCCAACACTGCTCATAAAGCGTCTTGGCATCGGGGTTGCCGTAGAGCGTCGCTTCCATGGCCTTGAGATCGGCGCCCGCCACGAAGGAACTCTTGGCCGAGGTCAGGATGATGCCCTTTACCCGATCATCGGCAAGGGCACGATCCAAGGCGGCGCGAAAGCCGTCGAGAAAAGCCTGGTTCATGACGTTCGTCGCCGAGTTCGGCTGGTCGATCGTCAAGGTGCAGATGCCGTCTTCGGCAACAGCGTACTTGAAATAGTCGATCATGTTCGGACTCCCGTCTCAGACGCGTTCGATGATGGTGGCCGAGGCCATGCCGGCCGCCTCACAGAGGCTGACCAGGCCGGTGGCCAGGTTCCGTCGCTCCATTTCGTCGAGCAGCGTGCCGATGATCATGCCGCCAGTCGCTCCGAGCGGATGGCCCATGGCGATGGCGCCGCCATTGACGTTGATGCGCTCATGCGGCACGGCAAGTTCCGCCATGAAAGCGAGGACAACCGAGGAGAAGGCTTCATTGAGTTCGAACAGATCAATGTCGCCGACAGCCATGCCGGCCTTCCGCAAGGCCAGGCGCGTCGCCGCGGCCGGTCCGTCGAGCATGATGGTCGGCTCGGAGCCGATGGTCACGGCGGCGCGGATCCGCGCCCTGGGCGCGAGGCCGAGTTGCTCGCCGATGGCCCCGCTGCCCACCAGCACCGCCGAGGCGCCATCGACGATGCCGGAGCTGTTGCCGGCATGATGCATGTGCTCGATGCGCTCCAGTTGCGGGTAGCGCTGAAGGGCGATGCTGTCGAACCCGGCCTTGGCGCCCATCTCGGCGAACGCGGGCTTGAGGCCGGCCAGCGTTTCCATCGTAGTGTCGCCGCGCACGGTTTCATCGCGTTCGAGGACCGGCAGGCCAATGATGTCCCGGACCGGCACCACCGATTTCGCGAAGCGTCCCTCGGCCCATGCCCGCGCCGCCCGGCGCTGACTCTCCACGGCATAGGCATCGCAGTCCTCGCGAGTCAGGCCATGCTTGGTGGCGAGCAGATCGGCGCTGATGCCTTGCATGACGAAATAGGTCTTGTTGGCCACCTGCGGGTCCATCGCCCAGGCACCGCCGTCGGCGCCCATCGGAATGCGCGACATGCTCTCGACGCCTCCGCCGATGACGAGATCGGCCAACCCTCCCCGAACCTTGGCGGCCGCGAAATTGACGGCCTCGAGACCGGAACCGCAATACCGATTGATCTGCACGCCGGGCACCGTTTGCGCGAAATCGGCGTTCAGCGCCGCAATGCGGGCGATGTTCGCACCCTGCTCCCCCACGGGCACCACGCATCCGAGGATCACGTCCTCGACCAGCCGGGTATCGAGGCCATTTCGATCCCGTATCTCCTGCAACACCTGCGATGCCAATTGGACCGGGGTGATTTCATGCAGCGCGCCGTCGGGCTTGCCCTTGCCGCGCGGCGTGCGCACGTGGTCGTATAGGTAGGCTTCGGTCATATCAACTCCCGTCTGTTCCGGCAAATGTGCAATC
>WBZU01000684.1_pt1 | contig 20165 bp, 26 predicted proteins | sample 5204311 | NCBI WGS metagenome assembly WBZU01 (sample SAMN12344359, study PRJNA552823) | activated sludge metagenome | biome: Activated sludge suspended growth; feature: Nitrification reactor; material: Wastewater; isolation source: activated sludge from nitrification reactor of wastewater... | reverse complement strand
GCGCGGATCTTCTCGATGCCGTACTTGAACGACCACTTGTCTGCAGTGGAAGGGGGCGGCAGCAGCGGGTCCAGCCCGCCGGTGTACGGATGCAGGCTCAGCGCGTCGAAGCTGCCCTTGAACTTGCCGGTGGCGTAGAGGAAGTCCAGGAAGGCGAAGTCGGAGGCGGACATGCCGGTGGCCAGCACCGGCACGTGCGGCGCGGCAGCCTTGATCGCCTGGTAGGCGGGCGCCAGCAGATCGGCGTACTGGCTGGCCACCTGCGCCAGGGTGGAAGCGCCCCGCCACCATCCGTAGCAAGCGGATCCGCAGCCTCCGAACTGCGGCTCGAGGTCCGGCTCGTTCCATACTTCCAGCCCGGCCAGGCCTGATGAGTAGCGCTTGGCCATCCAGGCCGCTATCCGCGCGTACTCCTGGGGATCTGAAGGCGGGTACTTGTCGACCGCCCGGGTCCACCACTGATTGCCAGGCGAATCGCAGGAGGCGTACTGGCCGCTGGCGGTTTTCAGCGCGTCGGGAGCCGAGGAAGCCCAGCAGGGCGTGTACCAGAGCGTGATCACGCCTTTCATGCCGCGCGCCTGCAGCTGACCCATCACGTAGTCCAGCCGGGCGACGTAAGCAGGCCAGAAGCTGGCCTGCAGCTCGCTGTCTGACTTGCCGGCGTTGGTTGCGCCGGCGGGAGCGCCGCCTTGCAGCGTCGACCAGCCCACGTCCAGGCGGATGTGGTTGGCGCCCAGCGACTTGGCCTTGTCCAGGTCAGCCTCGAACTTGGCCCGGCCGGCGGTGTCAGAGGGCGAGAGGTCCTGCCACATCGGATGCATCTGCACTCCGTTCCAGCGCGGCAGGGCCGCCGAAGCGGAGGCAGCCAGCGTCAAGGCCAGCACGGCGGCTGCGGGAACGGCGCGAAGCAGCAGCGAGCTGAAAGCGGGCATAGGCCCCAGTAAGAGGCCTGCGGCCGGCGATCTGCTACCGGCGGCCCGCTTTTTCGCCTTCCAGCCTGGAGCGGGCGCTTGCCCGGGCAGGCAAAGGCTTGCGTTCCGGCAATACGGCGAAGCCTCTGGCGGCGGCGGCCCGGTGAGGTACGCTCAATGCAGATGAGAAACAACAAGCGCCGGGCCGGCAGCAGATTCAACCAAGTGGCCCGGGACCAGTGGACGTCGAAGGACTGCCGATACGACGTTGTGTTCGCCCACTACGCAGGCTCATATGACGTGAGCTCCCGTGGCCGGCACATCACCAGCTGCGTCAGCCGAGACGAGGCCTTCCAGGCCGCCGCCCGCGACGCCCGCGCTGCCTGACCGCCACTTCGCGCCTGAAGGCGCCAACCGCAACCGATCTCCCCCGCCCTTCCTGGGGCGGGAGGAAGGACCGCGGCCGCCGGCGCGGCGCTGCCGGGCCGGTAGGCTGTCCGGGCAAATGGCCAGCGACTTGCAGATCTCAACGGCGCGGCGGCTGCAGGCGGCGATGGAAGCCGTGTCCCGCGGCTTGAGCGTCCCGGAGATGCTCGCCCCGGCCGGCATCGACGCGCAGGCGCTCAGGCAGGCCGCTCCGTCCCGTGCGGCCGCGCTCGAGGCGGCGTTCACCGGCCAGATCTCCGGGGCGACGCTCGCGAAGCCCGTGCCGGTGACGGTCGCCGGGCCCGCGGGCATGGCCGCGGCCGCGGCGGTGTGGACGGACGGCTTCGTGCTCGGCGCCGAAGCCGAACGCACGCCCTTGGACGCGCAGCTGCCGGCCATCGGCTTCGACGAGATCGCAGAGGCGGCCCGCAGCGTCGACGCGCTCGGCTCAGAACGCGGCGCCGAAGCCATCCTGGCCGGCTGGGGATGGGACTTCCGCACGCTGGCCGCTTCCTTGGCGCGGAGGCCGTCCCCGGAGCTGGCCGGGGCGCTCGCCAACGCCCGGGTGGCCGCTCCGCCGGCGATGCTGGCGATGGACGGCCTGTCCGTGGCCGCGGACGCGCTGCGGCGCCGCCGGAACGCCGCGGATCGCGGCTGACAGGCGCTGCCGGCACTTCCGCACGGGAAGGAGCCGCCGGTCTCGCCTGAGGCCCTCCGGTGTGGTCGCGCGAAACACGTCCGGATGGGCCCGGCGCTCCGCCCCGGCGGGGCATCGGCCGTTCTGGCGGCGGTCAGAGCTTCAGGCGCGGGCAGCTGACGGCCAGCAGATGCCGGTAGCGGCTCATGGACGATCGGCGCATGTCGTCGTGGGTCTTCCATTGGAGCTCCGGCGGCAGCGGCGGCTCATAGAACGGGTGCGTGAGCGCTTCGGCGTGGCCGATGACGTTGCGGACTTGGATGCCGTGGCGGAAGGCCAGCCAGCAGGTCAAGCGCAGGCTGGCCTTGAGCATCGCCGGGTTGCTCATGACGTCGGAGTCGCGGGTGCCGGCGTGCTCGATGCCGATGCTGTCCTGGTCGATGCCGTACTGCTGGCGGGGCATCAGCCAGGTCGGCATGTCCTGGCGGATGGTGCCGTCGGTGTCGATGATGAAATGGGTGTAGGCGCTGTTCGGGTTCGACGCCCAGTAGTTCCAGGCCTGCATGGCAGTCTGGCTGGCAGTCCAGTGCTCCATGATCAGCTTCGGGCGGCGCTGGATGATCCGGTCGGTCCCGTAGACGCGCAGGCTGTACGCGTGCAGGTTCGCGATCCGCTGCGGGTAGTCGGGCAGGCGCAGGTTGATGATCGCCGGCCGGGCCGGGACGGAAGCGGCCGCCGGCGCGGACGCCAGCAGCACGGCAGCAACGGCGGCAGCGAGGGCGGCAGGCACATGCGAACGTACCTCCGCTGCCTACCAGGTCAGGTCCGGGATCCGGAAGGCGCCGTGACGGCGCATCGGCGGCTCGCCGGGCCGGGCGGAGTCCAGCTGGTCGGCGATCTCGGCGGCCCAGAGCGGCCGCTGCCGGCGGCGGGCGGCCCGGCGATGCCAGCGCGGCGCCGAGCACAGCTCGCAGCTGCACAGGCTGAACGGGTTGCGGGCCAGCTGGTTGGCGGACAGGTCAAACGGCCACCAGATGTCTCGGGGGTCGGCCAGGCCGTTGCGCTGGTCTTCGGGGTGGGCGTGGCGGGACCAGCTGAATCCGTAGCGGTCCTTGGCCTGCTTCCAGCGCCGGGCGGCCTGGCGGTCGCGCTGCTCGCGGATGTGCGCGCGGGAATGCTTCGAACGCACGGCAGGGTGAGTGTGACGGGGCATGCGGGGTCTCCTTGTGTGGTTGGCGTGACGCCAGCCGCACCCGCGCATCCCCGGAGAGGGCTAGCGCGGGCGGGCTGTGTGCCAGGCCGCCGGGCTTAGGCCGGCGGCGGCGGCTTTGTGCCAGCCGATGAGGAGAGCCGTGCGCATCTGATCTTCACGGTACTGCGGGCGCCTGGCCTGCTTCCAGCCTTCACGGCCTGATCCGCACGGGCGTCCCGGCGGGAGCCGTCCGCGCGCCCGCGCAAATCATTTCGCGAACTGCGGACGGATTCGCTGCCAGGCCTGCGGCTCCGGATTACGCTCAGGGCCCCTACTCGTGGAAGCGTGATGCCGGTGCGCAAGACAGCTGCAGGAGCCATCGCCGTGATCCTGGCCGCCGGCCTGGCCGCGTGCAGCAGCGACGGGAACGCCGGCGACGCCACCGCCGCGCTCAAGACGCTTGACCGCAACTGCCTCGCGCTGGACGGCGCCGTGAACACCATCCGCAAGCAGTACCCGATCACTGACGTGCAAAGCCTGTACCTGAACCTGACCGGGACCGCCGCGGCGTTCAGCGCCTACAACAAGGACGCCGCCGAGGTCTCTGCCGCCGCCAACGCAAAGGAGTTCACGTCCAGGATGGTCGCTGTGGAGAACGCGCTGAACCAGGCTGCCAGCGACGTCAAGGCCGGCAAGGACCCCAAGTCGGTTTCGGCGCAGATCACCGCCGCGGAGAAGTCCGCGAAGTCCGCAGCGGCGAATCTCGGCCTCACCAGCTGCGCCCGCACGGACTGACCGGAAGGCCGGTCAGATGTCCAGGCCGTCGAGGGCGACGGTCGCGTCGCCGTACAGGTCCGCCGGGACTGCCAGGAAGATGTCGCCGTTGCCGTGGCGGTCCGGCGGCCAGTCCGCTGTGAGCGCGCACGCGAATCCGAGCTCGTGCAGGTGGCCGGCGAACGCCTGCGCGGACGGCAGGTCGCCGAACTGCGCCACGGTCTCCCAGCTGTCGAAGCGGGGGTCGCCGACGTGCAGGTCCGTGGGCTTCTCCTTCGCGGGCTTGCGCGAGAACAGTCCCATGCGCTGACAGTACTCCCGTGCGGAAAGCCGCGGCGGCCTGACGGGGCTCCGCGGCGCGGGCCCGGATCGTAGGCTGGCGTTCATGCTCTCCTTGCATGCTCAGCGCCCTGAGGCAGCGGCAGGCAGGCCCCAGGCCTGATGGCTGCTCTCACTTCCGTCCAGCTCGCGATTCTCAAAGGCTGCGTGATGCATGAGCGCGGCAGCTTCTCCGCGATCACCGGACAGTCGTGGTGGATGGCGCCGGAGCCGTTCCGCGGCGAGCGCGCCGCTTTCGCTGCGCATCTGCGAACGCTTGAACGCGGCGGCTATCTGCGCCGGCATCTGGCTTTCGACGGCCGCTGCCGCGGGTATTTGCTCACGGACCAGGGTCGCAAGGCAGCCGCGGAGCCGCCGGCGCGCTAGCTGGCCGGCGGCGCCGCGATTTGCTCGCGCGGCCCCGCCGGCCGCTGCGGCGCGGGCCCGGGCCGTAGGCTGGCGTTCATGCTCTTCCTGCACGCCGATCGCGCTGAGGCAGCTCCAGGCGGGCCCCGCCCATGCCGCCTGGAGCTGCCTCAGCGCGGCCGGCAGATTCCGGCGCTGTCAGCGGCGCTGCCGGACGGATCCGCCGGGGAGATCCCGGGGGAGTGCTGGCCGGCGCTGGCGTTCGCGCAGGGCAGCGAGCGTCTCGGCGGGCCGCCGGCGCCGCCGGTGGCGGTCCGGGAGGCCAGCCGCCGGCAGGCCAACGCGCTTCTGGTGGCGTGGGAGCATCCGCTGGGCGAGTACCGGCGCCTGTACGGCCAGCAGCATTTCGTGCTCGAGGCCGGCGGCACGGCCGTGTCGGTGGCGTGCTCCGGGTCGGTGCGCCGTCCGACGGTCGCCGGCGGGATCGCGCGGCGCAACGTCGTGGAGCTCGCCCGGATCGCCCGCCATCCCGGCCATCCGCGGGCGATGCGGGCGATGCTGCGCCTGTGGACTGACTACCTCGCGTGCCTGTGGGAGATCAAGTACCCCGACTGGGATCTGCACGCGGCGATCAGCTACGCGCTGCCTGGGAAGGCCGGGAACCTGTACCGTTTTGACGGGTGGGAGCGCCTGGGGCACACGCGGCCGTGGGGAGGGTCGACGGGCTGGTCAGGCCCGAGCGCCGCGAACGGCATCGCCGACGGGCGCAAGACAGTGTGGCTTTACCGTTACGGGAGCGGGCCGGTAGGCTCCGCGCCTATGAACGGGAGCTGCGCGTGATGACGGGCCGCCCGGCTGCGCCCTGCGGCCATCACGCTGAGGCCGGGGGAAGAGTCCGGCCGCAGCGCTCAGCGCGAGCCTGCCGGCCGGGCGCGCCGCAGAAAAGGCCGGCCCGCGCGGCGGCGGCCGCCGGAATCGCAGCCCTGATCCTGGCGATGGCCGGATGCGGCGGGTCCGGCAGCTCCGGGCCGCCGAGCGAGAAGGACATCGGCGACGTCGGCCTCGCGCAGGAGCAGATCCCGCAGGCATGCCTCAATCCGGCCGGCGCTGATGACACGCAGCTGAGCGCCAGCGTCGACACGCTCATCCGCGTCTATGAGAGCTCTGATCCTGACGCCGAATTCGAGTTCGTGCCGGGCGCCCCGAAGCAGACGATGCGCCGGCTGATGACGTCAGCGCGCGATGCGCTGCGGGCGTGCGCGCAGGCGGGCCGCAGCGCCGCGGCGTCTGACCTGGCCTCCCGGATCGAATCGCAGCTGGACAAGTAGCCCGGCCCCGGCGGGGCTTTCGGACGGCCCGGCTTACGGCGTGATCATCGCGCGGATGGCCTGCTCGAGCGCAGGGCGGGCCGGCAGGCGCAGGGCGGCGAGCCGGCGGCCTTCCTGTGACGGCGCGTACCGGTATCGGGCGCCGTCGTGCTCGCGGACCAGCCAGCCTCGCCGGGCGCAGCTGGCGAGCCTGTGAGCGACGGCGCCGACGCTGCCGTCCGGGCCGGCGATCTGGCGGGCGGCTGTCCATCCGCCGTGCGCGTCTGCGGAGCAGATAACGCGGCGAAGCTCGCGCTGCTGGTCGTGCGTGATCGGCGGGAGGGCGGCCATGACGGCGATCCTAGGAGATGCCGGGGACCGGCCGGCCGTTGCCGGCGGCGGGTTAGCGTCCGGATCCGGGCCGGCGGGGCTTGGACGGGCGGGCGGGGCCGTGATGCTCGCGTTCGGCGTCGGTCATCTGCCGGATGATCAGGCCTCCGGACGCGACCTGCTCGGCGACGTCCCTGAGCTTGCCTTCACGCTGAAGGCGGGCCCGCTCAGACGCTGGAGTTTCCTTGCGGGGAGCCTTCATGCTTTCAGCATAGCAGCCGGGGCAGCCTGCAAGCGCAGTTGCAAGGGAAGTTCGGCGCCGGCCTGGCGTTCAGCCGCGGCGGCGGATCGTGACAGTGCAGCCGGCGCGGGAGCAGCCGCGCCTGGTGCGGGCCAGGACGGCGTTCACGCTGTCGGCGAGGCCGCTGTCGGCCCGGGCGACCGTGAGCGTCCCGCGGTAACGGTACTTGCGGGTCCTCCAGCTGGCCGCGCAGCGGAAGCTCTCGGCGGACTGCCAGTAGCAGCGGCGGCGGTATCCGGCTGACGCCGGGTAGCGGGAGCTCACGAAGTTGTCAGCGGCGGCGGCGTCATGCCAGGTCATTCCCGGGTCTGACGGCTCCGGCGGGCCCGGCGTCGCCGCTGGGCGCTGGTCTGAAAACCACAGCGCCCCGTGGTGCCCGAAGGCGCCGGCGGGTGGCCCCTCGGCAGTGTCGATCTGGCGTTGGCCAGCGCCACGATTCATCCATCGTGGCTTCAACAGGCCGCGCAGAGCGGCGCGCTCGCAAGCTGCGGCCTGATCCTCGCCTGGCTTGCCCTGATACCGGTCGTCGATGTGGAGTCAGGCCGCAAGAAAAACCGCCGCCGCCAACGCAGTCGCCGCTGACGCGCTCCACACCCAGAACGCAGATCGTCGGGTGCGCGGCGCGAACGGCAAGGCCAGCACGACAGAGCTGCAAGTGAACATGGCCAGGCTGAGCCAGGCGAGAACTGTGATCAAGGTTGACATTGCCTGAGGCTGCCACTGGGCGGATGCGGAGCGCCGTTTCTCGGGGCGCCGGCAGGGTCCAGCGGCGCGTAGAAGCTGACGGTGATCGCGTGGGCGCCGGCAGTGTCGTAGGCGACCTGCAAGCGGCTGATGTCGGAGCCGGACGGCGCCCCTGAGACCATCGGCGTCTTGTCGGCGATCGCAGCGGTGCTGGCGCCCGGGTTCCTGGCCACCGCTTTCGCGGCTTGCTGGGCCCGGGCGCCGGGCCCCTTGGGGCGGCCGCGCGGGCGAGACGGGGCACGCTTGCTGCCGGAGCGGGTCGTCCTCATGCCCGGCGCGGCGTACCGCCGCAGGCGGCGGCGGGCAACCGGCCGAAGCCGGCCCTGTCGGCCGCACGGGTGCGGGCCGGGCAGGCAGACTCTGGCCATGGCCCCGCACCGGAAGCCCAGGCACGGCCCGAGGTCCGCACGGGCGCAGGCGATCCGCGCGCAGAAGCTCAAGGCGGTGCAGGAGATGGCCGCGTCCGGCCGGCTGGTGATCCGGCAGATGACCGACGCCGAGCGCGAACGCTTCGGCGTGCCGCCGCGCTGACCGCCGGCGGGCCGGGCCTCCGCCGGTCCGAAAATGGCGCGGCGCTGCGCCCTGCTGATCCGGTGGCAGCCGCCAGCTTCGATGGCATGCTCGCAGGGCAAGGCGCCAGCAGCAGCTGGCGCGAAGCAACACAAAAGGAACAGCCCAATGGGTGCATGCACGTTCAGCGACTTTCAGCAGGGCTCCGACGCCAAGAGCGCGTTCTCAGAGGCTGTTTCTGACAGCCGGTATGAAAACGGCGCTGGCGGCTACTCCGGCAGCCTGGCTGAGAAGTCGTCGTTTCATGTCATTCAGTCCAATCCGGTTTCTCTCACGGAGGCGAACCGCATCGCGGAGCGTCTCATCGAAGCCGAAGACCCCCGGATCGACGACAAGTGGGGGCCGGCCGGCGCCATCCCGGTGCTGGACGACTCCGCCATTTCTCGCCGATCCAGGACCGTGACGGTCAAGCATCTCGAGGACGGGTATGTGATGCCCGAGCAGCTGCTGAAGCTGGCAGCTCCGCTCGTCCCGCTGAAGGCGGGCGAACGGATCGAGAACGTCAAGATCGTCAAAGACGAGATCAAGCGCCGCCCGGTGGTCAAAGCCACCGAAGGCAAGTCCTCCACCCGGTACTACATCGTGCCGCGAGGGGCGACGAGCCTGCACAGCGCGATCGCCCACCCGACGGTCGCCGCGGCCCGCAAGGCGCTCACTGAGCACCTGAAGGCCAAGGCGTCCGAAGGAGGGCAGCCGCTCCACAAAGAGCTCGAGATCGTCGGATTCGTCCGGCGTGACGGGACCGGGAGCGGGCTCGTCACAGGTCAGCTCGAGCTGAAGAGCCGCACGCTCAAGCTCGAGGTGTCGGTCGTCAAGACCGACCCGAAGAAGGGCTCCGCGGTCGCGGGCTGGCTCTTCTTCGGATGGGCCAGTTCCTGATCGCAGGATCACGGGATGGCGGCGGGCGCCAGGACGGGCCCGCCGCCATCCCGCATCCCAGGCTCCGGCCTCCGCCGGGAGAATCCCGCCGTCCGGGCCGGTACAGTTGCCACGGTGACTGGCGTGAAGACCCGGCTTCCGGCGTTCTGGTGGGCGTGCGGCTCCGCCGCGGCGCTGATCGCCGGCTGCCTGGGGACGTGGGCGGTCACGACCGAAGGGATCTTCTCCCGCGACTGGCCGGGCACGACCAGCGGCGGCGACGGAGTGTGGCTGATCGGGGCGGCAGTGATCAGCGCCGGATGCCTGGTTGCCTGGGCAGCGTCGGCGGGATGGAAATGGGGGTGGCTGATCCCGGTGATCGCCCTGGGCTCCCTGAGCCTGCTGACGGTGATCGCGGACGGCTCCGCGATCAGCGGCGGCGATTTCGTGCAGACCGGCTCCGGGGACGGCGTGCCGTCCAGCGCCGGCTGGGGCCTGTATGTCTCCGGCCTGGGCGCACTGAGCCTGGCTGCCGCCGCGGTCACGCTGCTGGCGGCTTCGATCCGGGCGGGAACATCACCCGTCGCGTCTGCCCCCGGCGCCGCTCCTGCCGTTCCGCTGCCGGCTCCGGGCTGGTATCCGGATCCGTCCAATCCGGCTGGGCCGGCGCGGTGGTGGGACGGCACGCAATGGGGCGGCCAGGCCGCCCCTCCTCCTCCGCCTCCGCCTCCGCCTCCGCCGGCCTCCTGAGCGGGCCCCGGCGAAAGGCGCCGGGGCCACGGGGGATGGCGGCATGCTGGCGGAGTGACAGGCACCTGCCGCATCGCCGCTGCCGTCGCTGCGCTCGCCGCGGCTGCGTCCGCTCCTGCTGCTGCGAGCGCAGCGACGGCCAAGCCGCAGGAACCCTGCCAGGACGGCTGCCATGCGTCGCTGACGCTGGCGCCAGGGCGCGCAGTCCAGTGGGCATCCCGGGAGTCGTTCGCCGCCGACGCGAAGATCGTGGTGAACGTGTTCATCTCCGGCCGTCATCTGCGCGGCGCCGCGGTCGGCCGGGCACTGGCCTACCGCACGGGCTCCGCGTCCGTCGTGGTGATCCCCAGTGCCGGCCGCGGCCCGATCCGGGCGCAGGCGGCCGCCTACCGGCCCGGCAGGCCGGTCCGGGCTGTGATCTTCTACCGCACTGCGGCCTGAAGGCCCTCCGCGCGCCGGAGGCCCGGCCGGCGGGGAGGTCAGCGCGGCAGCGTGACTTCGATGACGCGGCCGACGCCGCAGTCGGTGACCAGCAGCTTGGAGGCGCCGGGAACCAGCGCGGCGGCGCACAGCCGGCCGGTGCGCATGCTCGGCCCCGGCATCGGCCCGGCGCCGTTGACACCGTCAGGCTGCCCGGTGCCCAGGATGGTGCTGATGCGGCCGTTCTTGATCATGCGCAGCCGCCGGTTGTTCCAGTCAGGCACATAGACGGTGGATCCGGACGCGGCGAGGAAGCCGGTGACCTGCATCTTGGCTTTCAGGGCGGAGCCGCCGTCGCCGATCGTGCCGGCGGGCAGCGGCGCGCCCCACTGGGCGGGGGACGCCGCCAGCGCGTAGCCCTGCCAGCAGGTTTCCAGGCTGCCGCCGTAGCCGGCGAACGGGCGGATGATCCCGCGGGCGTCGACGCGGCGGATCCGGCAGTTGTTGCCGTCGGAGATCAGCCAGCCGCCCTGATACGGGATGGCGTCGGCAGGCGCCCACAGCTGCGCCTTGTCGGCGGGGCCGCCGTCGCCGGAGAAGCCGGCCTTGCCGGTCCCGGCGATCCGGCGGATGATGCCGTCGCGTCCGACCAGCAGCACCCGGTTGGCGGTGTCTGCAATCACGACGCCTTTCGGGGTGTCGCGGGCGATCGTCGGCCAGTGCAGGGACGCGTTCAGCGCCGGGCCGCCTTCGCCGCAGCGGGTGAACGTCAGGTCGCAGTCTGAGCCGTTGCCGGCGATGCGCCGGGCGACGCCGTCGGCGCCGACGCGCAGGACGACGCCGGCGAACGTGTTGGTGATCAGGATCGTGCCGCCGGATCCGTACGTGACGCCGTGAGGGACTGACAGGCACGCCTGGGCGGCGGGGACTCCCCAGCCGCAGGCGGGGCTGGCGGGCAGGCCGCTGCCGGCGATCGTGCGGACGATCCCGTCGGGAGTGACCTGGCGGATGCGGTTGTTGCGGGCGTCAGCGAACGCGTACGTGCCGTCGCGGCGGGCGTCGATGACGTTCGGGCCCCAGGCGCGGGCGTTCACGGCGGGGCCGCCGTCGCCGGAGAACGGGCCCTGCACGTCCCGCGGCACGCGGCCGGGCTTCGGGTGCATGGTCACCAGCCCGGGGATCGGGCGGGCGCCGGCGCCGAAGACGACCCGGGCGGTGTACGGTGCCGGCGCCGCCTGGGCGGCGGCCGGCAGCCCGCAGGCGGCCGCCGATCCGATCAGGAAGCCCAGGATGGCATGCCTCGAGGCGCGCATGGCTTCAACGTATCCGCGCCCCCTGGAAATGCGACTGCGAGCTGTCAGGACGGCTGAGAATCAGCGCCCGCAGGCTGATCGGCGGCCGCCGCCGCGGCAGGCTGTACGTTCCGGGCATGGCCTCTGACGCGCTGAACGTGACGCTGATCGACACGGAAATCGCCGCGCTGAAAGCCGGCGAGACCGTTGAGGTGCCCGTCGAAGGCGGACGGTTCAAGGTGCGAGTGTGGCGCCGGTCAGAGCGGCACGATTGGGCGGCTGCGAAGGCCGATCCGGACGTTGACCTGGTCGTCACGCCGCATGACCTGGTTGACCTTCAGGTGTCCGGGCGCCTGCTGGTGAGCTACCGGCCGAGGCCGGTGGCGCTGCGCGCGGAGCGGACGGGCATCAGCAGCTTCGAGTTCGGCGAATGGCCGCCGGAGCCGCAGGCCAGGGCCCGGTCCGGCCGGGCTGGCAAGTAGAGTTCCGGGGCATCGGTGCGCAGTCTCAGCGCCGCACTTCGACAACGACAGCCGGGGAGGGACGCGCCATGCTGGACGTCAGCGCCTATCGCCGGTCCTACAGGGACCGCCACGGGAGACAGCCCACGCAGGCCGAGCTGTCGGGAATGGACCGGGCGTTCCAGGACATTGAGGCCGGGCGCTCCACTCTGCCGCGTGTCGCCCTCGGCGCCGGACTCGGCCTCAACGACGACTGGCCTGAAGCGATGCGCCAGGCCGCGCTGAAGGAGTACGGCCTCTCAGGCTGACCCGCCGCCCGGCCTGCTGGGTTTTGCCTTGCGGCGCCTTCGCGGAGGCTAGCTTCCGTGGGTGAACGGCCGATCCCGAACGCTGCCGGCGGGCCTGACTCTGCTGTGCGTCTCAAGGGCGCTGTACTGGCTGGCGTTCTGCTCAGTGGGGATTCAGCTGACGTTCCGGCTGTACGCGGACACCGGATCGGCGGCGTGGGTGGCGGTGATGGGCGTCGGCTCCGCGGCGGCGGCTCTGGCGTCCGCGCCGATGGCCGGCCGGCTCGCTGACCGCTGGGAGCGGCTGGGCCTGGTCGCGTGGGCGGACGCGGCGGTCCTGGCGCCGTGGGGGCTGCTGCTGGCCTGGCATGCGCCGTGGCAGATCGCGGCGGCGTCGGTGCTGGGCGTGGCGCTGTCCGCGCCGGCCGGGGCGGCGCTGCCGGCGGCGGCACTGGCGATGACGGGCGCCGGCGGCCCGGGCGCGCAGGCGCAGATGATGGGGCGCCTCGGGGCGTTCGAGCAGGCAGGCATGGTCGCCGGGACGGTGCTCGGCGGGGCGGCCGGGTCCGCGCTGGCGCTGGCTGACGGGCTCCTGATTTCGATGGCGGTGACGGCGGCCGCGTCCGGCTGCGTGCTGATTCTGCGCCGGATGCACGGGCCGCAGCGTCCTGCCCCGGCCGCTGAGGAGCCGGCGCAGGAGGGAGCGCACGCGGCGCGGGCGGGGCTGCTGGAAGTGTGGCGGCGATGGCCGGCGATGCGGGTGCTGGCCGCCGCGGCGGGGCTGGCTGTGGCCGCGCGGTCGTTCTCGATGCTGGCGGAGGCGCCGCTGGCCAAGGCAGCCGGCGCTGGCGCGCTCGGCCTGGGCGTCCTGTCGGCGGCATGGTCGGCGGGGATGATCGCCGGGGCGCTGCTGGCTGCCCGGGCGCCGGGGTCAGCCGGAACTCTGATCTGGGGGCGGATCGCGATCGCGGCGTGCTTCGTTCCGCTGGCGTTCACAGTGGTGTTTCCTGCCGCGGTGGCGGCGTACGTTGCCGGCGGGGCTGCGACTGCCGTCCTGGGCGTCGTGTCGAAGGTGATGACCGGGAGGATCGTGCCGGACGCATGGCGGGGCAGGGCGTTCGCGCTGTCATCGATGGTGATGACCGCGGCGATGGCGGCCGGGCAAGTCCCCGCGGGACTGCTGATCGACGCCGCCGGCGTCCAGGCCGCCTACGCGGTGTGCGCCGCCGGGGTGGCGGCCAGCGCCCTGGTGCTGCTGGCCGGCCGGCGGAAGCTGGAAGCTGCGCTGAACGCCGGCGGCGGCTGAACGGCCTTCAGGGCTTGGCGGTCATGGCGCAGACGCCTGCAGCCGCCTGGAGGGACGCCGGCGGCACGATAGGTTCACGGCATGGACGCCAGCGATGACAGCTTCCAGCCGCGCGTGGACGCCAGCCGCGACGCGCTGCAGGACGCCGTCGGCGCGGCCGCGGCCGGCGACAGCGAAGGGTTCCGAGCCGCGTGGGCGCAGTTCGCGCAGGCCGCCAGCGGCCTGGACGTCCAGGAGCTGATCGACACTCCGCAGCTGCCTGCCGATGCCGGCGAGAACGCGACCGCGCTGTCGGCGATGCTCGAGCGGATCCCCCGCGGGCACGGCCGCTGGATCGACTGCGAACGCGGATGGCATCCGATCGTCATCGCCCTGGACGCCGGCCTCGCTGAGATCTTCCCCGGCTACGAGCTGCACGAATGCAAGCAGAAGTACGGGAGCCTGCGCTTCTCCTTCGGCCTGGGAGAGGAGCTCTGCGACCCCGCAGACCCTGAGCCGGAGCATCCCGGCCGCGACGCGCCCGAGCAGGACCGGGAAGCGTGGCTGGCCGCCATGAAAGCGTGGCGCGGCAGCCGGGACGACTGGCTGGAAACCCCCGCCGGGCAGGCGTCAGCGGCCAGCCTGAACGCCCGGGCGCAGCGAGCCAAGGCGCTCTCCAAAGCCGCCGAGCAGGCAGCCGCTGCCACGTGCGAGCTGTGCGGGGCCGCCGGCCGGATGACCTTGACGCGGGCGGCGAGCCCCTGGCATCAGGTGCTGTGCGCGGGCTGCGCGCAGGAGCACGGAGCGATCCCCGCGGAGGACTGGGACGCCTGGTGGGAGCAGGAGGAGCCCCGGCATGAGGCGCGGATGCGGGCGTGGTTCGCCGGCCGGCACGCCGGCAAGGCGGTCCTCGTCATCGCCGCCGACCCGGACCTGCGCATCTCGATCGACGGCGCCTGCTACGTCAACGATCCGGACGAGGCCGCCGGGCAGGCCGCCGGGGACTGGGAGATGGTATTCCTGGACGGCAGCGAGCCGGCCCGCGCCTACATGGCCGCCTTGCGCGAACGCCACGCCGGGCACGTTGCCGGGCAGGCCGCCCGTGCCCAGGCCCGCCGTGACGCCGGGGAGCTCAGCCCGCACATCAAGCCGCCTGACGGAGCGCCATGGCTGCTGAGCCTGGATCCCGGCTGGGGCGAGCTCTCCTGGACTCAGGACAGCCGCGCCCTGGGCCTGTCCTGCTGGACGCATCAGCCAGAGCATCTCGCCGGGCCGATGCTGCCTGACGAGGACTGACCGGACGCGGCGCGTGGCGTCCGGAAGCTGCCAGGCGCCGGCCGGGAGTGTACGATCGCGCCGGCAAACCGGAAGGAAGGGAGCGCACGGCATGCGACAGGCAGGAGCGAAAGCAGCGGCCCTGGGAGCGGCGCTCGGGGCGTGGGCCGTCGCCGCCGGGTGCGGGTCATCAGGGGCTTCGGATCCGGTGACCGTCACCGCGCCTGCGCCCGCTGCCACTTCCACTGCCGCGGCGGCTGCTGCCACGAAGGCGCAGTTCATCGCGGCGGCGGACGAGCTGTGCCTGAAAGCCAGGGAGGCGCTTCAGCCGCTGGGCGACGAGCTTGACGCCGCCGCCCAAAGCAGCGACTTCAGCCAGCTCGCGTCCGTGCTGCGGCGCAGCGCCACGGTGCTCGAGGGCCTCGGAGCGAGGATGGGATCGCTGGCCGTCCCCGCCGATGACGCCGGCATCCGCCGGGAGCTGGCGGCGTCGCTGCAGCGGTTCGCTGACCTGTCGCGCCGCACGGCGGACGCCGCCGCCGAACAAGACTCCGACCGCGTCGACGTGTACCTGACCGACCTCAACAGCGAAACCGACCGGTTCCAGGGCGTCGCGCAGGGCTACGGATTTCACCGCTGCGGGAACACCGGCTGACGCCGGGGCAGGTCAGGTGCGCCGGGCGGCGAGGTCCCGGGCGGCCTGGGCGATCCGCCCGGGCCCGGGGATGGCGGCCTGCTCGAGAGGCTTGGCGTAGGGCATCGGCACGTCGGCGCCGGAGATCATCTCCACGGGCCCGTCGAGGTCGTCGAAGGCCAGGCGCTGCACCTGGGCGGCGATGTCGGCGGCCACGCCGCCGCGCGGCCAGCCTTCGTCGGCGACCAGCAGCAGGTTGGTCTTGGCCACCGAAGCCAGGATCGTGCCGATGTCCAGGGGGCGCAGGCTGCGCGGGTCGATCACTTCGGCGCTGATGCCGCCGGCGGCGAGGTCCTCGGCGGCCTGCACGGCGGCGTCGGCCATGCGGCTGGTCGCCACGATCGTGATGTCGCTGCCGGCGCGCGCGATGCGCGCCCGTCCGAACGGCACGGTCTCATCAGGATCGTCAGGAACCTCTCCTTTGCGGCCGTACAGGTACTCGTGCTCGATGAAGATCACCGGGTTGGGGTCGCGGATCGCGGCCTTGAGCATGCCTTTGGCGTCGGCGGGCGTGGCCGGGCAGGCCACCAGCAGCCCGGGGACGTGCGCGTACAGGGCCTCGAAGCAGTGGCTGTGCGTGGGGCCGAGCTGATGGCCGCCGCCCTGGGGCATGCGCACCACCAGCGGGCATCCGGCCTGGCCGCCGAACATGTACCGCAGCTTGGATGCGGTGTTGACGATCTGATCCAGGGCCAGCAGCGAGAAGTTGACCGTCATGATCTCCACGACCGGGATCAGGCCGCTCATGGCGGCGCCGGCGGCGATGCCGGCGATGCTGTTCTCCGAGATTGGGGTGTCCATGACCCGGTCAGGGCCGAAGCGCTCAAGCAGCCCGGCGGTGACCTTGAACGCGCCGTTGAACACGCCGATGTCCTCGCCCATGAGGATCACCCGCTCGTCGCGTTCCATTTCCTCGGCGAGCGCCTGGTTGAGCGCGTCGCGGGCGCGCATCACGCTCATGCCTGCTCCTTCAGGGGCAGCGGCGGACGGTCCCAGCCGGCGTGCAATGCTCCGAGCGCGCTGGCGGTGGGGGCATAGACGCCGTCCTGCAGCTCGGCGGGGTCAGGGGCGGGGCTGGCTTCGGCGAACTCGACGGCGTCCAGCACGGCGGCTTCGGCGTGCGCCCGCATCGCGGCGATCTCGGCGTCGTCCAGGGCGAGGCCGGCGGCGAACGCGGGGATCGGGTCCTTCTGCACCCAGCCGGCCACTTCCTCCTTGCTGCGGTACTCCTCCGGGTCGGCCATGGAATGCCCGCGGAAGCGGTAGGTGAGCGCTTCCAGCAGCACCGGCTGGCCGGCGCGGGCCTTGGCGAGCGCCTCGGAGACGGCGGCATGGACGGCGCCGGCGTCCATGCCGTCGCAGGCGCTGCCGGGGATGCCGTAGCCTTCGCCGCGGCGCAGCAGCCCGGTGACGGCGGAGTGGCGATGCAGGGCCGTGCCCATCCCGTACTGGTTGTTCTGGACCATGAACACGATCGGCAGGCCCCACAGGGCGGCCATGTTGGCGGTCTCGCCGAACGTGCCGTTGTTGATGGCGCCGTCGCCGAACGTGCACAGCACCGCTTCGCCTTCGCCGCGGCGCTTGGCTGACAGGGCCAGGCCGGCGGCGATCGGGATGCTGCCGCCGACGATGCCGTAGCCGCCCATCATGCGCCGGGAGGCGTCATACATGTGCATGGATCCGCCATGGCCGCGGCACAGGCCGTCGCGGCGGCCGAACAGCTCGGCCATGACCGCGCGGGGGTGGGAGCCGCGGGCCAGGGCGTGGCCGTGAGTGCGGTAGGTGCCGATCAGGTAGTCGCGGGCCTCCAGGGCGCGGGCGGCGCCGACGATGCAGGCTTCCTCGCCGATGGCCAGATGCAGGAACCCGCCGATGCGGGCGCGGGCGTACTGGCGGCCGGCTTCCTCCTCGAAGCGGCGGATCAGCATCATGTCGGCCAGCCAGCCGCGCCGGTCCTCGCCGGTGACGGCGTCCAGGCCGCCGGGATGGCCCGCCCATCCCCGGGCAGGCGCGGGCGCGCCGGCGGCGGGGAGCGAGGGGCTGTTCGCGGGGCTTTCCATGGCGCGGGCGATGCCCAGGACGTCGCGCTTGAGGATGCGCCCTCCGGGGCCGCTGCCGGCGAGCCCGTCGAGGCTGACGCCGGACTGCTCGGCGGCGCGGCGCGCCACCGGGCTGGCCTGCTGCCTGCGCTGGCGCGGGGCGGTCATCGCTGAACGTACCGCTGCGCTCAGAGGCCGGCGAGCAGCTCCGGGTTCGCGCGCAGCGCTTCGGTTCCCGCCCACTCCTGGGCGATGCGCTGGCCGGCCTGGAGCAGGCGGGCGGCCGGCTCGCGCAGATGCTCGGGCAGCCAGGCGGCAGGGGCGGGGCCGGCGGGGCCGGATGACGGGGCCGGCCGGCCGCAGGCCAGCAGCAGCTCGTACAGGCCTGCGGCGGGCTGCACCGCGGGCAGGCCGGCGGCCTGCGCGGACCGGGACGCCGACGCGGGGATCTGCAGGCCGGCAGCGTCCAGGTCGCCGAAGTACAGGACCCTCCGCGCCGGGAACGGCAGGTCAGCAAGGAAATGCACGGAGGATTCGAAGTGCCGGCCGGCGCCGTACACGGCGGCGCCGGCGGCGCTGCCGGCGTCGGCGAGCGCCCGCGCGAACGAATGGTAGGTGTGGCTGTTCTCCAAGACCAGGACGTCGGGGCCCGGGCCGGTGCGCTGCCACACGAACGGGGTGCGCACCTGCTCGCAGGCCAGCAGATCCAGGGTGAGGCGGCCGGGGGCGAACAGCATAGATCCCTGCAGCCTGTCCAGGCGCTTCTCGTCGCCGAACAGCTGCACGGAGCGTTCGCGTGCCGGGACCTTCGGGCGGCCGGCGCCGCCGTCGCGCAGGAACGCGTTGACGGCCTGCAGGGCCTCGAAATGCGACTGCGTGAACCGTTCGGAGGCCGCCCAGGCCAGCTCGGCGCGCCAGGCGACCTGGGAGCCGTCGGCCAGCCCGGGGCCGCCGGGGCGAGCGGGCAGCGTCAGGAACCGCGGCAGCGCCGGCCGGGCTGACCGGTCCCAGGAGCCTGCGGCCGGCAGGCTCGCCGTCCCGGCCTGCGCAAGCTCGCTGGCCAGCGCGGCGAGCCGGGAGCGGCGTTCAGGGGAGAACTGCAGGTCCGGCTCGGCGTCCAGCAGCATCCGCTCGAGCTCGGCGATCTTCACGCGCCGGCGCGGCCATTCGCGCAGGCGCCCGGCGGCGGCCGAGGCGGCGGCGGTCATGCCGGGACGGCGTCCGGGTCATAGGCGGCCCGGACAGCTGACAGCTGGCCGGTGCCGTCGTCAGGGCCGCAGGCCAGGGCGGCTCGCACCGGCTCGGCGGCGGTGACGAACTGCGCGCTGGATTTCAGGTCGCGGTTGTTGCGCAGGCGCAGCATCACCGGGAACTTGTCCAGGACGGCGAGGTCGTGCACGCCGGTGGTGAACAGCAGCTGCACGCCCTGGCGGGCGGCGACCTTGAACTGGATGTCGAGCAGGTACTCGGCGCTGGCGGTGCCGATCGGGTTGTCCAGGAACAGCACGCCGGCGCGGGCGCCGGGCCGGGCGCGGTCATGGGCGCGCATCGCGGCCATCGTGCAGTACAGGGCGATGCCTGCGGTCAGCTTCTGGCCGCCGCTGAACTTCTGCATGTCGGTGACGGCCACCCGCTCGTTGCGCAGATGCGGGGAGGGCTTGAGCACGGTGACGCGGAACCCGGACGGCCCGGCGATCTCCGAGACGGCCTCCTTGAGCAAATCCATCCCTGCGCGCGACCGGGCGCGCTCGCAGCGGTCGATGACGGCGCCGAGGCGGTCGCGGCGCACGTCATCGGATTCAGGCTCGCTGAAGTCGATGCGCAGGAACTGCTGCCCGGACCATTCCCCGAGGCCGTCAGCCAGCCGCGACCGCCGGCCGGCGGCCTTCAAGGACCGCAGCGCCGGCGCGACGACGTCGGACAGCTGGCCGATGAGGCGGCCGCGGCTGTCTTCGATTTCGGCGAGCTCGCGAGTGATGTCCTCGGCGTAGCGGAGCAGGTCCGCGGCCAGCTGCGCGGCGTGAGGGGCGATCTCGGCGGGGGCGGCGGTCATGCGGTCGCGGATGCGCCCGGTGATCTCCCGGTACTGGTCGGCGTGCGCGAACTTCGAGACGGACTCGCCGGCTTCGGCCTGCTGCTCCTGGGCGGCGTCCCGGGCGGCGTGGGCGGCGGCGAAGCCCCGGCTGGCCTGCCGGGCCTGCTCGCCGGCGTCCTCGTCAGAGCCGGAGAACGGCTGGGCGCTGACGCCGGCCTCAGAGGGCTCGCAGCCGACGGTGCTGGCGAGATGCCCGGCGTGGGAGGCCAGCAGCTTGGCCTGGCTGCCGGCGAGCCTGGCCTGCTCGCCGGCGTGCGCGGAGGCGTCCTTGGCGTCGCGCTCCTGCTCTGAGGCGACGGTGCGCTTCTCTTCCAGGGAGGCGAGCAGCTGCCGGGCGTGCCGGGCATCTGACGGCTGCAGGCCGGCCGGCAGCGGCACGGACTTGCGCGACGTGTCCTGAGAGGTTTCGGCGGCGAGGCGCTGGGCGGCGATGTCGCAGGCGCTGGACGCCCGGCTGGCAGCGGCGACGGCGGCGTCCTCCTGGCGGCGGGCGCGGGCGGCGCCTTCGCGGCGGGCGCCGTCTGATCCGGCGGCCTGCAGGATCTGCGCGGCGCGGGCCCGCACGGGGGAGGGGAAGGCCTCCAGGTCGCGCAGCGCCTGCGCTTCCTGGCGGGCGGCGGCTTCGTGCTCGGCGGCGAGCTGGGATCCGGATGTCTTGCGTTCCGCCTGGTCCTGGGCGAACTCGTAGGCGGCGGCGAGCTGCTCGACGGGCCCGGCGTGAGGCTCGATTTCGTCGGCTCCGCCGGCGCCGAGGACGGACTGCAGCTGGCCGGCGTGCAGGCTGGCGTCGCGGCGCAGGCCGTCGGCGAGGCGGCGGGCTTCGGCGGCGGCCT
>WBZU01001186.1_pt1 | contig 20186 bp, 29 predicted proteins | sample 5204311 | NCBI WGS metagenome assembly WBZU01 (sample SAMN12344359, study PRJNA552823) | activated sludge metagenome | biome: Activated sludge suspended growth; feature: Nitrification reactor; material: Wastewater; isolation source: activated sludge from nitrification reactor of wastewater... | reverse complement strand
CGAGGAAATCGCCAAGGGCTGGTACCGCGTCCGCCTCGATGCCCCTGAAATCTTCGAGAAGTCGAAGAACGGCTGCGTCAGCGCCCGCGTCAGCTCCCTGGCCGCTTACAGTCTGGCCTCCGCCGTCGAGCTGGCTGGTGCCGATCTGGACGAGGACGAGGAGTCCGACGAGGACGAGGAGTCCGACGAGGACGAGGAGTCCGACGAGGACGAGGAGTCCGACGACGATCTGGAGGACGAAGTCTCCTGTTCCATGGCCGAGCAGCTCCGCCGGGCACGCGTCCGGTATGTCAAGACCAAGCGCCCCAGCGGTGCTGGCTCGATGGATAACGGCGATACCATCGCCAAGAATCTCCGGGGTTTCGAGCCTGAGGAAGTCATGACGATCGCCGATCGCGTCTGCGAGGAATCGGCTGGGTTCCATGCCGCCAAGTACGACGGCCTCAACCCCGGCCAGAAGCGGATGAACAGCGGCAACAAGATCCGGTCGCGCTGGATGAAGGCGTGGAAAGAGAACAACAAGGACGAGATCATCCGGATCGCTGCAATCGTCGCCGTGGTCCTGCCGGAGGGATTCGGCGAGGAAGTCGAGGACTGACTGAACCCCAGCCGATTTCCGTTTAGGGATTGTGCCGAGAGTCCCATCGTGGTATACTAGAGTCTTCGGGGGCGATCCTGCCCCCGATCAACCAAGGAGAGTGAAATGAACCAAGCCACCAATCAAGCCATCAGCCTCATACCCAAAACCGTTCCTGGCGTCCTGATCCAGATCGGTTACAGCGCGCACCTGCTGGTGCCGTCCAGCGTCGTCGGCACCCTCATCAAGATCCTCGATCAGTCCGTCCTGGTTCAGGAGAATTGGACCCGCGAAAGCGGAGAAATGTTGGTCAGCCAGTCCGGCGACGGATTCAAGATGAAGCTCGGCACCTTTCACGTCCACACGCAGGAGCAGTACGAGGAATTCCGTCGGCTCCAGGACGTGAAGAGAGAAGCCGAGAAGAAAGCCGCTGCCGCTGAAGCCAACAACGACGCCGATTGATCGTCCACCATCTGGCCCCGCCACCAGCACCGGCGGGGCCACCACTGGAGAACAAACATGAATCGCTACTACTCCGACGTCACGCCTAAGGGCAATTCGGCCATCTCCACGGTTAGCAAGGACCACGCCGACAGGATAGCGCTGGAGATGGACGAGAACGGATGCGTCAATTGCTACCAGTGCTCGTTCTGCGTCCGCTGCGTGGCCTGCTACGACTGCCACAACTGCGAGGATTGCGTCAACTGCGCTAACTGCGAGCACTGTACTCGATGCGTCAATTCGGCGATGTGCGCCAATTGCGTCAATTGCGTTTGCTGCTCGGCATGCGACGACTGCATGTATTGCGTCAATAGCGCAGACGTTGCATGTCTCGCCAACGTGTGCAACGTGACGAAATGAGCAGAGCGGCGAGCGTACGCAGGCTTCTCGTCATCTGCCTGCTTTCCTGGGCCATCATCGCCATTATCATAGGGGCAATAACATGAAACACGTACTGACGGCCTATCTGGCCATCTTCGACGAGAACAAGACCATCATCCACACCGGCAAGTCTGGTGAAGAGGTTCCGCAATCCGTCATGGATCGCGCCAAGACCGTGACCACGACCGTTGTGAAGACCGTCCTTGACAGCCACGGTGAGGTTGTCTCGGCCAAACTGTTGTAGGAGAGGAACATGTACACGTTTGAGACGGAAAAGAGGAACGTTGCGACCAGCATCATCAGTCAACATGACGCCGAGGCCAAGGCCCAGAACATGGACGACAACGGCTGCGTGAACTGCACAGATTGTGTGGGCTGCACGTATTGCACGGACTGTATGCACTGCACGGACTGCACGGACTGCACGAACTGCGCGAGTTGTGTGAACTGTACGAACTGCACGGACTGCACGGACTGCACGAACTGCGCGAGTTGTGTGAACTGTACGGACTGCACGAACTGCACGTATTGCACGAACTGCGCGGGCTGCACGAACTGTATGCACTGCGCGGACTGCGCGGGCTGCACGGACTGTATGCACTGCGCGGACTGCACGTATTGCACGGACTGTATGCACTGTATGCACTGCACGGACTGCACGGACTGCACGGACTGCACGGACTGCACGGACTGCACGGGCTGCACGTACTGCGCGAACTGCACGTACTGCGCGAACTGCACGTACTGCAGGTATTGCACGGGCTGCAGGTATTGCATGAACTGGAGAGGAGGGGCGGTGAGGGATCTCATTTGCATCAACGCAACCCCTTGGACCATTGCCATTTCCGCCACTCACGCTCAGGTTGGTTGTGTTAACATGAGTCACGGGTGGTGGTTAGCGGCAACTGACGAAGACATAGGGAACAAATCGAGATCGTCAGTCCCCGAGATCGTCAATTACCGCAAAAAGTACGGCCCCCTGATCAAGTTCTTGATCGCAACCATGAAGGAGAAGTCAAATGACCAAGAGAACTGAAATTCTCCAGCAGGTGCTGGACCTTACCAACAAGGCCGGGAGCGACGCTCGGGTGACCCACATCCGGCTGACCAGAGTCAAGGGGTTCAAGAAGAACATCCTGCTCCAGTTCGCTGCCCGGCATTACTATAACGTGGCGAGGGTCAATTACGAGATCGCCGCTTTCCTCGAATCACTTTTGCACAAGGAGAACCGTAAATGAGCACTCAAATCGACCACACGGTGGCGTCGCTCGTCGGCAGCGCCGCTTCAAACATCCTCGCGGCCATCGTCGCGAAGACCGGAATCAACGTTCCCAGGCCGGCTGTCATCAACCACATCGTGGCCCTGTATGACCGGCTGGTCAAGGAATACGTCGACGACGACACCGGCTGGGAACAGAGGCCGATGCCCGGCCAGTATGACATCTACCTCGAAATTCGGCGCGAGTCCGGTACGGTGACCGCTTACGATCTGGTCCGGCGCGGTCTGGCCGTCGAAGATTTCACCGACGGGGTGGAATTCAACAAGCACAACATGCGGGTAGCCGAATCCAGGATGCGTACGGCACCGCAGGGGTGCATGTTGAAGGAGTGCTCTTCCTGCGGCCAGCTCAAGGACAGGGCCAAGTTCCCCAAGGCCGGCGGCTCGAAGTGCAAGACGTGCGTCGATCGTTCCACTCGGTCCAACCGCAAACAACGCGAATCAATTTAACGAAACAGGCCGGGGCAATGGTTATAGTATCTCATTCCCATTGTGCCCGGCTCCCGGGTGTGGTATAATAGAGTCTCATAGCAGGGGGGCGATCGGCCCCAATCAACCATTAACTTGAGGAGAATGAAAATGGAAGCAACCACCGAAGTCACGGCAAAGGCCAAAATCCGCCCGAATGTCGCCAACATGGTCAAGGGACCCAACGGCAGCTACCACAAGGGCGACGTCATCGGCAACGTTCTGGCCGGCCTGAGTGTCGATCAGGTCCTGTTCGTTGCCACCGAGTGCGGCGTCGACATCAGCAAGTACGACAACCTGAACAACGGCCAGAAGCGGATGACCGTCGGCGGAATCCTGCGCAAGCTGACCAAGACCGTCGAGGGCGACGCCCTGACCGACAAGCAGCTGGAATCGAACCAGGATGCCGCCGATTGCCTGGCCCAGATCACGAAGCTCGCCGACGGTTTCCGCGCCGACAACGAAACCGCCAAGGCAGCCAAGACAGCGGCCAAGGCGGAAGCCAAGGCAGCCAAGACAGCGGCTGTCGAAGGCGACACCACGGATTCCGAAGGCGGTACGCTCGACTGATCCCCCGCGTTTGGTGGTACCGTATAACCACCCTCTCCTTTACGTTTGGCGGTATCGTATAAACCGCCACTCTCTTCTTCGGGGGATACGATGAAGGCAGTCATTGAAGACGGGACAATTGTCCTCAGGCTCCCGTTTTTCCAGAATTTCATAGCCAAGTCGGCTGGCGCTCGGTGGCATCCTGCGACTAAGACTTGGCGCTGTTCGCCCAATCCGCTAGTAGCAGCGTTGCTGACTGCGGCGCTGCCGAGGGAAGAGATCAGTGACGACATCCTGATCCTCAACGACGCCCCGGTTGCCATCCCCAACAAGCCCGATGATTTCAACGAATTCGTTCGCGGCGTTACCCTGCGGCCCCGACAGGTGCAGGGGCTGAACAAAGCCTGGGACCGGAATGGCTACGCCCTGTTCTGGGTCATGGGGGCTGGTAAGACGTTGGCCACCATCGTCCTGGCCGGGGCCAGATTTGACCGGGGCCTGATCCAGCGCCTGTTGGTAGTCTGCCCGACGTCCGTCAAAGGAGTGTGGGCCAAAGAGCTGAACAGGTATGCCAAGTTCCCCGTTTCTTTGTATATTCATGAGTCTGGGAAGACGCCACCGCGAGTCTGGCACAAGCCCGACGAAGAGCGGCCCTTGTTGATCATGGTGGCAGGGATCGAGTCCCTGTCTGCTGGGCATGGCGAGTCCATCTGCAAAGAGTTCTTAGCTCCCGGTAACGCGATGATGGTGCTGGACGAGAGCAGCCGGATAAAACATCACGACTCTGGCCGGACCAAGGCATCGTTGCGGCTGTCGCAGTTAGCGAGTTTTCGGCTGGCCCTGACCGGCACCAACGCCACGCAGGGGATCCAGGACCTGTACACCCAAATGCATTTCGTTGACCCCATGGCCATCGGGGAGATTTCGTATTACTCGTTCAGGTCCCGATACTGCGTCATGGGCGGGTTCCAGGAAAGGAAGATCGTTGGTTATACCAGGGTAGACACCCTGTTGAACAAGATCGCCCCGTACAGCGATACCATTCGAAAATCCGACATGAAGGATCTTCCTCCGAAGCTGTACCAGACGAGGAAGGTATCGGCCAGCAAAGAGCAGCTCGACATCTGCAAGTCTCTTCGCCGGGATCTAAAGATGAAACTGTCCGAGGACAAAGAGCATCGGGTCAAGAACGTACTAGAGGCTATGTTAAGGGCACAGCAGGTGGCTGGCGGGTTCGACCACACCGGGGAGCCGCTCAGGTCAAACCCGAAGCTCGACGAGTTGATGGACTTGCTGGAAGAGTTCGACGGCAAGGCGGTGATATGGGCTCGGTTCCTGCCAGAGATTGCTGCTATTGTCAAACGTTTGAATGAAAGGTACGATCGAGCCACGGTCGTGCTGACCGGTGCTGTTCCGCCGGCTGACCGCCAGCCGCTGATCGACAAATTCCAGGCCGACGACAAGATCAGGTTTTTTGTTTCGAGCCAGACAGTAGGCGGGGCTGGGGTGACATTAACCGCAGCGACGCTGGCCGTCTATTACAGCAACACATTCAATCTAGAGGATCGTCTGCAATCCGAGGACCGGAATCACCGGCTCGGCCAGACGAATTCCTGCCTGTATGTCGATCTGACGTCCAATCTCCAGGTAGACCAAACCATTGCTGAAACTATCGGGAATAAGCTCGTGATGTCGAAGTTCGTGGCCGACACCCTGGCCAACAGCGGTGAAGTAGATTCCTTGATCTAGTTGATACTATGCACGAGCCCGTAGCTGTGGTATACTAGAGTTTTTGACGTAGGAGAGGACGACATGAGCATTGATCAATTGAAGGAGCTGGCCGGCGAGATGCGCCGGATTCAGGTAAGGTTGGACGAGCTGGATGCCGAGTGGAAGCCGCTGATCAAGCGGTTGGACGAGATCCGGCTGAAGGAGATCCCGGACTTGATGTCTGAAGAGGGCGTCCGCACGGCGTCATTTGTCGGCATTGGCAGGGTGCAGCTGACGTCGGACCTGTATGTGTCCATCGTCGGGCCGAAGGACGAAGCCTACGAGTGGCTTACCAGCAATGGCTACGGCGGGGTGGTGGTCGATTACGTCCACCCTTCTACCATGAAGGCGATCACGAAGGAGATGTTGCAGAACGGGAAGCAGCCCCCGGAAGAGCTGTTCAAAGTTAGCCCGTTCATGCGGGCGTCAATCACAAAGGAAAAAGTGCAATGAAAAACGAAAACGCAGTGGCAACCCTGATCTCCGGCGTCGAAGCAGAACGCCCCGATTGGCTCAAGGCCGGCAACGCTGGCAGCGAAGAGGTCCGGGCGACGGACATGATCATCCCCCGGCTCGACGTTCTGCAGGCGCTGTCGCCGCAGATCAAGAAGAGCGACCCGTCCTACATTCCCGGTGCTGAGCAGGGAATGATCTACAACACCGTCACCGGCGAACTGTACGGTGCCGAAGTCAATTTCGTCCCGGTGTTTTTCCGCAAGGAGTGGCTGCTCTGGAAGACCCGCAAGGCTGGGGGCGGATTCTTCGGGGCCTACCGGACCGAGGCAGAGGCCAACATCGCCTTGTGTGCGGCCCAGGACCCCGGCAGTCACGAGGTTGTCGAGACGCACCAGCACTTTGTGCTTGTCCTCCTGCCATCCGGCGTCCAACAGGCCGTCATGTCGATGTCGAAGTCGAAGCTCAAGGTCAGCCGGTCGCTCAACACCCTGGTCCAGATGTCGGAAGCAGACCGCTTCGCCAAGGCGTACAAGGCGTCGACCGTCGAGGCATCATCGCAGAAGGGCGAGTTCTGGAACCTGAGGATCACGGCCATCGGTTTCGTTACGAAGCAGCTCTACGACAAGGGCAAGGAGTTGTACGAGGCCATCAAGTCCGGCGCTGCCGATGTCGATCGCACTTCGCCCGATTCCGGCGAAGGCCATGTCGAATCAGCGGAGCTTTGACCATGGCCGGCCAGTACGACAACACCAACCGGGGGGTACTGTTCAAGAACGACAGGAAGGAATCCCCCAACCACCCCGATTACAAGGGCTCCATCAACGTCGGCGGGGAGTATTACTGGATCAGCGGCTGGATCAAGACCGCCGGTCCCGGCGCCCGCAACCCTGGGTCTAAGTTCTTGTCGGTGCAGGTGACGCCGAAGGAAGACAAGGCCCCGCCCCCGCGATACACCACGCCCGATCTGAGCGACGACGACGACGACATCCCGTTCTAGGCAACAAGCGGGGCGGCTAATCCCCGCCCCATTTCCACGGGGGTGGTTATGAGACTTGATTCTTGCCCTGTCATAGGGTTCGATACAGAGACTACCGGCCTGCGTTATATGGTCGATCGCGTGTTCGGGTTCAGCATCGCTGCCCCGGATGGTACCAAAGAATACCACGACATACGCCAGAATCCGGGGGCGATCGACTGGTTCAACGACGAGATGAGCCGATTTACCGGCACCATCGTTTGCCATAACGCTAGCTTTGACTACCGGATGGCGAAATCCACAGGGTTGTATCTCCCGCTGTCTCAGGTTGATGACACAGCGGTGAGAGCCTGCCTGCTCAACGAGCACGAGCACTCTTTTTCCCTGGAATCTCTCTCCGCGAAATACCTGAAGCAGGGCAAGGAGGACATCTATCCTGAGTTGGCGAAGCTGTTTGGCGGAAGGGCCACTCGGTCTGTGCAGATGCCAAACATCCACAGGGCTCCCCCCGAGATGGTTGCACAATACGCTACCACGGATGCCCTGCTGGCCCTGCGCCTGTACGAGTGGCAGGAAGAGGAGATCAAACATCAGGGGATCGAGCGGATCGTTCAGTTCGAGCGGAGGGTCATGAAGCCCCTGATTGAGGCGGAGGGCAGAGGCATCCGGGTGGATGCCGATCGGGCCATCCGGGCCATGGAAGAGCTGACGGTGAAAATAGATCGGTCGGAGAAGGAACTTTACTCTCTCATAGGCCGGCAGGTTAATGTTAACAGCCCAAAGCAGATCAAGGAGTTGTTCGGGGCTAAGAAGACAGATAACGGGTGGATCGCGGACAACGGGGCCAGCCTGCCATCAACGAATTCCGGGGGACCGTCCCTCGACGCGCTGGTGCTCAAGGCCATGGCTTGGGATAAACGAGCCGAGCTGATCCTATTAATCCGCTCTATGATCAAGACCCGCGACACCTTTCTTGGTGGCCATGTCTTGGGCCACATGGTGGGCGACCGGGTGTATCCCCGGATAAATCAGAACAAGAGCGACGAGGGCGGTACTGGGTCCGGCAGGCTGTCATACGTCGATCCGGCACTCCAACAGATCCCGGCCAGGAACAAAGAGGTCGCAGCGATCGTCAAGCCGGTGTTCCTGCCCGAGAGGGGGTGCCGATGGGCGTCGCTGGATCAGCACAGCTTCGAGGTCAGGGTATTCGCCCATCTGGTGAACAACCCGTCGATTATCGGCGCGTACCACAAGGACGAGCGGCTGGATTTCCATTCGTTCGTGGCCAGTCTGACCGGTCTGGTGCGGAATGCCACCTACAGCGGCCAGCCCAACGCCAAGCAACTCAATCTGTCCGCCATCTTTAACAGCGGGAATGGTGCGATTGCGGAGCAGATGGGCATGCCCTGGGAATGGTCGTCATTCAGAGCAAAAGACGGCAAGGAGATCACCTACAAAAAGGCCGGTGAAGAAGCAATGGCGGTGATCGAGGAGTACCACAGGAGGGTTCCGGGGGTCAAAGAACTGGCCGACAAGGCCAAGAAGATCGCGGAGCAGTACGGGTACGTCCAGACCAAATATGGCCGCAGGATCAGGTTCCCGAACAAGTACAAGACGTACAAGGCATCCGGCCTGACCATTCAGGCGACGTCAGCTGACATCAACAAAGAGATGTGGTTGGTGGCAGCGGACGAAGCCTCATACAGCGGATGCCGGATGATCATGAACACGCATGATTCGTATGAGATCAACGTGCCGGAGGGCGAGGATCCAAAGGCTATGAGGGATAGGTTGCAGGAGTCCCTCAGGAGCAGGGTTCCGTGGTTTAGGGTGCCCTTGGTGCTGGACCTCAAGGGCGTAGGCGACAATTTTTGGGCCAAGTGATGGAAATATCCCCTAAGGACTTATTAGACCTGTCGCCACCTACTCTGCGGTTTGCTCGCAGGGTGCACGCGGCGGCTCTTTACTACATTCGGAATGGCTTGCCTGTCATCCCGATAAAAAGCGGGGACAAGGGACTTCCGGAAGGGACCGGACTCAATTACCAGTCGGCATCGCTCAAGAAGGACACCATTGATCGATGGTTCGGGACAGAGGGCAAGTACGCTGGGTTCAACATAGGCATCGCCTGCGGCACCGACACCGGGGTGATGGCACTTGACATCGATTCCAAGCCAGTCAGGGGCACGACCGGGCTAATCGAACTGAAGAAGATCACGGACAAGGAAGGGCCACTCCCGGCGGGGCCTGTCCAGAAGACGCCTTCCGGAGGATTTCATCATCTGTTCAAGTGGCAGGAGAATGCTGTTTCGAGCTCGTCCAAGGTGGCTAATGGCATTGATACCAGGGGAGGGATGGCAGACCGTTACACCGGCCACATTGTAGTCTATCCTTCAGTGGTCGACGGCCATACGTACGAGTGGGTGGAGGGAGGCGTCGTGCCCGAAGCCCCGAAGTGGTTGATGGACAAATTAGGGAAGCCCTGGTCCCCATCAGACGTCAAGCCCACGAAGACGGAGATATCTGAGGGCCAGGTAAGCAGGATGCTGGCTGCGATCGACCCAAATGACTTGTCGTATGAGGAATGGGTCAAGGTCGGAATGGCCCTGAAGTCCTGCCAGGGCGAGAATGGGTTCGCTCTGTGGGACGAATGGTCGATCAGGGGCGAGAGGAGGAAAGACGGGGAGTGCGGATTCCGGTGGAAGTCTTTCAACGACGACGGCCCTGTGGGATTCGGTACCCTGCTGTTCATGGCCAAGAACTCCGGCTGGCGACCGATGCCGGGGGACGTCACCTCCTCTGGGAATGAATCCGAGGTGGAGGAGAGAGTCTTGGAGATGAACACGAGGTATGCTCTGGTCAGGGCTAGCAAATCCCTGATGATGGCCACCTTCAGCAACAACGCGGACAACAAGAGCGTTGACTTTCTGTCTATGCAATCATTCAAGGATTTGACAGCCCCGGAAAAGATTCTCGTCAATACTTCGAGGGGGGTCGCACAGAAACCGATGGCCGACATTTGGCTGGCGTCGCCGTTGAGGAGGGCGTACAGCGGGATGGGCATTTACCCTCGGAACGATGGGCCGTCGAATATGCTAAACATCTGGGATGGTTGGGGCGTCGAGCCAAGCGAGACCGCATCCTGCGACCTGTACTTGTTCCATCTCAGGACGGTGATTTGCTCAGGCGACGAAACCATTTACGGGTGGCTGCTGGACTGGATGGCAGACTGCGTACAGGACTCCCGCCTGGTGAAAGGTTGCTGCGTGGTCCTCCGGGGAATCGAGGGGTGCGGGAAGGGGGTGTTTGCGGACAATTTCGGCAAACTATTCGGCGCTCATTATTCCCACATCATCGACTCCGAAAGGTTAACCGGGAAGTTCAACAGCTATCTGGCGGACAGCATCGTTATTTATGCCGATGAGGTCCTGTGGCCAGGGGATAGGAAAGCGGCGAACATACTGAAGGGCAGGATCACCGAGACGCGAATCCACCGAGAGGCCAAAGGGATCGATGCCGTCGAGGTCGACAATCTGGCCAGGGTGATGATCGCATCCAACGAGGACTGGATAGTCCCGGCTGGTCCTCAATCCCGGCGGTGGTGCGTGCTGAATGTCAGTGGCAGCAAGGTTGGGAACAGGGAGTATTTCGATCGGTTGTCTGACGAGATGAACAACGGGGGCCGGGCAGCTCTGCTGCACCTGCTACTGAACCGGAAGATCACCAGAGACTTGCGGCTGGCCCCCGTAACTGATGCCCTGTTGGAGCAGCGAGCGATGTCAGCGGGGCACGATAGCGTGATGCATTGGCTCAACGAGGCCCTGGCCAAGGGGACTTTCGACACGATCGACATAGAGGCGTCTGTGGGTGACGACATCCGGTGGCCTAGAAAAGTCCGAAAGTACGAGCTGTATGCCGAGTATAGGGGATGGGCAAAAGATACAGGGGTCAGCCGGTACGACGTGTTGCAGCTGGCGGTGTTCTCGAGCAGGATCGAGCGATACGGGTTCTCGGTGTCCAGCGACATCGCCGAAGTCCCCTCGAAGGACGATCTAATGAATCGTCTGCATAAAGCTCTGGGGCAGGGTTGATACTATGCAGGGCAGCGTGGGTATGGTATACTATGGGTGCGGGGATGCCGCGTGGAGCAGTAATTCAACAGGAGAAATGACATGAGTAAGAGAGTAGATGTGGTGGTTGATTTGCAGTTCGGCAGCACGGGCAAAGGCTTGCTGTCGGCCTATCTTTCCACCAGGGAGCGCTACACGGGGGCCATTTCTGTCAACATGCCCAATGCCGGCCACACGGCATACGACTTCGAGGGCAACAAGTTCGTGCACAAGGTCCTGCCGTCCGGCCTGTTCAGCCCGTATCTGGAGTTCATCGGCATCGGCCCCGGATCGGTGTTCAGCATCGACCGTCTGGCCAAGGAATGGGCCAACGTGAAAGATAAGATTCGGGGCGAGTTCCAGTTGATGATCCATGAGGCGGCTGGGGTTCTTACCGAGGGGCACGCCGAGATTGAGAGGGCGTCGCTGGGGCGGATCGCCAGCACCATGCAGGGGTCAGGGGCCGCCCTGTGCGATAAGGTCATGAGGAATCCGGGGGCGATCGCCAGAGACAACGAGTTCGCCATTTTGGCAAAGGTTCCTGACGCCAGGATTCTTACGAGCCAGCAATGGACGTCGCTCATTCACCATTCGACGGGACCGATTCTGGTCGAGGGCAGCCAGGGCTATTCCCTGGGGCTGTCGGCGGGGTTCTACCCGCACTGCACCAGCCGGGACTGCACCCCGGCCAGGGTGCTGGCCGATGCGAACGTGCCCCTGCAGATGGTCCGTCACGTGCACGGGTCCTGCAGGGTTCACCCGATCCGGGTAGGGAACGTCCCCGAGGGCACCAGCGGGGGTTGGTATAAGGACCAACAGGAGATCTGTTTCGGGACCCTTGGCGTTGCCCCCGAGACGACCACCGTCACCGGCAGGGTCCGCAGGGTGGCGACGTTTTCCAAGATCCAGATCCAAGAAGCCATCCTGGCCGCGATGCCGGACCACATCTTCCTGAACTTCTTCCAGTACAACAAGGAACACTCGAACGCGGCGTTGGTCGATATCGTGTCGGTCTATCTCGCCAACCAACTCCCCCTTCCAAGGGTCTACATCGGCGAAGGCCCCATGCTTTACAACGTCAAGCAGCGGAACGCGTCATGAAGTGGCCCGAGAACATAGGGATGATGCAGGGCATGGTGGTTGAGTGGATTTCGCCCCTCCTCCCTGATCGTAATCCGATGGCCACAGCCGTGAAGATGACGGAAGAGCTGTCGGAGCTGATGGGGGCCATGCTGCATGGGGACAAGAACATCGGCGAAGAGTGCGCCGATGTCCTGATCCTCCTCCTGGACATAGCATACCTCAACGGCGTTGATATCTCCGAAGAATTCTGGGAAAAGATGAAAATCAACCGGGGCCGAAGCTGGACCCCAAAACAAGGAGCACTGAAGCATGAAAACGCCAATCAGCAAGATGCTTGACCTGGATTCGGTCAAACGCTGGACGATGGTGAATACGGCGGCCAGCAGCACGGTCGCTTCCCACTCCTTCAACGTGGCAGCGATAGGCATGGCCATCTGGACGAATCTGCACGTGAAGGTGGGGTATTCGGAGCGAGACGTCTGTTACCACGCCATCATGCACGACCGGATCGAAGCGTATTCCGGGGACATAGCCACCCCGGTGAAGAGGGCCATGAGGGAGGCGGGGTTCGACGCGAACGGCAACATTTACGGGGCTCCAGAGGAAGTTGGACCCACGGAGCACATCTGCGCCCTGCTCAAGATCGCCGACAAGATCGAGAACTGGAACTTCATCAGGCAGTACGGGGTGGGGGACAGGGCCAGAGTGGCGGAGCGTTACTGTCAAACCGACTTGCACGATGCCCTCAATAGCGCTGACGAGGATCTCCAGCAAGCCGCTAAAAAGGTCCTCATCGAGATCCTACGTAGGGAGCCTAAGTTCTGATGGCTAGCAGGGAAGACGACCTCAGGGCCTATTTGAAGGGGCTGTTCAAGGAGGTCGAGGGGAGCCCCCTGTCGATTAGCTGGGTCGAAAGCCCCAGCACGTCGCCGGGGATCCCTGATCTTTCCTATTGTCACAAGGGCATCGAGGGCTGGCTGGAGCTGAAAGCAGGGCCTAAGCCAGAGATCAGGGTGACGCAGGAAAGATGGTTCGAGGAGAGGATCGAGGCAGGGGGACACCCCCTGATCTTAGCCCAATGGGGGCAGGATTACATGGTCATCCCTGGATCCCGGATCTCGGCCCTCAGACGGCGGCCAGTCGAGGAAACATTCAGGGAGCTGGCTACCACGTCCTGGCACAGAAGGATCCCTGTCTACTCGCTATTGAAGGTTATGATTTTACCGGAGCAAGAATATGAAGACAGCAGAAGAAATTATGAAGGAACGGGGGTCAGTGTACGGGCCGTTCGATGAAGTGTCGGAGGTTTCCCAGGCTCTTGAGCACTTGGTAATCGGGGGAGGCAAAAGGGCTAGGTTCACCGCCGTCCAGCGGGAGGCCATCAAGATGGTGTCCTCTAAGCTGGCAAGGCTCGCGTGCGGGGACCCGAATCACCTGGATTCGTGGTTGGATGCCTCCAATTACCTGAAATTGGCGCACGACGACACGCTGAAAAAGGCAAACCCGAAGCGGGACGGTCAGGGGGCCAAGCTCAGCGAGGCAGGCCATGCTTGGAACCTTGGCACGCTTCGGGACGACCCAACTGCCTTGTGGACTCAAGAAAGGCAAAAGGATATTACCGGTAGGTAATCAAGGGCCTGAGCAAGTGACGCCCAACGTGGGGTTCAGGGGGCGCGGCACGCAAGCCGACGCCAAGACCAACGCCGCTTGCCCGCGCTCCCCTGGAACGCAGGGTTAGGGGTTTGGTTACTACGAAGAGAGGGTTTTGACATGAGTAAGATGCTGGAGTTTGTTGGCTACAACGGCAAGCCGATTTTTGTCGCGCGCGACAAGATCATGGCCGTGAGCGACGCGAACGAAGAGAAGTACGGCGCACCAGCGGCGACGATCACGATGGCGCTCGGGGATACGAGCGAAGAGTGGATAGTCCACGAAACGATCGAGGCAGTGCGGGCGAAGTATGACAACCCCTAACGCCCAGCATAACCGGCCCGCTTCAGCGGGTCCGGGTTGATGCGCCAGTTGGGCGCGGGAGGTGAGAGATGAGGAAATACGTTGTTTGGTGCCCGGACCTGGGCCAGGAGCAGGAAGACGGCGCGACGATCCCGGCGACTGACCCCGCCGATGCGGCAGAAGGGTGGGCGGAATGGCACGACCGCAGCAGTGCAGAATATCGGATTGCCAGCGGGAGCGAGGAGATCGTGATAGTCCGCGACGTGGAGACCGGCGAGCAGAGCGAATGGATTGTGCGCGGCGAGGCGATGCCGTACTACACGGCGCAGCCTGGGGAGTCCGCGACGATCCGGGCGCAGGTGGCGCCGGGTCGGTGGGAGGATGTACCTAGACGTAGCGAGGCAAACAAATGAAATGGCAGCCGATTGAGACCGCACCCACAGACGGCACACGCATCTTGCTACGCGGCAGGAACGGCAAGATTGCTGATGGACACTATGGGCAGCCGGATGGGTTTGCAAACCCTAAGCGGTTTGTTTGGCCGTACATCCATGCCAATCCGACGCACTGGGCTCCGCTCGCGTTGATTGCTGCTGCGCCGGAGCTGCTTGAGGCACTGGAAGATCTGGCATCCCTGGCCGAAGCTGCGATGCGCGAAGTTGGAGAGTACGACATCGAGGCCGAACTTGCGGACGCCCGCGCCGCCATCGCCAAGGCCACTGGTGATGACGATGCTGCGCCCGAATGCACCTGCGCGGCGAAAGACATGACGTTTGGCCGATGCTGCAAGGTGACGCCCAACGCTGACGTAACCGGCCTTGCGCCGGAGAAAGGCAATGAAGAATGACGACGCTTATTGCGCAAGGTCCGGTTGACGTAAATGTTAGGGGTTTGCTTGACCGGCTACAGGCCCGCGCCGACAACGCCTACTGCGACTACATTGGGTTGTGCCGTCGTGACGAATGCCTCGGATGGGAAGCCAAGGTAGAGAAGCAGATTTTTGGCGAGGCTGAACTGAAGGCGCACAAGGACGCCGCCGAGAAACTTGGACGGCACCGGGCGCTGCAAGAAGCGGCAAACCTGTTGCATGAACTGCTGACCCCTAACGCTCAAATTAAGCCGACGCGAAGCGAAGCGTAGCGGTCGGCTTGAATGAGGGGTTAGATTTTACAGAGGGCTAGGTTATGACAAAGATTTTTGGATATGAGTTTGAGCAGATTAAGCGAGCACAGCAAGGAGGGCGTTTAAGTGATCCTGTAATACCAAAGGATGACAGCCACTACTTACCGCACGACAAGCAACTTTTGGAGCAATATGGAGAAAATAAGTTGCGCGAGATGGGTTATTTAGGCGTGATTGATAGATTGGAGCGGCACGGTGTTCTGAAATCTAACGACCAGCATAACCGGCCCGCTTGCGGCGCATCCGCTGCACCGACAGGTTGTGCGTCAAACGGTAACTACAACGAAAGGACAGACAAATGAGCATGTGTATCTACCACGGCAATTGTGCCGATGGCTTTGGGGCCGCGTGGGTTGTTCGCAAGGCGCTCGGCGAGATTGACTTTCACGGCGCGAAGTACCAGGAGCCGCCGCCCGACGTGACCGGCAAAGACGTGGTGATGGTGGATTTCAGCTACAAGCGCCCGGTGCTGCTGGAGATGGCAGAGAAGGCCAACAGCATCTTGATCCTCGACCACCACAAGACGGCAGTGGAAGACTTGATCGACCTGCCGGCGAACGTGACGGCCAAGTTCGACATGAGCCATAGCGGAGCGATGCTGACGTGGGAGCACTTCTTCCCAGGCCAGGAACCGCCGCCGCTGTTGTTGCACATCGAAGACCGCGACCTGTGGCGCTTCGCGCTGCATAACACGCGCCAGATTCAGGCGAATGTCTTTTCCTTTCCCTATGACTTCCAGGTGTGGGACACGCTCATGGCGGCGGCGCCGGCAGCACTGGCGGCCGAGGGCGAAGCGATCGAGCGCAAGCACTTCAAGGACATTCGGGAACTGCTCGGCGTGACGACGCGGGAAATGGTCATCGGCGGCCACCGCGTACCGGTGGCGAACCTGCCCTACACGATGAGCAGCGACGCCGGGCACGAGATGGCAAAGGGCCGCCCGTTCGCCGCCTGCTATTGGGACACGCCGGAAGGCCGGGTTTTTAGCCTGCGCTCGAACGACGAAGGCGTTGATGTCTCCGAAGTGGCGAAGCAGTACGGGGGCGGCGGGCACCGCAACGCGAGCGGCTTCAAGGTGAGCTTCGCAGCAGCGGTGGCGTTCGAGGTTTGACGCACAACGCGCACCGCATTGGGACGCCACCAGCGTTCCGCGACCTGCTTCTGTCGATCGCAAGGACTGCGACGAAATGAGCGCCAACGTCTTCGCGTTCCCGCCTACCGATACGATGACGCCTGAACAGGCGTTGCAGTCCGCGCTGCAACTTGCCGAGCACGGCGGATTGCAGGATTGTCTCGTGGTAGGCTACGACAACGACGGCGATCTGTTCGTCAGGTCTTCTAGGATGGACCGGAAACTCGCGCTGTGGCTCGCCGAACAACTGCGGCTGTACGCGCTGCAATGACTCTGAACGATGGCATGTGGCGGAAGGTGAGGGGGTCGAACCCTCAAGGGCTTATCCAGCCTCGACGCTTTTCAAGGGCGCTGCCGTCACCGATCGGCTTGACCTTCCGTGCTTCTGGTTGCGGAAACGATTCCCGCAAGTTGCGGTCACGCAGGCTTCCTCATGATGCCGTCACCGATGTCTGAGTCAGTGACCCAATCTGCGATATCAGTGCTTCGACATTTGAACCTTGAATCATCGGCATCAGACGCCGGTTTCCCAGAGATGTGGTCCTCGTGGGCCTGCCTGAGGGCGTTGAACTCAACCGCAAACTTCTTGACTGCCGTATGTAGTTGCGCCCTCGTTTCCCGAGTGATGGACAGCATCTCGAATATCGCAAAAAGCTGAATCGCCCAGATGATGCCAAACACCGCGAACGCGCCAAACGATACCTCGATCATCGCTTCTTCCCTTTCTCAAGTTCGTCAACTCTTCTGTCCAACGAATCAAGGTACCTCTGCAGGCGTTCTTCCAACCGCCTGGCGTCCTCACCGCGAAAGCGGTCACTAGTTGCTGCGGCCTTCTCTGTCCTGAGGGCAGACAGCTCCTCCATCATAAACCGTTGCCTCTCTGCGATGGTGGGGATCAACTCGACCTGAGCTGCTCGACCCTCGTACTTGGTGCGAAGTTCGGTCAGGGTCTGTTGCATGCTGAATAGAGAGGTGGCCGCAGCGATAAGGCCGGCGGTCAAGCCACCAGTCAGGATTGACGACCACTTGATCTGACCTTCTTCGTCCTTGATGATAGACGTTGCGGCCAATCCGACGACGGCAGAGTGCTCCACCATAGCGCGGCCCTTCTGTAAAACCTGAAGCCAGATATCTTGCGTCCACTCCATCTATAGCTCACAGTCCAAGTAAACAGTATGCACTCCGTTGTCTCCAGCACCATCGACCTTGATAATCAGCACATCAGCAGTAGTGCCAGTTGTCGTGAAAGCAGCAGCGTCCCCGAGAGTCACCGTTGGAACGTCGCGCATTGATATGGGAACGCTGATTTCAGCAGTGGTCAGATACAAATCCATCTGCTGATAGTACCGCTGGCACTCGCGCTGTACGACGGCGAGCGACTTGCTGTCGCGCTCTGATGAAAAGTCGCTCGGATCATCGACGAGGAAGTAGTAGACGTAGACTTCATCATCGGTTGCGGATGATGTCGAATCGAACTCAACGCTGATCTCGAATGCAATTTGCGTTAGCGCATCAAATGTCAAATTGTATGAACCACTTGATGTTCCTGATGTCACTTCAGTTTGCCATGTCCACGATCCCGAAAGGTAATCGCCGATTGATTCATCTACGCCTGCTCCACTGCTGACCGAAAAACGCACCTGCGTAATATTTGCCCCAGACTTCAAAGCAAAACTCACCCGCATTGTTTTGTATATTCCGGCCCACTGCAGACTATCTTCAGTATCAAGAATTTGCACCAGACGCACCGGATCAGTATTATTTCCTGCCGTACGCTTTATTGTGATGAAGCTCTGATCGTTGTTACTGGATAGCTGTGTTTCGAAGTCTCCTGTTGAGGCTACACCATACCAGCGGCGGGCATGCTGGCTATACGGCGCAGAAGTGGCAAAAGCGACTGTCGCCTGATCGATTTTCTGCCTGACTTGAAAATAGCTGTTGTGAACGATGTTGTTAGAAGGAGGCAGCGCAATTGAGCCGGATCCAGGTACCGGAGCCCATGTTACGTCATAGTCTGTTCCGGAGACTTTCGTCAAAACATCGTTAGTGTTTCCGCCGACCGGGATGCCGATTGCGTTGAGCAGCCGCTTCCAGAACAGGTACATCCAGTCGTCAAACTTGACGTCCTTCTTCGGAGGTGGAGGGGAAACAACGACTCCCACGGTTAGCGGTCCGCAACGTGGCCGGCGACGCCCGGCGCAGCATAGACCCCGCCTCTCCGAAGCAGATCAGCCAACGGGCCAGCTGCCGCAGGCCGATTGACGATTCCTTTCACGATCTTGTCCTGAATCCAGGGGGCGTATGCCGCCGAAGAGGCCAACAGGGATAAAGGGATAGCAGGCTGCGCGAATCCCGACGCCAGCGCTCCTGCGGTTGCCGCCAGCCTTCCGGTGAGACCACTGTCGGGGTGCGAGGCCAAGATGGTTTTGGCCGGGCCTGACAGGTCCTGAAGGAACGCGTCGCCCTCCGAGAATGCGCGCTTCCCTTTCGTGATGTCTTGAGCCCTGACAGCAGAGTGGAACTGCGCCGGGTTGAATACGCCCTCGGGTGCTGCGACCGATTTGGACGCCTCCCGCGCCGCACTCAGGATTCTCCAGGCCGTGTTGATTCTCCGGAATTCGTCGGAGAATTGTGGGTTAGTCCGCTCCAAGAGGTCCTTGATTTCCGATTGGAGGGCCTTGAGAGCTTCACCCAGGTCGTTTTCAAAGGCCGACGACGACCTGCTATATCTGGACCCTTCATCCCTCAACGACCTGACCGCATCCTGAAGCAGTTCCCCCTGCAGCTGGCCGTTCGGTCCCATGCGAGAGCCCAATTCTCTGTTCACAATGTAATCGAACGCGTCGCTGTACTCTTTCGGCATCTGGGCGACGTGTTGACGCAGAAGCTGGACATTGGCGTAGAACTGCGTATCGTTCAGATCAGCCGTCAAATGAGGGACCAGCTTGTTGTATGCCAATTGCGCCGTGTCCCTGAGCTGGGCGATCCCAGCGTGGCCGGGGGCCAGGGCTTTGGTGGGAAGACCTACCATCGGGCCGACAAGCTCCAGGCCCTTGTTCAAGACCATGGTGTTAAGATCGCGCTCCGCCCTGTTAAACGACGACGAAATGGCGTCGCCCAGGCCAAACAGGCTGCGAGATTTTTCTTCGACGCGTGCCGGAATGCCCCCAAGGACCTGCCCTGGCGTAAGCCGAACCCCGCCATCAAGAAGCATCCTGACGTCAGGATTGGTTGAGGCTTTGGGGCTGAGAACTCGGGCGGCACCGGCAAACGCAGCGGGGACTGCCCCCCCTACACCAGCCCCAACAGCCGTCTGTTGGCCTTTGGTGGTCCAGTAGTTTGCCTGATCCTCAGGCGATGTTACCGGAGACATCAGGCCGGCGACGGCCCCCGCCCCCGCCCCCGCTCCGACTCGGGAACCGAGGGAAGCGCCAGAGGCAGCCCTACCAAGAGCCCCAAGTCCCAGATTGACCGGGCTGGCGACCTCCCCGATCATTTGGGCGGCGTCGAACCCTTCCCGGCCAGCGGCTTTCCTGGCCTGCTGGTACTCCTGCTCCTCGGCCGCTATGGCGGGGTCAATCTTGTCCCCCAGGCCCAAAGCATGTGCCCCAAGTTGGACCGTCCCAACCACGGGGTTGGCCATCCCCTGCATGACCCCTCCGATGGACGACCCCCTCAGGTTACCGTTGGGGCCGAAAGTATCCGCGATCCAGTTCCCAGCCCGTTGCAGTACGCCAGGACTGCTCGCCCCGGCTTCGTCTTCAACAACG
>WBZU01001185.1_pt1 | contig 20193 bp, 10 predicted proteins | sample 5204311 | NCBI WGS metagenome assembly WBZU01 (sample SAMN12344359, study PRJNA552823) | activated sludge metagenome | biome: Activated sludge suspended growth; feature: Nitrification reactor; material: Wastewater; isolation source: activated sludge from nitrification reactor of wastewater... | reverse complement strand
AATCAGATCCTGAACCGTGCGGCCGGCGGCGTGATGGACATCGAGCTGATGCTCAGCCGCGATGGCATCGAATGGCGGCGGCCGTTTCGTCATGATCTGTGGTTGCGGCGGAGTCCGGGGGAGATGTTCGACAGCGGCTGCATCCTCACCAATGCGGACGTGATCATCGAAGGCCGCGAGATGCGCTTCTACTACGGAGCCTACAGCGGCGGTGCGATCGGCGGCGGTAGTAACATCACGGGCGATCAGCAGAAAAGCGGCGTGGGCCTGGTGACATTGCCGCTGGATCGTTATGCGGGCTTGCGCAGCCAGCCCGAAGCTCCTACGCCGAAGGTGAAGTCACCGCCGGAAATCGGCCAGGTCACGCTCAAACCACTCGACCTCAAAGGCCGCTCTGAGATTTACGTGAATGCAGATGCATCCAAGGGCGCGGTGTGGTGCGAGTTGCTGGATGACGATGGCTATCGCGTGCCTGGCTTCGACAAGGCGAGCTGCGCGCCTTTGAAAAACAAGGACACCACACGTTACCGTTTCGCATGGAAGGATCGGAAGCTGTCCGACCTGCCTGCCGGGAACTATCACGTTCGTGTGCATCTTCAGAGTGCCACGGTGTATTCGATCACGCTTCACTGAACCATGAGACTCATTGCCCTGATCGCGTTCGTATGGTCGGTCCTCCTGCTGCAAGGTGAGGAAAAGTATCCGTCGCTGCATCGTCTCACTTGGGAGGAGTATGCTGGCACGCTGGCGTATTGGAAGAAGACGCACCCCAAAGTCGCCACGCTCGAATCACGCGGGATGAGCGGGCAAAACATGCCGGTGTATCTGCTGAAGATCACCGACCCGACAGTGAAGAGCGTCAATAAACAGGTTTGCCTCGCCACCACGCTGCACAGCGGGCCGGAGCGCACGGGGACGACAGGCGCGATGGCCTTCGCAGAGTGGTGTTTGAGTGATGATCCGCTCGCGGTGGAGACGCGGAAGAAGCAGATCGTGCTCATCATGCCGTGCGTGAATCCGCTGGCGATGTTTTACACGGACCGCTTTCGCAATGAGCACGGTGTCGATCCTTACACGGGCAATGGTCGGGTGGGAAAACTGTGGGATGTGAAATCGCTCACGCTGACGAAGCCGGAGAGCGCACCTGAGTTGGCTGCGGTGCTTTCGGTGATCGATGAATACCAGCCGGAGGTGCACGTGGATCTGCATGGCACTGGTTTGCAGGAGTATGCGACAGACCAACTCGGCATGCGGCAGATGTATCAGGGCCAGATCATGACGGAGGTGACCGGCGGTGCGTATTCGAACTATGCGCTTCGTCCGTGGGACTGGCGTGTGACGGAGGCGATGATCGCTGCGGGTAAGGAGGCGGGCTTTCCATCGGATCGTTTTGAAGCGGATGCGCAGCGCACGTTTTGGGGACCGGAGCTGGCTCCGCTGGGCAAGAAGCTCTGGCATGGCATGCCGCTCTTTTATTCGGCGCACTACGGCTACGCGAAATATCACACGATGGTCATCACGCAGGAGGTGGCATGGGAGCAGAGCCTCGTCGCACGGATGAAGGGCCTCATGAAGATCGGCAACGAAGCGTGGCAGGATGAAAAGGTGCCCGGCTTTCCGGTGAACCGCCTGCGGCACTTCGTCGGGCATTTTGTCACCGCGTATGGCAGGAATGCCACGGAGCGTCGTGCGAGCCGCGTGGAGCTGTGGAACCAGCAGAGCGAGTTCGCGCTCGGCTTTCTCTATCCGCAGACGGTGGGCCGCGAGAGCTTCGTGGTGGCCACGACGGCTGCGGCGAAGAAAAAGATCGCCGCGAAGGAGTTTCCCGATGCGGTGAAGAAGTTCATCGAGGCCGGTCCCGAGCTGAAAGTGGCGATGGAGATGCCGAACGAGCAACTACTGGCCGCGACGACCGGTGCGACGACCACGAAGGGCATCGGTTTCCGCATGCGTCTGCCGTATCGAGCACCAACGAAGCTCGATGTGCGGCTCAACGGTCGCGCGTTGAAGCCTGTGGCGGCGGATGGCTACGAGAGCTGGTTCGCCGATGGTTTCACGCAGGTGCAGGTGAACGTGCCGCCGCAGAAACTCACCGCCGACGGGCTCTACTTCATCACCTGCGCCTATGAGCCCGATGAACAACGCCAGAATGGCTGGATGCCGCCCGCCGAGGTGCGCAAGCTTTACGCCACGGACGAAGCCGATGCCACGCCCGCGACTTTTGTCGATGTGGCGTATGGCCCGCACTTTCGCCAGACGATGGACGTATGGCTGGCGAAGTCGGAGAAGCCCTCGCCGGTGGTGTTTTACATCCATGGCGGCGGTTGGGGTGCGCAGGACAAGACGGATGTTCATCAGCATCTCGATGTGAGAGCGTTTCTCGATGCGGGCATCTCCGTGGCGTCGATCAACTACCGCTTCCTCGCCGATGCGAACGCCGCGAAGATCACGCCACCGCTGCAATGGCCGCTGATGGATGCGGCGCGGGCGTTGCAGCATCTCCGCTCGAAGGCTGGCGAGTGGCATCTCGACAAAACGCGCATCGCCGCCTGTGGCGTGAGTGCCGGTGGCTGCTCCAGCCTCTGGCTCGCGCTGCACGATGACATGGCAGATGCGAAGAGTGCTGATCCTATCGCTCACGAGTCCACTCGTTTACTTTTCACCGTGACCAAAGCACCGCAGCCCTCGCTCGATCCGCAGCAACTCGTCGAATGGATTCCGAACAGCGAATACGGCGGTCACGCCTTCGGCTACCTCGGCAAAACGCGCAAAGAGACCTTCGCCCCCTTCCTCGCCAACCGCGAAAAACACCTCGCCGACCTCCGCGAGTGGTCACCGATGTCGCACGCGAGTGCCGATGATCCTCCCGCTGTCATTTTGACCACCAAAGAGGACAAACCGCCCCTCAAAGGCGAGACTCAGAAAGACCCCACACACAGCGCGGTGCTCGGTTTGATGCTTCAAGATACACTCACGCCGCTCGGCGTGAAATGCGAGGTGCGGCATCCGTTGGATGGCAAACCTGTGACGACCATGCAGGAGGTGTTGATGCAACAATTGACTCCGTCGAAACCATGAATCCAGGTCGGCTGTTTTGTGTTCTCGGAACGTGCGCATTCGCCACTTGCATCTCCGGCATCTGGATGATGGGGCAATCTGGTGTTTCAGCTCGCGCCGCTGCGGGCGACAGTGAGCGGCGTGCTCGCCGAGATGGTGGCAAGTGGCATGGCGGATCATTTGGAGGCGCAGCTTCGCGAGGGAAAGGAAGCCACTGAGGGATGAAGGCGTGTTATGGCCACGAACACGAAGCGTTTGTTGTTCGCTGGCTTCGAGGTGGAGCAGTGGGCTCGATCAGCGACGAATGCGCCGGCGTCGGAAGGTGGCTATCATCATGAGCAGCACGGCTCTTGAGGGCTCGCACGATGCGAGCATTCGCCCAAAGATCGAAGCCCCCTTGTCATCGCAGGACCAGTCTTAGATCAGCGCGCCACGATTCGTCGTGCAAGATTTGCCCCCGGCAGCAGCTTGTTACCATGCCGCTCCTGTATCCATCTGTGCGCTCCGTTATGAAATGGTCTCTCCTCCTCGCTTTCGCCGCATTCACGACTCTTTCCGCGGAGACACCCGTCCGCGACCTTGTGCCCGCCGGGGATGCAAAAGATGACTCGGACTCCATCCAGAGAGCTGTCGATGCGGGATCGGGCGTGATTCGCTTTACCAGCGGCACGTTTCATCTGAAAAAGACGGTGACGATCGATCTCGACAAAACAGGATTCATCTCCCTCTCGGGCGATGGCACGACGACGATCGTGATGGGGGACACCGGTCCTGCTTTTCATTTCATCGGCACGCACGCGGGCACCGCCGATCCGGCGAGCGTGAAGCCAAACGTGTGGCAGAAACAACGCACGCCGATGGTTGTCGGTTTGGAGATCGTGGGGGCGAATCCAGAGGCGGACGGCATCGAGGCCACCGGCACGATGCAGCTCACCATCACTCGCGCGTCGGTCCGCGAGGCTCGTCATGGGATTCATCTGACGAAGAAGAACCGCAATGTCATCATCAGCGACTGCCATCTCTATAACAACAAAGGCTGCGGTGTTTTCTACGATGAGGTCGATCTCCACCAGTCGAACATCATCGGCTGCCACATCAGCTACAATGCCGGCGGCGGCGTGGTGACGCGCGGCGGCGCGGTGCGAAACCTGCAAATCGGCACGTGCGACATCGAGGCCAATCAATCGGCCGATGGGCCGCCCGCCGCGAATGTGTTCATCGACTGCGCGGGCGGTTCCACCGCGGAAGTCACCATCGTTGGCTGCACGTTGCAGCATGGCGGAAAAGCACCCGGCTCGTCGAACATTGTGTTTCTCGGAAAGGGAGCCGAGCGCGGCCCAACCTTCGATGCTGAGACCACGCGATGGGGCCACCTGACCATCGCAGACAACGTCATTAGCGATACACGGGTGAATGTGCGGCTCCAGCACGCGCGCGGCGTCACCATCACAGGCAACACCTTTGGGGTGGGCCATGATTCGCACCTCATTGTCGAGGACAGCAGCAACCTCGTCATCGGCCTGAACACCTTCGATCGGAATCCGCGCTACTACTCTGGCGATGCCGCGCAGGCGAACGATGCCCTCATTTTCAGGAACTCGCGCGACTGCACGCTCAACGGTCTGCACATCGACGGCGTGCTGCGCCAGCCCGCCGCAGTCGTGATCGAGAGTTGCGCAGACTTTAACATCAACGGCTGCACGATCCTGGATTCGGACGGACCCGGTCTGCTGCTCAAAAATGTGCGCGACAGCTTGATCACTGGTTGTCTCATTCGCGACCGGCGAACTCAGCGCGACAAAGCGCCGTCGATCCTGATCGAGGGCGGCTCGGGTATCGAGCTTTCGAACAACCTGCTCTCGCACGGCAAACAAGCCGCGTCTGGCAAGTGATCAGGCAATCCCACACGGCATGGCAAGGCAAATGACTATCGACAGCCTCACCACCGCAAATGGCCGTCCGAAGAAAAGGCGAGGATGGCGATGGTTTCTGCGCTTTTTGCTGATGGCCTCCGTGCTGCTGGTGCCGCTGCTCTACTGGGCCAGCCGCACCACCGCACCAGATTTGCCGCCGGGAGTCCGCAAAGAGGTCCGGCAATTCGTGCTCGCGCAGCGGCCCGTATCCGTCACACTTTATTACCCGGCGCGGGCACATGAGGCACCGCTGGTGATCGTGGCGCACGGATTCACGCGCAGCAAACGCTACATGGCCGGCTGGGGCGGCCAGCTGGCGCGCGAGGGCTTCCTTGCCGCGGTGCTCACGCAGCCCGCGCTCGCCGATCACGAACTCAATGCCACCGTGATCTCCGATCTGGCCGGTGCCCTGCGGGATGCGAATGCAGCCTTGAAGGTGAAAGCATCGGCACGCCTGGCCTTGATGGGACATTCCATGGGTGGTCTGACGAGCTTTCTCGCCGCGAACAGGCGGGAAGTGGATGCGTGGATCGGACTCGATCCCGTCGGAATGAATGATTCATGGCTCGCTGCCGCAAAAAACATGCGCGCACCCTGCGCAGTGCTGCGCGCCGAACCAGGTGCGTGGAACATGAGCGGTAATGCCTCCCGTCTGGTGGCATCACTGACCGCGCCCAAGCTGGACTTGAAAGTCCGCGGCGCTTCACACCTGGATCCGGAGTTCCCGACCGATGTGCTCGGGCAGATCGCATGCGGCCAGGCCGATGTATCGCGCCGGGCAGTGTTCGAACGCTATGCCATCGCTTTCCTGAAGCTCTGCCTGACGAACGATGCTGCAGCGAAGAAATTCATCTCCGGCGCCGCTGCCGATCCCGCGCTCGCGGAGGTGCAAAACACCCTGCGCTGAACCAACAATGCATCATGCGACCGCGGCACATCGCTGATTGAGGCCTGCACTGCCGCAAGTATTAACCTCCAGCGCCAATACCATGCGTCTCGTCCGCCAGTTGCTCCCCTGTGCTCTCGTGCTGTCGTCTGTTCAGGCGATGGCACGTGACGTGGAATACAATCGCGACGTGCGGCCGATCTTGTCTGATAAGTGCTTCAAGTGTCACGGCTTCGATGCCGGAAAAAGGAAGGCGGGCTTGCGGCTGGATGTGCGCGAGGAAGCGATCAAGCCGGCCAAGTCCGGCGAGATCCCCATCGTGCCGCACGACATTGCGAAGAGCGAAGTGATCAGACGCATCACCAGCGATGACCGCGATGATACGATGCCACCACCGAAAGATCACGAGCGACTGAAACCGGCTGAGGTCGCGGTCTTGAAGCAATGGATTGCCGGGGGCGCGGAGTATCAGGCGCATTGGTCGTTCGTGCCGCCGAAGCTCGGCGCCGGGAAATCCATCGACGAGATTGTGGCGGCATCCCTCGAAAAGGAAGGGCTGAAACCCTCTGCGCAGGCTGATGAAGCCACGCTGCGCAGGCGCGTGTCCCTGGCGCTCACCGGACTTCCATTTGTTCCCGGCCATGAATCGAATGCATCGTATGAACAAATCGTCGATGCACTGCTGGCTTCGCCGCACTTCGGAGAGCGTCTCGCCATCGACTGGCTCGACCTCGCGCGCTACGGGGACACGAACGGCTACTACACCGACGCCGAGCGTCAGGCCTGGCCGTGGCGCGACTGGGTCATTCACGCGTTCAATCAGAACATGCCGTTCGACCAGTTCACCGTCGAACAGCTCGCCGGCGACTTGCTGCCGGACCCAACGCTGGATCAAAAGATCGCCACTGCGTTCAACCGGAATCATGTGGTGACAAACGAGTCCGGCATCATTGAGGAGGAGTATCGCATCAGCTATGTCTGTGATCGTGTGGAAACGACCGCAGGAACCTGGCTCGGCCTCACCATTGGCTGCGCAAAGTGCCACGACCACAAATACGATCCACTCACGCAGCGTGACTACTACGGTCTGTTCGCTGCCTTCAACAACATCGACGAGAAAGGCATCGTGAAGGACGTGTCGCCGCTCAGCCCCGCGCCATCGATCGCACTGCCCACCAACGAACAGCAGCAGGCGATCGCAACGCTGGGCAGACAACGCGCGGCGCTGGAGTCGCAGTTTACGTCATTTAAGCCGGCTTTGAGCCGGGCGATCGGGGCGTGGGAGCCGCATGCACTCGATGCGCTGCCGCCCACGCCGAAGGATGGAAGCCTGGTTCACTTCGATCTCGATGTGGACACTGCCGATCACGGGCCGCTGCAGGTGAAGTCGAACGCATCGGGCGAGATCACGCACGATGACGGCGTGATAGGCCGTGGCGTGAAGTTTGATGGGACACAGTATGTCGAGTTCGTTGACCCGCAGCCGATGGAACGCGATCGTGCGTTCACGCTCAGCGTGTGGATCAATCCCGGCAGCTCGCCGCAGGGCTGCGTCGCATCGAAGCAAGACTCCGATGCCCGCGCGCGAGGCTTTGAGATTCTCTGGTATAAGGCTCAGCCTCGGATCAATCTCGCGCACCGCTACGGCAACGACGGCATCGAAGTAGTAGCAAAAGACAAGTTCTCCAGCGGTCAGTGGCGGCATCTCGTGGTCACGTATGATGGCTCATCAAAGGCGGCGGGGTTAAAGATCTATGTCGATGGCACGCTCAGCGAAGTCACCGTGCGACGAGACTCGCTCACCGGCTCCATCGCCTCGAAGGAGCCGTGGCGAATCGCGTGGAAGGGCACCGGAATCGGCTTCGAAGGCGGCGTGGACGAGTTTCGTTTGTTCGATCATGCACTGAGCGCGGAGCAGATCAGCGCACTGCACTGGCGTGAGTTCCTGGAAGGCACGCTCGCCATTGCAGCCCGCAAACGAACGAAGGCGCAGGCGCAGAAACTGGAATCGTATTTCATCGCACATCACGGTGACGCCACGCTGAAAGCACTCGCGTCACAGCTTGCCGATGCACGCTCGGCTGAAGACGCAGCCAGGAACCGGGTCATCTCGATCTCCGTGATGCAGGAGATGACAAAGCCGCGCGTAACGCACATTCTCACTCGCGGCCAATACGATCAGCCGGCTGAAGCTGTGACGTTTGCGGTGCCGGCATCGCTCGGCGATCTCACGCCACAAATGCCGCGCAACCGTCTCGGCCTGGCGCAGTGGCTCGTGTCGAAGGATAATCCGCTCACGGCACGTGTGGCGGTGAACCGACTGTGGGCACAGTGTTTCGGAGATGGAGTGGTGCGCACGCCAAACGACTTCGGCTTGCAAGGAGAAGCACCGGTCAATCAAGAACTGCTCGACTTTCTCGCGGTGCGCTTCCGCGACGGCGATGCGGACACGAAGCCCTGGGATATCAAGGCATTGCTCAAACTCATCGTCATGAGCAAAACCTTCCGCCAGTCGTCGAACTTCACACTGGCCTTGGTCGCTCGAGATCCCGACAATCGCCTGCTGGCGCGCGGACCGCGATTTCGTCTCCCCGCCGAAATCATCCGCGATCAAGCCCTCGCCATCAGCGGCCTGCTCGTGCCTGCCGTCGGTGGCGCCAGCGTGAAACCGTATCAGCCGGGCGGCCTGTGGGAGGCCGTGAGCTACAACGGCGAGGCCAGCTACACGCCCGACTCCGGTGACGCCACGCATCGTCGCGGGCTCTACACGTTCTGGAAGCGACAGGCGCCGCCGCCCGACATGCTCACGTTTGACGGTCCCACACGCGAAGTATGCACCGTGCGTCGTCCGCGCACAAACACCCCCCTACAGGCGCTGCTGCTGCTCAACGACCCAAACTATCAGGAGGCCGCGCAGGCGTTTGCCGGTCTCGTGTTGCGGCAGGAATCGCAGCGGATGGCCTGGGCCTTCCGGCGTGCCACGGGGCGCGCAGCGAAAGCAGCCGAACTCGTGGAACTTCAACACTACCTCGAAGCCGGGCTGGCGGAAGCATCTGAAACGGACGCGTGGACCCGCGTCTGCAGTCTGTTGCTCAATCTTGATGAGGTGCAGGTGATGCACTAGCCACACTCCTGTTTCAGCAGCAACTGCCTCGGAAGGAAGCCTGCTCGGAGTCACGTTTTGCCTGCCCTCATGAAATGCGCTCTCCTGTGCCTCCTCGTCTTGATCGACATCTCGTCGCTCCCCGCCGCTGACCTCATCATCGCGGGAAACAAGGCCTGCGACTATCAGATCATCGTGCCGGACAAATCGGGAGATGTCTTCGTGGATGGCTGGCTGATGCTGGCGGCGCGGCTGACGCAGACGGCCTTCGCGAAGAATGGTTTCGACGTCGCGATCACGACGGAGGGCGTGAGGGCGAAAGACAAGCCGGGGCTGTATCTGGGCTCGACGCACTTTGCGCAATCGCATGGTGTGGCGGTGGACTCGTTCGCGGACTGGACCTATGTCCAAAAGGTTGTTGATCGTGATGTCATCATCGCGGGCCGCGACGAGAGCGACCCTGTAACCAACGGCCGGGGGGAGATGGTTCCGCTTGCACTGCTCGGCACCGTGAAGGGCGTGTGCGACTTCCTGCGCGAACGTGCGGGCGTGCGATTCCTCTTCATGAACTCAGAGCCGGACATCTATCCGACAAACGATGCGAGGAAGCAGAGTGCGAAAGATGCGCAGCCATTGAGTCCGGACACGCGCAGCATCGCCTTCCTTCCCGTGGAGAGGATCACGCTGCCTGCGGATCTGGATCGCAAAAAGGCGCCGCTGATGCTGGGGAACTTCGATCACTCGCACGAGACGCTCTTCAACATCGCGAACAACTTCTTCCCGCAGCTCGGCTCGTTGAAAGGCGGCGCGGTGTCTTGGGCCAAGGTGATGCCGACGGAGAAGTATGCGAAGTCGAATCCCGAGTTCTTCGCGCTGCTGCTTGATGGCACTCGCGCGTGCGATCATAAATTCGGCTTCGACGAATACGTGCCGCATTGCCCGACGAATCCAGGCGTGCAGGATCTGATGTTCGCCGAGGTGGAGAAGCAGATCGCCGCCGGTCACAAGCTCATTCACCTCTCGCCGATGGACGCCTACCGCCTCGATCAGTGCAACTGCGACGACTGCGTGAAGCTCTTCGGCTCCAAGGTATCGTCGTTCGCTGACGTCCGTGCGCGCGGCAACAGCGGCAAGCTCTGGCAGGCCTACTTCCGCATCACCGAGCGCGCTCGCGCGAAGCATCCCGAGGTGCGCTTTGTCGTGCTCAACTACCAGGACACGCCGATCAACTCTGAAGTCATCCGGCGCTTCCCCGAAAATGTAATCCCAGACATTCAGTTCGCCTCACAGCGCGACTTCGACCGGCTTGCGGGCGTCGAGTTCCCAGCAGGCATCAGCGGCTTTGAAGAGAGCTTCACCGGCTTCGGTCAGGCCGGGCCGTATATCGCCGAGCGCACGCCCGAGCACATGGCGGAGGTCGTGAAGACTATCGAACGCAACAAGGTGAAGTGGACGCATCGCGATGGCGCGATGGGCTATGTGCGCGGTCTGCAAGCGCCCGCCTACTATGTCTATGGCCGCCTGATGGATGATCCCTCCGCGGACTGGCACGCGCTGCAAGAAGAGTTCTGTGAAGCAGCCTTCGGCAACGCAGCGAAGCCGATGGGCAGTCTCTTCGATCTGCTGCACACACAGATGGCGATGTATTCAGACTTCTACGGCGTCTTCATGCCTGCGTGGGATCGCAAGTATTCGCGCTCGCGCTTTCACGACAGCAAGTGGCATGTCATGAGTCTTTACACACCAGAGTTCTGCGCGGATGCAGACGAACTGCTAAAGCGCGCCGAGTCTTCCACCAAGGACGCTGATGTGCTCGCGCGGCTGCATTTGATCCGCATCGACTTAGACTACGCACGGCAGCTCTCGCGCATCTTCCACCTGCAGAACACCTGGACCATGCAGCCCACGCAGGTCTATCTCGAACCGTTGATGGACGCGATTGACGAATGGCACGCGGGGCTGGAAAAGATGGCCGGCGGACGCGGGCGCACTTCGTTCAAGCCGCTAAGCGTCTGGCCGCAGATGACGCCCTTTGCCGGACACTTCTACACCCACGCCGCACTGGAGAGTGAAGGCTATCAGCAGCAATGGAACAAGACATGCATCAACTGGGACACCATGGCGATTCGCGCCGGCATCCTGACCGACCAGCACGAACTCAAGATCGCCACCGTGGATGCCGAGCCCACACTCGACTCCAAGGCATGGGATGCGGTGCCCGATTCACACCTCCGCGTCCACGATGACATGCCCTACGCGAACATCGCCACGCACATGAAGCTGCTGCGCGACAAAGACCATCTCTATGTCCGCATCGACAGCCTGCACCCCACAAAGCACCCAGAGGACCTCTACACACGCGAGCCGGACAAGGACACCTTCTCGCAAGAGTATGTCGAACTCGCCATCGCGCCGCCGAGTGCCGGCGGCAAAGTGTATCGCATCGCCGCGAACCCCGTCGAAGGCTCGCGCTATGACGCCGTCTATGCACCGGGCAAACGCGACCTCGTGGAAGACAAAACCTGGAACGGCACTTGGCAGTATCGATTTGCCGTCAGCGGCAAGAAGGGTCCCTATTCACTACCGGATCGTATTTGGACCGCGTGGTTTAAGATTCCATTCACTGCCCTCGGCGGCGCCCCCAAGCCAGGCGAAACCTGGGGCTTCAATGCCGCTCGCGGCCGCAACGGCCAGAGCGTGATCTGGCTCGATGCCCCGTATGGCGCGGCGGTGAAGGCGCTGGGGAAGGTGGTGTTTTAACTGCCACTTGTGGTCATGATGCTGCGTTCAACTCTTCGATGACCCGACGTTCTTTTGCACTCCTGACGATGCTCTTAGGCTACACGCTCGCAGCAGCGTCACAGCCGAACATCCTCTTCATCCTGACCGAAGATCAGGGCGCGCAGATGAGTGCGCTGGGCTGCACGGACATCCAGACGCCGAACATGGATGCGCTCGCGGCGAGTGGGGCGTTGTTTCGCCGGGCGTATGTGGCATATCCCGTCTGCTCGGCGTCGAAGGCGTGCATCATGACCGGGTTGCACAGCCACACGAACGGGCTCGTGAACAACACGAACAACTTCTTCAAGCGCGCGGAGAAGCTCACCGAGGCAGAGAAGAACACGCCGCCCTACTTGCTTACGCGCATCCGCAGCACCGCGCCGACCTTGATAGAAGTGCTGGTGCAGCATGGCTATCACGCGGCGGTGAGCGGCAAGCTGCATGTCGCGCCGAATGAGCGTTTCCCGTATCACGACTTCATCCCGCATGTGCCCGCGAAGCAGGCGCTCAATGGCGTCATCAAGCGCGCCGCTGGCAAGCCTTGGTTCTTCATGCACAACAGCATCACCTCGACGCATCGTCCGTATGCGGACAGTGAGAAGCAGCCGATCAGCATCGATCCCGCGAAGATCACGCTGCCGCCGCATCTCCCGGACACGCCGGTGATTCGTCGCGATTGGGCCGAGTATCTCGATGGTGTGCAGAAGGATGATCAGCAGCTGGGCGAAATCCTCGAAGCTCTGCATGCCTCAGGCCAGGAGTCGAACACGATCATCCTGTTCATGGGCGATCACGGACCCGCTTATCCGCATGGCAAGATGACACCGTATCACTTCGGCCTGCACATCCCGCTCATCATCAAGCTGCCGGGCGCGAAGCCGCTGGTGAGCGATGCGCTGGTCAGCGAGCTCGACCTGCTGCCCACGCTGCTCGACGTGCTCGGCATCGGTTACGATTCTCCGCTGCATGGCCAGAGCCTCAAGCCATTGATCGACGGCAAGAGCGACGCGAAGGGCCACGACTTCATCTTTGCCGAGGTGTCGGGCCGCTCGCTGAATCAAACACGCGGCATGGAAGAGCGCTCCGTGCTCGATGCCACGCATCAGCTCGTCCTTCGTTGCAAGCTCGACGAGCCGAAAGTCATCAACGCGGACCTGCGCGACATGAAGCCGTGGATCAATCGCGTCTATGGCGAACTCGTCGCCCGCAAAGCCGAGTTCCCCGACGCCTTCCGCATGTTGCAAACGATGGACCCTCATGCGCTTGGCGGGAATCCGTCGCTCATCGAACTCTACGACCTGCAAAACGATCCCGGCGAACTCCACAACCTAGCCAACGATCCCAACGCACGTCTGCATCTCGAACGTCTCATGACCGCATTCAAGAAGTGGCACCAAGACACCAGCGACAGCACGATGATCATTCCACCGGCTCCTTGATTCAACTCATCCTCTTACCATGACACTCGACGAGATCATGAAGCTGCTCGAATCGAAGGGCAGTGAGCAGACGCGGAAGACGTTTCGGCGGCATGGCGCGCCGGAGAGCATGTTTGGAGTGAAGGTCGGCGATTTGAAGCCCATCGCGAAGCAGATCAAAGGCAATCAGGCGCTGGCGATGCAGCTCTACGTAACCGGCAACTCGGATGCGATGTATCTTGCCGGTCTCGTCGCCGACGGCGCGAAGATGAAGCGCGCTGAGCTGGATGGCTGGGCGAAGGACGCGACGTGGCACATGATCTCCGGCTGCACCGTGCCATGGGTCGCTTCGGAGCATCCCGAGGCCATCGAGATCGCGACGAAGTGGATTGATTCGCCGAACGAGAAAATTGCCATCTCCGGATGGGCGACGCTGTCAGCTGTGGTCACTGTGCGGAAGGACGACGACCTGCCCATCAAGGCACTCGATGCGTTGCTCGCCCGCGTGGTGCAGGCGATTCACACGTCGCCGAATCGCGTGCGTTACACGATGAACAATTTCGTCATTTGCTGCGGAACCTACGTGGCTCCGCTCGCTGAAAAGGCGATGGCGGCCGCGAAGAAGATCGGCCGTGTGGAGGTGGACATGGGAGAGACCGACTGCCAGGTGCCCGATGCCGCGTCCTACATCGTGAAGAGCCGGCGCGGACTGCCTGTCGCACCGAAGAGGAAGACGGCGCGGTGTTGACTTGCGCTATGATGAGTCGGCCTGTGCCGTTGAGTGCGGCTACGATCTGCCACACTGTCGTCTTTCGTTTGAAGCATCAGCTGAACTCCGCCGCCGCTGAAGTCTATCGTGGATACAATGATCATCCCGATCCCGCGAAGTTCGTGCAGGAGCGATGGCTGCCGGAAGCAGCCGAGTTCCTGGAGATTGATTACACGCCCTGGAGTCCGAACGCCAGAGCTTGATGACGATCTCGCGCGGGCAAGTGGGACAGGCATTCTGGCTGTCACCGGTGCACGGGGCATCCTGCCCCTTGAGCATCGGGCAGAATGCCCGATGGACTCGCGACAGGTGGAACACCTGTCCTACGTTCGCCAGCCATGATTGATCGCCCAACACTCGCCTCTCGTCGTCGCTTCCTGGCTCAAACCGGTGGAACCGTCGCCGCTTCGCTGGCGTCTGGCTGGGTTCGTGCGGATCTGCGACCAGCAAGTGATATAGGCTACGTGATTGGCGAACCTGTGGTCGAAGGCATCGGTGCCAAGGTTCTCGCCGATGGCGGCAATGCGGTGGATGCGCTCATCGCCACGGCGCTCGCGGGAGCGATCACGCAGCCGCATCAGACTGGCATTGGTGGATATGGCGCGGCGGGCATCTTTGCAATGGCTGGTGGCACACGCATCGCGGCGATCGATGCGAATTCGGTGTCGCCCGAGGCTTTCACCAAGGACATCTTCACGCCTGATGCAATGGGTCGCGTGCCGGACGGCAGGAACGATCACGGCTGGCTGGCTGCCGGTGTGCCCGGTGTTATCGCGGGACTGAAGCTGGCACTGGATGAGTTCGGCACGATGTCCTTCGCTGACGTGCTCGCGCCTGCGATTCAACTCGCGCGTGAGGGTTTCAAACTGCCTGCGTCACTGGCGGCAACAATCTCGAAACTGAAGGCATCCTTTGCCAAGGATGCAGGCACGGCGCGCCTGTATCTGCCAGGAGGCGCGCCGCTCGCAGCCGGCGCGGTGTTCAAGAACCCCGATCTCGCGGAGGTGCTCACCACGTTGGCGAAGGCAAACTCCATTGAGCCGTTCTATCGCGGCGACATCGCACAACGCATCGCCGAGGGCTTCGCGAAGAACGGCGGACTGCTCACCGCGAAGGACCTGGCCGCGTATCATGCGCGTGTGGTCGAGCCGCTGAAACTGAGCTGGGGCGAGCACACGATTCACACGCCGCCACTGACCTGCGGTGGGATCAGCGTGCTGCAGATGCTGGCGATCTTGAAAGCGCTGAAGTGGAACGAAATCGCGGATGGTCGGAAACGCATCGTGTTGCGAGTTGAAGCGATGAGGCTCGCATGGCGCGATCGTTTGAGCCTTCTCGGCGATCCCGAGGCGGGCGACATTCCTCATCAGAAGCTGCTCTCCGATGACTACGCCAAGGAGTGCGCGGAGAAGATCCTGGTCGCCGTAAAAGCCGGAGAAATTCTGGAGCCCGATTTCAAGACCAGCACGCAAGGCGGCACGCTGAACTTCAGCGCCTGTGACAAGCACGGCAATATCGCCGCGCTCACACTCTCCCACGGCAACGGCTTTGGAGCCCATGTCACCGTGGATGGACTCGGGCTCACGCTTGGCCACGGCATGTCGCGATTCGATCTCAGGCCCGATCACCCGAACGCACCCGGACCGCGCAAGCGTCCGCTGCACAACATGGTGCCGATCATCCTCACGAAGGGCTCGCAACCTGTCGTCGCCATCGGCGGCCGCGGCGGACGGCGCATCCCGAATGCGATGCTGGAGTTCCTCACGCAGCACGTCATTCATGGACGCTCATTCAAGGAATCGCTGGCGTCACCGCGGCTGCACACGGAAGGATCGAGGCTCGTCGAGCATCAACCCGCCTGGGCCAGGGCCAGCCTCGATGCTTTGAACATGGCCGGCTACAGCGTGAAGCCTGGTGGCAGCGCCACGCTCAGCGGAGTGGCGTTGGAAGATGGCAGATGGATCGCGGGGATGCCGTGATCGTGAACTGACGCACACCTGTCATCACCCGGCGCATTCCGTGTTTCTCCATCGGGACTCCATCCGCCGGAGAGTCGCAATGACCACCACAAGCCACGGCTCGGTCCCAGGAGAAGCGATGCTCGCAAAGCAATGAACTGTGTGGAGCTTCCCTTTTGCGGCGTATCTCCGCCCATCATGAACCGGCTCCCCGCACTCCTCCTCACGCTGGCGGCTTCATTGCACGCTGGCGAGACACTCCACAATGGCATTGTGCTTCCCGATGAATGGCCGCCGCGTCGCGCAGAGGTGCCGGCTGATCCGGAGACGCCGCCGTATTTGAAGTCGCCGCCAAAGGTAATCGCGATCGATGTGGGCCGGCAGTTGTTCGTGGACGACTTCTTGATCGAGAGCACCACGATGAAGCGCAGCTTCCACACGCCGGTCTTTCATCCCGCGACACCAGTGATGAAGGCGGATCAGCCGTGGGAGCAGGTGGCGAACAAGCCGGGCACGATGCCCTTCAGCGACGGCGTGTGGTGGGACCCGCAGGCCCGGCTTTTCAAGATGTGGTATTACGCCGGGCACGGTGCGGGACAGACGTGCTACGCGACTTCCGCCGACGGCATTCGTTGGGAGAAGCCGAAGCTCGATGTGGTGCCGGGCACGAACATCGTGCAAAAAGGCGGCCGCGATTCGAACACGATCTGGCTCGACCTGAATGCGACCGATCCCAAGGAGCGCTACAAAATGGGCGTGTATGCAGGCGGCGGCATGTTCTCGCTGCAACGCTCGGCGGACGGCATCCACTGGAGCAAGGCGGGCGCGGGCTCGAAGACCGGCGACCGCAGCACCTTCTTTTACAATCCGTTTCGCGAACGGTGGGTGTTTAGCATTCGCAGCAGCTCGAAGCGCGGGCGCAGTCGCGACTACTGGGAGACGACGGACTTCTTTAGTTTCAGGCCCGAGGTGTCGGAGACAAAGCAATCCGTGCCCTGGATGGTATCCGACACCGCCGACTGGAAGCGCGATGATCTCAAGTCGCAGCCGCAGCTCTACAACGTTGATTGCGCGGCCTATGAGAGCGTCATGATTGGACTCTTCGCGATCTGGCGCGGCGATTATCGTGGATCAAAGGCATCACCGCAGGCACAGGAACTCGACAAGGCGGGCCGTCCGAAACAGAATTCGCTCTGCATCGGCTTCAGCCGTGATGGCTTTCACTGGGATCGAACCAATCGCCAGCCCTTCGTCGCCACTTCGGAGACGGCCGGTGACTGGAACTGGGGCAATGTGCAGAGCGCAGGCGGCTGCTGCCTCGTCGTCGGCGATGAGCTTTGGTTCTACGTTAGTGGTCGCGCGGGCAAGAGCTTCCCCGGCTGTGCCTCGCACGATGCCGCCTCAAGCACCGGTCTCGCCGTGCTGCGACGCGATGGCTTTGCGTCAATGGATGGCGATGGCCAGCTCACGACGCGGGCGATTCGGTTCAACGGCAGGCATCTCTTTGTGAACATCGCCGCACCGAAGGGCGAACTGCGCGCTGAGGTGCTGGGCGAGAACAACCAACCCATCGCGCCCTACACGCTCGATGCGTGCGAACCTGTGACGGGTGACAAAGCCAAGCTCGCCGTGAAGTGGAAGGGCGCGGACGATCTGTCGCCGCTCGCTGGCAGGAACGTGAAGCTGCGGTTCCATTTGAAGGACGGCTCGCTGTATTCCTTCTGGGTCAGTGCGGACGCAAGTGGCGCAAGCAACGGCTTCGTCGCAGCAGGCGGGCCAAGCTTCACGGGACCGAAGGACACGACCGGCAACTGACCGTGCGAAAGTCCAGCACATGTGGTGCGTATCTCGCTCATGCATCCGCTGCTACATGACGATTGCAAACTCGGTGCCACACGGCGGCAGTTGTTTCGGCGGAGCGCGACAGGAATCAGCGCGATGGCGCTGGCTTCGCTGTTGAATGACGAAGCAATGGCTTCTGTGGCAGCGCACTTCGCGCCGAAGGCAAAGCGCATCATCTACTTGTTCATGCAGGGCGGACCGTCGCAGCTGGACCTATTCGACCCAAAGCCGGAGCTGGCGAAGCGGCATGGGGAGGCGCTGCCGGACTCCGTGCGCAAAGGGCAGAGGCTGACGACGATGACATCGAAGCAGTCTTCGCTTCCGGTGGCGCCATCGCCTTTCAAGTTCGCGCAGCACGGTGAAAGCGGAGCGTGGATGAGCGAATTGCTGCCGCACACGGCGAAAGTATCTGATGAGCTGTGCATCATTCGCTCGATGAACTCGGAGGCAATCAATCACGATCCGGCGATCACGTTTCTGCAAACCGGGCATCAGCAGCCGGGCCGACCGAGCTTCGGCGCGTGGATGAGTTACGGCCTCGGCACGGAGAATCGCGATCTGCCGGCGTTTGTCGTGCTGATCTCACGCGGCAGCGCGGTGTCGCCCGCGGACCCATTGTATGCGCGGCTGTGGGGTTCGGGCTTTCTGCCGTCGAATCATCAAGGCGTGAGCTTTCGATCGAGCGGCGATCCGGTGTTGTATTTGTCAAGCCCCGAGGGCGTCACGCGAGACGACCGCGCGCGCATGCTGCAAACACTTGGCCGGCTGAACGCCCTGCAGCATGCGGAAACGCTCGATCCGGAGATCACCACGCGCATCGCGCAGTATGAGATGGCTTTTCGCATGCAAAGCAGCGTGCCTGAGCTGACCGATCTAAGCGGTGAATCGGAGGACACATTCAAGCACTACGGAGAAGATGCACGGAGGCCGGGCACTTTTGCGGCCAACTGCCTGCTCGCACGCCGTCTCGCCGAGCGCGGCTGCCGCTTCATTCAGCTCTATCATCGCGGCTGGGACCAGCATTACAATCTTCCCACCAATCTTGCGCTGCAATGCAAGGACGTGGATCAGCCTGGAGCAGCATTGATCGCCGATTTGAAACAGCGCGGCCTGCTGGAGGACACGCTCGTCGTGTGGGGCGGTGAGTTCGGCCGCACGACCTACAGCCAGGGCAGGCTGACGCAGCAGAACTTCGGCCGCGATCATCATGGCCGCTGCTTCACCATGTGGATGGCGGGCGGTGGCGTGAAGCCGGGCACGACGTATGGCGAGACGGATGAATACTGTTACAGCGTCGCACGCGATCCTGTGCACGTGCATGATTTGAATGCCACGATCCTGCATCTCTTCGGCATCGACCACAAACGGCTCACGTTCCGCCATCAAGGAAGGGACTACCGGCTCACCGACCTGGCGGGCGAGGTGGTGAACGGTATCATGGCATGACCATGAGCCAGGTATGCGTCCCCGGCTAGCCATCGCCCACGGCGGGCAGTTCGCCACATAACGCGAGCGCCTTCAGTGCCTGGCAGGTGGCGATGTAAGTGATGTAGTGGTAGTTCCCACGATAGAGCGAGTGCATCCACCATCGGCCCGACACACGCTGCTCCCGCTTCAGCCAGGCGAGGCCGCGCTGGATGCGAGCATCGTTGGCCGGGACGCCACCTTGCCGCATCAGCACGATCGCGAAAGCCGTCATGTAGGCATCGCTCTCTGGCTTCGCCGCATCCGGCAGGCCCGCGATGAGATTGAGCACCGTTTCGCTCATTTGGAAATGCCAGTCCTGCACAGGTGACATGTCGCGGATGCACCAGCCGCCATCGGCATGCTGTCTGGATGCGAGCAGGGCGAGAGCAGCCTCCTTCCCGGACTGCGTCACCAGTTCCGGCAAATAGTGCGCCAGTTGCAGTCGCAACACACGATCGTAGTCGTTCTTAGGCTCGGCCGTGCGCAGCCATTCCTTCATCTTCTGGATGCGCTCCAGCAGGCCGGCGTCCTTGACGCTGTCGAGCCATCCCGGCGCGACGGTCATGGCGCGGGCGGCTTGCACGGTGAGTTCGAAGTCAGTGGTGATGTGCGGGATTTCCACCTCGCCGTAACTCACGAAGGCTCCGCTTTCGGACTGGCGTGCAAACATCTCCCGCAATGAGCGATCGGTGTGCTCGCTGACTTTTCCGGTGACGTGCTTGTCCCATTCAGCGAGACCGATGGACCGCCAGATACTGGTCCACGAGCCTGCGTAATACCTGTGCCCATCCTTCTCCGTTTCCTTCTGCGGCGTGACCGTGGCCGGCACCGTTTTGATGAAGTCGGCCAGCACTTCATCGTTTGGCCTGCCTAGCAGCGGAGTCAAAGCTGGCCGCTCGCTCAGATAGGGCCCCGTCGTGTGACAGTTCACGCAGGTCTTCTCGCGCACCCAGCAAACCGCGCCATCATTCAGATATGTGGCCGCAGCCTTGATTGACT